>Ga0326727_10017413_pt1 | contig 14922 bp, 25 predicted proteins | sample MB2enrmetagenome_FD_207643 | JGI IMG/M metagenome (GOLD analysis project Ga0326727, IMG submission 207643) | Lab enriched peat soil microbial communities from McLean, Ithaca, NY, United States - MB29MY | ecosystem: Environmental > Terrestrial > Soil > Wetlands > Peat | place: USA: New York... | reverse complement strand
CAGATTGGTTGGATAATTTTTCGGATGCGTTTGCATCCGCTCTATTTATAGGCAAGTACCAATGTTGTACAACATAAGCACCTTACTTATGATTGACATCTCCCATTTTTAAAACGCGCTCTTATATATCCCGACTGCTTGTCCACACGAACCGGTTCAAGTCCATTGCCATTTTTACGCCCGACGGCAACCGGGGCTTCGGTCTTGATGCGCGAGACGGGTTTGCCACAGCCGGCCTAACCGTTGAGTGGCGCCAGGAGGCACAGAGAGAAGCAGCGATCAGGGCATTTTTTAAGGAGTTGCAGATCGAACCGTCACGGGATTATTTGGCTGGCAACGGAGGAGTTCCAGACGCCACGCGTATCCTCGATTACCCTGTCAAAGGGAACGCTGCCGAGGTGACAATTCTTGCGAAGCGCATCTTGCACGAATTGTGTGGAGTTTCGCCGAGTGAAGCGTTGGACATTACGTACCGCGACAAATGAGGAAACAGCCATAACATGATTATCGCTCGCGCCGACTTTAGCATTTCCACAGCAGGGAACCGCCGCCCGCACTTTGGCTTCGGGAGAAGGCTCTCCGGCTTGTTCAGGCGCTGGATTTGCTGCCAGCGCCCGTTCCTGGCGGTGGCCGGTGATTCGGTTTCAGGAATTGAGTTTTGAATCTGCATGGTTTAATGTGACAACGAATGGTTATGAGCCAATCTCCGCCCATCCCAAAGCATCTGCTGCGGCCATCGCGGTTTCCGCTGTGGTGGGTTCTCGGAGTGAACTGCGTTGCGGTGGTTCTATCAATTCAGTTCTATTGGGTTCCGAAAGGGATGGCCATTCGACCGATGGCTTGGGCATACTGCGTCTTCTGGCTGATGCTGGCCGGATTGGCGGGCATTCCCATGATTCTGCCGACGCTTCGGCTGCACCGGACCTGGGTTTGGCCGTGGATGTTCCTTCTTTTATCATTTACACCCTATCCGCTGTCGCAACTGATCTTTTGGCACGCGCAATATCTGCGTGGTTTTATTTTGGAGCCATGAATCGTCGGGCGTATCAACTTGCTGGCGAAAACCGCCGCTTGGACTTCGGTTTCCGGGCGCTGGCTTCGCAGCCAGCGCCAGTTCCCGGCGGCGGCTGGCGAGCTGAATCGTTCCAATGAATATGCCTGTTGAACAACCCGAGACGCCTGAAGACCCGGATCGCCGGATTAATTGGTCAATTTACCTGCTGGTAACAGCGGGCTTTGTTGTGATTTTCGGAGGGCTTGCGCCGATGGGCGTTTTCCCTATTTTATCCGGAGGCGTGGGATTTTGGATCGCACTGCTCCTGGGTGGGGCAACCGGGCTGGTCGTGAACCTCGTCCGCCCCCGCTACGAGAGAACGGCGGGGAGATGGAGATCGTTTTATGACTTTCTTCTCGAACAGTTGCCGCCCCCCGACTGACCCAACAGGCTGTCGCATACCATGAAACTCTCTGAGTTTACTCGTGCGGTCGGTGTTTACAACAAACGAACCGCGATGGGCATTCTCGGACCATGCTTGATTGCCTTTCTCCTTTTTCTGGCCTATACGCCGTTCCAGGATCGCTTCGAGTCGTTTCTATCCACCCGCTTCGACTCGTTCAATGTGTACATTCTCACGCACCTGCCGATGGCCCTGACACAAATTATTACGATCCTCTGCATTTTTTGGCTGGCCGGTCGGATTCAGCGGCAGTCAGGCGTGCGATGTCCGCATTGCGCGAAGGGGCTGGTGAAGCGCAAGAGGATTGTCATCGCCAGCCGAAACTGCCCATACTGTGGCAAGCGGGTGATTGAAGATGAGAAATGAATGCTCAACCATTCGCCGCGCAAGAACCGCCGCCCGCGCTTGGGTTTCGGGAGAAGGCGCTCCGGCTTTTTCGGGCGCTGGATTCGCTGCCAGCGCCCGTTCCCCGCGGCGCTCAGGACGGTCAGAAGCTGTTCGAGTTTACGTTTAGTGTGCAACTATATGACAACTGATCAAGCAAAGCAGCTTGTGGAGCGCCTTCGCCGGAAGGCGCATGGGAGAAGCCTCCCCGAATCAGACCTCGCCCTGTTGCGGTCGCTGTACGCAGCGGATGAGAATGTATCTTTCATGCTGACTGCCATGTGGGGCCTCGTCATGGCGATGGGCAGGGGTTGGTCGTGGTGGGACCTCGGCCTTCTCGCCGTCGTGGCCTTCGTCGTCCACTGTCGGTGGAACATGCTCAGGCTGCGGGAAGCCACCCGCCTGTTGGAGGAACGCGGGGCTGAAAGGGTCCAACAGATTTAAAATGGCGGCATCCAACTACCTCAAACCCAAAAAAGTGTCATTCCGTCTGAACCGCAACAGACTCACTGTGCTTGGCGCGTCCCTCCCGACCCGGATGTGCTTGAAGTCTTTGGCAGAATTTAGAGAATTGGAAGACCGAGGAAGATCAAGAATGAGAAACTTCACATCGCCCAAAATGAAAAAGATAGAGCGAGTTCTTTCAGGAGCGTTGAGCTTCCTTCTTGGGCTCGCCGCGATCTGCCTGGCCGTATTCTTTTACCGGGGTGGCGTGGATTTAAGTCCTATTACGGGACGGCTGCGTGCGCAGGACTTCGCTGTCATTCTGGCTTTGGGCGTTGAGGGAGTGGCCTTCCTGGTAATTGCGTATGTTTTCTTGTTTCGATCTCCAAAGGCCTAATTTGTGGCAAACGCACCGCCGCCCGCGCTTTGGTTTCGGGAGCGGCTCCCGGCTTTTTCGGGCGCTGGATTCGCTTTCAGCGCCTGTTGCCGGCGGCGGGCGGTGAGCTGTTTCTTTCGCCGTAATATGACACCGCGACACCACCCAACGCCTGATGAGGTGCTCGCCATTCTGGTGGATGAGCATCGGCACCAGTCGCACGTAGATCCCGAGGCCGAGCCGGACGCGGTTCTGACCTTCGATTCCACGATTGCTGAATGGCGCTCGGCTTGTGATCTCTTGAGTTGGCGTGGTCTCGGCCAGGCTCTCAATGAGGAGTGGGCAATGTCTTTGAGCATGACGGAGTGGCGGGACCTCCTGGAGCCGGCTGGCCAGCGGACGCTACGCACCTTGTGCGAGGCTATTTCCCGCCAGGCGCAGATTGAGGGCCTGCCGAAGAAGGGGTTGTTGGGATGCCACTCGCTCGAAGGCCGCGCCTTGCGATCCCTCCGGGCAATATTGCTGCGGCTTGGGACGCCACGCGACGAGGTTCGGACCACTACCCCCGTCACGCCATTGCTGTCCAAGCATGGCTGGCGTTTTCTCCATCCATGCATTCGCCTGGCGCCTGGCGCGCTGCCAGTGGTCAAGCACGTAGGCAGGATCCACCGGGCATTATTGGTTGGGTGCGTCTCGCTCATCATTGCCAGCCTTCCGCTTGCTCTCATCAAGGCTCATTTGGGAGCAGAGTGTCTCTGTCTAGCCTATGTGATCATGCTCCTTCTCTGGATTCCGCATCCCTTATTTCGCGGGGCGATGGTGTTGCCGGGCATTACGAATCTGGGCGACTTGGCGACTTGTCTTGCCAAGAAAAGGAGCGACGAAAAAGGAGCCGCACCCAAGAGCGGCCCGCCCTCTCCGACAGCCGGCGGCGCGCCGGAAGGGGGTTCCCGGTTCATGACCATTAGATTCTCAAACTGGTTGAAAAAGGAGATCATTCCTCGCTTCATACGCCGCAACCCCTCTCCTTGGGACCTTCGGATTGCGAAAGTGTTTCAATGCGTCGTCCTGCTGGTGCTCTGTTTGTTTGCGTTGTGGCGCGTCCTGCTTTACCGCGATGTCAGCAGCCAGTTTGAGCGAATCCGGGCCGCTGGATATCCCGTTTCCGGCGCGGAATTGAACGACTGGCGCCGGCCTGTGCCGGACCCGGAAAACGGGGCCTTGGTCATGACCCAAGCCTTCGCCCTGCTCCGCAATCTCGCGGACGCCCGTTCAAATGAGCCTAACAACATCCTATATCTCGCCCGCACAAACGAATGGTCCGCCGCGACGCGCGCGCTCGTGGACGCGTATGTTCAAACCAATGCTCCCGCTCTCGCCAGGGCTCGGGAGGCGTTGCTGTTGTCGCGGTTTCGTTATCCTGTGGACTTTTCTTACGGGCCGGAAACCGAAACGCCGCATCTCCCAGGGTTAGTTAGAATTGCGCGCATTGCTGCATTGGCAGCAGAGCTCGACGCCGAGGAAGGACGCGCTGATGATTGGCCAGAACAAGTAGATTTTCAGTTGGAGCTTGCTGCCACGCTTAACGACGAACCGGACCTTGAATCTTGGTTCCTCGACGTTTTCAGTGGAATAGACTGGACGATGGAACTGCTTGAAAACCAAGGAGTTGGGCCTTTCGGCCCGGAAAACACGGCTTTTAATGAGGGGATGTCGTCCGTCTGGCCGGGTTTGGGTCCTACAATTCCACTGGTAACGTCGAGGAAGCCGAAAATCATTAAGGGGCAGGATCTTCACTGGGTCACCGACGGCTATATCGCCGGCATTTGTGGAGTGCCTGACAACTTAACTGCGCTGCGTCTGGAGACCCCGTCCAATTCCTCCGATTATTATTTCGCGTATGACAGTCGAACGCGAGTTGTTGTACCGATGACGCCGGCAGCCGCCGTTGAATTTCCTGCATTTATGCCGACCGGTGATGAGCTAGTCGGTGTTTTCGAACTATACGGTAATACAAACAGCACGACGACCTGGATGGGGGGTAATGAGATAAAATTACCTGCGAAGTGGTTCCGCGCATCCATTCGTGCCGACGGCAGACCATAAAACCGCCGCGTCATGATTATGAATAAAATTCCGAATTCATGGCTTGACCGCAATAAACCCACCAAGCCTTGGCTTGTCATTGACGCACGCTGGATGATGGTCTTTCCGATTACGTTCGCATTGATCGCGGTTTTGGGGCTTTCCATCGGCGGTTGGAATTTTGTGGAAGGATACGGGAGCCGGCATTGGCCTCAGTGCCAGGGGTACATTGTTTCGGCCAGGGTAACGCCCCACCAGCATCGGTTCACCGCTGACATTTCGTACAAGTATGATCTGGCTGGAGCGACATACTCAGGCAATCGCGTCGCCTTTCTTCAACATTCTTTTGACGGCATGTCGCCCGCCCAAGCCCTGGTTGATCGCTTCCCGAAAGGGAAAGAGATTCCGGTGTTTTATTCACCGGGCAATCCGGAGCGAGCGGTGCTGGAGCCAGGCATCACGTTCGATATCATTTTGCTGCTTGTAGTGGGCGTGCTTGCATTAGTGGGCGCTGTGGGGCTCGCGCGCCAGTACGGACGCCGGAAAAAGGCAATTCGCACTTAAAACTGCGAATGGCGCAACCCCGGAAAGCCGAATGGGATTTGATGAAAAAGAAGAGAGAGACGGCAGACCATAAAACTGCCGCGTCATGATTATGAATAAAATTCCGAATTCCGGGCTTGACCCGGTTACTGTGGAATGAAAACATTAAATGTGATTCAATATGGAGGACTGGCGCGGTGATGACGAAAACTGTAATCTGGATCGTAACCGTTCTTGGCCTGCTCCCGGTAACGCTATTCAGCATTGCTTATCTTGTTTCCACTATTTGCATAGCTCGCCTGTCGAAGGAGCATTCCGATTTGGGCGGTGTTTACATTCAGATGGGTTCGTCGTCGGCCAAGCTGCACATGTCCTTACAGGTTTGGCCCGCTGTGGTTTTGCTCGCGGGCGTGCTGGCTGTTGCTTTGGGGCTGCTTTTCCTGTTGCCGAGACAGCCCGATCGTTTTCGAAGCGGCGGGTTCTTGAAAATGGAGTCCTACATTGGCCGACTGCTCCGCTCGGCCAAGAAATCATCTTCAGTCATTGTGTCCACGCTGGATGGCCAGAGCGCCCTGCTCGTGATGCGCCAAGCCGGTCGAACGACGCTCCTAGTTTCGGCAGACCGGACAAAGAACGATGGCCAGGAGGCTAGGATGCGGGATTTCTTCGCCAAACTTGGGATGATACCAAACAGGGATTACCGGTCAGCCAATGGAGGAGTTGAGGACGCGACGTGCAACTTAGAATTTGTATTGACCGACGATCCGAAAGCAATTTCCCGGGTGTGCGTGTCTGTGTTCGCGGATTTGTTTGGCGTCAGCGACACGCAAGGATTGGAGTTCACCACGGATGGCTTATAGGTCGCCTTGACACGCCGCTGCTGCCCGGAAGGCTGAGGGCGGGGAAGGATTCAACCCCGGAAATTGAATATGGATTTGATGAAGATGACGCTGGATCGGCTTCGTGGGAGAACCTTGGTAGTCAAGAAGGAAGTGGCAGGAGGAAGTGGCAGGGGTGGTTCGGAAAAAAGAAACAAAAGTTTGTGGTGGCATTGCCACCCGGATCTGCCCCTACTGGAGTTTTTCAGGCGCTGGATTCGCCGCCAGCGACTATTCCCGGCGGCGGCCGGTCAGATGAATCCTTAGGTGCTTCATGATTGTAATTCCGACAGTGCGAAAGGAGAAGTTGCCCAAGGGGTTCTCGTATCCCCTCGGGGCAGAGGCCATTTCCGCTGCCCTTGGCGGCCTCCGACAGCTCGAGCGCGCCGAGATAACATTTCAGTGGCGGGATGAGTTTTGGGCATCCCGTTGGCGCAAGCGTGTGCAAAATCGAGGGGTCCTCACCCTCCTGCGCGTCGCTTTTCTGGACTATTTTGGAAGCTGGAGGCTGGATGTGTACTCGGTGCCGTCCCAATACAGTGTCCAGGCAAGGGAGCATCTTCAGGTGGAATTGCTTAGAATCCACAGCGAGTTGGCATCGGTTGGCGGATCGTCCAAATCGTTCAAGGCCGCGGTCACGATCTGTCGGCGACTGACCCCACTTCCGGCTTTTTCGGGCGCTGAATTGGCTGCCAGCGCCCGTTCCCGGCGCGGTCGGTGATGATTGTTGCCTTGCATGTGCGAACCGGCGGCTGTATGTTAAGCCCTGATCGGAATTTTTATGAAAGCGCTCGGCACTGTCTTTCTTGCGCCTCTGGTAATCGGGCTGGGCGCTGTCGTCTTCGGCTTGAGTCAACTTGGCCTGCATGACTTTAGCATTAATGCGGGCCTCGTCGTCTTGGCGGTTTTGTTGGCTGGCGTGATTATCGCGGCACTGCTGAATTTCGCCGTGTTTGGTCCTGTTTATTGGTTGTGGGACAGAATCCGCGCGAAGAAAACTCAGACAGGGACAAAAAATGATAAAACTTAGGCATCGTTCGCATGAAGTACACCGTCGAGGCGCTATGTCTTGAAGATTTCGCGGCTGTTTCCAAGCGCCTCGAAAAGTGGCCGATCTTGCGTTCATTGTGGCGCGCGGCGTTGCCCCTATTACTCGTGATGTGTTACTTTGGAGTTCTTTTCGCGGTAGCAGCGTTCGAGGCTTCGCCGTTTCAGATTTTGGCGTGGTGCAAAATGACTCCCGCCACGGCAGCCTATTGGGTTTTGGCGGACATTTGGCTGGGTGGCATTGTTACCGCATGCAGTTTTGTCGCGGTTATATTTTGGCGCTCGCTGCAAGCCGGCCGTATTTCTATTGACCTCATTGTGCTGTTTGTCGGTTCAGTTCTGGTCGTTTGGGTGGCAACATGGAAGCTTCCTGTCGGCTGGTGATCCATTATGCCAAACAGTTCTTTTTACACGGACCGTCGCGGGCGGTCCGGTTTCGGGAGGGCTGCTGGTTTTTTCGGGCGCTGGATTCGCTGCCAGCGCCCGTTCCCGGCGGCGGGTGAGCTGAGTCGTTAAACCACATTGAACATAATGCCCGCAGCACGGAGACCAGTTTCGGTTGCTGACGCACTGGACAAAGAGATGCGCACCACTGGCAAGATATTGCGGTCGCTTGCCAAGGGCTTCCCTCCAAACTCAGCGGAGAGGAAGGCGATCGAAGAGGCCGGCGCCGCACTCGTTTACCTTCGGTCTCATGAGTGGTTGAGGAAGAGTTACGCAGCATTCAAACGAAGTCGGGCAAAGTCCTTGACCGGAACACAGAAGGCGGTATTGAAAAGAGCGGGGGTTAGACTATGAGGCAGTCAACAATTCGCCGCACACGACCCGCTGCCCGCGCTTTGGTTTCGGGAGAAGGCTCTCCTGCTTTTTCGGGCGCTGGATTGGCTGCCAGCGCCCGTTCCCGGCGGCCGCCGGTGATGAGTTTGTCCTTGCGACATGCGAGGCGGCCGCTGTAGATTACGCCAAAATTGATGCGCACGATTATTTCAATCGCCGCCGTGGCAACTCTGCTTTGTGATTTGGGGTGCTCGAAACCTGCCCCCCATCAACTGACGGAGAAAGAATTCCTGGACCGTTATGGCAATGCGCCGATGACGGCCGAGGGAATGGTCTCGATTATAGACGACAGGAACCGTCGGGAGGGACAGAAGGACACCACGGATTATGTGCATGCACACCGGACAACGGTGACTGAAGCGGCGATGCATCTTCGTATGCTGCAAGCTCTGGACCGTGGTGACACGAACCTGGCGAAGCTCATGCTCTTGAGCACTCTGAATGTGGATACTGGATTTCTTCCTGAGTTTCAAAAGCGGGGGAAGATTCCTGAAAAGCAGCTTGAGGAGGCCACCGTGTTCGCTCGCAATTATTTGGACTACCTGGCTGCGCATACAAATCTCATCGTCCCGCGACTGGACTACTACATGGCTCTTGACGGTTTGACCGATCTATTGAAGGACACGGCAGACTTGCAACGCCTGAACCAATTGCTTGAGAGCCTCAATTGGCCCGCCTCGCAGCCGGCGACGAATGGGGTCGGCCAAAGCGGACCAGCGAATGGGAGTCAGACGGGTCGCCCGAAGACGAACGGAACGTCCACCACGGCTCCGGCAAGCGGCTCCCCCTGAGTGAAGGGGTCAAGTCCGGAAAGCTGAATATGGATTTGATGAAAAAGAAGATAGAGACGGCAGACTGTAAAACTGCCGCATCATGATCATGAATAAAATTCCGAATTCCGGGCTTGACCCCGTTAAAATCAAACCGCGAACGATGCCACGGGATTTGATGGACGTGCTGATTGGGCTTTTTGTCGTTCTGCCGGTTCAAGTGGTTCCAACCTTCTTTTTTCCCAGCGGTTTAATCTGGTGGCTCACAGGTTCGTTTCTGCTGGGCTTCCTGACCTTTATAGTAATTTACACTGTGTGGCTTTGCTTCGCGGTTTGGTCGCTGGAGCTTTCTTCCGATGGCATTCGTTTCGTCCGGTTTTGCGGCACGCCGAAGCGCCTACGTTGGGACGAGGTCACCGATATCTGCGAAGCTCCGCGGAGAGAGATTGTGCTTCATGGCTGGCTATGGCCGACGTTTCCTGCGCGCGAGATGACTCCAGCATGTTCGGCTTTGGGTCACTTTCGGATTTGCTGGAGAGGCGGCGTCACTTACTTTCCGCCAGCACGCGCTGACGAGTTCAAGAGGCAGATAGATGAGTTCAGGACAAAAAAAGCGGCCTAATGAGACGCAAAGTGTATGGGTAAACAATCATTCCGAGCGATGTCTAAGAACTTCTGCTCAGGCATTTTGGTTGCACTGACCACGATCGCCTTGGCGGCGTTCTGTGAAGGGGTCAATCTGTGAAGAGGTCAAGCCCGGAAAACTGAATATGGATTTGATGAAAAAGAAGATATGGACGGCAGACCATAAAACTGCCGCGCCATGATCATGAATACAATTCCGAATTCCGGCATTGACCCCGTTATAAGCATGAACCCGATGAAAGTAAAAATAGTGGCGCTGATGATTGGGGTAATTTGTGTTGTCTCAATTATCGCCTGGTATAGAACATGGACCCCGCACGAAGGTGACTTTGCTCCAGTATTCGCGCGAGAGGTTCAAAGCTACGGAGGGCGATTGGCAACTACGAATGGCTTGCCAATATTGCGAGCTAACTGGACGATTAGAAGGGACGCGAACGGTTTCACGTTCGTGGTCAGAAAGCCCGATTACGACGAGGTTGAGGCTACCCTATTCACAATGCTCGGGAATGATGGCCAACGGTATAGGAACCCAGGCTTCGCCCGTTCTTGCACGTTCAAACCGTCTTCCATTGGAGTGGCATTGATTGCTGTGGACAACACCAACAGAACTGAGATCACCTGCCTACGGGCGATAACGAATGGTCTGGGTCTGTTCGACGTAATGAAGCACTGGCCTCGTTAGAAGAATTTGTCGGCAACCATTTCACCGTCCATTCAGAGATGCATGACAAGCTGCGAATGGCTCAAGCCCGGAAGGCTGAATATGGATTTCATGAAAAAGAAGATAAATATGGCAGACGGTAAAACTGCCGCGCCACGATCGTGAATAAAATTCCGAATTCCGGGCTTGGCCGCGTTGGGTGCTTATGAAAAAATCGGACATCTCTGAAAGCCTTTTGGTTCGGAAATGTGGGGTGCGCAGGGCCGAAATCTGCGGCCGAATCTGGTTTGGTTTCATGTATGTTTTGCTCACCGCTATTACAGCGGCCTCTTGGGTTCTCGCGCCTGAGTTGGCATCGAGTCGTGGGGATCGAATTCTCCTTGGTTGTCTTGTTGGCGGCCTCACGGTGCTTGCCGCCTCGGTGCTAACCAGGATGCATTTGGAGTATTTCGACAAGATCAGAGAATTGGAAAAGCGGGGAGTTGACCCCGTTAGCGCCACCGGACGACGCGAAAGAAGCCTCAAATGGATCATCGCCGCCGGTCTCGTCGCCAGTTTCTTGGGGATCGGTGCCTTTTTTCCCCTGGGCGCGCCAATGTTGCAAGGCTGGGATGCGCCTTTAGCGTTACGACTTTTGATTGGTTACGGTCGGCTTGGGATTCCGGTGTTCGGAATGGTGGCTGCCGCGACTTGGGTTCTTTGCGATGTCTATTTTCGAGGCCGCTGGGTTCAATGGTTGCTTTTCAGTATTTTCGCGCTCCTCATCCTTTGCATTTATCTTGGATTCTTCATTGCTGGTGGCTTTTTCACTACCATGGGATCGTTCCACTGAATATGCAAGATGAACGCCCAGACATCCACGGCGCGCCCATGACATTCCTGGCTTACAAGACCGCTTCCCGAAGAATCACCGGACTTTGCGCCATTACGGCCATCGCGGTTTCGATCCTCATTTTCGCAGTCGTCATGTTTGCCGACGACCGGATTGCAGCGCATGTCAGCTTTGACCGGAGCTGGGTTTTTCTGCTGTCCACGCCATTTGCCTGCGGATCGTTTTGCGTCGGTGCCTGGGCGATGCACTTGGTTGACCGACGAATTGGATTGCGCTGTCCGCACTGCGGCCGATCGCTCACATTGCGTCGCGTCCCGCGCAAGATTATTGCCTCGGGTGTGTGTCCACATTGCCATGAGAAGGTATTCGATATGGCCTGACATTTCACCACGCACGAGCCGCCGCCCGCGCTTTGGTTTCGGCAGGGCTACCGCTTTTCCGGGCGCTGAATTCTGTGCCAGCGCCCGCTCTGGCTGGCGACGGCGAATTGAACCGTTAGCCTGGAAACAGCACGTCATGTCACTATTCGGCAAAAACAAGAGCAAATGCAAATGTGGCTTCTTGGAGAACTTCTCGAAGGAGTTGGACAGCGCCATCCGGTGGGATGAGCGGATGAACGAGTATTACATCGCCAACGGCAAGCATGGCCGGATGATGGTTTACTATTGTCCTTTTTGCGGCGGCAGGACACCGGATTCTCGCCGTGCCTCCTTCTTCGCCCACGTCACGTCACAGGAGGCGAGCCGCATCTGCGACTTGTTCAAAGGGATTCGGACAGTGGCAGATGTGGTTGCACGGTTCGGCCCGCCCGATGAGGAGCGCGACTGGTTCTCGGCCGTGCATTGGCCGGGTCGCTGGGGCAAAGCCGGGCGCGGCGAGGCTTTCCGCGGCTTAGTTTACAAGAGCCTTTCGCCTGTGGCGGACATCGTGTTCGAGGTTGGAACCAGTGACTCCGTGAGAGGCACATGGATTCAAAAGCCTGTTCATGATGCCAATTCAGGCTGATGAAATCGTCCGAACCCAGCTTGCCTCACAATTCTCCCTGCGCACCGACATGCTCAAACGCGGGGCGAAATTGGGCACAACTCTGGGTATGACCTTTTACTATCACGCCACGACTAAATTGAACCCTTCGGCGAAGCCCCCTCCGTCCAACCCGGGGCAGCAACCGTAAGATGCGGTTCCAGAAGATAATTCGTTGACTTTCGTTGAGTTTCTGCTAATTTCTGTAAATACAGAAATTAATTTGGATCCTGTCATAGAGAAACTGGTGTTGCACTGGGGAGAAATGGGCGCGCGCTGGGGCATCAGCCGCATGGTGGCGCAAATCCATGCCTTGCTCTATTTCTCACCCAAGCCAATGACCGCGGACGAAATGGTGGAGGCTCTCGGCGTTGCGCGCTCTCATGTGAGCAACAGCCTCAAGGATCTTCAGTCATGGGGCGTCGTCAAAGTGGTTCGTGTCACGGGCGACCGGCGTGAACATTTTCAATCCATCAAGGATGTCTGGCAATTGTTTGAAATCCTCCTGGACGAACGCAAGCGCCGGGAGATGGATCCGACGCTGAAGATGCTCCGCGAGACGCAGGCGTTGCTCGATGATGGGGCCAAGGCGAATATCCACACCCAAGAGAGGGTGAGGGAGATGCTGGAGTTCTTCGAGATGATGGACGGCTGGTTTGGCGAAGTCCGGCGGTTGCCTCTCGCATCGCGAGTCAAACTCGTCAAATGGGGGACGCAGATTCGGAGCTGGCTGAAGTAATTTTTTTTGGCTTAATGTTCCTCAAATGACAGGAATCACAGAAATATGAAAGAGAATCAAATCCACGCGGTCACCGGGGCGTTTGGTTATTCCGGCCGTTACATCGCCACTCGATTGCTGGAACAGGGAGGGACGGTGATCACGCTGACCAACTCCGTGGACCGCACGAATCCGTTTGGCGGCCGAATCCGTGCGGTTCCGCTCTCCTTTGGGGAGCCGGACAAACTGGTTGCGGCACTGGCTGGCGTGGATGTCTTGTATAATACCTACTGGGTTCGCTTCAACCACGGAATGTTCACTCATGGGGAGGCGGTGAAAAACACGTTGGTGTTGTTTGAGTCGGCGCGACGCGCGGGTGTCCGGCGTGTGGTGCATGTCAGCATCACCAATCCATCGGAGGACTCGCCGCTGGAGTATTTTGCCGGCAAAGCACGCCTTGAACGGGCGTTACGGGAAAGCGGACTTTCTCATGCGATCCTTCGGCCAACCGTTTTGTTCGGGCGCGAGGACATCCTCATCAATAACATCGCGTGGGCGCTCCGGCGGTTTCCATTTTTCGCGGTTTTCGGCGACGGTTCGTATCGGCTTCAACCAATTCATGTGGATGATCTGGCGGAATTGGCTGTCGCTGAAGGGATGCGGACCGAAAACGTCGTCGTCAACGCCATCGGCCCGGAAACATTCACTTACCGCGAGTTGGTGAAAGCCGTCGGTGGCGCGATTGGCCGGCCGCGGACGTTGGTCAATTTGTCGCCGACAGTGGTGTGTTTGCTTGGAAAGCTGGTGGGGTGGTTCAAGCACGATGTATTCATCACGCGCGAGGAAATTCGCGGGTTGATGTCTGAACTGCTCCATGTGAACACCCCGCCCACAGGGAAAACACCATTGACCGCGTGGATGAAGAAGAACGCCGCCACATTGGGGCTGCGATATGCCAGCGAACTGGATCGTCGTCGCGACCGGAAAATGCCGTATTTCCTGAATAACGCATTATGAACGAGTGGCACTTCAAATTGCTGTATGATGGGGAATGCCCGTTCTGTCTGCGGGAAGTGCGATGGTTGCGGCGGTGGAACCGCCACGGTCATCTCGCTTTCGAGGATGTTTCTTCACCCGACTTTGACCCTGCACAATACCACACCACGCGTGAAGAGCTTCTGGGCGTCATTCACGGGGTCTTTCCCGATGGGCGAATGGTGTGCAAGGTTGAGGTTTTCCGACAAGCTTACCGCGCCGTCGGCTTGGGATGGTTATTGGCACCAACTGGCTGGCCGGTGTTGCGATGGATTTTCGACGGACTGTACAGGGTGTTTGCGCGATTCCGAGTGCCGCTAGGGCGGCTTTTCGGGAGATCGTGCGCCTCAGGGACTTGCTCCGTTCCACATCGAAAACACCCTCACGCATGAGCATGCTCACCATCTTTCTGTATGGTTTAGGCGTATATGGCCCACGATCGAGTCCCCGACGTAGGAGGTGCGGCCCAACACGGGAATCCCGTCGCCGCCACAACCCTCGCGAAGTAATGGGCGCGCGGTTTCTCAAGGAAGCCCATTCCGAGTCATTTTCCAGCGAGTGGCTCTAAATGATCTGCACTGAACGCGGGCAAACCGTCCGCCGTGTGGCCGGGTTCGCCGGGAAGTGGCAAATTCACCTGAATGGCCTGCCGCCAAGCGCTGGCGGCTCACCCTATCACGATTTGCAGCCGGGTCGCAGGGGGGGGAGGAACTTTGACAGCGCCTGCGCGGGCTGAACGAGCGCAGGGGAAGCGGAAGCAGCACAGCCAATCCCGCAGCTTTTCCTTGGCGGCGGTCAAGGAGCTTGTTTCTGGCCTTGGAGATTGGTTTGCCACCTTTGGGCTTGACCCTGCCGAATTAGATGCCAGATTCAACCAGCAGAACCAGATTTGGGATCTTGGTTGGCTTCCAGGTCTGCGTTCGTTTTGACTGGTTCATGACGGGCATGGTTCAAAACGAGACGCCCAGGAGTAGTCAACATGTAGTTCAACAGAATCTGTAGGTGCTTGTGTAAAGTGTTGATAATCAAGCATGGAGAGGTGGCTGAGTGGTCTAAAGCGACGGTTTGCTAAACCGTTGTACGGGTTAAACTGTACCGGGGGTTCGAATCCCCCCCTCTCCGCCATGCTGATTATCAACGACTTGCGTAAATCAGAATGGAAGTGGCTTCAACGCCATTGCGTCCGG
>Ga0326727_10017412_pt1 | contig 14922 bp, 11 predicted proteins | sample MB2enrmetagenome_FD_207643 | JGI IMG/M metagenome (GOLD analysis project Ga0326727, IMG submission 207643) | Lab enriched peat soil microbial communities from McLean, Ithaca, NY, United States - MB29MY | ecosystem: Environmental > Terrestrial > Soil > Wetlands > Peat | place: USA: New York... | reverse complement strand
AAAGGTATGTACAGAACAGCTGCAATCACTACAATCGATTGAAATACAGATATGGTCTTCATTTATTATATCCTCTCCGGTTCACGTTCACTGTCGAGGTCATGACCCCGTGCATGGAGGAACGTGGCGAGTTGATAAAAGGCCAGTGGGACAATCCCGAGCGTCAGCAGGGTCGATATGAGGGCGCCCGAAGGCATGGTTGTACCTAGACCCATGAGGACTGGGTCGAAATACAGCACGGCCTCGCCAAGGATGACCGCAAGGGCCGTCAATATGATCGGTCGCACCCGTGTCTCGCATGCCTCGAGAACGGCCTCTTTGATGGGCAGCCCAGACTCGATTCTGTTCCGGGCGAAATCAACGAGCAGGATGGAGTTGCGTATTACGATGCCGGCTAGTGCAATCATACCAACAGCCCCTACACCGTCCAAGTTCTGGTTCAGCACTATATGCGCTGGTATGACACCGATGACGATGAGTGGGATGGGAAGCATAATGACCACGGGGATCAGAAAAGACCTGTACCAGGCCACTAAGACGCAGTAGATGAGGAAGATTACTACCAAGAAGGACACACCAAGGTCGGAAAACATATCCCTCTGGATGGTCCACTCTCCTGCCCAGGAGACAGCGTACCGCCCAGTTTGAGATTTCTCGCCGTTCCATATCACCTGAATGCTCTGCCCATCCACTTTTTCCCTTTCCAGGAGCTTGCATACATCCTGGGCCGAATAGGCGGGACCGTCCCCGGTCACAACCCCGGTCACCATGACTACGGGCTGCTGATCCATACGCATCAGGGGGTACGGGCCTGGTTCCTTTTTAAAACTGCCGATCTCCGTGGCCGGGACCGGAGCCCCACCACGTAATGAGGTAAACGTGAGTGAACTCAGGTCTGCTGTAGTCGAGCGCTGGTCTCTTGCGAGCCGGACGATGATGGGAACGGGCTCCCGCTCAAGGGGGAGGTTAGCCCATGAGCTTGAATCCCCGGCAAAAAGTGTCTGGATCGTGCTCGCGGCTTGGGCAGCTACCACGCCCCTTACAGAGGCTTTCTGATGATCCACCTCATAGCGCACTCTTTCGGTACCGGGCCGGGCGGTCCAGTCCACATCCGTAACACCGGGCATTTTCTCAAAGGCTGTTCTAACCTTGCCTGCCAGGGCAAGACGTGTCTCATCGTCGGGACCGTACACCTCTGCAACGAGAGGGGCAAGGGTGGGGACTGCAGGTGGTCGCTCGGCAACGACAACGACCGTATCCTTTCGAGGTATAGCTGATGCAATGAGCGACCGTATATCCAGCGCTATCTCATGGCTTCTCCTGTGCCTCTTGGTGTTCGGCAACAGCTGAACCTGGATCTCTGCCTGGTAAGGACTTTTCCGGAAATCATAGTGACGCGCCAGGCCCTGGAAAGTGACCGGGGCAGAGGTTCCCACATAGACGTTGCATGCGGTCACCTCCGGTATCACCTTCAGTTTCTCCGCACCATCAATGACTTTGGCGTATGTATCCTCCAACTGGGTCTGGGGTGGAAGATCGATCATGACGGAGACCTCATCGGTGTTGTCGTATGGCATGACCCTGACAATGGCAATGCGCGCCGGTATCATGGCAACCATCATAACCAGGAGGAAGACTGCCAAAAAGTATACACTGAACATCCGCACCGGTTTGTCCATGATCCAGGCAAGTGTCCGGCTATAGTGTGCGGTCAGGTTGAATCTCCGGGCCACACCTGATGCATGATCGGACCGCCCCCCCTGGAGGGATGTCGATGAAAAGAGCTTAAGGCATAGGTACGGGGTAACCGTAAAGGCTATGAAAAGTGAAAATGCCATTCCAAGTACAGCACCCACAGGCAGTGCTCGCATATATTGCCCCACCATGCCGGTGACAAACATAGTGGGCACCAGAGCACAGATCACCATCAGGGTTGCGAGTGTCGTGGGCGGACCTACCTCCTGCACAGCATAGGCCGCAACGAGGGGGGTCTTTGCACTGCCGCTGTGCCAGTGGCGATGTATGTTCTCGATGATAACGATGGCATTATCGATGAGAAGCCCTATGGAAAATACTATTGATGAGAGAGTGATGCGGTTGAGCGTGAATCCGGTCAGGTTGTATACAAACGGAACGAATACCACAGTGATAGCCAACGTTACGGCCGTGACCACCCCGGAACGCCACCCCAGGGTGAAGACGACCAAGAGGATGGCGACGATGATTGTGATGAGCATGTGCATATTGACTTCGGTGAGCGTATGCTCGGCCTTTTCTCCGGTATCACGGGTCACGGACATGTGGATATTTGCAGGCAGGATGTCTTTTGCGAGCTTGTCCAGCACCGCTCTCGCATCGCGAGTGACCACGGTAACATTTGAGTGGTCCACTTTTGTTATGGCAATCGTTACGGCTGGATATGCCGACCACCCCGTATCCCTGCCCATGCGGGATACATAGTCCACAGGCTCTGCAACGCCGTCGCGGACATTGGCCACATCCCGTAAATAGATGGGGCCGGCTGCGTTTGCACCCACGATGAGTACCCCGGTGTCCGCTGCCGATTGCAGAAATGCGCCCGCATCAATATCCATCACCCCTTCATGGCCCGAGATAGACCCTGCAGGGAGTCGGAGATTGGCAGCCTGGATTGCCTGAACCACATGGTCTGCCGCGATGCCACGTTCTGCCATGCGCCTCGCATCGAGCTCCACAAGGAACGAGCGCGACTGGCCGCCGATGATATCGACCCGTGACACATTGGGGATACGCCGCAGCTCGGAAGCCATCTCGGAGGCGATCTTCCTCAATATCTGTGGTCCCTCGTTCTCTGACCACAGACTAACTGCGAGCGAAGGCACTTCAGCCACTCCCCGGGGCTTTACCAATGGTGCACTCACTCCGGGCGGGAGCTGATCCATGTTGGCATAGAGCCTGTCATAAAGATCAGTGAGAGCCTTTTCCCTAGGTATGCCGTCGTGGAATTCCACTGTGAAGACCACGGCGTCTTCTCCTGCCGAGCTTACCACGTGCTTGACACCCGGTATCTCCCGTATCCAGGAACTCACGGGCAGTGCAATACGCTCATCGATATCCTGGGCTCCCCTACCTGGATAGGAATAGAGCACATCGGCCACGGTAAGGGTGATGGATGGCTCGTCCTCCTTGGGGGTCACCCAGATGGCCAGGACACCCATCACTACAGTCATGACCATGATCAGGGGTGTCAGTTTGGATTGGATAAAATATTCGCAGAATCTACCCGTGAAACCCATGATGTGGTCCACGCCCCTCATCTGGCGATCTCCTCGACAAGCTTGCCGTCTACGACACCAGCCTTTTCCGGGGAGAGAATCACCCGGTCTCCCTCATGAAGTCCTGATAGAACGGAGACCATATCACCTGGATTATCGCCTAAGATCAGCCAGTGAAGCCGCGCAGTGGAGTCCTTTGTCATAACGTACGTACCGGTGAGACGGCCTTTCTCGACGAGTGCTACTTTTGGTATGAAGATGCTTGCAACCTCGGAGGCGCCAAGCGGCACCTCCACCACGGCAAGAGTACCAGCCCTGAACCGGTGCTGGGCGTTGTCAATAATGATCTGTATGCGTAGTCCAGGTGACTCAGTACTGCCTGAGGGGACGATCCCCTCGATCTTGCCCTGGACAGTCTCTCCCTCCATCCGCACAGGCAGGGTCTGGCCAGGCTTGAGACCTGCAGCAAGATCGGTCCCCATCGGGGCAATAACCCTTAGCTGGGAGTCATCTTCAATGATGAAGAGACCCTGGTCAGGCGCGACCATGTTGCCCTCTTCGACCATCTTACGAACAATGACACCTTTGAACGGGGCGCGTGCAATTGCATATGATAGGTTCACATCCAGTTCGTCCAGTGCAGAGTTCGCAGCAGCCGCTGCGGAGGTTGCCTGCGCGTGGGCGACCTCTGATGTCTCCAGCTGATGGCGTGACACGGTACCCGACTTCTGGAGATTGTGCATCCGCTCCAGGTTCAGCCGTGCAACATCGAGTGCCGTGGAAGCGGTCTCGAGAGCCGCCTGGGCCTGCCTCTTGCGGGCCAGCAGGTCCCTTGTATCAAGGCGGATGAGCATCCGGCCCTCCTCCACCCGGTCGCCCTCGTGGAAGCCTGCCTCAACGACCCTTGCCATGATGCGCGCTGCGGGCGTTGCCCTGTGGGTAGGCTCAGTAAAACCAGTGAGCATAATAACCTGAGCTGCCTTCTCTACCTGCACGGTGCAGATCCTCACCCTGATGGGAACTTTATTGGTGTGGTCGGTTGTTTCAGCATTCGAGGTATTGCTGCTGCAACCTGTCACCAGGAAGACCGTGATGAGAAGACTAAGAACATCGGTAAAAATTTGTCTGTTGTGGGACCTGCTGGAACCTTCCCCCTGAACACTGTACATAACAGGCATCTCCTTATTTCATATGCATTCAAAAAAAGAACATGAATTCTTTAATCCACACTCAATCTGTTACATCCAAGATTTTCATGTATCCTTGCCCGCAATGATTTGTTGATCTATCCATAGGGTATGACTGACGATCCCTAATTCGTTCAAGCCCTTTGCAATCCGGAGACCAAGAAGACTCTTCTTCGGACTGAACGATTCTAAGACCCAGTGAATATGGATGCTGAGATCCGAGCCGTAACCGCTACTGCGGTATATGTTCAGATTCACAAACTCCTTTGTCTCGAGTCCAGGTGACACCTGAGTGCAGAACTTCAGGGCTTTCTCAAAATCATCTTTATCAGCACCCCTTACGGTTATAATCTCTATACAGTTCATAGCATCCCTTTCTCCCGGTTCCTTTAATGATCAGATTCTTTTTCTGTCTTATTATTGAGAAACCAATCATCTTTATGATTGTCCATGTCATAAACACCTTACTTCCCGGTGAAGATGTGAGGTTATTCTTTCTCCGTGATTTTATTTCTACAATGAAATTGCCAGATCTGTGCCATAATCTAATTGGGCTATAAATTCATCATGTTAGAATCTTAGCCTGATCGGCGGAGTGATATGAAACAATTTAGATTGTGATATATAACAATGTTGTTCAATATCATAGCGCCTCCGTTGGTCATGTCATATATGTGGGAACCCTGGGGTTGATTCTATGGTAGTTGGTGAAAACAAGTCTTCCGGCAGGCAGCCTTGAGAATCTGCAGCAGCCTGCACATTGGGAAAACGATGATCTTATCCATTAACGCCACCTTTTCCATAGTTCATGATCCCTATTTTCTGCCTGGCATATCCTGATTTCATAAAACGTCTTTAGTAACATGGGAGCTCTTTTCTATAAGACTTGGAGCAAAGTAATGTTCCCCGATCCGTCTCAAATCATCTCTGGGCTTGTCATCGTCACGGTTCGCATAGGTCTCATAGAGAGAAGCCGCAATTTTCATGAAAACATCCAGTATCTCCGGGTCGAACATTTTTCCTCTGCCCCGCTTGAGAATTTCAATGGTCTCATCAAACCCCAGTGCCTCCTTGTAGGGACGCTTCGATGTGAGGGCATCGAAGACATCCGCTATGGTAAAAATACGCGCTACCAGGGGTATCTCCGTACTGCTCAACCCGTTGGGGTAGCCGGTGCCATCATAGTGCTCATGGTGGTTGCCGACGACAAGGGCAGCATCATGGATCCATTCCGAGCGCTTTACGATGTCCAGACCGTGCCCGACATGCCTCTTCATCTCCTCGCACTCTTCCTCACTCAACTGTTCGGGCTTCAGCAGGATGGTGTCGCTTATGCCGATCTTCCCCACATCATGGAGGAATGCCCCTTTGGTCAACGTCCTGATCTCATCCTCTCCCAAGTGCATCTCCTCTGCTATCCTGGCCGCATAGATCGTGACACGGAAATTATGGATATCCGTATCGTTGTCCCTCTTGGCAATGGCGCTCCCGAGCACATTCAATATCTCCAGGTTGGCGTGAAGGAGGCCTGCTGACAGACTTAAAATATTTCTCATGAGCCGGTTTATGGAGGGGTAGAGGATCATCGTTGTGAGAAGCACGATGCTCGTGGCAATGAGAGCAGTATAAACCGCTGAAAGGCGGGCCTTCCGGAGAAAGTCAGGAGAGATGGCATAAATCCCCTCTATATAACCTGCCCTGATATCGGCGCTGTTTTTCAGCTCATATCTCATATGAACAACAGCAGCCGAACCCACCCGGGAGGTTCTGGTCCACACACCCCGTTGCATGAGGGTGGCATTATCAGCTGTCTCCAGAAGGTAATCCTTTACATCGTTGATGTGTTCATAGGAGAAATCGGTATACCGCGCAACCTCATGGAAGTCAGCATCCAGAATGCGTGCAAAAACAAAATGGCCGTCTGCCGGCCTCATCTTCCTTAGGGGATATCTTCCGATGATGTTCCGTATCCTTGCATGATCGCCGAGACCGGGGGAATCGAGATTGTCCATAATGGCATACCTGAACAGCTCGGCCGCCGGAACCACCTGCTCAGCCACCCTATCATTGATATTTATGAATTCTATGAAAATGACTCCGGCCATCAAGGCGACAGAAATACATATGGCCTCTAATACTAGCCGTGAAATGAGTATCCGGTGAATGGAGTGCTTCCGCTCTCCCCTCAGTCCCCGGTCATAACTACTACCCATTACTGCCCGGTGCCATCCCCATCCCATATGGCCTTGTCTCTATATCTTTATGAATGGGTGCCGTCCCGCTCAGACATGTTGTCTTTAGAATTCGGGTTTCTACAGTATTACAACGGAATTTTCATGATCCCCAAAGAGAGAAGGCACATATTTATCGGCGCACCAATCATTCTCCCATGTCTTACCATCGATAAGGTAGCGATATTGATATTCGCAGCCCTTTTCAAGGCTCATTGTCACCCTGAACGTCCCGTCTTTGTGTTTCTTCATGGGTGTGGCATTGGTGTCCCAGCTGTTGAAGTCACCCACAAGATAGACCTCCTTCGCTGATGCAGTCGCCTCTTTAGCCAGTTCAAAGGTCACCTTACAAACGGATTTTGAGTTTAATTGTTGTTTTTTCAGCCCCATTATACCCCCCTTTTTCTAATCTACTTAATTCCCCGCAAAGGTATCACTGTCATGATTTCTGGACATGTGTACAATTTCTCTGTCTCGATATCTTCCGGTGTGATCCATGGTATGAATGCTTCACTTGCAAAGGTAAAGCATGCGTTCATTCTTTGATTATTGCAAAAAAGCTGCCAGGTGAGTGTAATGTCTATTTGATGAATAATATCATTTAGTTAATTGCGTGTTATTACGGTATTGCAGCGATATGCAACAATTTGATTGCGATATATCACAATATTGTTCTATATCATAACAAAAGTGTTTCTCCTTTGTATGGAAACCTTGGAGAGAGATAATTCTATGAGAGTAAATGAGAATGAGTTCTTCCGGCAGGCGGCGCTGAGAATTTGCGGCAGCCTGGACATTGGGAAGGCCATGGCTGACTTTGTTCAGTACATCAAAGATTACATACCTGTGTCCGAGCTTACCCTGAGCTGGCTTGAACCGGATGTCGGAATTATTCGGAACCTCGTTACCGTAACCCCTTCAGGAAAGACCTTGGTCATGCCGCCGATACCGGTCCCCAAGGATACCATGCAGTTCATTGAAGACCGCATCGGCGGATGGAAGGAAGTCAGGATCGAAAACAATCCTGAAAAGGATCCGGCTACCAGGACTATCATACCCTATTACGAAACACCCGACCCTTCGGCAATGTACATGGTACTAGTAGTGGAAGGCACACTCCTGGGAGCTGTTGGCATCCTGGCAGAGGGAAAAGGTGTGTTCACAAAGACCCATGCCCGTCTCCTCTCCCTGCTGCGCGAGCCTTTTGCCATCACCATGTCCAATGCCCTGAGATACCAGGAGGTCCTGAAGCTGAAAGATATGCTGGATGCCGAGAACCGGGAGCTCAGCATGGAATTGCTCAGCACAGGTGACGAGATCATTGGAGCCGAATTCGGACTGGCTGGGGTGATGGAAATGGTCCGGCAGGTGGCACCGCTGAACAGCCCAGTCATGCTCCTCGGGGAGACAGGTGTGGGCAAAGAAGTGATCGCCAATGCAATCCACCGCCTGTCACCAAGGGCTGACGCGCCCTTTATCAAGGTGAACTGCGGCGCCATTCCGGAGGGGCTTCTCGACGCCGAGCTCTTCGGACACGAGAAAGGGGCGTTCACCGGTGCCACTACACAGAAGCGGGGCCGCTTCGAGCGGGCGGACAAGGGGAGCATCTTCTTAGACGAGATCGCCGAGCTCCCTCCCCAGGCCCAGGTGAGGCTTTTACGGGTCCTGCAGCACAAGGAAATCGAGCGCGTGGGGGGGACGCAGATGATACCGGTGGATGTCCGCATCATGAGCGCCACTAACAAGAACCTGGAGGCTATGGTAAGGTCCGGGGATTTCAGGGAGGACCTGTGGTATCGGCTCAATATCTTCCCCATCATGACCCCGCCTCTGCGGCAGCGTATAGAGGATATCCCGGCCCTGGTCCACTATTTTGTAGAGAAGAAGGCAAAAGAGCTCAAGATCCACACGCCGCCCACCGTTTCGGCGCGCGGGGTAGAACGGCTCAAGGCCTATCCATGGCCGGGCAATGTACGGGAACTGGAGAACCTCATAGAACGCGAGCTCATCAGAAAAAGGGGGCTTGAAGATGCCGGATCACTGGCCTTCGAATACTTAGGTCTTCCCGAATTGAGAGAGAAGAAGAGCGATGTGTCCGAAGACGCTCAGGTTCTCCTTAATATCGATGAAGTTACATCTCAGCACATCCGCAAAGTGCTACGTTGGACAAAAGGGAGAATCTTTGGGCTGGGCGGGGCCGCTGAGATCCTCGGGATCAATCCGAATACCCTCAGGAGCAGGATGAGAAAGCTGGGTATAACACGGTGACAAGAAGGAGAGAACTTTTCTCTCCGCTGCATGTGTGCACGAGGACGTATGAACTGTTTCGGCCTGCCTGTCTTTTCAGATCTCAATTCATATAGAGGCAAAAGTGGGGTCAAAGTCGATTTTCGAATATGGTTGATTCCTGGTGCGCCGGGAGATCGGCAAGGGTAGCGGCCTGGCAAGATCGCGTAATCTTACAGGTGAGAATCCTGTCCAGGTAGCCGCTAACCACGGACCTGGAATTGAGCCTTGCAGGCAAGGTGGTAACACCATGCTTGATGCGTAGGTACAAGAGGTGGCAGGCTTGTGTTTTGATGGTCCAAATTTGATAGTTTTAGAGCTTACTGAGCGACAGCCTCAAATAAGATTTATGGAAACGGCCATAATAGCAGAAGGTAACTAATGATACATTATAAGCGCAAAGCTTAATAGACAATGGACAAGAGATTTCCTGACTCATCCTCTTATAGGACAAACAATATAAATTCATAATAATATAGCATATGTAGAATTAAAAAAGTGTTGCCAAATAAAATGCAACAGTTTATATGTCTAGCTTCTTCATACTTTGAGGGGGTGTTATGAAACACTTGTTGGCGATCTTTTTTGTTGTCGTATGCCCATCCATGCTTCTTGCAGCAGGAAGCGGCATGCCCTGGGAAGGCCCTCTCGATCAAATCCTGAACTCTCTTACCGGCCCATGGCTCAGGTTCGGAAGTGTTGCGGCAATTATGGCCGTGGGCTTCATGCTGGCCTTCGGTGAGACAGGCGGGATTCTGAAGAGGTCCTTGCAGGCGGTGCTTGGTCTTTCCGTAGCTTGCGCTGCTACCGGGTGGGGTCTTTCATTCTTCGGGTTCAGCGGAGGTTTGGGATTCTGAATTTATGAAGGTCCCAATCCACCGAGGTCTCATAGAAAGGAACATGATTGCCGGAGTACCCCGGAATGTAGCGATCCTGGGGGGAACGCTAGGCGGTGCTCTGGTGCTGGGCATGCAGAATGCCTGGATGATTTTGGTTCTCATACCCGTTTATATTATTCTTGTTGTGTTATATAAATCAGATCCATACCTCCTTGAAGTTTTGGTCTCTCATGTCAATGAAGACGACTACCTAGAGCCATAGCTTTCAAAAGCTATAGCGACAGCTTTGCTTACTGCCCATGGATTGGGCGGGGGAGGTATTGGTGCTGCATCTTAAGGAGTATAGGGAATCACCGAACAAACTGGCTCACAGGCTTCCCTGGGCCATGATCATTGCCCCCGGAGTTGTCATCAACAAGACGGGCTCCTTTCAGTCAACAATCATCTTCAACGGGCCTGATCTCTACTCCTCGACAGAGGAGGAACTCGATGCGGTCGCGGCCCAGGTAAACAACGCACTGATGAGGCTCCCTTCTCCCTGGGCTTACTTTATCGAAGTACAAAGGCGGAAGTACAACTACTACCCTAATTCAGAATTTCCCAACCCTGCAAGCAACCTGGTCGATGAGGAAAGGAAGCGGATCTTTCTCGATAACGGGCACCACTTCACGAGCACGTACTACCTGACCTTCACATATATGTCACCCTCGGAACAATCCCAAAGGATCCTCAACAAGTTCATGGATCAGCAGAAGATCGATTACACAAAGCACCTGGAATACTTTCAGGACGAGGTGAGGAAGATCGTCGATATCCTGAAGACCATATTTCCCTATGTCGAGTATCTTGATGACGATGCAACCCTCACTTACCTCCACTCCTGTATTTCCACAAAGTATCATCCGGTGAAAACACCAAAGACACCGGTCTTTCTGGACTATCTTCTTCCCGACGAGCTCCTGATAGGGGGCTTTCAGCCGAAGCTCGGAGAATCCTTTCTCAAGGTCATCTCGATTGACGGTTTCCCCTTAGAGTCTGATCCCCAGATATTGAAGGACCTGGACGGGCTGGGGTGTGAATATCGTTGGTCTACCCGGTTCATCTGCCTGTCAAAGAACGAGGCTATCAGAGAACTGAAGAAGTATTCGAAACAATGGTTTTCCAAGAAACGTTCCCTGTGGAGCCTGGTGAAGATGTCCTTCATGAACGAGATCGACGATGGCAAGGAAGATACCGACGCGGTGAATAAGTCCTACGATTGCGATGCGGTCGCAGAGATGGTCGCAGGGGGGCTCGTATCAGCCGGGTACTATACCTCCTGCATCGTCCTGTGGGACATGGACCTCGACGCTTTGCATGATAAAGTCAGCAGTGTCGAGCAGATTACCAACTCTGCAGGCTTCGTTACCAGGAATGAGTCTTTGAATGTTATTCAGTCATGGCTTGGCTCGCTGCCGGGTCACTGCTGGGCAAACATAAGAAGGCCTCTTGTCCATTCTCTCAATCTCACACATCTCATTCCACTCTCTTCAGACTGGGCGGGCCCGGAAATGAACAAGCACTTGAACGGCCCGCCTCTTTTCTATGCAAAGACCCTGAGCAACACTCCGTTCAGATATTCAACGCATGTGGGGGATGTCGGGCATACGATGATCGTAGGTCCGACGGGTGCCGGCAAATCAGCCCTGCTGTCATTCATGGCCGTGCAATTCCAGAGATACAGGAATGCCCAGGTTTATATATTCGACAAGGACAAGTCTGCAAGAATCACGACCCTTCTTACAGAAGGAGATCACTACGACCTGGGAGAGAATATTGACCTGGCATTTCAGCCTCTGATGAATATCGATAAAGAGAGTGAGAGGTCCTGGGCTCTGGAGTGGGTCACTGAAATCCTGGCTCAGCAAAATGTTGTAGTAACACCGAGCTTGAGAAATGAGCTCTGGGAAGCACTTACAAATCTTTCTACATCCCCCATAAGACAAAGGACCATCACCGGTCTTGTCACTTTGGTGCAAAACAAAGAGATCCGGGAGGCCCTTTTCCTGTACACCCTGCAGGGATCATACGGTCAACTCCTGGATGCCGAGAGCGACACCCTTGAATACGGAAGATTTCAATGTTTTGAGATGAACCATCTCATGGTCTCTATGCACAATGCAGTGCCTCCGGTGCTTTCCTACCTGTTCCATCGTCTTGACCAGAGGTTCACCGGAGATCCGACCCTGCTCCTGCTCGATGAATCCTGGCTTTTCCTGGATCATCCTATCTTCTCAAACAAAATTCGGGACTGGCTCAAGACATTGAGGAAGGCCAATGTCGCTGTCGTCTTTTCTACGCAGTCTGTTGCTGACATGGTGAAGAGCCCCATCTTTAGCACTCTTAATGAATCTTGTCCGACAAGGATCTTCCTTCCGAACCGGAAGGCGTTCGAGCCGGAGGCATATGAGCAGTACCAGAGGTTCGGACTGAATCACCGTCAGATCGAGATTCTCGTCAATGCCATGCCCAAGAGGCAGTATTACTGCCAGTCCGATGCCGGGAACAGACTGTTTGACCTGGGGCTCGATCCTGTTTCGCTCGCGATATGTGCTTCAAGCTCTAAGGATGACCACAAGCTTATGGATGCTTTGCTGGAAGAGGGGAAAAATGACCTTCTGAACAAATGGCTTAACCTAAAATCAGGGACAAAGGAGGTATTGCAATGCGCAAGAGCAACTTCATAAGGAGCTTTGTAATTATTTCGGTTCTCACCGTATCCATCACAGCTGCTTCCTACTGCTATGACACGGTATACGATCCCTGGAACTTCGTAGAAAGCTATTATAATGCCCTCCAGGCATTCGAACAGAACCAGAAGCTTTTAAATCAGCTCCAAAACCAGATCACCATGATCAATAATGAGTATCAGAATCTCAAGGCTCTCCAGGTGAATATTGGAAATACACCCATGCAGACAACTCAAGATATCAATACCATGTTAGGCAGGATACAAGGCGTAGGATATAACATTCAGACTCTGGACAGTAGCTATCAGAACCTCTACCAGCAGTTCGGGACAGTGATACAGGGAGCATCTCCCAGCGACATACAAGCCAAGAGGTTGTCTCAGATTGTGGCAACAGCCAATGCCAATATCAATGCCATGAATGTTCAGGCACAGGAAATCCAGGGGATCAACGACGATATCATTGCTACTGACCAGGTATTGATGGGTTCCAGGCATGCTTCTGGAAATCTTGATGCACAGCAGTACGGCAATGAGCTGGCCGCTATGCAGATCAAACAGCAGATCAAGACACAGCAGCTCCTGGCTGTACAGAACCATCTTGACTCAACCAGGCTCGCTGAGGAGCAGGCAAAAGATTATGAGAGGCAACAGGACTACATATACCGGATGAGGAATTGGGGTACAAAAAAATCGACGGCTGTACCCATGAATGATCTTCCATAAAATATGAGGAGGTAAGTGATGCTTAAGAAAGTAGTTACATGTGTGGTCCTTTTGTTATTTCTCGCTGGTTGCAGTGGGTCTGACAGCTCTAAGAAAGACCCTATGAGAAATTGGGGAACTAAAAAGTCAACTGCAGTCCCCATGAAGGATCTTCCCTAAAATTCATATACCAACCGGCAGGTAAAAAAATGGATACTGGTATCTTGACCTCCGTACTCAATCAGTTGGCTGGTCGACTTTCTCTAGGCTATGCGAGGATTCTTCCCGATGCACTTGTCCTTATGCGTTACCTGGTTGCCATAGAGATAGTGGTTCTGGGTGTATTCTGGGCCTTGGGCAAAAGTGACATTACCGTCACGGCAATCAAAAAGATCTCTGCAATTGGATTGTTTCTCTGGATTATCACAGGAATGAAGTCCCTTTCCCATTCACTGATCATGTCATTTGCTCAAGCTGGTTTGGTTGCTGGTGGCAATGTGATTACTTTGGCTAATTTATTTGATCCATCAGCCATAATAGATATGGGGTTCAAAGTTACCAAGCCCATTTTTGACAACATCGGGGGGGTCACTAATATAGCAATTCACCCGGTTAATTCCGCTCTTCAATTTCTCACCGGATTAATGGGACTCTTTGCTTACTTCCTCATCGCCTGGAACTTATTCGTCGTGATCATTGAATTCTATCTCTTCACGGTATGTGCCGTGATTCTGATCCCGTTTGCAGTGTTCAAACCTACTTCATGGCTGGCTGAAAAAGCCATCGGAGGAACATTTGTCATTGGTGTCAAGCTGATGGTTTTGGCAATCATAGTCAGTGTAGCTTACGACATCATTGGAAGCTTGGATCTGACTCCTGTTGCAGATGATAACTATGCTCTTTACTGCGGAATTTCTATAGCCTGTGTCATCGCATATCTCTGCTGGAGTGCTCCAAATTTCGCAGCCGGAATCATATCAGGTGGTCCAAATCTATCCGGATCACACTTCCTTGCTGGGGCGGCGGCATTTGGTTTTGCCGGGGATAGGGCTGCAGCTACCGTAATAAACAGAAGTGTCGGGACAGTGAAGTCTGCCGTAGGAGCAGCAAAATATGGCTACAATAAAGTAAGGAGAGACGGAGGCAACACAGGAAAAGCGCCGGATATCAAACCGGGGGCAGGGGGTACAAACAACAATGGACAAGCTGGCAATAATTAAAAAGCTGAAGTTCGCACCGGAAGGCGAACTCGAAACACCTTATCAGAGGGCAAGACAAGAATTCGATGACTTCATCGGTGCGGCCCGGGTGCAGGCGGCAAACTGGAGGCTTATCGCATTCGGAGAGCTTGGGGTCATTATTGTTTTGCTGATCGGGTTCATCTTTCTAGCTCTGAATTCCTCTGTCGTACCCTATATCGTCGAGGTTAACGAGCATGGGGCCGTCAACCTCGTCGGCAAGGCCGACAAGCTATACAGGCCAAATGAAGCGGCAACAGAGTATTTCCTGGGTCAGTTCGTGACACAGATACGGTCCATCCCGACGGATGCGATTATTATGAGGCCCAACTATCTATCCTCATACAATTTCCTGACCCCCAAAGGATCGAACACCCTCAATGCGTACGCAAAGGAATGGGACCCGTTCAAACAGCTTGGAAAAAGGGCTGTGTCCGTGGAAGTGTCGAGCGCT
>Ga0326727_10017410_pt1 | contig 14923 bp, 15 predicted proteins | sample MB2enrmetagenome_FD_207643 | JGI IMG/M metagenome (GOLD analysis project Ga0326727, IMG submission 207643) | Lab enriched peat soil microbial communities from McLean, Ithaca, NY, United States - MB29MY | ecosystem: Environmental > Terrestrial > Soil > Wetlands > Peat | place: USA: New York... | reverse complement strand
GTGAGGAAGAAGGAGACGTCGGCGAAGGCCGTGAAGACGCCGAGGGCGGCGCCGCGATTGTTCCGAGTGACGCGCTGGACCGCTTCGACGCCGAAGGCGGGAAAGACCAGCGAGAAGCCGAAGCCGGCAAAGGCTGCGCCAATGAAGGCCATCCACGATGCCGAGGCTTGCCAGAGCAGGACCATGCCGATGGATTCGACCGACAGGCAGGCCATGGCCACGGGGAATCCGCCGAAGCGGTCGATGGCGTGAATGAAGAGCAGCCGGGCCAGAACGAAGGCCGCGCCAAAGCAGGTGAGGCATAGGGCCGCGCCTCCCCAGTGTCGGCTCGCGTAGAAGAGGGTAATGAAGGTGGCCAGCACGCTGTAGCCCACTCCTCCGAGGGCCAGGCCCATGCCGTGGGGCGCGACGCGGTAAAAGACGTGGGTGAAGGGCAGGTGCTCGCCGTGAACGGCGTGAACCGGAGCCTTGCGGATAGCCAAAGCGAGGCTCACGGCGCCGATTAGGACGGTGAGCAGGCCCAGCGAGCCAAGCCCCCACTGAGCATCGAGCACCACGCCCAGCGGAGCGCCCAGGGCCATGGCGCCGTAAGTGCTGATGCCGTTGAAGGAGATGACGCGGGCGGTGTGTTGCGGACCGGCGCTGGTGATGCCCCAAAGCGTAGACCCGGTAGAACCGAGGCTTTCGCCGACGCCCAGCACCAGGCGGCTCAGGATGAGAATCGAGAGGCTGAGCCAGGTGGCGAAGCGCGGGGGAGCGAGATGCATCGCGGCCGAGGCGGCCACGAGAAGCGCGCCGCTCGCCGTGCAGGCTCCCATGCCCCAGAGGACGCTCACCTTTGCGCCGGCGCGGTCGCTGATGCGGCCGGCCCAGGGGCGGCTGATGAGCGTGGCGACATACTGGATGGTGATGACCAGTCCGGCGAGCGCGGCGCTGAAGCCCATGCGGTAGTGCACGTAGGGCGGCAGAACCGCGAGCGGGAGACCTATGGAGAGATAACAGATGAAGGTGAAGTAGACGAAGCCCAGAATGTGCCGCGTGCCGCCGTTCGAGGCAGCGGGAGCTGGAGCGGGAACGCTGGCAGTAGTTGCGGTTTGCATCGCTGAACGAGGAGACCGGCTGCGGCAAGTGGTCAGTCCACAGTATACCGGAGGCGTGGCTGGCGGTCGCGGCTCGAGGCTTGCGGGATTCGGTGCGGGACGAGGCGTCCCTGGGACCGAAGCGTCGGGTCTTAGACTGACTTTATGGCGCCGACGTTTCACATCGAGCATTTCGGTTGCAGGGCCGCTCGCGCGGATGGCGAAGCGGTGAGCGGCCGGCTGCGCGTGGCGGGGCTTTTCGAGGATGATCCCTCGGCGGCCGATGTGGTGATTGTGAATACGTGCAGCGTAACGGCGGAGGCGGACCGGGCGGCGCGGGCGTTCATCCGCCGGGCGCACCGGGTGAATCCGGCGGCGCGGATCGTGGTGACCGGCTGCTATGCGCAGCGCGCGCCCGAAGACCTGGCTGGAATGGCCGGCGTGGCCGCCGTGGTGGGCAACAGCCACAAGGTGCTGGTGCCGGAGATTGTCTTGGGTTTGGCTCGCGACGGGGCCGGCGTTGGTCTCGTCGCGCCGCAGGAATTGGTGAGCGTGGAGTCGCTGCTTGCTGGCGGCGCGCGCGCTTCCGCGCCCGTCTGGGCGGACGACCGCTTCGCCCACTCGTTTCTTGAGGAGGCGCAGGTTGTGCCGGGCGCGCAGACCAGGCCGAACCTGAAGATTCAGGAGGGATGCGGGAATCGATGCTCGTTTTGCGTGATCCCGCAGACGCGGGGCTCTTCGAGAAGCCTGCCCGCGGCCGCCGTTCTCAAGCAGGTGGAGGGGTTTGTGGCCGCCGGAGGCAAGGAACTGGTGCTTTCGGGAATCAACCTGGGGCGCTGGGGGCGCGATTTGGCCGCTCCCGTTTATGAACGAACGGATCGAGATTCGCGGTTTCCCACCCTTTCCGCGAAAGGGGGAGACGCGGGTTCTTCGACTTCGGTCGCTACGGCGACCTTCGCTCAGAAGGATGGGGCGCCCGGCGAAGAGGCTTCGGCGCCGCGGTCGCTGGCGGCACTTACCCGGCGGATTCTGGAGCAAACCGAATTGGCTCGCCTCCGGCTCAGTTCCATCGAGCCGATGGACTGGGATGCGGAGTTGATCGGGCTGATGGCGGAGTTTGCCCATCCACACTCAAGCAGCCCGCGGCTGGCGCGCCACGCGCATCTGCCGCTGCAATCCGGTTCGGACGCGGTGCTGCGGCGTATGCACCGGCGCTACCGGCCCTGGCACTACGTGGAAAAGGTGGAGGCGCTGCTGCGCGCCGTCGGACCTGCGCTGACCCTCGGCGCCGACGTGATGGTGGGCTTCCCCGGTGAGACCGACGCCGAGTTCGAGGAGACGCTGGAGCTGGTGCGCTCGCTTCCCTTCGGCTATCTGCATCTGTTTCCGTTTTCGCCCCGGCCGGGAACGCTGGGATGGGCGCTGCACGCTCAGCGGCCGGTTCGAGCCGCGGTGGTCGAGGAGCGGATGGCTGCTCTTCGAACTCTTGCGGCACAAAAGAGTGAAACCCACCGAAGGCGCTTTGTGGGGCGCGAGCTGGAGGCCATCACGCTCCATACTCCGGCGGAGATGGCGGCCCGTGGCAGAACCGCTGCCCTGACGGAGAACTTCCTCCGCGTCGAGCTTGAGGGCCGGCTGGATTCCAACCGGCTGGTCCGCCTGCGGGCCAGCGGGTTGACGGCCGAAGGGGCATTGAAGGCGGTTTTGGAGCCGGCCGAGGGGGTTCAGTACGCCGCGACGGCGATGTCCGTCAGAGCGAAATCCGTTCCCTTGAATAACAGTTCCTCGCCGGTTTCCCTGGCCAGGGCATAGGAGATGCAGTCGCCGAAGTTCAGCTTTGCCGGATGCCGGCCCCTTCCAAAGCGCTCGAATGCCCTCCGCGCCAGCCGCGCCTGCGACTCGGTAAAGGGAGCGATCTCCAGCCCGCTTCGAGCCACAAACTGGTCAAGATCGCGTAGACCATCTTCTTTGCGCCGCCCCAGAATAATCATGGAAGCCTCAAGGAAGCATGTGGCAGGCAAGAGACGAACGGGGCTTCTTGCAATTGCGGTGACAAGCCGCAGCGCTTCAGGCTCCTTTTCCAAGATGGCAACGAGCGCGGATGAATCGACAATCATGAGGGCAGCCCGTTCTCATCCCAACCCATGATCTCGTCCTCTGTCCGGTCATCGAGGACCGGCAAAGAAGCGCAGTGATGCGCTATCGCCATCAGATCGGCAATGAGCGTCTGCCGGTCATCCTGCTTTCGCTTTTGCCGTTCCAGCCGCTCCCGCATCGAAACGATGACCGCGTCGGTAATGGTCTCTCCGGTGGTGGCGGCAAGCTGGCGGGCAAGGCGGTCGGCTTCGGGGGCTTTGATGCTGAGGGCCATGGTACCTGACCTCCTGTTTGTCTACCTTTATATACGATAGCACAACATCGATTGCGGTTTTTCGGCAACCACTCCCCTCCACCCAATGGACGGTTGTCAGAGCGATCCCCGGATTGGACCAGCCGGTATTGGACCGTCTTCGCATTCCTCGCACTGCGAACCCGAATCCCTTGTAAACCCTTTGTTCAGAAGAGCCGGGCCAATGCTATACTTACCGTGCGTTCGTGGACCCGCGGCCATTTCGGCTTTTAGCCTTAGGCGGGCAATGACGACTTTGGGAGGAGCACCATCGCACTCGACAAGCGTTCGGCAAAGTCCTTTATCCGCATCAACGACCGAATTCGCGCGCGTGAAATCCGCGTCATCGACGAAAACGGCGAACAGTTGGGCATCATGCCGCCCTTCGAGGCGCTGAGAATCGCCCGCGAGCGGGCCCTGGACCTCGTCGAGGTCTCGCCCAACACCACTCCCCCGGTCTGCCGCATCCAGGACTACGGCCGCTACCTTTACGAGAAGGACAAGAGCGAGCGCGCCGCCCGCAAACGGCAGAAGGTAATCGTCGTCAAGGAGGTCAAGTTCTCGGTGACCGTGGACGAGCACGACTACCAGACCAAGAAGAATCAGGCGGTGCGTTTCCTCGTCGATGGCGACAAGGTGAAGGCCAGCCTGCGCTTCCGCGGCCGGCAGATGGCTCACCGCGAGCTGGGCTATAAGATCATCAACCGCCTCATCCAGGACGTAGGGGAGGCGGGGATTGTGGAGTTCATGCCGCGCATGGAAGGCACCATTCTGCACGCCATTCTGGCGCCGGCCAAGAAGCAGGACGCTCCCAGGCCCAAGCCCCCCGCGCCTCCGCAAGCGGCCCCGCCGCGCCCGCCGGTTCCGCAGGCGCAATAAGCTGTTCGCGTAACTTGCTCTGACCGATGTGCATTTCTGGCGAACCGGTTGGGGCGGGGTATAAGCATCTATGGCTCTTTGTTGCCGTTGCCATCCCCATCGGCCTCAAGCGTTGCAAGTTCGCACTCGCACGCGGTGGGCTTCTTCCCAGTTCGCAGGACAAGAACGAGCAAGACGACTATGAAACAGTTGAGCAGCCAATAGAACAACGTGTACGCATTGAAGCCATAGCTCCAATGGTGGAGCTTGTAGTGCGTGTAGCCGTACCAACCCATCCAGGTAGAGAGGAGAATGAGAACTCCCGAAAGGGGCGCGGTATTCAGCCGGAGATTCCAACGGTCTTGTCCCACCTTCAGAAAACCCGCCGCAAGCAGGATGCCCCCAATCAACCGGATCAAGAGATTCACCTTGTTGAAAACCGTCAGGCCTTCGTTTACAGTGCGCAGGGCATATTCGTCGCGCTGGTCTGCGGCTTTGCGGAACCAGCGGCGCGCCTCGGAGCGCTCTTGCGGTACTCCATAACCGTACCAAAGCATGAATCCAATTCCAGACTCCCCTGGCGCATAACCCTGATCGGCGGCTTTTCGATACCAGCGGGCGGCCTCGGCGTAGTCCTGCGGCACTCCTTTGCCTTGGTAATACATGAGGCCGAGTTGGTTCTGAGCCATCGCATTCCCCTGATCGGCGGCCTTGCGGTACCAGCGATCAGCCTCAGAGTAGTCCTGCTGCACTCCCCTTCCATCGTGATACAAGAATCCCAATCCGTATTCCGCTGTCGCGTAACCCTGGTCGGCTGCCTTGCGGAACCAACGAAGAGCCTCAGCATCATCCTTCGGCACTCCTTCACCCTGAAGGTAGAGGTGAGCGAGGTCGTATTCCGCCCTGGCATATCCTTGGTCGGCGGCCCTGCGGCACCACTGGAAAGCATCAGCGTAGCTCTGCGGCTCTCCGCGGCCGTAATAATACATGTTGGCCAGGTCCTGTTCTGCTTTTGCGTCACCCTGCTCAGCGCGCGCACGGCAGGCCTGCGCCTCCTCGGCCAGCCTCCGCTCATCGACCTTTGCTTTGTAGATCCGCCAAAGGACCGCCCCACCGGCGATCATGGCCACGCAGAGAACAGGGACAGCAACCTTCCAAAACAACCGCATCGCGCACCGCTCCGGCATGAAACTCGACCACAGCGATTCTAATTCCCGAGATTGCCGCGGCGTTGCGGTGCTGTTGTGGGAAGAACCTGAGGAGAGTTTGTCCAAGGAATCTCGCCATCCCTGTGGCCGGGTGCCCCAGGTCCCGCATTTGGGACCTCGTATCTGGGAACCACGAACCCCAACCCCGCAAACTGATCACTAACCACTGACAACTGTCCACTGCTTTACTGCAGCCAGCGCAACCCGGCGGGCTTGACGGGCGGCGGGAGCCCCCATGCGAAAAGCGGCTTACCAGACTTTGGCGAGGCTAGCCAGACTGTGGCGATAGTCTTCCCGGTCGATCCTGCTGTGCACTCCGAACTCCCCAAGGAGCGTCATCATCTGCCCCACGGGCAGTCCCGCCACTTCGGCTGCTTTGCCCAAAGAGGCTTCGCCCTTCTTGTACTTCTCCACGGCAAGCAGAATTCTGCCTCGCGTCACCAGATCGCGCACAGCCTTCGATAAATCGCTCTGTTCCTTCGTCTTCATCGCAGAAAGGAATTCAAAGTTGTCCTGGTCCATCCGGATGCTCATCGTCTTGGTCATGGCTGTTCCTCCAGTCGCAGTTTGGCATCTTCTAAGATTGCATTCCTATACCATCCGAATCGTGCCAGCGCCGAGAGTCTGATCAATGCGTCGCCGCGGTCGATCAGGCCCTTCTGACAGCTTCGCACAAGAATGCCGACGGCCGTGGTGAACGGAATTCCAGCCAGTTTGCAGGCATTGATGCCGTTCTTGTCGTCGATCCCCACGAGCAGCGCCTTCTCTTGGAGAGCCAAGGCAATGGCTTCGGATTCGCCCCTGCCCAGGCTGAAGTCTTCTTCCAATTTCGCCGCCAGCCTTCTGTTCCTTACGCTCCTCACCTTGATTCTGGACTCGTCCAGAGCCTTGCGAATGATGAGGGCATCGAGCGTTTTCTTTCCGCCGCAGCATTCATCCTCAACCGCTCTCGGAATCGCGATCTCCATGCCGATGTCTTTCACGAACACGTCCAGCAGTTCTACTTTCGCGATCAGAATCAGCGTGGATGAGTCGAAGACGACCATTATGACAAAATGCTACATCCGTAATCATACCTCGCTGGCCCTCATAATGCAATCCAGCCTGGGTCCGCTCAAGAGGAAAGGCCTTCCCTTCGCCGGAGGGTTCAAGACACATTATCCCGTTCGATCTTTTCCAAGATTGCAGGATGGAGATCGATGCCCAGTTGCCGCGCCAGTGCTGTGTCCATGAGATTTCGTAATCCAAGCAGAAGCCCTGGGTGCCCCAGGTCCCTCGCACTTGGGGACCTGGGAGAGCACGAATCCACATGGTTTTGGGTACTAGTTCGATCATCTCCCGCGCACCTCTTGGACCGTTCTTCAGTTCCTTCGTGTAAGAACGTTTCGGCTTCGCCCACCTTGTTCATCGGCTTGCCGCTGCGCTCGATTCCCTCAGCGTGATCAATGATGGACCGCGCCGTTCCCTCAACCGCTGCCGTCCGCCCCGCCACAGGTGCTCATTGCAGCCAGTGGGTCCTGATGGGCCGGGGCGGCACGGGCAGTACGATAAAGCCCTCGCGCCAGTGGCCGTCTTCGCGCCGGGGAGGGTTGCCGACGATGCGCGCCGCGGCGGAGTTGCGCTCTTCCAGGGCCAGGCCGGGCAGTCCGCCGACGATGGCCTGCAACTGGTCGTGGTTCGGCGGGCGGTTGGTGGCGAGAGGGATGACGGAGCGCAGCGCGGCGTAAGCCTCCGCCAGATCGCTGACCTTCGCCCGGCGCCGGGGAGGCAGGGGCTTGAGTCCCAGGGACTTCCAGGCCGCAAAGGGGCAGCTCTCAATGAGGATGCGCTCCTGGCTCTGGCCTGGCGCAGAGCCGAGGTGGTCGCCCGGGGCAAGCCGACGCCAGCCGCGCCGGCAGAGAGCGTCGTACACGTCCAGGCAGAACTCGGCGAAGATGCGGCAGGTGAGAGGCTTGACCATGCCGGGCAGGCCGGTTTTGGCCACGCGGTTGAGCTGGCGGTCGCCCACCCGGGCGTGCTGGAAACCGTTCGAGCGCGACTTCCAGGCCTGCGGTCCGTCCAGCACCATGATCCGGATGCCGCGCACCCCAGCCAGGTGGTTCAGGCGGCCGGCCAGCAAGTTGGCGTCCACAGGACCAGCAGGGGCGGGACGAAGTTCGGCGTCCAGGCCGGGAGCGAAGGAGGGAATGATCTCGCAGGAGATTGGAGTCTGGCTCGGCGCCGATTCATTCGGCCCCGCGAACTTCAGCCTCAGGGGCAGGGCGGTGCCGGAATGCAGCGGGTTGGGGGAGTGCTGCGGAGGCATGCGGTCCAGCACCACGATGCCCAGATGCGACCACAGGCGGTATGCGAGATCGACGGAGAGGATGGCCACGGTCTTTCCCTCCACGGCCTTACCCTACTTCCGCGGCGCGGTTGAGGACAATGGAAGACCGGAGCAAATCCGTTTGCGAATGGAGGGTACGGGCCGGGATTGAAACAGACTGCTGAAATGGGACGGCAGGAGGGTTCCCGGGGAGAAAAACCGGCCCGGCAAAACGGCATTGCCGAACAGCTTGCCGCGGGGCCTGCGGCTCCCATTGATTCGGCTGGGTTTTGCGCGGGGATTGAGGCGGATGCACTTTCATTGCCAGCGCGGCCAGGATGTGTCTGTCCTGCCTTCCGCGCGCCGGCGGTGTACAGCGGGTGGGCGGATGCGGTATCTTGAGGTTTAGCTCATGATCTTTTCGCGCGATTATATCGGCTATCTGGCCCGCCGCACGGTCAAGCACCTCATCGACGCCAAGATGATTACCACCAGCGACTTGAAGGTGTGCGAAGCGCGCGTGGCGGAGGCTCTGCTCGAAGAGCTTTCCCTCGAAGACCGCATCAACGAAGAGGTGCGCGTGATTCTGGACGCCTACTCCGAGGAGATGCGCCGCTCCGGCGCGCAATACGCCGAGATGTTCAAGAAGGTGAAGACCGAGCTGGCCAAGAAGTACAAGGCGGTGCTATGAGGATCAGCCCCGACAAGCTGAACAAGCTGGCCCACGCCGTGGCCGATACGCTGGCCGAGATCGACGAGGTGGGCTTCCTGGAGGATCGGAACACGATTCGCCAGGAGGCGCGCAAGGCCCTCACGGCGCTGCTTACCCAGGAGGCCGGAATCGATACCGCGGCGCGCCTCAAGATCGCCAGCCAGCGCAAGATCATCGTCGAAGGCTCCCAGGAGTGGGATATTCTCTACCGCAAGTACTACAACGACGAGGTCAAGAAGCTGGGGATCTGATGCGGTGGCAACTTGGCCTCTGAGCGTCTTTGGTTTCGCCCCGGTTTTTTGCTACAGTAGATGAGTGGCCGGCGACGGCCCTCCCAGTGCGTGGCGCTATCGTCTAGGGGTTAGGACGTGAGATTCTCAATCTTAAAACCCGGGTTCAATTCCCGGTAGCGCTACCAAAGTTTTCCGCTAAAGCCCGTTAAGTCAGCGGGCTTTTCGTTTGCCAGAAAATCGCTCTGGCGCTGGCCCGGTCAAAGTTCGCGCCGTTCGCCGTAAGGGAATCGGCGTCAGGCGCGTCATCTCCTGGGCCGAGGCTCGCTCACGGCAAGATTTCCGAACACTCCACCTTCTTTTCCCGTCTTAGGGTGTGTACTGGGAGTAAGGTTGCCCTGCACCCGGTGCGCATCGTCCGGCGGCAGGCCGAGGGAGTAAGCGAGTCTTGACCACCGTCGAAGAAGCGGAGTTCACGGCCCTTGTCCAACGCCAGTCGCGCTTCGTCTTCCGCGTCGCCTACGCCGTCCTGCTCAATGCCCACGATGCCGAAGACGCTGTCCAGGAGACCTTCTTGAAGCTCTATCGCAATCGCGGATGGCAGCGCCTCTCGAATGAACGGGCTTTTCTCGCCCGTGTCGCGTGGCGCATCGCCGTCGACCGCCGTCCCCGCCTCCCGCGGGCGTCCGCGCCCAGCTTCGATCCCGGCGCGGATTCCGCTCTCACCGCCAGCCCGCCTAGCCCTGATCCGGGCCCCGAGGAGACCCTGATCCTAGCCAACCAGCATGCCGTCATCCACGCCATGATCGACGCGCTCCCAGAGGAACTCCGCCTGCCCCTGGTCCTTTCCGCCTCCGGCGAACTCAACTCCCGCGAGATCGGCGGAATCCTCGGCCTTCCCGAGGGAACCGTCCGCACCCGCCTGCAGCGCGCTCGCCAGCTTCTCCGCCAGAAACTCGCTACCCTGGAGAGAACCCCGTTTCAGAATCTTCGCGCACAGGAGAGTCGCTATGCCTGACCACGACCACCTGGACCTGCTGCTGCGCTCCGCCGTTTCCACCTACGGCGACCCCGACTCCGGTCTCGCCCAGCGCGTCCTGGCCCGCATCTCCGCTGAAGTTGCGCCCGCGCCGCGCCACCGCTGGCTCCCTTGGGCCATTGCTCTTCCCGCAGCCGCATGCCTGCTGCTCCTTCTTGTCCTCTTGGGCCACAAGCCGGCTCACACGCCAACCACCCTCGCGCGCCAAACCTACCAATCTCAGCAACCGCCCCCCGTCGCCGCCCATGCTGAACCCGTCCCGGCTCTAAGGTCCAAGGCCCATCTGCTTGAGGCGCGGCCCCACCACACCGCCGCCGGGGCAAAACCCGCGCCGCTTCCCAAGCTCGATGTCTTTCCCACGCCCCGGCCGCTTACCCGTGAGGAGCGGGCGATGGTCGTCTTCGTCGCCCAGGCCCCAGAATCCGAACGCAAAGCCCTGATTGAGGCGCAAGAGCAGTTTGACGCGCCTTTGAGTATCGCCGCCATCCAGATTCCGGCCATCGAACCGCCCCAAGAGGGCGCAAACTAAGGAGAATTCCATGCGCAAACTCGCCATTTACTGCTGTTTTCTGCTCCTCACCCTGCCCTTCGGGCACAAGACCTTTGCCCAGGACGCATCCAACGCCCAAGAAACTCCCAAGAGCCTGGACGCCGCAAAAACCCCGGCGCCGCCGGTTCACTACTACCACCTCGACATCGTGACTGAGGAACTGGGCGCCAACGGCAAGCCCGTCAATAGCCGCGCCGAATCAACCACCGTCAACACCGATCCCCGCGGCCGCGGCGGCGCGTCCATCCGCTCCAGTTCCAGGATTCCAGTTGCCACTGGACCGAGTGAAGCAGACGGAAAACCGGTGAATCGGCAGTCCCAATACGAAAATACAGGCATCGACATTGACGTGCAGGAGGTCCACGAGGCTGGCCTCCAGCTTGCCCTCAATCTAATCGCTGATCTGAGCAGCCTTGCCGATTCGACCGACCCGAACCTCCACGAGCCCGTCTTTCGCCACGTTCGGTGGCAGGCTCCGGTTCTCATTCCCATTGGCAAGCCTACCGTCGCTTTTACGTCGGACGTTCTCGACAGCAAGAACAGTATTCGTATGGTGGTCACCGCCACGCTGCTGCAATAGCTGAAGCTGGCCGCTTTGCAGGGACGCTTCGGGCGCGGCGCCTACCTGCGCCCAAAGCTGCGCGGCTTTACCGGCGGGGTGACCGGCAGGTTGGTCTTGCCCGCGGGATAGACGGCCAGAAAGCGGTCCTGGCCTTCGCCGGAGCTGGCCGTCTCCACGCCTTCGATGCCCCGGAAAGCCATGTGCAGTTGCCGGCGTTCGCGGCTGTTCATGGGCGCGAAGGCGTAGGGGATGCCGGAGCGCAGCACCTTCTCGGCGGCGGTCTGGGCGGTTAGGCGCAACTGCTCGGCCTGCAGGGCCTTGAAGCCGCCGGCGTCGAAGCTGATCAGCCCCTGCTCGCGCTGATCGAGGCGCAGCATCTGCGCGGCGATGGTCTCCAGGGCAAACAACAGCTCGCCGTTGCGCTGGACCACCAGCGGCACGTCGGGGCCGGCCAGTTCGACCGACATCTGTTGGGCCGGCGAGCCTTCGGAGTCCTGGGCGAGCTCGCTGGCGGCGATGCGGTACTTCAGGCGCATTCCTCCCAACCTGTTGAGGGAATTGAGGAATCCGGCGATCTTCTGGGCGGCTGGTTGCAGGTCGGCGATAGGCATAACAAACCAGTATCGCAGAGCCGGGCCGGGGATGGGCGCGGAAATCGACTGCACAGGCCATCCCGCCCTAGCCGTTCGCCCTCCGCGCCGCGGCAATACGCAGCGAGGGTTGGGCGCCATGATCTTCGCCAAAGGCGAGAGTGCCTTAGCGCACCACGATAACGCGCGTTTCGTACGGCTGCAGCTTGAGCTGTACGGTCAGGTTTCCTCCCGCGCGCTTGGATTGCACAGCCGCGACGGTTGCGGTTTGCGGGTCCCAGGCCTCCGCCGCGCGCCCCTTGCTCATCAGGGTTACCGCGTGATCGCTCACCTGCGCGCCCTCATTGAAGAACAGGTACGCGTCGGCGTTCTTCCACCTGCGCTTCATCACCCGCAGGGCCGTATCCGCGGCGTCCAAGCGGACAGTCGGCGCGATCACCGCCGCATCGACCGCCGCGAGCACTTCCGTGGGGACCGCCTGCGGCGCGGGCGGCTCGGCGGGCGGCTGAGCAGGCGGCGTGGGAGTGTGCGCCAACTGCGCGTCCACAACGGTCGCCCAGGAGAAGTCCGCAGCCGCGGCCGGGGTTGCGTCGCGGATGGTCCGGCCCGAGATCCACTTCGGCGCGCCGCCCAGAAAGAGGACTTTCCCGCCGCCTTGCGCGAATGCCTTGAGCCGCGCCAGTGCTTCGCTTGAAATCACCAGCGGCGCGGGCAGGATGACCGTGCGGTAGCGGTTTCCGCTGAGCGTCTCGAAGCTGCCTTTGAGTGCTTTCAGGTCCGTTGCCAGCGCGTCCTCATCCACGATGTCGAAGTCGATCTGACGCTCGCTCAGCATCCGCTCGGTGGATACAAACTGCGTGTCCGAGGCATCGTTGCCCAGCCACATGGAGCTCGACGGCAGAAACAGCGCCACGGTTGCATCGGGCCTGCCCATGGCCATCAGATAACTCATGCGGCGCGCATAACCCATTAACTCCGGAAAGCCGGGCTGGCCCATGAACCCGGAAGGCCGCCTGGCGCCCGCGGAGGTCGCCGGAAAGTACATCGTCTCCACCTGGTTGACTCCGCGCACGAACTGCTCATTCAGGATGTAGCGCGCCATCTCCACGTCGGGAGCGGGCCGATACGCCGCAAAGCTCTCGGTAAACGCGCGCGGCTTGCCGTACACGTGCGCGGCCGAACTGGCCAGCCGCGGATAATCGGAGATCGTGTCCTTCCAGATCTGGTGCCAGATGGCGTCGATGCCGGGCACCTCGACGGCGCGCATGTCGCGGAAGAACGAGCCCTCGCTGCGCGTCAGCTCCATCTCCAGCTCTTCGTGGTTCAGATGGACCTGATACTCCAGATGGCTGGCCGCGCACCAGTCCCCCTGCGGCTTGAAGAAGCCGGCGGCGAACATCTGCGAGAAAACGTCGTAGTAGTCGCCCTCGATGCGAATCTGCTCCGGAGTTAGATGGATCACCACGCCGGGATCGCGGCGTGAAGGACTCTGCGCAAACAGGGCCACGTAGGGCTGCACGTCGTAGCCCTTGATGGCCGTGAAGCGCTCGAAGAACTTCGGCGTCCAGGGCAGGCCGGGGATGGAATAATCGGGCTCGTCGCCGCGGAAGCCCATGATCGTCTTGCCGAATTCGTCGCCCACAGCCTGCTTGTATTGCTCGTGCGTAAAGCGCAAATACTGCTCCGTCGCAGCGGGATCGAGATAGTCTTCGAGCGATTGCGATGTATCTTTGACGCGCTGCGTGTTGGTGTCGGAGCGGGTGGGCGAGGTGCGGAACTCATGATCCACGATCAGCACCGTCCACTTGCCTTTGGGCGCGGTCCACTCCAGCATGTTGCCGACGAGTGGGATGGGAACCGCCGCGCCGTCCTGATCCACCGCCGCCGCGCTCACGGTCTCCGGCGGCAGGGGCTCGTTGAGCGCCGCTCCGCCGGCCAAGGGAATCTTCCGCGCCACTTCCAGCGCCTGCATCCTCAGCTCGGGCTTCTCGGTGGTGAACTTTCCGCCCGCAAAGCCGCTGGGGTAGCCGGCATCGTCCACGATCCACACACGCATGTTGCGCTGCTTGGCCTCGGCCACAAAGTTGCGAAAGAATGCCAAGTACTCCGGCGACAGGTACGCGAAGGGCATGTTGAAGCCGGCCTGCACCGTGACCGCCTGAAAGCCGAGTTGCTTCAGCGTGTCCAGATCGCGCTCCACCTGGGGAATGCTCACCGGGCCGTTCAAGCCGTAATACGGCTCCGGGCCGTACTCCGGCGGCGGAGCGTTCCATTGCGCCGCCACCTGGGCTACGGTCGGGTTCTGCAAATGCTGCCAGGGCTGCTGCGAAACTGCCGCGGCCTGCAACAGCAATGCTGCAGCCATAAGAGTCAAGTACTTCAGATTGGTCATGATTCTCGAACTCCTCCGTCGATCGGGCTCCCGGCTCGCGCCGGCCCTGTCGGCTTTCCACTTCGCATGGTACACTCTTTCGGTGTTGGGACGCGCGCCCTCCTTTGCGGTTCGCCGCGAGCAGCGGCAAAGCGGTTGCGGCGCCGGCCAAAAGGAGCGATTCTCATGCCCAGTTCTCTCAGGTGGTTTGGAAGCGGTTTTCTCTCTCTTCTTGTGGCGGCGCTGCCCGTCGTTTGCTCCTCCGCCCTCGTCGCGCAGGCGCCTGCCGCGGCTCCCGTTCAAGGACCGGATCTGGCCGGCATCGCCCACGCCGCCATTCGTGTGGGCGATCTGGACCGCTCTCGCGACTTCTACGGAAAGCTCGGCTTTGAAGAGGCCTTCGCCATGAGCCGCGATGGCAAGACGACCCAGTCCTTCGTCAAGGTGAACGACCTCCAATTCATCGAGCTCTATCCGCAGGCGCGGCCCACCGACACCATCGGCTTCATGCACGTCTGTTTCGAGTCGTCGGCCATCGAGGCCATCAATCAAACCTATGCCGCGCGCGGGCTGGCGCCCATTCCGGTCAGGAAGGCCGCCGCCGGCAATCTGCTTTTCACCATGTCCGGCCCGGAGAAGCAGAACATCGAATATACGCAGTACATGCCCGGCTCCAAGCACACCAACGACAGGGGATCGCACCTGGGCGCCAAGCGCGTCTCCGAGCAGATTGTGGCCATGGGGATCGAGATGCAGAACCCCGCCGCGGCGCGGCAATACTACATCGAGAAGCTGGGGTTCGCACCGGCCGCCGCGCTCGAACCCGGTGGTATCTGGCTCGCCCTTCCCGGCCCCTCCGGCCAGCGCATCGAGTTCATCCAGCACAAGCCCGGCTCGGCCTTTGTCTTCTACTTCGGGGTCGTCGATATTCACCGCGCTGCGCAGCAGCTCAAGGCGCTGAAGATCACGGTGGAAAAGCGCCCCTCGACGCTTTCCATCCACGATCCCGACGGCAATCGCATCGTCTTTG
>Ga0326727_10017409_pt1 | contig 14924 bp, 11 predicted proteins | sample MB2enrmetagenome_FD_207643 | JGI IMG/M metagenome (GOLD analysis project Ga0326727, IMG submission 207643) | Lab enriched peat soil microbial communities from McLean, Ithaca, NY, United States - MB29MY | ecosystem: Environmental > Terrestrial > Soil > Wetlands > Peat | place: USA: New York... | reverse complement strand
TACTCAGGTACGCTGACACTTGCATCCAACGCCGCCAACACCGCCCTTCCGATCCCCGTGCAACTGAACATCGCCGCAGTCACCGGACCCGTTTTGGGCTTCGGCGGAGCGGTCGATAACGCCGCGTTCATGACCGGTCTGGCCGCGGGATCGATCGGCGCGGTCTTCGGCACCCAACTCACCACTTCCCCTCCCGCCAATGCCGCCGGCTTTCCGCTTCCCACCGCCCTGGCGGGCGTTCAGTTGCTCGTGAATGGAAGCGCAGTGCCGCTGTTTTATGTGGGAGCCGGCCAGATCAATTTCCAGGTTCCCTATGAATTGGCGAGCGGTCAGATCATCGTACAGGAAACATTGAATGGCCAGCCCAGCAATCGCATCAGCGCAAGCGTGAACGCAATCGCTCCGCGTCTTTTCGTAGTGGGTCAGAATACTCCCAATGGCGCACCGTTCGGCGCAGTGTTCAACTCCGATTCGACACTGGCGCTGCCCACTAACCTCGTCCCCGGATCTCACCCTGCGCATCTGGGCGACGTCTTGACGTTCTACGTGCTCGGTCTCGGACCCGTATCGCCGCCCGTCGCTACCGGCACGCCCGCGCCCACTTCGCCTCTCGCCGTCACCACCAGTCCGGTCCAGGTAATCTACGGAGGCCAAGGACTCGGCTCCGTTACCACCACTGCGATTTACTCGGGTCTCGCGCCATCTTACGCGGGACTCTATCAGATCGACGCGCTTCTTCCCCAGAGCGCTCCCACCGGCAACGTACCGGTCAGCGTCAGCATTCAGGGCCTGGTCAGCAACGTCGTCTACATGGCGATCGCCTCCAACTGACAGCCAACCCGTGGGGCAGGCTATCGCCTTCGGTGGCCTGCAATGGATGAGAGCGGGAAGGGCGAAAACGGTCCGCGAGACTCTCGTAACACAGACTTCATCAGTCTGTGCAGTTCGCGTGACACGAACGACGCCTTTTTGTCGCTCGCGGCCGTTTTTTCAACAGTGCACAGCACCAGCTACTCGATGTGGAACGCATCCGCCGCACCCGAAGCAGCGTAAGCCTCTAACGTGAAACGATACGCTTCCTTCAGCACCCCCGCAGGCACGACGCGCTTCATGGAATCCACCGCTTCCTTCAACGTAAGCGGCCGAGGAGCAATCGCCGCCGCCACCTGCGGTAAATCGAAGCGCCGCAACACACCCCGCACAAAAATGCCGGCATCCCACGTGTACAAATCCGTTTGCGCCAGGCTGGTGTACGAGATCAATCCCCGCTCCGCCACTACCGACCCGATGCGCGGATCAAGCGCGGCTGCAAATATCACCCACAACGCGCCCGCGCCACGTCCCACTACTTGCAGATTCTTCGCATCCACATCCGGGCGGCTGATGGCGTAATCGACACATCGCATCACATCGTATACGCGCATGCCGAACAGCGATTCATCCATGTACCACGCCATCAGATTCAGCGCGTTTTCCGGACCGAACAGTTGGTGGAACCGCGGCGGACCCCAATCCGGCGCCATGTGCGGAGGCTTGGTTTCTCCCACGCCCCGCACATCCGCGGCAATCACCACGTGCCCATCCAACGCCAGGCGTTCGTACAGCCCCAGTTCCATGCCTTCTGCTTCTTTTCCCGCTTCACTGACGTACAGCAGAGGTTCGCGCCCTCCGCCAGAACCAACAAACACCCACACTGGAATGATGATGCCTGGCTCGGAAGTAAACTCGATCTTTTCGATGCGGTATCCTTTGCGCGGCGCAATAGCTACCTGCATTACCCCCAGCGGATCGCGCTGCGTCCGGATGCGCAGCAACTCGCGAATGGCAGCCGGAACGTCGCGCCTGTCGATGAGCGGAGGCAACTCGTGCGATTTGCGAGCCAACACCGAGTGAATGGAATCGCCCTGGTTGGAGAAGCGCAGCGATCCGTTAGCCGTACAATACAGCGTCTCGGGCTTTTCCGCCTCGAACTCCATCTCCCGCGTGGGGCCCGGGCGCGAATAGAACCAGCGGCTAAACCAGTCCGTGGCCGCAAGACGCAGCTTGACAGTCCAGGCGTGCGGATCCGTGGCCTCCACCGTTGCAAAGCGATTCGCTACGCCCAGTTGTTGATACCGCCGCCGGATGTGCGCGGCAGTTTCATCGAATGCCGGCGAATAATTCTCGATCATCGCCATCAGCGGACGCGGCGCGATCGCCTGGTGCAGATCGCACAAGTCGATTCCGTAATTCGCCGCCGGAAAAAGGTTCTGCTCGATATCCGGCGACGGAATGCGTCCCCACATCGGCACCTTCATCGGCCAGCGATGGATTGTGCCGCCTTCATTCACTACCGAGCATTGCACCCGCTCATCGGCCGCGCTGATGAAGAGCGTCAACGTTCCTCCGCCGGAGTGCCCGGCGCAGCCGATCTTTTCCCGGATGACTTCGGGCCGCGTCAGCAGATAATCGATGCCGCGCATGCCGTCCCAGACGCGATATCCGGTCAGGTTCTCCCCAAATAACAAGAGCACAGTCCCGGGCAGCGAATGCTCGTATACCGGATCGTCAATTCCCGACAGCACGCCCGTCTCCGGATTCCAGAAGTGGCGACGCTCACCTTGGCCAATCGGGTCATAGGCCAGGACCACAAATCCGTTGAGCACGAGATCCATGTAGACGAATTGGTAGTCCGGATACATGCGCGCCAGCGGATAGTGGCCGCACGGCGAGAGAACCGCGGGAAACGGACCCGGACCCTCCGGAACGTAGAGACTGCCCGTGACCCAGAAATTCGGACGGCTCTGGTACATCACGTTTTCCACGCGATAGCCCTTGCGCTGAGTTGTGCGCACCACTACCGGAGCCAGCGGCGTTCGCTCCGGAGAATCCCCTAACATCATTTCGCGAGCCTTGGCGCGCACGAAAGCATTGCGCTGGTTGACCTGCGCCGGCGTAATCAGCCCATTGCGGACCTTGTCCCACTTCGCGGCCAACGCTGCCAGCCTGGCGTTCAAGTAGGCGTACAGCATGTCCGGAGGCGGTTCGCCAGGCAACGGCTTCACGCCCATCGCCGACGCCGCCAACCCGCTTTTCAGAAACTCACGCCGCAACATAATCTATTCGAGCGATGCCGCCGTGATCTGGACAATATCCAGCAACTTCGGTGGATCCTGGCTCACCGACTTCAACGCGTCCTTGAACATAGATTGGCAGAACGGACACGCCGTGCCAACCGTAGTCGCACCGGTCGCCACCAGTTCCTTCGCGCGCGTTACGTTGACCCGCTCACCCTGCTCCTCCCCTAGGAACATCATGCCTCCGCCCGCCCCGCAGCAGAAGCTGCGTTCCCGATGTTTGGGCGCCTCCACCACCTCCCCACCCCGGGCCAGAACTTCGCGCGGCGCATCATACGTGCCCCGATACCGTCCCAGATAACAGGGATCGTGATACACCACCTTCTCTTTACCCGCTGCTGCCGGCAGCTTCGCCTGATAACGCGCCAGCAATTCGCTGTGATGTTCCACCTCAAACGCCTGCCCGTACTCCTTCCAATCCGTGCTGATCGTCCGCACGCAATGCGGACAGATGGAAAGCAGCTTGGTCTTGACGTTCTCCCTCACATTCTCGATTCCGCCCTCCGCTAGTTGCGAGAACAGCAGATCGTTGCCCAGCCTGCGCGCCGGATCGCCATTGCAACGCTCCTTGCGCAGGACGCCAAAGGTGATATTCAGATGACGCAACACCTTCCCGAGCGCCAACACGATCTCGCGTCCAGCAGGATCGTAAGCCCCCATGCAGCCCAGCCACAGGCAGTACTCCTGCGTCCCGTCGTAAATCGGCAAACCATTCTTCTCGATAAACTTCATCCGCTCGCTCGCCGCGAAGCCCAGCGAATTGCCGCTGCGCTCCAGTGTATTAAAAAACTTCCCACCGTAATCGTCCTCCCACGTGCCGGTGTTGACCGCGCCGCGCCGCAGCCCGATCATCATCGGCAGATGCTGGATTCCCACCGGGCATTGAAACTCGCATCCACCGCAAGTGGTGCATTGAAACACCGCTTCCTGCGAGATGAATTTGCCCAGCAGCGGCGCTTCGCTCGCCGGACCCTCCGCCTTCAGATACTCCCGCATCCCCAGAATCACCTCTTTGGGATTGAGCGCCTTCCCCGTGTTGAACGCCGGGCAATGCTCCGAGCAGCGCCCGCACTCCACGCAGGAGAAAGCCTGCAGCGCGTCGAGCTTGGTCACATCCTTGCCCGTCGTAAGCCCGAAATCCTCGTCGCCCGCGAGCGGCGGGATATCGCTGAATCCGTCGCGTTTGGCGAAAATCGTCGCCGGGCTCAGCACCAGGTGCAAATGCTTGGTATGCGGAATCAGCGGCAAAAAAATCAGCAGCGCCAGCGTGTGGCACCACCACGCCGCCCACCAGGACGGGCTCCCTTCATCCAGCCTCAGCGCGACGAGATACGTCACCATCAGCACAAAAATCAGCAGCGCGATGACCCCGGATTCCGGCGAAACCTTCCCCAACCACTTAGGACGCACCACAAACCGCCGGATCGCCAGGCCGCTGATCGAGATCGCCACTGCCGCGGCGAAGATCGCCACGAATCCGTAATAGAGCCGCCCAAACGCCCCATCCCGTGCGAGCAGCGTAACCCCGAAACCCTCCGCGAAATGGTTGATCGTGATCAGCGCAAACGCGCAGAATCCCCAGAAGACGAAGGCGTGCGCCAGTCCCGGCAGCGGACGCTGGATGACGACTTTGCTCTGTAGCAACACTTCGGAGATGAACTGCCCCGTGCGCCGCGGGATATCTTTCAGTTGAAATCCCGCATCGGGTTTGGCCGCCGCAATCACCCGCACCACCCGCCGGAAGCGCACCCAGAAGCCTCCCACTGAAGCAATCATCAACAAAAGCAAAATCAGCATCCGAATCATAAAGAACTATTGTGCTATGTATGAGAGCGTGGCTAAGCGTACTCCGCCGCGGACCGTATCCCGTCCCGAATTGCTGGCCAATGGTTCGGACCGCGATTTTCGCGCCCTGGTTCACGGCCTGCTCGCCTTCTCCGCCCGGCTCGAAGCGGTCCGCAGCGGATTCGGTGGCCTGCTCGGACTCACCGGCATCCAATACACCATCCTGATATCGGTCGGCCATCTCGAACCCGCTGGCGATGTGGGCGTGAACCACATCGCCGCGCATCTGCATATCAGCGGCGCCTTCGTCACCATCGAAACCGGCAAGCTGCTGAAACTCGGCCTCCTCGCCAAGCGCCCGCACACCCGCGACCGCCGCCGTGTCTGCCTCAGCATCACCGAGAAAGGCTCCGCTCTGCTGCAGCAGCTCGCGCCCATTCAAGCCCAGGTGAACGATGTTTTGTTCGAATTCCTCGATACTGCCCAGTTCCGCCAGTTTCGTGAACTGGTCGGCCGCATGACGGAATGCGGCGACCGCGCCGTCACTCTTCTCCAACATTTGGCCGGCCGCGCAACCGCGATAAAGGTATCCTGAAGTCATCAGCTATGTTCAAGAATTTCTCGCGGCCGGCGGGCCTGCTACTGGTCCTCGCATCCTTCCCGCTGCTTGCTCAGGTCGCCGCCCCTCAGTTTGAAGTCGCGTCCGTCAAACCCTCCGGGCCCCTAGATCCGAGAATGATCATGTCCGGCCAGGCGCACGTTGGCATTTCCGTCGATTCCGCCCGCGTGGATATCGGAAGCCTCCCCCTGGGCGACCTCATTCGCATTGCGTACCATCTGAAGCCCTATCAGGTTGCCGGTCCGGACTGGATAAAATCCGAGCGCTTCGACATCGTGGCTAAGATCCCCGAAGGCGTGTCGAAAGACAAATTCCCCGAAATGCTCCAGGCGCTCCTGGCCGACCGCTTCAAAATGGCCACCCATCGCGAGACCAAAGACCATCCAGCCTACGCGTTATTGGTCGGCAAAAACGGCCCCAAATTAAAGGACGCCGAGCCCCTGCCGGCTGTTGCTTCCACCGATCCCGCCGCGCCCCAGGGGAAAGCCCTGGTGATGGGCAGCGGAGAGTATCAGGTGAGGGTGGAACCCTTGCCGGCGGGTAGAGGCGCCATGGTCTCGAGCCCGCAATTCGGTGAAATGAAGATCTCCATGACCGAAAACGGCATGATGCGCATGGAGTTCGCCCGCATAACTATGCAGGCCATGGCCGATACCCTGTCACGTTACACCGATAGACCGGTGCAGGATCTGACGGAACTGAAAGGGACCTACCAGGCGACGCTGGATATATCGCTGGAAGACATGCGCGCCGTCGCCATGGCGGCGGGCATGGGTCAGGCGATGGGACCCGGCGGCGGCATGATGATGGGCAGGCGCGCCACCGAAGGCGGTCCCGCGGAGACAGCCTCCACACCCGGAGGATCCATCTTCACCGCCATTCAGACGCTTGGCCTCAAGCTGGAACCGCGCAAGGTGCAAGTCGAGATCCTGGTAATCGACCACCTCGAAAAAACCCCCACCGACAACTAAACCGTACCCAGCTAACCAAACCATTGTGACAACAGCCAGCCACTTGTACTAGTAGACCTTAATTTCTTTCCCACGCCCGAAGATTCTGCTGACAGCTGAAAGCTCAATCGGCAGTTTTAGTTGCGGCTCCGCTGCCCTGTGTGGCAGAGTGGAACTCTGCGGCCGATTGTCAATCGGCCGCCTTGAACACCTTCTTCTGCACGTTACCGGACCCCGCCGCGTCTATCCAGTTTGAGGATACTTGTGTGCATCGCCGCGGTCCTGGCACTGGCGGCGCCGGTTCTTGCCGATAAGGCCGCGGACATCTTCCGCAAAGGCGAAAAGCAGGAGAAGTCCGGCCACGTCGTGGAAGCCTACCTTCTCTACACCGAAGCCGCCAGGCTCGCCCCCGCCAATCCGCTCTACCAAGCCAAAGCCGCCCTCCTGAAACCCCTCGCGGACAAGGTGCAGCTCAAGTCCTCCCCTGCCCCCGCCGATTCCCTCGCCACCGAAATCGAACCGGACTTCGACAGCGTCAGCGCCCGCGATCTGGCCGCCGCCCGCCAGGCCCTCCCGCCGCCCCAACTCAAACTCATCGGCGGCCGTTTCGATTTCCACTTCAGCGGGGAAGCGACGGCCTTATTCGACCAGATCGCCGCCCGTTGCGGAATCGAGGCCCTCTTCGACGGCGAATACGCCCAGCCGCCCCTGAGAGTCCGCTTCGATCTCGACGACGCCGATTGCCGCGGCGCCCTGCACGCCGCGGAAGCCGCCACCGGCTCCTTCATCGCTCCCCTTTCGAGCAAACTGGTCCTGGTCACCAAGGACACTCCCGCCAAACGGACCGCCAATGAACCGACCATGAGCGTGGTAGTGCCCGTTCCCACCGCACTCACCGTGCAGGATCTGACCGAGATTGCCCAGTCCGTCAAGCAGGCTACCGGTGTCGAAAAACTGGCCTGGAGCGCGGCTACCAACGAAATTCTGCTGCGCGACCGCGTGTCGCGCGTGCTGCCCGCCAAGGCGCTGATCGAGCAGTTGGTCGCCTATCGCGGCAGCATAATCATCGAACTGCGCTTTCTCGAACTCTCCAGTTCCGACATCCTGGCCTACGGCGTCAACCTCACCAACACCTTCAACATCTTCTACGCGGGCGTTTCCAACCCCACGCTGGCCAACCTCGTCAACGTCTTCACCCAGGGCAAAATGTTCGCCATCACCGCCCTCGACGCCAGCATCGTCGCCAACCTGACGCGGTCCTCCTCGCGCACTCTGCTCGATGCCCGGGTGCGGGCCGTCAGCGGATTCCCTTCCACCTTTCATTCCGGCGAAAAATATCCCGTGCTGACTTCGGAATATGTCGGTGGAACGGCGTCGGCCGCGGTAGGCGCCTACACCCCGCCGCCTTCCTTCACCTACCAGGATTTGGGCGTTTCGCTGAAGATTACGCCCTTCGTCAGCGACGAATTGGTCACTATGGACATCGATAGCGAATACCAGTTATTAGGCGCGTCCTCCATTGACGGCATCCCCATTCTGACCAACCGCAAGTACACTTCCCGCATCTCCCTCCACCGCGACGAATGGGCCGTCATAGGAGGGTTGACCGATGAGACCCGCGACAATACTGTGAGTGGCGTCGCCGGCCTCGCCCGCATTCCCCTGCTCGGCTGGCTCTTCAAGACCAAGAATAAGGAAACTGATCGCGATCACATCATCATTCTGATGAAACCCTGGGTGGTTGGCACACCACCCGGCAGCGAAGCGGCTCCGCCCATGGCGGTGGGAAGCGACACCCGTCCTCTTTCCCCGATTTGAACTTGCGGTATGCCGTAAAATGAAGAATTGCGTCCACTTAGAGAGAAAGGCGTCCTGATCACGGGCGCGGGCCGTGGAATCGGCAAGCGTCTCGCGATCGGTTTTGCAACTGCGGGAGCCCGTGTCGGCCTTCTCGCACGCAGTCCGGCGGAGCTGGATTTAGCCAAACTGGAAATTGAACATGCCGGCGGAGTGGCTTTGCGCATCCGCGCGGATGTGCGTGATCTGGAACAGATGTCCGCCGCCGTCGATCGCATGCAGGTGGTCTTCGGAGGCACCCACATCCTGGTAGCCGCAGCCGCCATCCAGGGCCCCATCGGCCCGTTTCACGACTGCAAAATGAAAGCCTGGATGGAAACCATCGAAACCAATCTGTTTGGCGTCATGAATTCCATCCGCGTCGTGCTGCCGCGCATGATCGACCGCCGGTCCGGCAAAATCATCGTCCTCGGCGGCGGTGGCGCCTCTTACGGACGCCCCAATTTTTCCGCCTACGCCGCTTCCAAAACCGCGCTGGCGCGCGTGGTCGAGAGCATTGCCGAAGAAGTCCGCGACCACAACGTGCAGATCAACTGTCTGCTGCCCGGAGGAGCCAACACCAGCATGACGGACGAAATTCTGCACGCCGGCGACCGCGCTGGCGCCAAAGAACTCGAAGAAGCCCAGAAGATCCGCATTACCGGCGGAGTTCCAGCCGAAAAGCAGATTCAACTCGCCCTGTTCCTCGCTTCGGAAGCCTCCAACCACATCACCGGGAAAATGATCCACGTGACCGACGATTGGAAAAAGCTGGAACACGAGAACATGAGGCACGAGGCGTACACTCTGCGCCGGATGAAAAAATAATGAGACTCTCCACCGCGCTCTTTTTCGCGCTGATCTCTTGCAGCAACGCCTTTGGATGGGGATGCGAAGGCCACCAGATCGTGGCCCTGATTGCCGTTCAGCACCTCAAGCCCGAGGTGCGCGACGCCGTGTACCAGTTGTTGAAGGAGCATCCCATCGATCCATCGTTGCGCCGCTTCTGCCAGCCCGTCGCCGCCGATCCGGTATTGGACGCCGCCACCTGGGCCGACGACTCCAAGCGCGCAGAAGGCACCGGCACATGGCACTATCTGGACATTCCCCGTGGAGTGGAGCACGCCGATTTGATGAAGTATTGCGCGCCTGTTGGAGAACATGTCGCCGGTAAGGACCGCGCCGGCTGTCTCCTCACCGGGCTGCAATACGAGTTCGATATTCTGAAGGACCGCAATCGCTCGCCCGCCGAAAGAACTACCGCTCTGCGCTATGTGATCCACTTCATTGGCGACCTGCACCAGCCGCTGCACACTACCACCAATGACGACCAGGGTGGCAACTGCACCGCCGTGACCTTATTCGAAAGTTCCGACCGGGCCAATCTGCACGGCGCATGGGACTACGGGATCATCGCCCATGATCTCGCGGAGAAACACCAAGCGCCCCAACAACTGGCCGCACAACTCGATCGGGAGTATCAATCGAAGGGCAGGAAATGGCTTGACGAACCGCTCGATTTCCCCGCCTGGATTCAGGAAGGGCATCGCCTCGCCGAAAAGGTGACCTACGACAAGCTGCGTCCCAAGCTCCCGGTTGCGCCCGCCGCCAACGGCCCCGGCTGTGCCGCCGAGCGCGAGAAATCCACCGCGCTGAAGATCGACCTCGACAAAAAGTACGCAGCCGCGGCGATGCCCGTCATCGGCCAGCAGCTAGCCAAAGCCGGCTACCGCCTGGCCGACGTCCTCAACACCGCCCTGCGCTAACTTGTCGCGCCGTGGGGCAGACCATCGTCTTTTGTGGTCTGCCCGGCTGCGCAGCAGCCGTTTGCGCCTTGCCCCCGCTACTTCACAAACCAAAGCTCTGTCGCCGGGTCGGATCTAAAAAACTCCACGAGCAGCTTCGCGACTTTTGCCCTTCCCAATTCCTGAGCCGCGAGAAGGTGAGAAAAATTCATTATTAGCCGCCGATGAACCACTCATGGCCGGCCGGGCCGGCCGCCCTGAAGCATGAAAAGCTGTGTCGGCCCAGTCACAAGAGGGCGTCTGAGCCGGACAACATCCGGCTCGCTGGCTAACAGCTTGCCCCACAAGGCGTTAGCTGAGACTCAGGGGACCGGCGGCATGCTGTATTTTCAGAGCAACGCCGATAAGGACTTTGTTTTCAATCTGCGTTTATCGGCGGCTGGGATTTTTTCACTGCTTCTGAGGGAGTAGAACGTAAGGTTCATCGCGCCGCCCTTCGAAAGTCAACGATTACTCTGCTGGTTTAGCCGGCGGTTCGCGCCGTTCCACCACCACCGTGCAGTGCGTGACCATTGCCGCAATGGCGCCTACCGCTGCCAGCACCGGCGCCGCGATGGCGCCCACGGCGGCGATAGTGATGGGGACTTCGATCAACGTATGGCCTTCCTCGTTCTTGATAATCAGTCGGTGAATGTTGCCTTCGTGGATGAGTTCTTTCACGCGCTCCACCAGGTCGCGTCCGGCAACTTTAATCTCTTCCAGCTTGATTTTGATCTGTTCCATGGCAAAATGAGTAACGCAATTGGGTGGCAGGAAGTTCCCCGCCGGCACTTCTGAGAGAATATAGCTGATGTCAGACGAGAATCTCCAGCAGGAACTTGAGCGGTTGAGAGCTGAGAACGAAGCTCTCAAGAAAAAGCGCAACACTTCGATTTCCATGAAGGTCAGCGAAAAGGGGGCCGTCTCGGTATACGGTCTGGGCCGCTTCCCGGTCACGTTATATCAGGAGCAATGGCACAAGTTGCTCGCCGTGGCCGATGAAATCAAGACCTTTATTGAAGAGAATAAAGCCAGCCTGAAGGCCAAAGAGTAGGGGAAGCCTGACTCGCGTTCGTGCAGCCGCCCTGATCCTCCTGCCGCTCGCCGCAGCCGCCGGACAAGCGGGGCGTGCCGGAGCGAGTACCCGTTTGGCTGGGCGGAGCCGGAAACGCAGGGGGTCAGCGCGGAAACGCTGCTCCAGTTGACGAAATGGGTGCGGGATGGCCGCATCCCCATGCTATCTCTGCTCATTTCCCGCAACGGACGCATCGTATACGAACTCTACACCTCATCGATCAACCGCGATGAGGCACATACCTGATGTCCCTTCCGTGCGACCTGTTTCCTGACGAGGCGTCGTGGCGGCGATTCCAATCTCTTACGCTAAAAGACGTCCTGGGAATGTCCGCCCTGAAGGGTGGCCTGCGCGTAACACAGACTTCAGTCTGTACAGTTCACGTGGGACGAACGGCGCCCTTCTTGTCACGCGTGCTTTTTTTTTAACGGCCTCGCCGCCAGAGATATCCCCGACAATAGATGAATGACAGGGGCCGCCGACGTCGTCCGCGAAGCGCTTTCCGGTTCGCACCGCGATTACACCACCGGGAACATCAGCCGTCTGATCGTTCTCCTCGCCATCCCCATGGTGCTCGAAATGCTCATGGAATCTCTCTTCGGCATCGTGGACATCTACTTCGTTGCGCGCCTCGGCCCGGACGCCGTCGCCACCGTGATGCTAAGCGAATCGGCCCTGGTGCTGGTTTTCGGCGTGGCCCTGGGACTCAGCCTCGCCACTACCGCATTGGTCGCGCGCCGCATCGGTGAAAAAGATCCTGAGGGCGCGGCGGACGGCGCGGTCCAGTCGATCCTCATTGGACTCGTCGTCTCCGCCGTAACGGGAGTGATCGGCGTCGTCTTCGCCCCGCATCTGCTCCAGATCATGGGTGCGAGCCGCGAGGTGATCGCCACGGGGCAACACTACACCGCCGTTCTGCTGGGCGGGTCGCTGGTCATCTTCCTGATCTTTCTCATCAACGCGATCTTCCGCGGAGCGGGCGATGCCACGCTGGCCATGCGCACCCTGTGGCTGGCCAACGGCATCAATATCATTCTCGATCCCTGCCTGATCAACGGCTGGGGACCGTTCCCTCATCTCGGTGTGATGGGTGCGGCCGTCGCAACTACTACCGGACGCGCCATCGGTGTGGCGTACCAGATTCACGCGCTCACCCGCGGAGCGAGCCGCGTCCGTATCCACCTGCGCCAGATCCGGCTGCACGTCGCGGTGATGACCAATCTGATCCGCGTTTCGTTCACCGGCATGATCCAGTTTCTGATTTCCACCGCAAGCTGGCTGGCGCTGATTCGCATCGCGTCGTTGTTCGGCACCGCGGCGGTTGCGGGATACGGGCTGGGCATTCGCATTTTCATGTTCGTCATCCTGCCTTCCTGGGGACTCTCCAACGCAGCCGCTACGCTGGTGGGGCAGAACCTGGGCGCCGGACATCCCGAGCGGTCGGAACAAGCGGTGTACCGCACCGGACGCTACAACATGATTTATATGCTTGTGCTATCGGTGCTGTTTGTGGGGCTGGCGCCGCAGCTTGCCGGCTTCTTCACCACCGACGAAGCCGTGCTCACCATCGCGGTGACGCTGCTGCGCATACTGAGCATCGGCAATATCTGCTACGCCTGGGGGATGGTGCTGGTGCAGGCCTTCAACGGCGCGGGAGATACGCGGACGCCATCCGTCATCAATTTCTTTTGCTATTGGTGTCTGCAGATTCCGCTGGCGTGGTTCCTGGCGATGCCGATGGGGCTTGGACCAAAAGGCGTCTTCAGCTCGATCCCCGCCGCAGAAGCAGCCATGACGATCACAGCCCTGGTGATGTTCCGCCGCGGAGCCTGGAAGAGAATGAAGATCTGACAACTTTTCTTGGGGTATGACGCGCTTGGTGGGGCGGTCCCCCTGGGCCGCACCCTGGGCCGCGCGGGACGCCCTCGTCCCGCTGCCCGAAGTGGAGGCAGGGGCCTCCGAGCGGGCGAGGGCGCCCGCCCCACGAGGTGCTGCCAACTGCGCGGAACTGAGTCACGTGGATACCCCATCGTGTGCATTCGTGGCCCTCACTTTCTACCTCCCGATGTACTCCGTCACCACATCCTTCAGCAGTTCCATCGGCAAAGTCCCCTGGCTGAGCACCGCATCGTGGAAATCGCGAATATCGAACTTCTCTCCCAGCTTCTCCTCCGCCTTGGTGCGCAATTCGCGAATGGTCAACTGACCCATCTTGTAAGCTAGCGCCTGCGCGGGCCAGGAAATGTAGCGATCGATTTCGGCGTACGATTCCTCCGGCGCGTGCTGCCTGAAGTATTGAACCGCCTGCTCGCGCGTCCAGCCGTATTCATGAATCCCCGTGTCCACCACCAATCGCACGGCCCGGAAGCGCTCGCTCGCCAGTTGCCCGTACCGGCTGGCGGGATCGCGATAAAGTCCCAATTGCGAACCCAGCGACTCCGCATACAACGCCCACCCTTCGGCGTACGCGCTGTTCATATAGAACTTGCGAATGTCGGGAATGCCCGGCAAGCCGTGCGCCAGCGTGATCTGGAAAACGTGTCCCGGGACGGCTTCGTGCAGCACCAGCGATTCTTTGTCGTACTTCACTTGGCTTCCGGGCTGATAGGTATTCAGGTTGAACCAGCCGGGCACGCTGAAATCAGGCGACGGAGGTTGCGCATTAGTCGCGGTGCCAGCCTCGCGGTCCGCGGGAATCGGACGCACACCGTAGAGCAGCACCGGTATGTGACGGAATTGATTGGGCAGTTGCGGCTCGATGATCTTGGCGATGTTGCGGCAGTACACCAGCATCTCTTCTTTGCTGTGAAACCGCTGCGCCGGGTCGTTCTTGATCTTCTCCTGAAACTCCGCGAGCGTGCCTCTGAAGCCGGTTTCCCTGGCGACGGCCAGCATCTCGCCTTCGATGCGCTTCACTTCCCGCTCGCCCAGTTCATGGATCTGCTCGGGCGTCTGGTTGGTGGTGGTCAGGCGGCGAACCAGGATGGCGTAATCCTGTTTGCCGTTCGGAATCGAGCTCAAGCTGTCCGCCGGACGGACATGCTGCGCGTAGTTCGTAGTCATGTACTGATACAACCTGCGCCATGCCGGAATGAAAACCTGGTCGTACGCTTGTTTAGCCTGGTTGCGTAGTCGTTGCTGCTCGGCCACCGGAATATTGGCGGGGATTTTGCGGAAGCCTTCGAGCAGTGCGGTATGTTCCGAATCCTGCCGGATTTGCGCCGCGATCTGCTGCGTGATGGCATTCGTCACCACCCGCGGCTGCGTCACCTGATGCGCGATGGCTTCGTTCATCAAGTCGATGTTCTGGTCTACATAAGTCGGGATCGCGGTCAGGCGCGCGATCATATTCTCCAAATCGTGAACGGTGCGCGCCGGCATGCGGTCGAAAGTGAGATAGACGCGGTTATGGAATCCGAAGAGCTGACCTAAGTGGAGCAGATAATCTTCCATCTCCCACGCATCCACGCGGGATTGAAAATCGTATTTCACCAGGCGCGCGGTCAGCCGGTTGGCGGGAGAGAGATCCGCTTCGGAGAAACTCTTGAGTCGTTCGAGACGCGTCTCGAAGAAATGGCGGCGAACGTCGCGCGCGGCTTTGGACCAATCTGTCCAGCGGTCGTCGTAATCGTGGCGTCCGATGGAGGTGGCATGTTCGGGATCGGCGCGAAGCATTTCCTCGAAGGTTTGTTTGAAGAAGTCATCGATGGATTGCGCGAAGGCCGGCTGAGCGGCAAGAAGGAGAAAAAGAAAAGATCG
>Ga0326727_10017408_pt1 | contig 14925 bp, 10 predicted proteins | sample MB2enrmetagenome_FD_207643 | JGI IMG/M metagenome (GOLD analysis project Ga0326727, IMG submission 207643) | Lab enriched peat soil microbial communities from McLean, Ithaca, NY, United States - MB29MY | ecosystem: Environmental > Terrestrial > Soil > Wetlands > Peat | place: USA: New York... | reverse complement strand
ACGAAGATGAGAAGTTCTCGTACGTAATCGCCTCGCGCGTCCCAGTGCGCCGAGCCGAATCGCGAATCGTTCGCCATCCCTGGAGTGAACCCGGTCTGGTACGCCTGGAACTCTGTACCCCGGACGGCCTGCGAACGAAGACCGTCCGAAAACGGGGAGGAGACCAGTTTCGCCGCGCCCGAAAATCGAATTGGGGCGGTGAATGGCAACTAAGTAACCACATCGACATCAATTCGGATGTATAATCCGTCCATGCGAAAGCGCATGGCGCTCCTGCTACTGTTATTTGTGCCACTATTTGCCGCTGATCCCGACTATTCCGGGATTTGGAAGTTAAATGCAGCGCGCAGCGAACTGCAGAGCATGAATGAACCGGCGGCCGTCACCCTCCGCATCGAGCATCGCGGCGTGAAAATCCACTGCACAGCTCTGCCGTCAGAGGGCAGCACGCCGGTCAGTTGGGATTACACCACCGATCAAAAGGAAGCCAGATATAAGGTGGGCGACACTTCGCGGAACAGCCGCCTGAAATGGGAGGGCGACGCGCTGCTGGTGAATACCCTGGTGAATGGCCGTGACCGCAGCTACACGGTAATGGACCGCTGGAAAATGTCGCGGGATGGAAAAACGCTCACAATCCGCCGCCAAGTGGAATCCCTGGGCGGCGAAAGCGAAGCGCTGCTGGTTTACGAGAAACAGGACCGATAACTCCGAAACACCGCGACGCTTCATCCGGACGCGTTCCACAAGCTAAAGTAGTTCTGATGGGCACGTTTGGACAAATGATCCCCGAAGCCGAGGTGCGCAAGATCCGTAAGGCGCCCCGACCGGCAGCCGTCGAAGCGGAATCGGTTTCCGCGCGGCAACAGGATGCGCTCGCCCTGTCGAGCCGGCTGTTGCTGACCTTGCAAAGACCGGAGGGCTATTGGTCCGGTGAACTCACCGCGGATTCCACCCTCGAATCCGATTACGTTCTGCTGCAACTCTGGCTGCATCAGCCGGACGGCCGAGGCTGGAATCCACCCACTCGCGCGCGCATTGATAAAGCCTGTAGCGCCGTGCTCGACCGCCAATTGCCGAACGGAGGCTGGTCGATATACGCCGGAGGCCCGGCCGAAATCAGTGCGTCGGTGAAGGCGTATTCGGCGCTCAAGATCGCCGGTTACGAAGCATCTCACCCGGCCATGATCCGGGCGCGGCACAGCATTCTGAAGCTCGGCGGAATTCAGGCCGCGAACAGCTATACCAAAATCAACCTCAGCCTCTTCGGACTGTATCCACGCCGCTACGTTCCCAGCGTGCCGCCGGAAATCACGCTGTTGCCGGGCGATGTTCTCTACCAGATGTCGTCCTGGAGCCGAGCTATTCTCGTGCCGCTTTCCATCGTCCAGGCCGCCGGGCACGAGCGCTACGCACCCGACGGCGTTGCGTTGGACGAGATATTCCTGCCCGACGTGAAACTGAAGATGCCATCTCGCGAGCGTCTCTCGGTATTTTTCCTCCATCTGGATCGCGTGATCAAGCTATGGGAAAGGCGCGGCTCGAAAGATGTGCGCTCGGCCGCGGTGCGCGAATCCGAGCACTGGGTCATCGACCGCACCCGCTATACAGACGGGCTCGGCGCCATTTATCCCGCCATGATGTACACGATCATGGCGCTCGATTCGCTCGGCTACGCCGACGATCATCCGGACCTCGTGGAGGCCATCCGCCAGTTCGACAATCTGCTCATCGAAACACCGGACCGTTTTCAGTTTCAGCCCTGCTATTCACCGGTCTGGGATTCGGCGCTTTCGGTATACGCGCTCGGTGAAGCAGGCACGCTCTCGCAAGCGGAACTGACGCGCGCGGCCGACTGGCTGCTGACGAAAGAAGTCCGCCGCAAGGGCGATTGGAGCGTGAAACGCCCGAATCTCGAGCCCGGCGGATGGGCTTTCGAGTTTGCCAACGAGTATTATCCCGATATCGACGACACCGCTCAGGTGTTGCTGGCGTTTCTCCACGCCAAAGCATCCGATGCGGAAAAGCAGGCGCGCGCCACACGGCGAGCGATCAATTGGATCATCGGCATGCAGGGCTCCGATGGCGGCTGGGCTGCGTTTGACGTCGACAATAATTGGCAGATCCTGAACAAGATTCCGTTCGCCGATCACAACGCTATGCTCGACCCGAGTTGTCCGGACATCACCGGACGCGTTCTGGAAGCGCTCGCGCGGCATGGACTCGGCCAGTACGATCCGGCGATTCAGGGCGGCGTGCGCTATTTGCTTGGCTCGCAGGAGCAGGACGGAAGCTGGTACGGGCGCTGGGGCGTGAATTACGTCTACGGAACCTTCCTCGCGTTGCGGGGATTGCGCGCCGCCCGAGCGGCCGCCGCGGGACCGGCCATTCAGCAAGCCGCACAATGGCTGCGCTCGGTACAAAACGCCGACGGAGGCTGGGGAGAAAGCTGCGCCAGCTACGAAACCAATCGTTATGTGGCGGCACCGAGTACGGCATCGCAAACTGCGTGGGCGTTACTGGCTTTGCATGCGGCCGGCGATTCGAGTTCAGGCGCGGCGCGGCGCGGTCTCGATTGGCTGCTGGAACGGCAGCTTCCTAACGGCGACTGGGCCGAAGAGCTGATGACCGGCACGGGTTTTCCGCGCGCGTTTTATCTGCAGTACCATCTCTACCGCCACTATTTTCCAGTGCTGGCGCTGGCTATGTTCGGCGGCAGCAAAACGCCGGTTGAAAATCGGCCCGTGGCTTAGAAGAACTCAACTTACCGCCGGCTCTTCGATCACCATCTCGCCTGTGTCGGCATCCATCGTCGCGAGCACGCCCAGCGGCAGCGTAAGCTGGTAATCGGTGTGGCCAATCAGCAAACCCGCGAACGAGGGCACGTTGAGGCGTCCCAAAATCTGATCGAGCACCTCACCCAAACTCAGCGTGGAACTGAACTCGGGCATGTAATCGCCGGGACCACATGAGGCGCATTCGCCGAAGACCACCCCCGCCGCGGCCGCAAGCTTCCCCGCCAACCGCAATTGCGTGAGCATGCGGTCCACACGATAGGGCGGCTCTCCGGCATCTTCGGTGAAGAAGATAGCTTCGCGCGTGTCGATCTCGTACGGAGTGCCCATGAGGGAGGAGATCAAGGTGAGATTGCCGCCGATGAGCCGTCCATGCGCTGTGCCGTGCTTGATTGCGCGAGTGGGGTGAGCGTTGGACAGAGGATTCTCCGCCGCGGGATTGCCCACGGGCCCTATGGCACTCTTATCGAACAGCGCCTTGCGAAACGAACGCAGCGTGAACTCGTTGAAATGCGCCGCGCTTCCGTGAAACAGTAGCACGGGACCATGAAACGTCACCAGGTTCGTTTCTTTCCGAATGGCCAGGTGCAGGGCGGTGATGTCGCTGAAGCCGACGAAAATCTTCGGGTTCGAACGGATCAGGCCGTAGTCGATGCGGTCGAGGAGTTGCGCGGAGCCGTATCCGCCGCGAATGCAGAACACTGCGCGAACGTCGGGATCGCGGAAGGCGGCGTGAAGGTCGTCCAGCCGCTCGTCGATGGTCCCGCCCAGATAGCCGAGCCGCTTACCCACGTTGTGCCCGAGCTTTGGCTTGAATCCCAGATACTGCATCGCCGCCGATGCGGCCGCCAGTTCACCAGGGTCGGAGACGTCGGTAGCGGGTGTGATCAGCGCTACGGTATCGCCCGCGCGAAGCGCCGGCGGTTTGATGAGCGAGCGTGGCGAGGCCTGCTGCCGAGGGTCCACCGTGCCAGCGGCGAGCGTTACGGCGGAGACGAAACCGCGCCTCGTCATCGTGACGACATGATAACAGGCAACGCGCCTGAGCACCGCAAGGCCCTGTGATACCGTGAAGGCAGGGTTCGCGCGCGGCGCTTCGTGAGCACAAACCTGGCATGAGCACAAATCTGGACACGCTGAAAGACGAAGTGGAGCGGTATCTGGCCGAGCAGGGTTTCAACGTCTTCTTTGGCCACTCGCGGCTGCTCGATACTCTGCCTATCGTCTATTGGGATTGCGACCGCCACCCCGATTTCCGAAAATATCTTGGCGTCGCCCGCACCGCCGAAGCGAAGCTGGTGGTGTTTCATTCTCGCGAGTTCACGCGTAATGTCATCGACGACGCCCTTGATCGTCTGGAGGCCGCGGGCATGGCCCAGGACGAATCGCGTCCTCTGGAACGGCGGCTGAAGGAGCTGCGCAAGTACGAAGGATTCACCTGCGCGCTGGAATTGTCTTTCGATTATGAGGGGCGCATCTACGTCTTCGATCTGACCACCGACTGGTATGACGAGTTGTCCGACATCCTGGAAGAAATCGACCTGAACAGCATGGACGACGAGGATGATGACGAAGAAGGTCCGCTGAGCGGTTATTTTTCACAAAACTAGATGACGTCCGCGAACGCGACGGCTTTATGCGCGCGCTGGGTTTTCGCCGAGGCGGCAGCGCCAGCGTCGGAGCTTGCTCGCGCGCTCAACATTCGCCCGCTGACCGCACGCGTTCTGATGGCCCGCGGATTCAGCGAACCGGTGGAAGCGCGCCAGTTTCTCTCGCCATCGCTCAATCATCTTCACGATCCGCTGCTGCTGGCCGGCATGCGCGAAGCTGTGGCGCGGATCCATCAGGCGATCGAGACCCACGAAAAAATCCTCATTTATGGCGATTACGATGTCGACGGCGTCACTTCCGTGGTCATTCTTAAGAAGGCGCTGGAAATGGCCGGCGGCCAGGCCGATTTCCAGGTGCCGCATCGCCTGCGTGACGGCTACGGCATGCGGGCGGAAGCGGTGGAAATGGCGGCGGCGCGTGGCGTGTCGCTGATTGTCAGCGTGGACACGGGCATTCGCGCAAGCGAGGTGGTGCGGGGCGCGCGCGAACGCGGCATCGACGTCATCATTACCGATCATCATCTGCCCGAAGCCGCGCTTCCTCCGGCGCTCGCGGTGATCAATCCAAACCGGCTCGATTGCACTTATCCCGACAAAAACCTCTGCGGCGCGGGCGTGGCGTTCAAGCTGGTGCAGGCGATGATTGCAACGCTCGACTGGACCGATTCCAGGAAGACGCGCGTGCTGGAGAGCTTTCTAAAGCTGGTTTCTATCGCCACTGTCGCCGACGTGGTGCCGCTCACCGGCGAGAACCGAATCTTCGTGAAGCACGGGCTCGCGGGTCTGGGCGCGGTGCACAATCACGGTCTGAAAGCGCTGTTGGAGACGGCCGGTTTTCGCGATGGCGCGGTGCCAACGGCGGGCCAGGTGGCATTTCGAGTGGCCCCACGCATCAACGCCGCGGGTCGCATGGCCAGCGCTGATGACGTGGTGCAGATGTTCCTCACCCCCGATGCGGAACGCGCTCGCGCTATCGCCTCACAACTTCATGTGCTTAACCAGGAGCGGCAGCAGACCGAAGCGGATATCGTGCAGGCGATCCTGGAGGAATGCGAACGCGTTCCGGTGACCAGCGAGAACGCGGCGCTGGTGTTTTGCGGACACGACTGGCATCGCGGCGTGGTGGGCATCGTGGCCAGCCGCCTGGTGGAGCGGTTCTGCCGCCCGGCCATGGTGCTCAGCGAAGACGGCGACACGGGAGAAGCGCAAGGCTCGGGGCGCAGCATCCCCGGCTTTCATCTGCTGGAGGCGCTGGAATCGATGCCGGAATTATTCACGCGCTTCGGTGGCCACAAGCAGGCGGCGGGCGTCGGATTGCCGGCATCACGCGTAGATGAGTTCCGCGCGCGGCTCAACGCATGGGCGGCAGCGCGTCTCTCGCCCGATGATTTTCGCCCGCGGATCGAGATCGACGCACTCGCGGAAGCCGATGAGATTCGTGATGAGGCCGCCGCCGAGTTGCTCTCGCTGGGGCCCTTCGGATTCGGCAATCCATCTCCGGTGCTGGCGATTCGAGGCGCCGAAGTGCTCTCAGCCCCGCAGATATTCGCCGAAAAACACCTGCGAACGTGCCTGCGCCAGAACGGGCGAATGCTGTCGATGACCGCCTGGCGATTCGCCGAACGGGCCGCCGAACTCGCGCCGGGTTCTCGCGTGGACGTCGCGATCACTGTGGATACCGACGATTTTGCCCTAAACCGTGGGTTGCCCGGATGGAGTGTCATCGTGAAAGATGTGCGGCCGGCGACGAATTACCAGGCCACTTCCACCTCGTAGCTGTCCGCACCCGGCCCGGGGTCGTGCACTTCGAAGATCAGGCTGAAACCGTTCTGGTCCGATGGCGGCTCAACGATGACCACCGAGCCCCGTCCCTGCACCTTCCTGATCGCCGGCGAAAGTCCGGCACGATGCGGTAGAGGACGGTCGAAGACGGTCTGTTCGTTCGCCAGCGATCCACCGGCTACCGTGCCGGACAACGTAGAAGAATCGCGAACGGTGACTCGTGCCGCGCCGCTCACAGTCCCCGACCAGAACAAACCCCGCTGTGCTGCCTGTTTCTCTTCGGCGGCCCCGGCCATTTCCCGCCACGTCAACGTGAACGAACATTCCTTGCGGTTCCCGCATCCGTCGGTGATCTGCACGCGCACGGTGTAGTTATTGGCGCGGAGCGGCTGCTGCACCACGCGAATGTTTCCATTGGCGTCGTCGCCCGCCAGGCTCACCGCAACCTCCTGCTGTGGCAGCGGCTTCTCGAAGCGAACGCGCTCGTGGCCCACCGGCATCCCCTTGGTCGACTGCGAAAGGCAAGCCGAGGCCTGGCACTCCACCATGGCGTCGGAATCCACGTGTCCACGCCACGTCAGCTTCCCCGTGCTTTCCTTCACGTTGATGACGTCATCGCCCTGCCAGCCGCGGTCCCGCCACTTTTTTGCGCCTTCCTGCATCTCGTCGGCGGGCGAATCCCAATAGAGCGCGATTGAATAATGCGCCCGGCCCTGCTGCAGATCCTCGATATCGATCTCAATGGTGTAGTCGTTATCGGCCGTTGGCTGCCGGGCAATCCGCACGGTCCCGCGCCCTTCCAGAATCTCCAGGCGGACCTGCTGCCGCGAATCGGGTGGTAAATGGAAGAACCGGTATCGCTGGTGCCGGACCCCCTCGCCTTTCGGACTCTGCACATCAAGGTGATCGCCGCGAATGCGCAGAACGGCCGTTTCATCCACGTCGCCCTGCCAGACGAACTTCGGGGTCGTATCCGTCGGCGCTTGCGCACAAACAACGGCCCCCAGGAGAAGAACCAGCACTGGTACCCGCAGGAGCATATGCCTCAGGGACATATCTCATTGTCGCCCAACGGTTATAAGGGTAATGCAGCTTACGGTATATGACCCCTATAGGAACTTCCGGGGAACCCTCACGGCCGAAAAGCGATAGAATTAGGGAAGCTTGGGGACGGGTGATCGCCCGCCTCCCCGACAGGGCCTGCATCCGAAGCCCCGCGGTTTGTTCAAAAGAGAATTATGATCGCAACGCCCTGTTTCCTGCTCGCATCGTCCTTCAGCCACCAGCTATACAACTCGCTCTTCGACGACACGTTCGCAGGCCTCTACCATCTGCAGCTCTTCGATTATCTGATCCTGGTTCCGTACCTCGCCATTCTTGTTGTTCTGTCCATCTACGGGATGCACCGTTTCGAGATGATTCGCGGGTACCTGAAGCATCGCCGGCAGACGCTCACTGCGCCGCCGCAGCGGTTCGAACAACTTCCCCGCGTCACCATCCAGTTGCCGCTGTACAACGAGCGCTACGTGGTGGAGCGGCTGATCGAAGAGGTCAGCCACATGGACTATCCGCATGAGCTGCTGCAGATTCAGGTGCTGGACGATTCCACCGACGAGACCCACGCCTTCGCCGAGCGCCTGGTGGGCGAATACCGCGCCACTGGGCTGCCCATCGAATATCTGCACCGCACCAACCGGCACGGCTTCAAGGCGGGCGCGCTGCAGGAGGGACTGAAAACCGCGACCGGTGAGTTGGTGGCCGTCTTCGATGCCGACTTCATCCCGCCGCGCGATTTCCTGCGCCGCACCGTTGACTACTTTGCCGATCCCAAGGTCGGCGTTGTGCAGACGCGGTGGTCCTATCTGAACCGCCACTACAATGTCCTCACTGAAGTGGAGGCCATGCTGCTGGACGGCCACTTCGTGCTGGAGCACGGGGCGCGGTTCGGCGGCGGTCTGTTCTTCAACTTCAACGGCACGGCAGGCATCCTGCGCCGCACCATGATTGACGATGCCGGTGGCTGGCAGCACGACACGCTTACCGAGGATTCCGACCTCAGCTATCGCGCGCAGTTGAAGGGCTGGCAGTTCGTATATGTACCGTCGGTGGAGTGCCCGTCGGAACTTCCGGTGGACACGTACGGATTCCAGGTGCAGCAGGCTCGCTGGGCCAAGGGCCTCACGCAGGTGGCGAAAAAGCTGCTGCCGGCCATCCTTCGGGCCGATATTTCGAAACGGCGCAAGGTGGAAGCCTTCATGCACCTGACGCCGAACATCTCCTATCCGCTCATGCTGGTGATTTCGATATTGATGCTGCCGGTTATGGTGGTGCGGTTCTACATGGGCTGGATGCAGATGGTGACCATCGATCTGCCGCTGATTATCGCGTCGTTCTGGTCCATCATGGCGTTCTATCTGATGGCGCACAAGGTTCTGTTCCCCCGCGACTGGAAACGCGCCGCAATGCTTCTGCCCGCGTTGATGGCCGCCGGCGTCGCGCTCACGATCAGCAATTCGAAGGCGGTGATCGAAGCGCTGTTGGGAATTCAGACCAGCTTCGCGCGCACGCCTAAGTACGCCATCGGCGAGCACAAGGTCAAAGTGCGGGCGAAGTACCGCAGCCGCAGTGGCTGGCTGCCGTACGCGGAAATCGCCGTCGGCGCGTGGTTCGTTTTCATGGTGTCGTTCGCCATCGACACGTTCAACTTCCCGGCCATTCCGTTCCTGCTGCTCTTCGTCGGTGGCTACTGGTGGGCCGGCTTCAGCACGCTCTGGCAGGAATATCAGGCACGCCAGCGCTGGCAGCGCGCGCACGCCGCGGCGGCTGTGGCTGCGGAAGCTCCCGAACAATCCTGACTTCGTCCCTTGGGCCTTAGCGGTGCCGTAGCCCGCTGAATGAGCGCGACATCTTGTGCCGCTCTGGATGACGATACTCTGCCCAGTTTTCGTACCAAACGCTGACGGTCGATGGCCTCGGGGATCACTGTGAGCGTGCCGCCCTCGCCTACGGCAACAGCGTATTCTCAAAATATAGTCGTGGGCTCACCGATCAAGCTCGCACTGATCGTCGGCTGGTTGCTATGCGCCACCTTCATGTTTGTCGCTGCGCACTACGACAAAGACATCGCTTCGAGGCAGGGAACCACTACTGGCCAGATTGTGGGCCACGAGCTCAGTAACCACAACAGATATGGCTACAAGTTTCGGGCACGCGGGCACGAATATAGCGGTTGGAAGATTCCGCTTAAGGCGGAGCCCCGGATCGGTCAATACGTGACGGTTTACTACGACACCCGGAATCCGGACGAGAGTGCCCTTACCGATTACAACGACTTGAGCGATGTCTGGGCGGGTAGAGCATGGTTTGTGTCTTTTTGCGCCGGGTTTATGTTGCTCTTCGTTTTCCTAATCGAACGTCTGGCGCGTGGTTCGAATGCGCTCGTTTGGCCGCTCCTGGGCTGATCATCGTTGCACGATTTTGAGGTGACCACCGGGGTCGATGGCACGACGCCGGTCCAGCCGTGCCCTCTACCATTGCCAGTCCTTACGATCAAACTCGTTCGCAAGTACGGCGTCAAGCAGGAGTTCATCGTCGGCTGGCGGGCATGCGGCGCGAAAAGCTTCCTCCCAACCCTGACGAGGCTGGCGTTCGGGTGCGATTACAAGGTGAGGCGTTTCAGGGTTCAATTCAACAGTATCTCAAGACCCGTACTACTTAGGTCGTTCCCCAAACCGGTTGTGGCCGGGTGGTAAGCCCGGCCAGACCAAACAACAAACGCCCACCGCTTAGAAGATCGCCTTCAGCGCGAACTGAATCTGACGCGCCGGGTAGGTTGTGCGGATAGTTCCGAACGCCGACGACGCCGTGTTCGTGTTCGGAATCCCGAAGTTGGTCTTGTTCAGGATATTGAAGAACTCCGAACGGAATTGCACCCCCACGCGCTCGCCGATGTGAAACGTCTTGTCCGCCGCGAAATCCCACTGTTCGAGGCCGGGTCCGCGAAACGCGTTACGGCCGAGGTCGCCGAACGGACTGCTGGCCGGCGGCGTCGTGAAGGTGTAGCCGTCAAAATAGTTGTTCAGCATCTGCGCCGTGCTCTGGCTGATTGCGCTGCCGGAGACGTTTGGCCGAAGGAACGGTTCGCCGCGGTAATCGTTGGAGAGCGCGCTGACCGGTGCCGCGGTGGATCCGTTGTAGTACACGTTGATCGGCGTTCCGGTGTGCGCGGTGTTGATGCTGTTCACTTCCCAGCCACCCACCACCGCATCCAGGAACGGGTTCATGTCCGTACCCAGCTTGCGTCCTTTCCCGAAGGGGAGCTGATAGACCATGCTGGTAACGTTGTTGAACGTCGCGTCAAAGCTCGAAGGGCCCCTCTCGAGCGCGAGGTTGTTAATATTCTGCGGGTTCGCTTCGACGTAACCGGGATAATACTCCAGCGCCTGTTCCGAATCGCCGATCCCTTTGCCCCACGTGAACGAATTCAGGAAGTACAACCCCGAACCGAAACGGTGTTCGAACCGCGCCGAAAGGCCATTGTAGTGATTGAAGCCCACCGGATCCACCCAGGTGATGGGGCCGTAGGTTGGGTAGGGCTTCACCAGCACTCCCGCGGAATTGGGCTCCTCTTCATTCAGATCCGCAATGATGGGCAGGTGCAGGCTGGCGTTCCCGTTGTAAGAGAGTTCCACCACGGAGTTGCTGGTGACCTGCCGCTGCACGGCGAAGAAGAAGTTCTGGATCAGCGGCCAGGGCGAATTGGCCGGAATGTAATCGACGTTGGAGTTGGCGGGATTGAAAGTGGCCGGGTTGGCGATGCCCGTCGAGAAGCTGTTTAACGTGGTGAGGAAGCCCGCCGGCACCGGGCCACCCGCGGGTATGCTCTGGGTCAGCACGCCGAACAGGGCGTTGGGCGCGTTGATCCCTTCCATCGCGCTGCCTGGGCGGTTGAAGAAGTCGTAGCTGATTCCATATCCGCCGCGCACTACCCAGTTCGGAGACGGATTGTAAGCAAAGCCCGCTCTTGGTCCAAAGTCCGTATAATTTGGATTCACCAGGGCGCGGTCGTAGAGGCTGCCGCTGGTGGCGGGAATCATGGTCGCTGTGGTCGGGTCGAAGTCCGACCACTCGTTATCTCGTTCCCAAAGCGGCGTCGCAAATTCCCAGCGAAGCCCCAGATTAAGGGTCAATCTCGACGTCACGTGCCAGTCGTCCTGGACGTACACGGCATGAACATGCTGGCGAAGATTCGATATGTAAGGATTCCCCAGATTGATGCTGCTGGGCAGGCCGAAAATGAAATCGGCCAGATTGTACGCGGTCGAGCTGGCGGTAATAGTGCAGCCTGCGGCCTCTCCCAGTTCCGCGCAGGTCGGTTTGCTGAACTGGCCGCTGTAGCTGTCCTGCCCGTAGAGCGGATTCACGTCGAGAACTTCCGTGCGGATCATCATGAATTCATAACCCATCTTTAGCGAGTGGCGGCCCATGGTGCGCGAGTAGTTCAGCTTCGGACCGAAGGAAGTCGGATTCTGGAATTGCGGGTTACTGGTCTGCCGGCCGAAAGTGGGATTGCTGAATCCGCCGACAGTCTGCGTGTTGAAACCGCCGGTCAGCCATGATGCGGTCGGCAGACCCGGAAAATCGAAGCCCATGTCCTCAAGACTCTCGCTGCCGATGTAAGCCGGAGTCTTGCCGGCAAGCACGTGGGTCCAACTCAGGCGGGCATCGAGAATCGATGACGGCGACACTGTCCAGTCGTAGCCGAGCGCCGCCTGCTGGTCGATGGCGTGGATGAAGCTGTTGCCGTCGCCACCGGACGGTCCGCTCAGGTCGGGCTCATAATACTGGACGTCCTTGCGCTGGCTGAAACGGGCGAAAAGCGACATGCGGTCGTTGATCTGGCCGTCGAGCCTGGCGTCGTATTTGTCGCTGTAATCCCGGATCAGCAGCAGTGCAACGTCGTCATTGGAAGGGCTCGTGGCGCTGGCGGGGATCGCCGGCAGGCCGGCCAGGGCCTTTGCGGCGAAGGGATTCAACTGCGCCACCGGAATCTGCGTGCCCGCCTTGTAGACCACGCCAGTCAGAGGATCGACGACGGTCACCGGCAGGATGCCCTGTTGTTCTGCGACCGTCGGAAGAGTATCGGTGTTCAGGTACCGCTGCAATTGGCGGTATCCTTCGTAATCCGTGAAGAAGAACAGCTTGTTCTTGATGAGCGGACCGCCGAACGTTGCGCCGAACTGGTTGCGCTGCAGGGTAGGCTTGTGGAAGAAGGCGGGGTTGGGGTCAAACGTGTATCCGATCGCGTTCAAATCGGTGTTGCGCAGGAACTCGTAGGCGGTGCCGTGGAACTCGTTTGTACCGGTCCTCATGGCCGCATTGACCACCCCGCCGCCCACGCGGCCGTATTCGGCGCTGTAGTTGGTGGAGATCAACTGAAACTCGGCCATGGCGTCGGGCGATGGCTGCACCACCTGGGCCGAATATCCCTGGTTGCTGGTGCCGTACGCGTTGTTGTCGATGCCATCGAGCAGAAAGTTGTTGTACGTGCTGCGCATGCCATTCACGTTGAAGGCTCCCTCACGCGGCGTGCCGCTGGGCGAAAAAGCAACGGCAATCGGCGACTTGATGGTGTTCGTGGCCAGCAGCGCAAGATCAGCGTAGTTGCGGCCATTCAGCGGCAACTCCCTGATTTCCTGGGTTTCCACAACCTGCGAGTGCTCGCTGCTATCGGTCTCCAGAATAGAAGCCGCGCCGCTCACATTCACCGACTGCGACACCGTGCCCAACTGCAACGTCAGGTCGACGCGCTGTCGCGCGTTAACGTCGACCCTGACATCCTGAGTTGAGACCTTGTCGAAACCGGTGGCCTCCACGGTGATCGTGTACAGTCCGATTTTGACGTCGAAAAAGTCGTAGTTGCCATTGTCATCGGTGGTGGTGGTGGCCTGAATGCTGGTTCCCTGATTGGTCAGAGTTACGGTAGCTTTGGCAACCACCTGGCCCGATGGATCGTGAATGGTTCCCAGCACTTCGGCGGTCTCAAACTGCGCCACCACCGGCATGGCGAACAAGGCCAATAAAAAGAGTACAAGAACGGCACAATGTCTGTTCATCAAATCCCCCTCGTGGGAGCCTATCATTCGAAAGTGTGAATGCCGTTTCGACTGGATGACGACGCGGTTACGTTTGTGAGGCGGTTAGGTTACACGAACCGCGCAGCCCGTGCCTCTTCCACAGCCGCGTCCAGCTCGCGGCGGTAATCGGCGAGGAGTTGTTCGTTGGCCGCTTCGAAGCGCATCACCAGCACCGGTTGTGTGTTGGAGGCGCGCACAAGACCCCAGCCATCGGGAAACAACACGCGCACGCCATCGACATCCACTGCTTTGCGTTTGCCGCGAAAAGCTTCGGCGACGCGAGCGACCACATCGAACTTGATTTCATCGGGACAATCGACACGAATCTCCGGGGTGCAGACCGTGTGCGGCAATCCCACGGTTTGGGCCGACAGAGCCTGGCCCGAATTGGCGACGATCTCGATCAGCCGGCAGGCCGCGTAGAGCGCGTCGTCGTAGCCGTAATAACGGTCGGCGAAGAACATGTGGCCGGACATTTCGCCCGCCAGCTCGGCGTGCTCCTGCTTCATTTTCGCCTTGATCAGCGAGTGCCCGGTTTTATACATAATGGCGTTGCCGCCAAGGCGGTTGAGCTCGTCGTACATGATTTGCGAGCACTTCACTTCGCCGATAAAAGTCGCGCCGGGTTTGCGGCTGAGGATCTCACGCCCGTAAATGAGCATCAGCATGTCGCCATAGATGGGGTTCCCCTTCTCGTCCACCGCGCCAATGCGATCTGAATCGCCGTCAAATGCGATGCCCAGTTCAGCGTGTTGTTCCCGAACCGCGCGGCGTAACGCCTCCAGGTTTTCGAGTTGCGTCGGATCGGGATGATGGTTCGGGAAGTGACCGTCCATCTCGAAGAACATCTCGGTGACTTCGACGTTGAGGCGCTCGAAGACGCGATGGATCACCGGCCCGGCCGTCCCGTTGCCAGCGTCGGCAACCACCTTCACCCGGCGCACGAACTCGAATCGGGGGACGATGTCCTCGACATAAGGAGTCACCGCGTCGACACTGCGCTCGGCGCCGTTGCCGCTTTCGAAATCGCCCGTCTCGATGGAGCGGCGCACACGCTGTATCGCGTCGCCATGAATGGTGCCTTCGCCGCACACCGTTTTGAAGCCGTTGTAGTCGGGTGGATTATGGCTGCCAGTGATCATCACGGCGCCATCGGCCTTCAGGTTCCGCGCCGAGTGGTACAGCACAGGCGTCGGGACCACGCCAATGTCGGTGACATCGCAACCTGCTGACTTGAGGCCGCTCACCAGCGCGTCACGCAGACGCAGTGAGCTAAGCCGGCAATCTCGCCCCACGTTGATCGCTTTGCCGCTGTTGCGGATGAGATAAGTGCCCAGCCCACGCCCGAGCAGTTCCACGTCCGGCGACGTGAGCTCGGCATCGGCAATACCGCGGATGTCGTATTCGCGGAAGATGGCGGGGTTCGGCATATCTCGATTTTAGCGGGGTTGCGAGTGACGGTCACAGGATTCGCACGACGCTTATGTCGCGCCAATCCCGCGACTTTTCATCTTCGTGGAGCAGGCTTCCGCGGACCGCGGGTCTATGCTCTTCAACAAAGGACCTCATGTGGACAAGCAACGAGTCATTCTCGCGTACAAG
>Ga0326727_10017407_pt1 | contig 14925 bp, 14 predicted proteins | sample MB2enrmetagenome_FD_207643 | JGI IMG/M metagenome (GOLD analysis project Ga0326727, IMG submission 207643) | Lab enriched peat soil microbial communities from McLean, Ithaca, NY, United States - MB29MY | ecosystem: Environmental > Terrestrial > Soil > Wetlands > Peat | place: USA: New York... | reverse complement strand
AAAATTTCCGCCAGGAATCCATCGACCTGGTGGCCGGGCCGACTACTGCCGGTATTATCCTCGCATTTGAGGTTGCCAGACAGTTGGGCACCCGCGCCGTTTACGCGGAAAAAGCGGAGAATAAAACTTTTACCTTCAAGCGGGGCGCCGCGATTAATCCCGGCGACCGTGTCCTGGTCGTTGACGATGTTCTGACCACCGGCGGTTCTATCCGGGAAGTCATCGTGGCGGTCAAAGAAAGAAAGGGAATTGTCATCGGTGTCGGGGTTTTAGTCGACCGCACCGAACAGAAACCGGATTTCGGCGCGCCGCTTTTTGGCTGCCACCGCGCGGAAGCCGTCAGCTACCCGGCGGACAAATGCCCGCTGTGTGCCGCGAAAATCCCCCTGGTCAAACCGGGCGGTAGCTAACCTGAATTATGATGGAACAGACTGTCAGAGAGATTCCGCTGGTATCAGGGAGCACCGGGGCGAAAATCGCGCCCGCACGGGGCGGGCTCGTCACGTCATTTTCCGTTAATGATAGGGAAATACTCTTTCTGGACCGGGCAACATTCGATGACTTTACCCAAAACGTTCGCGGCGGGATACCGCTGCTTTTCCCCAATGCCGGCCCGCTGCAGGGCCCCCTATTTCCGTTGCCCCGGCATGGGTTTGCCAGAAACACGGTCTGGAACATCACGGAACAAAATCAAAATTCGATTACTTTACAGCTCAAGTCCAGCGAAAACACCAGGACAATTTATCCCTTTGATTTTATCCTGGAATTAAACGTGGCAGTTTCCGGTAATCAGTTGACCCATAATATGACCGTAACGAACATGGGTAATACACCGATGCCTACGGCTTACGGCATCCATCCCTATTTCAAAATCCCGCAGGCCGAAAAATGGTTGATGGTCGCTAATATCGCCGGTTTTCATGCCGGAGAAATTGATTGGACGGCAGAATTCGATAAATCATTCCCGAACCCCGGTCTGATTCAAGTCCGTATGCCGGGCAGAAACTTAACTATCGAAAACGACTCCGCTCTTTTTCGATTTGTCCGGATCTGGCACTTAACAGGAAAAGACTTTATCTGCATTGAGCCGTGGACGCGGGATAACTTCGCTCTTGACGACCACACGCAAAGTCTGTGGATTGAGCCGCAGCAGTCGGTAAATTTCTTGGTCGTAATCCGCGCCGGAATCACTAAATAACTAACCGTGTTTTTCTTGACCTGATATTGCACTCTTACCCACAATACGACTACAATTAGTTGTCATCTGTTGAATTTTAGATATCTCGCGAAGGAGGGCAATATGGTAGATGAGAAAGCAGTCCAAAAAGCCGTAGCTTCGATTATTACCGCGATTGGGGAGGACCCCGCCAGAGAGGGTCTGGCAGACACACCCAAACGTGTGGCGGAAATGTATACCGAGCTGTTTGCCGGCATGTCGATGGACCCGGTTGCCGAACTTAAAACCGGTTACGAACTGGGGCACCGCGAGATGGTCATCCTCAAGGATATCCCATTTTATTCAATGTGCGAACATCACCTGCTGCCGTTTTTCGGCGTAGTGCATGTCGGCTATATCCCGGATATCAGCGGCCGGGTTGTCGGCATCAGCAAATTTGCCCGGGTGGTGGAAATTTTTGCCCGCCGGCCTCAAATCCAGGAACGGATGACAACGCAAATCGCGGATGCGATTGTGGAAGGACTAAAACCACAGGGTGTGGGCGTGGTTATCCAGGCAGAGCATCTCTGTATGGTGATGCGCGGCGTAAAAAAACCGGGGACAAATATCATCACTTCGGCGATTCGGGGGTCGTTCCGGAAAAATGCCGCCAGCCGCGCTGAGTTCTTCTCGTTGATTCAGAACGGAAAATAAAAAAACTTAGTCGGAGGAAGGAATCGGTTTAGCTTCCGAAGATTTCAATTCTTTGCCGCAGCAGGTCATGACGCCGGTGCCGGCTTTGATGCACAGGATTTCAGTACCGCAAACTTCACATTTATATCTTTTACCAAGTTGACTCGCCATCGAAAAATCCTCCTCAGGAGAACCGTCTTATTTCTTAATTTCCATGGGTTGGCCGCAGCAGGTAATAGTACCCGCGCCGGCTTTCGTCACGATGAATTCGCTGCCGCATTTTGTGCAGTGATATCTTTTTCCAATCTGGTTTGCCATTTTATATCACCTTCCCGTTTGCATTACTCTACTTTCATTTAAGCACTTCTAAAATTTAAAATCAAGAAAGCCGCTGCTTAGTTCCCGCTCCATTTGAGGGGGTAGGATGCACAATGTAAAGAATTACTCCCCCATCACCTGCACCGCTACCGTCCTGGCCCTAGGCCGGTTATCGAAATCCACCAGGATGATTTGCTGCCAGGTGCCCAATACCATTTTCTTATCCGTGAACGGCACGGTTAATGAAGCCCCCAGCAGGGAAGCCCGCACGTGGGCGCAGCCGTTACCGTCGCCCCAATGCGCATCGTGCCCATAAGGGATGTTTTTCGGCGCCAGTCTTTCCCACGCTTGTCCCAAATCCTCGATTAACCCCGGCTCGTACTCCACAGTGGTAATCCCGCAGGTGGAGTGGGGGACAAACACCGTCAAAATGCCGTTGGTGATGCCTGATTCCGCTAATATTTTCTGTACTTTAGGCGTAATATTAATAATTTCGCCGTCAGCCTGGGTCCGTAAACTGATTTCGCCGGTATAAATCATGACTCTTAAATCCTTGCCATCTCATCCCAGACGATTTCGTTTAAATCGAAGACCGGGCCGTCTTTACAGACTTGTTTTAACCCGCTTTTCGTCCGGATAGTACATCCGTAGCAGACGCCCAAGCCGCAGGCCATCCTCATTTCCATCGAGATGTAAACCGGTTTATCATTCAGTCTCAATTTTGTTTGATTTTCCGCCATGTATTTCAGCATCGGCATCGGCCCGCAGGCGACGACCACGTCGGCTGTCGTGGTAAAAGTCGGAATTAAATCGGTTATAAACCCTTTGTGTCCCGCACTGCCGTCGTCGGTGGCTTCGGTCACACTTGCATTCTGCGGCAGCAGCTTTTTCGGATACAACTTCGCGGCCGTGGCCGCGCCCTGTAAAACAATGATTTGCCGGCACCATGGTTTCACCCTCTCAATCAGGTATCGCAGCGGCGCTATTCCGATGCCGCCGGCAATCATCAGGTAGCTCAATGTCCCCGAAGGTTTCGGAGATATTTGAAAACCGTTTCCCATCGGCCCCAGGACATCAAGTTTGCTCCCGCTTTTCAGGTGCATCAATTGCTCCGTGCCTTTCCCTACTACCGCGTAGAGAAGCGCAAAATTATCATGCTCCACACTGTGCACGCTGATAGGGCGCCGTAGTGTGTTTCCCTCGCCGCAGGCGACCATCACAAATTGGCCGGCGTGAGCACGGCGCGCAATTTCTGCTGCCTGCAGCCACATCAAATAAACTCCCGGCATCAGCTCGGTATTGGAAATCACATCGCAAATTTCCCGGTTCACGATTCTCTCCTGTTGCGGTAGGATGCCAGCGGCTGGACGTGATAATCACTTTTGTCCCTGACCAGGATGTCCACGGCCGCGCGTGCCGTGTCCAGCGAGGTGAAACAGGGGATTCTTCGTTCGGCGGCGGTCCGGCGAATGGCGAAGCCGTCGCGCATCACCGTCCCGCTGCTGGTCACGGTGTTAATCACGCCCTGCACGTTTCCGCCGATAATCACATCCAGCACGTTGGGGTGCCCTTCGCTCAATTTCTTGGTGGTCATCGTCACCGGCAGACCCATTGCGCTCAGCATCGCCGCGGTGCCTTCGGTGGCGTATAATTTATAGCCGATGCCGGCCAGTTTCTTGATAATCGGCACAGCTTCCGGTTTATCTCTGTCCGAGACGCTCAGCAGGATGCCGCCTTCCTTGGGCAGCATTAGTCCGGCGGCCAATAAAGTTTTCGCCAGGGCCGCCTCAAACCGGTAGTCAATGCCCATCACTTCCCCGGTGGATTTCATTTCCGGGCCGAGGTGAGTATCCACCCCGATTAATTTAGACATGGAAAAGACCGGCGCTTTAATCGCCACCAGGTGCTGTCGTTTATAGATACCGGTTTCATAGCCCTGCTGTTTCAAACTGTTGCCCAGCATCACTTTCACGGCTACTTTCACCATCGGCACGCCGGTCACTTTGGATATAAACGGCACTGTACGGCTGGCCCGCGAGTTCACTTCCAGTACATATACCGCGGCGCCGCCCAGCGGGTGGTCCGGCATAATCACAAACTGGATATTCATCAAGCCTTTGATATTCAGTGCCAACCCAATGCGCACCGCGTAATCGGTAATCGTGTCTATTTCCGCCGTGGTCAGGGTCAAGCCGGGATAAACGGCCATCGAGTCGCCGCTGTGCACGCCGGCGCGTTCCAGCTGTTCCATCAGGCCGGGGATCAGCACGGTGTCGCCGTCGCAGATGCAGTCTACTTCGGCTTCTTTACCTTCGAGGTATTTATCAATCAGAACCGGGTGCCCGGTATTTAATTCGGTAGCGATGCTCATATAGTGCGATAATTCGGAGGCGTTATGCACGATTTCCATACCGCGCCCGCCGAGCACGTAGCTTGGGCGCACCAGCACCGGGTAGCCGATGAGCTTGGCCACTTTCAGCGCTTCTTCGATGCTCGTTACCCCGGCTCCGGGCGGCTGCGGTATCCCCAGGTTCCCTAAAAATTGCTCGAATCTTCGGCGGTCCTCCGAAAGGTCAATGCATTCGGCGCTGGTGCCTAAAACCGGCATTCCGGCCATTGCCAGCGGGTCGGCCAGATTAATCGCGGTCTGCCCGCCGAACTGCACGATTGACGGTGTGGCTGCGGCGCCTTCGCCGTTATTCGGGTTTTCGTTTTCCAGGATATCGCGGATGCTTTCTTCGTCCAGCGATTCGAAATAAAGCCGGTCGCTGGTATCGAAATCAGTCGAGACCGTTTCCGGATTGGAGTTAATCATGATGCTCTGATAACCGGCCTCTTTCAACGCCCGCGCCGCGTGCACGCTGCAGTAGTCAAACTCGATTCCCTGCCCGATGCGAATTGGCCCCGAGCCGATGACCACGGCTTTTTTCCGGTCGGTGGCAATCGCTTCGTTTTCCGATTCGTAGGTGCTGTAAAAATAGGGTGTGGCGGCGTCAAATTCCGCCGCGCAGGTGTCTACCATTTTGTACACCGGCCGGATTTTCCATTCCTGCCGCATTTCCCGAACTTGTTCCGGCAGCCGGTCGGCCAGCGTCCCGATCATTTCATCGGAAAACCCGAGTTTTTTCGCCGCACGCAAGAAATCCGGGGTCAGCGGCTGGGAAAGCAGTTGTTTTTCCATGTTAATGATATTGACCATTTTATCCAGGAACCACAGGTCGATGTTTGTTTTCTTGTGAATCGCCGCCGGGCTGATGCCGCGCCGTAAGGCCGCCATTACCGCCCATAACCGCAAATCAGTCGGCTCCAGCGGATAAGTGTTGATATCCGGGCCCAGTATCCACTTGCGGTCTTCCCAGAGAAGCGTTTTTTTACCGAATTCCAGCGAGCGCACGGCCTTCTGTAAAGCCGCTTCAAAAGTGCGGTCAATGGCCATCACCTCACCGGTGGCTTTCATCTGCGTGCCCAGCAGCCGGTCACCGCTGGCGAATTTATCGAACGGCCAGCGCGGTATTTTGACTACGATGTAATCGAGCGCCGGTTCAAAAGCCGCCATCGTTTTACCGGTGACCGCGTTCGGAATTTCATCCAGCCGTTTGCCCACGGCGATTTTAGATGCCACCCGGGCAATCGGATAACCGGTCGCCTTACTGGCCAGCGCCGAACTGCGGCTGACGCGGGGGTTCACCTCGATGACATAATACCGTTCGCTCTTCGGGTCGAGGGCATACTGCACGTTGCAGCCGCCTTCGATACCCAGTGCGCGAATTATTTTCAGGCTGGCGGTACGCAGCATCTGGTATTCTTTGTTGGTCAGCGTCTGGCTCGGCGCCACCACGATGCTGTCGCCGGTGTGCACGCCCATCGGGTCAATATTTTCCATGTTGCAGATAGTGATGCAGTTGTCCGCGCCGTCACGCATCACTTCGTATTCCAGTTCTTTCCAGCCGGCCACCGATTCTTCCACCAGCACCTGGTGAATCGGACTGGCCGTCAGGCCGCTATTTAGCACTAGTTCCAGCTCTTCCCACGTGTGGGCGAAGCCGCCGCCCGTGCCGCCCAGGGTATAGGCGGGACGGATGACCGCTGGCAGTCCGATTTCCTTTGCCACCCGCCGTCCGTCTTCCATCGTTTCCACGGTTTCACTGCGCGGCACCGGTTCCCCGATTTTAATCAGCAATTGTTTGAAAAGCTCGCGGTCTTCCGCGTTGCGGATGGTCTGAATCGGCGTGCCCAGTACACGGACGTTATATTTTTCTAAAACCCCGGCATCGGCGAGCTCTACCGCCAGGTTCAGCCCGGTCTGTCCGCCGAGTGTCGGCAGCAACCCGTCCGGGCGCTCTTTTTCGATGATGCGGGCGATAACTTCCACCGTCAGCGGCTCGACATAAACCACGTCGGCGATATCTTCATCGGTCATAATCGTGGCCGGATTGGAATTGACCAGCACCGAAGTGACGCCCTCTTCGCGCATCGCTTTGCAGGCCTGAGTGCCGGCGTAATCGAATTCCGCCGCCTGCCCAATGATTATCGGCCCCGACCCGATGATTAAGACTTTCTTAGGTTTATTTTTTATCGTCATGTTATTCCTTTTTTATATTCCACCCTGAGCGCAGCGAAGGGTCTCCCTGCCTACTGAATCAAACCAGAATCCCTCGCTTCATCAGGGGCTTATAAACACTCTCTGATTTTTCTTCATAATCCATGAAATCCTGACTTAAATCTCTCCATGTCGGGTTCATGGATTCAATCAGCGCTATTTTTTTAGCTCTTGTCCAACCTTTGATTTGTTTTTCACGGTTAACCGCTGCTTCTCTCGTCTTTCCGACTTCATAATAAACGAGCCGGTTGATCCCATACCTTTTAGTGAATCCATCAACCAGTTTTTCTTTATGATAAAAAACTCGGTTCGCTAAATCATTTGTAGAGCCTGTATAAAGAGTGCTAGACCTGTTACTCATAATATAAATATAATAGTTAGTCATTTATTCCACCCTGAACGAAGTGAAGGCATTGTCCTTGAGCAAAGCGAACAGGAGGCTCCCTGCCTATTGAGTAGAGATGGAGATTCTTCGGGTACTTCTTATCCTCAGAATGGAAATCCAGCATTATTTCTTCTCCATCATCTTGATAAACCTGTCGAACAGATAGCGGTTATCCATAGGGCCGGGGGAATCCTCCGAATGGTACTGAATGGCGAAAATCGGCAGTTCTTTATGCAGCAGCCCCTCCACTGTCCCGTCGTTTAAATTGATGTGGGTCACTTCCAGGCCGTTCTTCATCGTATCCGGGTCCAGGGCATAGCCATGGTTCTGCGCCGTGATGTGGACGCGTCCTGTGGCAAATTCCTTTACCGGGTGGTTGGCGCCGCGGTGCCCGAATTTCAGCTTAAACGTATTTGCTCCGAAAGCCCGCCCCAGCAGCTGGTTCCCCAGGCAGATACCCATAATCGGTTTTTTCTCCACCAGTCCCTGCACCGTCTTCACCGCGTAATCCAGCACCTGCGGGTCGCCCGGTCCCGGCGAGAGTAAAATCCCGTCCGGGTTCAATTTCAAAATATCCTCCGCCGTGCTGGTGCAGGGCACCACCGTGACCTTGCAGCCGCGGGCCTTCAACAACCTCAATATGTTGTATTTCAGACCGCAGTCGTAGGCTACGACATTATATTTATATTCAATTGGTTTATCTTTTTCCCAGACGAAAGGTTTTTTCGTGCTGACTTCCTTGACATAATCCGCGATGCCGTAGTCCGGTTTGCGTTTCAGTTCGGCCAGCGCCTGGTCCGGCACCATGCTCGAAGTAATCATTCCCATCATTACACCGACGGAGCGTAATTTTCGCGTAATTGCGCGCGTGTCCATCCCGTATATCCCGGCGATGTTTTCGTCCCGTAAAAATTCGTGGATTGTCTTTTTATTCAGGTAGTGGCTCGGCTGCAGGCATTCTTCCCGCACTACAAAACCCCGGACTTGAATCCGGTTAGTTTCGTTATCTTCGCCGTTCACGCCGTAATTACCGATGAGTGGGTAGGTCGGCACCAGGATTTGTCCGGCATAGGAGGGGTCGGTGAGCATTTCCTGATATCCGATCATGCTCGTATTAAAAACCACTTCTCCAAAAGTATCTGCCTCTCCCCCGAAAGAAAATCCTTCGTAAAATGAACCGTCCGCCAGCACCAGGTACGCTTGTTTCTTCATTATCTCAATCCTATTATTACAGAATCGTCTTTATACACCAGGTTGCCCAGATAAATTGTCGCCACGACTTTGCCCGTCAGTTTTGCCCCCGCCAATGGCGTGTTTTTGCCCATCGAGACAAATTTATTCACGTCCACGACCCACTCTTTGTTTGGGTCGATGATTGTCACATTTGCCACTGTCCCTTCGACGAAACTGCCTAGTGGTTTGTTCAAAATCGCCGCCGGTTTGGTCGTCAGGCAGGCAATCAGCTCCGTCAAAGTCAATTGTTTGGATTGTACCAGCCACATCAGGCTGCCCACCGCGGTATCGAAACCGCTGATGCCGGCCGGCGCGTCGGCATATGGACGCTGTTTTTCCTGAATCGTGTGGGGCGCATGGTCTGTGGCGATGATGTCAATCGTGCCGTCTTTAATGCCGGCCACTAAGGCCTGTCTATCGGCTTCGGTTCGCAGCGGCGGGTTGACCTTGGCCAGCGCCCCCCTTTTCTCAATCATATCTTCGGTCAATAAAAGATGGTGCGGCGTCGCTTCTGCGGTGACCTTGACGCCTTTGGCTTTGGCTTGCTGGATGAGGTTGACCGCACCCGCCGTGCTGACATGGGCGATGTGCACCCAGCCTTTAGTCTTTTCGGCGACTTCCAGGTCGCGGGCTACGATTTTCTCTTCACCCTCCGGCGGCCCGCCGTTCGGTTCTTCGCAGTGGTCGATTACCGGCAGATTGAACATTTTACCGATTTCCAGCGCTTCCTCCATCAGTTTGGCGGTTTTCACCGGGTCGCCGTCGTCGCTGAATCCGACAACTCCTGCCTTCACCAGTGGCTCCATGTAAATCAGATCCTTGCCTTTCCGGCCTTTGGTCACGCACCCGACCGGGAAAACCTCTATCAACCCTTCCTGTTCTGCTTTGTTTTTCACCATCACAATCATCTCGGCGGAATCAAGCGGCGGCCGCGTGTTCGGCATGCAGCAGATGGTGGTGAAGCCGCCGTAAGCTGCCGCCTTTGTTCCAGTAGCGATTGTTTCCTTGCTTTCAAAACCGGGCTCCCGCAGGTGGCAGTGGAAATCAATCAAACCCGGGCAGACAATCAACCCTTTGGCGGTCAGTATGTCGTAGGCCTTGCCGACCGGGTTTTCCCGGCCTGCGCTGACCCAGCTGATTTTATCGTCTTTCAGCAGCAGGTTCCCCACCCGGCTGATTTTGCGCGCCGGGTCAACCAGTCTGCCGCCTTTAATTAACAGTGCCTTATTCATTCTTCGGTGTTTCCTTCGCGGTTTCGGTTTGGGCATAATGTCCCGGCAGGTAGCCGTGTTTTTCGGCTTCTTCCGCCGAGTCGAACGCAATAAGGTTTTCCGGCCGGATTTTCTTCGCCAGGTGACTGTTGGCGCGGTTGTAACGTTTCGCGTCCGTCGTCCCCTGGTGCCATTCGGTGCTGGCGACGTATTTCGGTTCCGTGCCGTGTTCGCAGTAGACACAGCGGAAAGTCAGCGGTTTCAGGCTGACAATCTTGAATTCCGGTTTCAGATAGTTTTTCTCCGTTTCTTGCCAGGTGACGCAGTGCGGATTGGAACATTTCACGCCGTATTCGCGGCGGTAAACCGGATAATCAACTTTAGTCGCCGGTACTGCGTCCGGCATCGTATTCTTTTTTACCCCGAGCGCCAGCGCAATCAGAGCCATGCGAACCGGCACGCCCCGGGCGGCCTGTTTGAAATACATGCTGCGCGGGTCGGCGTCCATGTCGTAAGCCAGTTCGTCCACGCGCGGCAGAGGGTGCATTACCAGCGCCCTTTGCAGTTCTTTGCCGCTCATCAGTTTCTGGTCGACGATAGGGAACTGCAGGTCGGCGGCTTTTTCTTCGCTGGTGAAGCGTTCCCGCTGTGGTCGGGTCACATACAATGCGTCCACTCCTGCTTTCATGGTTACTTCCAGGTCAATACCCGGCATCATCGTCAATTGATGCGGCTGCTCGGGGGTAATGTAAGCCGCGTCCACCGGGAAAGCCCCGGTCTGGTTCTGTTTATGATTTTTACTGAATTTTTCCAGTTCGCCGCCGTATTCCGTCACCAGTTTGTGCATAATGTTATCCGGCACTGCCAGTCCGGGACTGGGGCAGAATAATATCGTTGCGCCAAATTTCGCCAGCGCGAAAATCAGCGAATGTGTCGTGCGTCCGTATTTCAAATCGCCCCACAGCGCGATTGTCATGCCTTTAATGTCGCCGTGTTCTTTCTTCAGCGTATAGAGGTCACATAAAGTCTGTGTGGGGTGCTGGTGCCCGCCGTCGCCGGCGTTAATTACCGGCACTGTGGCGTAATCGGCCATTAGTTGCGCCGCGCCTTCCCACGGGTGGCGCAGTACGATAATATCGGCGTAAGAACTGATAATCCGGGCCATGTCCGCGATGCTTTCGCCCTTGGCGAAAGAAGTTGATTTCGGGTCGGAAACAGAGATAACACTGCCGCCGAGGCGGTGCATCGCCGATTCGAAAGAGAGCCGCGTGCGGGTGCTCGGCTCGAAGAAAATTGTCGCCATCACTTTGCCGGCGCACAGCCCGTATTGCTCCGGCATTTTATCCGACATCTCGTCTGAAAGGGAGAAAATTGATTCGATTTCGGTGTTAGTCAGGTCGTCGATGGTAATCAGGTCCCTATTCTTTAAGTCCATTTTTGCCTCCCTGCGTTCCGTTTAGCGCTCCGTTCTGGCTGGTTTTCACGGGGGATGGGCTGATAATTGCGACTTCGTCGAGGCCGTCTGTTTCCTTCAGTTTTACGGCGATTGATTCGTCATGACCGCTGGGCACGTTTTTGCCGACGTAATCCGCCCGGATGGGCAGTTCGCGGTGTCCGCGGTCGATCAGGACGATTAACTGGATGGATTGCGGCCGTCCCAGGTCGATGATGCCGTCCATCGCGGCGCGGATGCTGCGCCCGGTGTAAAGCACATCGTCCACCAGTATTACCGATTTGCCGACGATGCTGAACTGGATTTCGGTGCGGGTTACTTTCGGCGGGACGTCGTGCTGTACGTCGTCGCGGTAGGGGAGAATATCCAGCGCCCCGACCGGCACCGCGGTTTGGCTGTAGTTTTGAATGTTCTGTGCCAGGCGTTTGGCCAGCGGCACGCCGCGGGTGTACATCCCGATGAGGACGACGTTATCCAGCGATCTGCTGCGCTCGATGATTTCATGCGCGATGCGGGCGAGCGTCCGCCGGATATCTTCTTCGGTCATCAGGACTTTTTCGGCCATAAAAAAACCCCTTGCTGTGGATGTGGCAAGAGGTTCGTGTTTCCGGACTCTGTCTTTCCCCTTACCAGTCTCACGGGACTAGCTTAAAGGCTCTGGTATTCATATTAGCAGAACAAAAAAGGGATTACAAGGGAAATTTTAGAATATTTTTCTGAAATATTAAGTTGTTCTGAAGGGTCGGGTTTCCCCGAGGCTAAAGGCCGGAGATACTCAACTTTGGTTGATGTACGAACCCGACCGTCTATACCGACCAAAGTCGGTATAGACGGTCGCCAATTGCCCCGCAACTTCTTTTGCGAGGATGCATAAGGATGAAGTAAAATGAATCTCGGAGACTGGAAATAATAAAAACCGTTAAAGCAGTTTTGTCTTCAAATTCTTCGCAAATTCCCCGGCATTTTTAATGTCTTCGGCATTTGGTCTACGCTTGTTCATTCCGCCGGTGAATCTGAGGAATGAATTGGTATTGATACCGATGCAGCTGAATTCATCCACAATCACGTAGCCCTTTAATTCCAGCTTTTCTTTGAGCAGGGCATGATTCTTTTTAACATATTCTTTATTCATACCTATTGCCGGGACACCGCATGTTGAGAAAATGAATGCCTTTTTATTGGTGACCTTTGGTAGTTTGTCTGCAAGGTCCAAAAGTGACTGGTGGTGTTTTGAATGATAAATCCCGGAGCCGAAACCTACCATGTCGTATTCTCGAAGCTGTTCCGGGTCTATTTCCTGCGGCCTAATAATTTGCGCGTCCAGCACTCCGGCAAACACGTTAGCCGGTTTCGCCGTGTTCCCGTGATGATATGAAAACAAAATTATTAGCGACTTTACAATCGTATTTGTTTTAGCTTTTAAGTATGAGATCTGTAGGTACGTTAGATAAATATGCTAAAGAAACATACGCAGAACTAACAGTACTTATTTAATTCCCAGACTCATTTTAAGTGCCATGTCAACTTTACCCATTTTTTCTCGGTTTAATACTCCGCATTTGTCTTCCAGTCTATTTTTGTCAATGGTCATAATGTGGGACAGATTTATCACACTGTCTTTTGAAAGTCCGCTTTCATCTGCGGTAATTGGAACCAAAAACGGATAGAATTTACCAAGCGATATAGTGCAAGCCGCGACAATCACCGTCGGGCTGGTACGGTTACCTGTGTCGTTTTGTATAACCAAGACAGGGCGGCGTCCGCTTTGTTCACTGCCCCTTGAAGGATTCCAATTTACCCAGAAAATATCGCCTCTTTTTACTTCTTTCATCATCTACCACTCCGGCAAAACTTCACGTTGAGCATCAAAGGTCTCTTCTGCAAGGTGCTTTTCCGCTTCGGCCATTGCCCGGTACCCCGCTTCCATTTCGGCTTCCAATCTCTTTTTCGCCAGCTCTTCCAGACAGGAAGAAACCACTTTGCTGCGGCTGGTTTTTCTTTCTTTCGCCACTTTGTCCGCCATTTTTACCAGTTCCGACGGTACGCTTACGGTGACTTTGACAACTTGTACGGTCATACTATTTCTCCTTAATAATGTTACGCAACATCATCATACCAACGGTATGAACAATTGTCAACCTAATCCAAATACCATTCTGAAGATAGGAAGTACCTGAAGAATCTCCCGCACTACCCGATAGGCCAGGAAATGTTTTCGATTTCATCGCGTTACGCGTGGTTAAGACGGCTGGATTCCAAATAATGTCTCAACTGCAGGACATGTCGAATCTTGATTATTTAAGGCCTTTCATCCCATTGCATTGATGATTTCTTCCAGTATCGTCCGCCAGCCCTTCCCCGGCTGACGCAGGCTCATCCGGAGCTGGCTGTTCCCCAGTTTCACGCCGTCCCGGTAAAACCGCGCCAGTTTCTTCTTGTCCAGCTGCATCCCGGCAAATAACTGGATAATTATCTCGCCGTCCAGGTTGGAAATTGATTCGATACCTTTGTCTTTGGCGATGACCCTGATTTTCAGGATGTACAGCAGATTCTCCACTTCTTTCGGCGGCACTGCGAAACGGTCGTTCAATTCCTGCGCCAGGTTGGGGATTTGTTTCAATTCGCTAATGTCCGCCATCCGCTGGTATAATTCCAGCCTCGTCACCATATCGTCCACATAGTCCTCGGGAATCAGCGCGGATAACGGCAAATCAATGGTCGGCGGCGGCAGCTTTGAGGTGCTCGGCGTCTGAATTACACCGCTCTTCTGCATTTTTAATTTTTCCACTGCCGTTGCCAGCATCTGGCTGTAAAGGTTGAACCCCACGGAGCTGATTTGTCCGCTTTGTTTCATCCCCAGCAGCGTGCCCGCGCCCCTGATTTCCAGGTCTTTCATCGCGATGCTGAAGCCCGCACCCAGTTCGGTGGCTTCATAAATTGTGCGCAGCCGCTTTTCCGCCACCGGCGTCAGTCTCTTACCTTTATCGAATAATAAATAGGCGTAGGCCAGCGTCGCGCCGCGTCCCACCCGGCCCCGCAACTGATGCAGCTGGGTCAGCCCGAAACGGTCGGCCTGGTTGATTATCATTGTATTCACGTTCGGCATGTCCAGTCCGGATTCGATAATCGTGCTGCAGACTAAAATGTCCGCTTTGCTCTGCATGAACTCCGTGGTGACTTTTTCCAGGCCGCCTTCGGGCATTTGCCCGTGTCCCACGCTGACTCTGGCTTCAGGAATCAGGTGTCTTAATTTGTCCGCCACGATTTCAATCGTTTGGACGCGGTTGTGCACGAAGAAGACCTGTCCGCCGCGTTCCAGTTCTCGCAGCACCGCTTCCCGGATTAATCGTTCGTCGTATTCAGCCACATAAGTCCGCACCGGCAGCCGGTCTTCCGGCGGCGTCTCCATCGTGCTCATATCCCGCACACCCACCAGCGACATGTGCAGGGTGCGCGGAATCGGCGTGGCGCTCAACGTCAGCACGTCCACTTCCTGTCTCATTTTCTTCAAAAACTCTTTATGCGCTACTCCGAACCGCTGCTCTTCATCAATAACCAGCAGCCCCAGGTTCTTAAATTGCACGTCCTTTTGAATCAGGCGGTGTGTCCCGATGCAGATGTCCACCGTGCCCTGCTGCAGTTTTTCAATGATTTTATCCTGCTCTTTTCCGGTACGGAAACGGCTCAAAACTTCTATTTTTACCGGGAAGGCTTTCATCCTCTCGGTGAAGGTAGCGTAATGCTGCTGGGCGAGCACGGTCGTCGGTACCAGCACGGCGACCTGTTTACCGTCAATCACCGCCTTAAACGACGCCCGGATTGCCACTTCGGTCTTGCCGTAGCCGACATCGCCGCAAATCAGCCGGTCCATCGGTT
>Ga0326727_10017406_pt1 | contig 14926 bp, 15 predicted proteins | sample MB2enrmetagenome_FD_207643 | JGI IMG/M metagenome (GOLD analysis project Ga0326727, IMG submission 207643) | Lab enriched peat soil microbial communities from McLean, Ithaca, NY, United States - MB29MY | ecosystem: Environmental > Terrestrial > Soil > Wetlands > Peat | place: USA: New York... | reverse complement strand
GCCCGACCCCTGGCGGGTCCAGGGCGGAGCCCTGGCGGGGTCCAGGGGCGGAGCCCCTGGCGTCACGGGCCGGCGGGCAGGTCTGCCTTCCCGGGGGCTATGGACATCAATTTCCCCAGCAGGCGCGGAGGCACCAGCCCGCCTATGCTCGCCGCCAGGCCCATCCACCAGGGAAACACGATCCGCGGCCGGCCTGCCGCGAGCCCGCGCAGGATGATCCGCGCCGCGCGGTCGGCATTCATCAGGCCTGGCATCGGGAAGCGGTTGTGCGCGGTCATCCCGGTGCGGACGTAGCCAGGGCAGATGCTGCTCATCAGCACGCCCTCCCGCCGCGCCCCCACCGCGGCCGCGACGGTCCAGGTGTCCACGGCTGCCTTGCTCGCGCAGTAGGCTGGCGCTCCGGGTGCGGGGAGGAAGGCGGCAATCGAGGCAACGACGCCGATGCGTCCGCGCACCCCATCGACTGCCGGTTGGCGGCGCATGATCGCGAGCGCGGGCAATACCGTGTTCAACACCCCGTCGAGGTTGGTCGCGAAGACCGCCCGGGTCTGCCCTGCCCGTTCCGTGCGTCCGTCCCCCGTGCCGGCCGAAATGCCGGCATTCGCCACCACCAGGTCGAGCTGCCCCGCCGCGGCGATCCACTCCGCCATCGCCGCCTCGTCGCGCACATCCAGCACGCGCGCCTCGACCGCGGCGCCGCGGGCCCGACAGCCATCGGCGGCGGCCTCAAGGCGCGCCGGATCGCGTCCGGAGAGGTGCAAGCCGACCCCTGGTGCCGCACAGGCCAGTGCCAGTTCGCCGCCAAGCCCGCTGGAGGCCCCGGTAATGAGGACAGAACGATATGCGACCATGTTCCGACACTACCCAACCGCTGCTACACTATCGCGCGTCTGAAGGATACGCATGCATGACGGTTTTGTCCGGGCTCGCCTCCATGACCGGATTCGCCCGGGCCGAAGGGAGCATCGACGGGCTGGCGTGGACCTGGGAGCTGCGCAGTGTCAACGGCCGCGGCCTCGAGCTGCGCTTCCGTCTGCCACCGGGCCTGGACGCCCTGGAACCGCCTTCGCGCGAAGCCGCCGCCAAACAGCTCAAGCGCGGCAATGTCACGGCCAACCTCACGGTCAGGCGTGATGAGCAGCCACGCCTGGCCACCGACCCGGCGGCGCTGGAGCAGGTGCTGGCGCTCGCCACTGGCCTTGCGGCGCGCATCCCGGGCGCTCCGGCGCCTCGCGCGGAAGCGCTGCTGGCACTGCCGGGGGTGCTGCGCCAGAGTGCCGGCGCCGATGACGAAGCCACGCTCGCCGCCCGTGAAGCCGCGCTCCGGCAAGGCTTTGCCGCGGCTCTTGAAGCCCTGGTTGCCTCCCGGCTCGCCGAAGGGGCGCGGCTCGCGCTGGCATTGCGCACGCTGCTCGACGAAATCGCCGCCCTGCGCGCCACCGCCGGCGCCGAGGCCGCCGACCAGCCGGCCTTGCAGCGCGCCCGCATGTTGGAGTCGGTCAAGGCCCTGCTGGCGGAGGTGCCCGGCTTGCCGGAGGAGCGCATCGCCCAGGAGGTCGCTCTGCTGGCATCCCGCTCGGACGTGCGCGAGGAACTCGACCGTCTCGATGCCCATCTTCACGCTGCCGACGCTCTGCTGAGCGAAGGGGGGGCCATCGGCAGGCGTTTCGACTTCCTGCTGCAGGAGTTCAACCGCGAGATCAACACCCTGTGCAGCAAATCGGCCTCGGTGGGGCTCACCTCGACCGGGCTGAAGCTGAAGGCGGCACTGGAACAATTGCGTGAGCAGGTCCAGAACGTCGAATGAGCACGCTCGCGCGTCGCGGTCTCTGCCTGGTGATTTCCGCGCCATCCGGTGCGGGCAAGACCTCGCTCACGCGGGCGCTGCTGGCGGCTGAGCCCAACCTGGCATTGTCCGTCAGCGTCACCACCCGGGCGCCGCGCCCCGGCGAGCAGGAAGGCGTTCACTACTTCTTCCGCACCCAGAATCAGTTCACGGCCATGGCCAAGGCCGGCGAGTTGCTGGAGCAGGCGGTGGTGTTCGGCCATTGCTACGGCACGCCAAGAACCGCGGTCGAGAGTGCCCTGGCCGCCGGACGGGACATGATGTTCGACATCGACTGGCAGGGTCATCGCCAGCTGCGCGCCGCCCTGGGCGGCGACGTGGTGGGAGTGTTCATCCTGCCGCCGTCGCTGGCGGCCCTGAAAGCCCGGCTCCGTGGGCGCGGCACCGACGACGAGGCCGAAATCGCCCGACGAATGCAGGCGGCCCGCGACGAGATGGTTCATGCCGTCGAGTTCGACCACGTCCTCATCAACGCCGATTTCGATCTGGCTCTGGCCGGCTGCCGGGCCGTGTTGCAGGCCGCCCGCTCCGCCACCCACCGTCTCAGCGGGTTGCCGGGCTTGCTTGCCGAGCTTGGCGCGTGACCGATATCGCCGCGCTCCGCCGCGACTATGCCGCACGGATGTTGCGCATCGCCGGCGTCGAGGATGCCGCGGTGGCGCGCGCTTTCGCGGCGGTCCCGCGCGAGGATTTCCTTGGCGCCGGGCCGTGGACCATCTTCGAGCACTCGTTCGGCGCCGTCGAGGTGACCGGCGAGGACCCGTCCCCGCTCTACGAGGATGTGCTGGTCGCGCTCGATCGGGCACGCGGCCTCAACAACGGCAGCCCGTCACTGCATGCCCTCATGCTGCATCATCTCGCCGTCCGGCCGGGCGTGCGCGTCCTGCACGTCGGCGCCGGCACCGGCTATTACACGGCAATTCTCGCCGAGCTGACCGGACCGGACGGCAACGTCGTCGCCGTCGAGCATGATGCCCGCCTTGCCGGCGCGGCCCGCGCCAACCTGCGGCGCTGGCCGCAGGTTGGCGTGCTGCAGGGCGATGGCGCCGATTGGCCGCAAGACACTGTCGATTGCATCTATGTCAACTTTGCAGTCACCCACCCAGCCGCGCGGTGGGTCGACAACCTGTCCCTGGGTGGCAGGCTGGTGTTTCCGCTTGGGGTGCCGATCGGTCGTTTCGGCGAAGCGCACCGGCATTCCAACCAGGGCGCGGTGCTTCTCTTCACCCGCCGCCCGGCCGGCATTGCCGTCTCCCATCTCACCCCCTGTGCCTTCGTTTGCGCCGAGGGCCGGCTGGCCGACACCGAAGCCTCGCAGGACGCACTCGAACGCGCGTTCCTTGGGGGTGGCCTGGAATTCGTGCGCAGCTATCTGCGGGGACCGCCAGCGAGCCGGGAAGACTGCTGGTTCTGGTCTGACGACTGGGCGCTCTCCTACCAGGATGTCGACTGCCCCCGGCACGCATCCGCATGACTGTCCTGGGAATTGTCGGGCCGGTGTTCGCGCTGATCGGCATGGGCGCCCTGGCCATTCGCCTGCATCTCATGGAAATGGCCGCGGTGCGCGGCATGACCGACTTCGTCTTCTACACGGCCATGCCCGCGCTGCTGTTTGCCTCCATCATCGAGGCACCGCCTTTGCGCCTGCTCGATGTCGCCGGCTCGTTTCTCGCCGGTGCGCTTGTCCTGTTCGGCGTCTGCTTGCTGCTGGCGCGAACACTGCTCGGCGCCCGGCTGGCCAATGCTTCCATGTTCGGCCTCGATTGCGTGTTCGGCAACACCGTCATGCTTGGCATCCCGATCGTCGATGCCGCGTACGGACGCGATGGCGTCGCCTACCTGATGGGGGTGATCGCCTTCCATTCGGCGGTACTGCTACCGCTGGCGACCGTCTTCATCGAGGCCGACGGCGCAACCGGCCGCAAGCTGTCTGGCGTGCTCCTCTCCGCACTGTCCGGCAGTCTGCGCAACCCGGTCGTGGTGTCGATCCTGCTCGGCTTCATCTGGCGCGTCAGCGGTCTTGGCATGCCTGTGGCAGGCCGGAACTTCCTGGGCCTCATCGGCGCCGCCGGTCCGCCGCTGGCCCTGTTCTGCCTCGGTGCCTCGCTGCCGCGTCCGACGGGTTGGTCGGACTTGCGCGAGGTATGCCTGGGGGCACTCGTCAAGCTGGGGGTCATGCCGGCGTTGGTTGCCCTGCTCGCCCATTTGGCCGGCGTGCACGGCGTTGCTTTTTCGGTGGTGGTGATGGCCGCGGGCATGCCCACCGGGGCCAATGCGTTCCTGCTGGCCCGTCGCTTTCACACCATGATGGAAACGTCCGCCGCGACCGTCGTGGTCAGCACCGGGCTTTCCGTCGTCACTCTCGCCGCGCTGCTGGGCTGGCTGGCTCCCTGATACCGACCGGGACTCGTCGCTGAAGGCCAGGGGCGCTGCCCCTGGACCCCGCAAAGGGCCGAGAGGCCCTTTGATCCCAATCTTTTAGGCGCTTCGCGCCATTCTCGCTGCGGCACCGTTGGCGCGAAGCGCCTAAATAATGGGGTGCAGGGGCCTCTCGGCCCCTGCTGGGTCCCGGGCAAAGCCCGGGCGGAGCGCGAGGCAGCGCCTCGCCATCATCAGAAACTCAGCGACGTCGCCTGCACGACCAGGGGCAGGGTGCGCACCATGGCCAGGACGTCTTCCGGTACGCGTTCGTCCACGCTGACCAGGCAGATGGCGTCGCCGCCGGCCTCGGCGCGGCCGAGGTGGAAGGTGGCGATGTTGATCCCCGCCCCGGCCAGGGTGGCGCCGAAGCGGCCGATGAAGCCCGGCTTGTCCTGGTTGGTCACGTAGAGCATGTGGCGGGCGAAGTTGGCCTCGATGGGGATGCCCTTGATGTTCACCAGCCGCGGCTTGCTGCCGGCGAACAGGGTGCCGGCGACCGCACGCTCCTGGCGCTCCGTGGTCACTGCGATGCGCACCAGGGTCTGATATTCGCTCGGGCGGTCGTGCACGGTCTCCGCCACCTCGATGCCGCGCTCGCGCGCCAGGGTGGGGGCGTTGACCATGTTGGTCCCGGCCATCATCGGCTCCAGCAGCCCGGCGAGGGCGACGGCGGTCAGTGGGCGGTGGTTGAGGCCGGCCACGGCCCCTTCGTACTCGACCGACACGGCCGTGAGCTGGCCCCCCTGCGCCATGGTAAGCTGGCCGGCGAAGGAGCCGAGCAGGCGGCACAGCTCCATGTAGGGGGCGAGGCGCGGCGCCTCCTCGGCGGAGACGGAGGGCATGTTGATCGCGTTGGTGACCGCGCCGGTGAGCAGGTAGTCGCTCATCTGTTCGGCGACCTGCAGGGCCACGTTCTCCTGCGCCTCGGTGGTGGCGGCGCCGAGATGGGGGGTGCAGACGACGTTCTCCAGGGCGAACAGGGGGCTTGCGGTGGCCGGTTCGGCCTCGAACACGTCGAGCGCGGCGCCGGCGACGTGGCCGGATTGCAGTGCCTCGAGCAGGGCCGCTTCGTCGATAAGGCCGCCGCGGGCGCAGTTGACGATGCGCACGCCGCGTTTCATCCGCGCGAGTGCCTCGCGGGAGAGGATGTTGCGGGTGGCCTCGGTGAGCGGGGCGTGCAGGGTGATGATCTCGGCCTGCGCCAGCAGTTCGTCGAGCTCGACCTTGCGCACGCCGAGATCGAGCGCGCGCTTGTCGGTCAGGTAGGGGTCGTAGGCCAGGACGTGCATCTTCAGGCCGATGGCGCGGTCGGCGACGATGGAGCCGATGTTGCCGCAGCCGATCAGGCCGAGCGTCTTGGCGAACAGCTCGACGCCCATGAAGCGGCTTTTTTCCCACTTGCCGGCGCGGGTCGAGGCGGAGGCTTGCGGGATCTGCCGGGCCAGGGCGAACATCAGGGCGATGGCGTGTTCGGCGGTGGTGATGGCGTTGCCGTTGGGCGTGTTCATCACCACCACGCCGCGGGCCGTGGCCGACTTCACGTCGATGTTGTCGACGCCGATGCCGGCGCGGCCGACCACTTTCAGGCGCGGCGCGACCGCCAGCACTTCCCGCGTGACCTTGGTGGCGGAGCGGACCGCCAGGCCGTCGTAGTCGCCGATGATGGCGCGCAGATCCGCCGGCGCGAGGCCTGGCCGGATGTCCGCTTCGATGCCGCGCGCGCGGAAGATCTCGACCGCTGCCGGGGAGAGCGCATCGGAGATGAGAACCTTGGGCATGGGCGTCACCGTTCAGCCGCTTGCGTGTATTCCATGGCGACCTGGACGGCTGCCCAGTCGAGCCAGGGGAGCAGGGCGGCGACGTCGGCGGTCTCTACCGTGGCGCCGGCCCAGATGCGCAGCCCGGGAGGGGCCTCGCGATGGCCGGCGATGTCGTAGGCGACGGCTTCCTGTTCCAGCAGTGCAGTGAGGCGTTTGGTCGCCGCCCGCTGGTCGCGCTCGGCGAGGCCGGTGAACCAGGGAGCGGTGATCTTCAGGCACACCGACGTGCAGGACCGGGTGGGGGGAACGTCCGCCAGGAAGTCGGCCCAGCCGCAGCCCTCGACCCAGGCGGCGATGGCGGCGAGGCTGGCTTCGCTGCGGGCGATGAGCGCGGGCAGGCCGCCGATCTCCGCGGCCCAGCGCAGGCCGTCGAGGGCATCTTCCACGCACAGCATGCTGGGGGTGTTGATGGTCTCGCCGCGGAAGATGCCCTCGTTGAGCCGGCCTTTGCTCATCAGGCGGAAGATCTTGGGCAGCGGCCAGGCCGGCGTGTAGGTCTCGAGCCGCTCCACCGCGCGCGGCGAGAGCGCCAGCATGCCGTGCGCCGCCTCGCCCCCGAGCGCCTTCTGCCAGGACCAGGTGGCGACATCGAGCTTGTCCCAGGGCAGGTCCATGGCGAATGCCGCGGAGGTGGCATCCGCGATCACCAGCCCCTGGCGGGTGGCGGGGATCCAGTCGCCGTTGGGGAAGCGGACGCCGGCGGTGGTGCCGTTCCAGGCCAGCACGACGTCGTGGGAGAAGTCGACCTCAGCCAGGTCGGGCAGGCGTCCGTACGGCGCCCGCAGGATCCTCGCCTCGCTGAGCCGGAGCTGGTTGACCACATCGGCAGCCCAGGTGGCGGAGAAGTTCTCGAACGCCAGTACGTCGACCGGCCGGGCGCCGAGCAGCGACCACAGCGCCAGCTCGACCGCGCCGGTGTCGGACGCGGGCACGATGCCGAGGCGCCAGTCGGCGGGCAGGCCGAGGACCTGGCGCGAGCGCTCGATCACTTCGGCCAGGCGCGCCTTGGGCTCGCTGGCACGGTGGCTGCGGCCGACCATGGCGTGGCGGAGGTTCGCCGCCGACCAGCCCGGCCGTTTCGCACAGGGTCCGGAAGAAAAGTGCGGATTGGCCGGCCGCGCAGCCGGCTTTGCGGCGACGATTCCCATCATCGCTCTCCCTTACAGAAGAGAAGCGCCCCGGTGGGGGGGCGTGGCCCAGCGCTTCGTAGGCGACGCCCGGCCGCGATGCAACAGGAAGCTCGCCGCGGGCAGGTTCGTTTTTTCGCGACTGGGCCGCGGCGATGGTTTGGCTTGCAGACGTGCCGATAGCGTGGCTCAATGATACGGGGCCGCAAGAGAGTCGCCGGCCCAACACGGAGCTGACGCCATGATCCGGGAAAGAAGTCCCCTGCCCATCGCTGCCGGCCTGCTGGCGGCAGCGGCATTACTTGGCATGTCCGGCGGCCCGGCGCGGGCCGGGAATGCCTGCAGCGGCTCCTACATGACGTCGGTCATGCAGGAGATCCCGCGGCCGGTGAAGGTGAGCTTCGCGCAAAGCCAGGACAACAAGGCCCAGGACCTCGGCAAGAGCTTCATCGATGGAATGGTCGGCGCGGGCGCCGTGGCCGATCCGGCCTCGCCGCTCCGGCTGGCCGTCGTGTTCACCATCTCGACCCCCGCATCCGGGCCACAGCGGGGCAAGGTCTACAACAACTTCAACTGGGTGGACGAAAAGGGCGCACTGGTGGACACCACCGGCAGCATGGTCAACCTCACCGCCCAGGTGATGAACATCGACACCTACTCCTACGTGTGGATCGCCTCCGCGCAGTGCAAAGTCAACGTGTCGGACCCCGGCGCGGTGGCGGCCGATATCGGCGCACTGATCGGCCGCACGCTCGGCCGCGGCGTGGCGAACGGAAAGTTCTGAAGGCCAGGGGGCGGAGCCCCTGGCCTTCAGCCGCGCGGCAGGTGGCAGGCGATGCAGGGGGGAAGCTGGAATGCCGCGTGCTGCACCTCGGGCGACCAGTAGCCGGTGGTCCCCAGGATGCCTGCCGCCTCGGCGCGGGCGCGCAGCGTGGCCACCGGCACCGCATCCAATCCCGGCTGCCTGGCGGCGAAGCCCAGTGCCATGAAGCCACCGACATAGGTCGGCACCGCAACGAGATAAGCGCCCACGTGCGGAAAGAACTTCGCGCGCCGCGCGCTGGTGGTGCGCAGTTCGTCGGCCTGCATGAACGGCACCCCGCACTGGTTCACGATCACACCACCAGGTGCCAGGACGCGGGCCGCATTGGCATAGAAAGCGTCGGTGAACAGGACTTCCCCGACGCCAACCGGATCGGTGGAATCGACGATGATGACGTCGAAACAGGCAGCGGGGGCGTGGGCGACGTAGTCGATGCCGTCGCCGACGATCACCTCCGCGCGCGCATCCGTCCAGGCATCGCCGCCGATGCCGGGCAGGAACTGCTTCGCGAGGCGGATCACCTCCGCATCGATCTCCACCATCACCGCGCGCCCGACCGCGCGGTGCTGCAGCACGCGCCGCAGCACGCCACCGTCGCCGGCGCCGATGATGAGCACCTTGCGTGCGGCGCCGTGCGCCAGCAGCGGCACATGGGCGATCATCTCCTGATAGACGAATTCATCGCCTTCGGTGATCTGCACCACGCCATCGAGCAGCATGACCCGGCCGTGGGTCTCGCTGTCGACGATCACGATGTCCTGGAATTCGCTGCGCACGCGTGCCAGTTCGCGCCTGCATCGGAACCGCTGCCCCCAGGCCGCGTACAGGGTCTCGTTCACCCACGCATCGGTCAACGTCAGCTCATGCGCCCCCGGCGGCGCTCGTCGAGGCGCACGGAATCGGGCGTAAAGGCACGCCGCAGCACCGGCACCGAGAGATATGGATCACAGGCGCCGCACATGAACAGATCCACCGCCGCGAAGCCGCGTTCCGGCCAGGTGTGGATGGAGACGTGGCTTTCCGCCAGCACAACGACGCCGGATACGCCGCCATTCGGCGAGAAATGATGGAAGTGGCTGTGCAGGATGGTGGCGCCGGCCGCCTCCGCCGCCTCGCGCAGCGCCGCGTCGATGTGGTGGGGATCGTCGAGCCGGCTCGCGCCCCAAAGGTCGACCAGCAGGTGCGTGCCGGCGAAGCGCATGCCGTCGCGCTCGACGAAGTAATCCTTGCGATCCTCTTCGGCGCCCGCCGAACGGCGATCGATCGTCTGGTTCTCGCTCGGGAATTCCGAGACCATCCCCAGTTGCGTGAGTGCGTTCATCGCGCATCCCTCCATAACCAGCAGACGGCCTTCGGGGCACGAACGGCGCGCCTCCGGGGGCCAAGGCGGCGGAACATGGGGAAAAAGGCCACGCACCGCAAGCCCAAAGGGGGACAACATACCAGAGACCCGAATGTATTGACCCGGTGGCGAGGCCAGGGGCAGAGCCCCCTGGCCTTCTCAGCGGGGAGCGCTGCCCAGCAGGCCGCTGGCCAGGGCCGTCTCGCGGCGGGCGCGCGGCAGATCTTCGGGCAACTGCACCGGAGCTTCGGTGAGCAGGCGGAGCATGTCGGCGCTGCGGCCCGGCGGCAGGCGGGGCAGCGCGCGGGTGCGCAGATCGGTCAACGTTGTGCCGTCACCGGACTGTGACGCCGAAGAGGCCAGCCGCAGCAGGATCGCCGCCTGCGCCTCGGTCAGGCTGCCTTCGGCGGGCACCGTCTGCTCCACGTAGTGGTGCAGGACCTCGGTGGCGCTCTTCCAGTCCTTCGCTTGCTCAAGCAACTGTGCGCGCAGACTGAGCGTGTCCGGCGTTTCGATCGCGCCGAGCGCGGCGGCGGCCCGGGCGGTGTCGCCCTCAGCGGCGGTCGCGCGAGCCCAGGCCAGGAGCCTCGCCTCCAACACTCGGGGCGGCAGATTGTCGGCCGCGGTGGCGTCGAGCGCGGCCAGCGCGCCAGGAGCATCGTCAAGCAACAGCCTGGTGGCGGCGAGACGGCCGCCAAGCTCGGCACGCACGCTGCCAGGGGCAGCCGCCGCGACCAGCTTCTCCAGCACCTGGGCGGTCCGGCGCGGCAGGTCGAGGGCGGTCAGGCGGTCAGCCAGCCGCGTTGCCAGCTCCAGCCCCGGCTTGCCCTCCGGCAGCAGGTCGACGTTCTCATCGGCCAGCGCCACCAGGTCGAGCGGCGGCATCGGGGTTGCGGCGTCGGCGGTGAGCGCGGCGGCGAAGATCTGCTGCATGCGGGCACGCAAGGTGTCGGCAAACTGCGGCAACGCGCCGAGCCCCTCGCGCAGCACGGCGAGCGCGGCCCGCTGCTCGCCGGCCTGGGCATGCAGCTCGGCGGTGCGCATCCTGAGCGCGGCTTCTTGCGCGTCGCCCCGCCAGGCGTACAGCAGCCGTTCCATGGCGCCGGCCGCGGCGGCGAGGGTGAGTTCGCCGCCGGCCAGGTGCAGTTCGATGGCGCGCGGTGCGGCACGCGCGCGCAGGCGCCGATCCGGCGAGTCCGCCAGCCCGTCCAGGATGGCCAGGGCGGCCCGGCGGTCCCGTGGCTCGGCGAGCAGCGCGCGGGCGAAATCCAGGCTGGCGTCGTCCTTGCGCATGTCCACCAGGCGCTGCGCCGCCGCGGTCTCGCCGCCCGCCGCCATGGTTTCGGCGGCCAGCGGCAGCAGGCGGGAGCGCAGCGGCTCGGGATAGGCGAGCAGCAGGCTGAGGCCGCCGGCGATCTCCGTGGCCGCATCGGGTGCGCCCGCGCGCAGCATGGCCCCGCGCAGGCCACGCCATAGCGCGATCTCGTCGGTGCCCGTCAGCCGCGGATCCTGCAGCCCGGCGCTGTCCTTCGGCCGGCCGGCGAGCAGGGCCGCGATGCCGTCCAGCCCGATCAGGTCCGGATCGTCGGCGGCCCGCGGATCGGAGGTCGCGGCGAGCGACAGGAGTGATTGTGCCTCGGCGCCGAGGCCGAGTGCCAGCATGGCCTGGACGGCGGCGATGCGGGCCGGCGTGCGCTCGCCCGGCGGCACCGAACCGCTGCGTGTCATCGCCCCCTCCAGGCGGCGCCGCAGCGCCAGCAGCGGCAGGTTCGGGAAATCGAAACGGCGGGTCAGCAGGTGCGCGTCGTCGAGCGCGCCGAGATCGATGTCCACCGACGACAGGGCGAGCCCGCCCCGCGGCAATGCGGAGCCGAGCACGAAACCGTCGGTGGCCTCGTGCAGGACCAGGGAGTCGGAGATCGCCGCCACGGCCACGCCCTGCCAGGTCGGCAACAGGGTGAATTCCGGCGTGCTGCGCGCCACCACGACGCCTTGCCCGGGCTCGCGCTGGGTGCCGACGAGCAGGGTGCCGCCGGTTGCGGGGTCCGGCACGATGACGCTGTGCCCGAGATACTCCGCCGGCAGCCGCAGCTCAGGGCCGCCATCGCTGCCGCCGCCATCGAGGCTGGGCCGGATCGGGCGGAGCACCGGCGCATCGCCGGCGGTGACCGTCCACCCCGCCTCGTCGTGCGCGAGCCGCAGCGCCCGGTCGGCCGGCAGGGGCAAGCGCAGCATCGTAGCAGCCGGCAGCAGACGGATCTCGGCGGCGTGGAAAACCGGATCGTCACTGAGCGGCCCGGCGTCGATCGGGCGGCGCTCGTCGAACACCAGCACGGCATCCCCGCCGCGGCGGAAGGCGGCAGCGCCGGTGGTGGCGGCGAATGGCAGCAGCACGGAATCGGCGGCCGCGGCCGGCGTGGCAGCCACGGCGATCGGGCCTTGGGCTGCCGGCACCGGCGCATCGGAGCCGCCGGGCTGGGCCGGAGTGGGAGACGGGAGCGCCGGGGGTTCAGGCGCGGCGGGAGCCGGTGCGGGTGGTGGCGCGGCGGCGAGCGGCGCCGCACGGTCGGCCTGGGCCGGCGGCGCGGCGGCGGCGGGCGCCTTTGCCGCCGGCGTCGCCGGGCTGGCGGCCTGCGTTGCCGCTGCCGGCGCGGAGCCGGTCGCCGGCGCCGCCGGCGCGGCGGCGGTGCCGGGCGGGTCGAACACGTCGACCACCAGCCTCTCGCCGAGCCGCCACCAACGCACGTTGGCGCCTGGCGCCAGCGTGAGCTCCGCGGTGGAGGCGGTGGCGCCCAGCGTGCGAACGTTGCGCGGCGGTCGGCCCGCAACGACCGGCTCGGCGCCCGAGACGTGCACCGTCAGCCGCTCGCCGGCCCGCTCCACTGTCCAGCCGGCGCCGGGCGGCAGGTCGAACACCACCCGGCCGAACCCCGGATGGTCGCCGGTGCGGACGGCGGCCGGCGGCGGCGCGGCCGCACCGGCGGCCGGCACGGGTGCCGGCGGCGCAGCGTGGGCCGCCACCGACACCACCAGCGCCAGCAGGACAGCACGCATGCGCATCAGTCGAAACTTGCCAGCAGCTTGTCGATATCGGTCTGGTCCATGGCGACGTCGGGCAACTGCGGCCCGTTCAGCAGCACCTCGTCCAACGGCGGCTCGGGCAACGCAGGATCGCCGCGACAGCGCTCGCCGAACGCCTCGATGATGTGCGCGACCTTGGCCTCGATCGTCTTCAGCGTCGCCACCACCTTGGTGATGCGCTGGCCGGTGATGTCCTGGAAGCCGCAGGCCTCGTAGATGCGGGTGGTGGCTTCCTGCAATTGCGCCGCGAGGCCGCCCTGGGTGGCGCCGGACAGTTTGCCGGCGACCTGATCGAGGGTTTCGCAGGTCTCCAGGATCGCCTCGGTCGCCTTGGCGGTGTGCGCAACGATGGCGTCCAGCTCGTCGGTGGCGAACGGGATGTGGCTGGCGCTGATGTCGCTCATCCGGAGCGCGGCGATTTCCGACTTGGCGGCGGCGATGGTGCGGCCGAGCTCGGCGACCTCGCCGAGCAGCGCCGTTTCGGTGGCGGTGAGGTCGCCCTCCATGCTCACCAGCACGGCCCGCACCACCTCGGCCAACACTTCCGGCGGCGGCTCGGGGTGCCGGGCCCGGATATGCTCGAGCCGTTGCTGCAGGCTCGAGGCAGCGTACAGCACTGTGTCAGGCATGTCCGAGCACCTTGGAGATCTTGTCACGCAGCGTTTCGGCATTGAACGGCTTGACAATGTAGTTGGAGACGCCAGCCCGCTTGGCGGCGACCACGTTCTCGGCCTTGCTCTCGGCGGTGATCATGATGAACGGCAGACTCTTCAGACGGGCGTCCGCCCGCACCTCCTGCAGCAGCTGCAGTCCGCTCATCGGCAGCATGTTCCAGTCGCTGATCACCAGGCCGAAGCTGCCGGCGCGCAGCTTGGCCAGCGCCTCGGCTCCGTCGGTGGCCTCCTCCACGTTGTTGATGTCGATCTGCTTCAGCAGGTTGCGGATGATCCGCAGCATCGTCTTGTAGTCATCGACGATCAGCACGTTCAACGACTTCTCCATGGTCATGGCTTCTCCTTGGCGGCCGGCCCCCCGGCGGGCGTGACGGCACGGGTGCGCAGCTGAGCCAGCTCGGCGGTGACCTCGCGGGCGCGCCCGGGATCCATGGCGGCGAGCACCGGGGCTGCCTTGGCTTCCTTCATCCGGTCGAGCACCGGCAGCAGGACCTCCGAGTCGAGATCGTTGAAGATCACCGCGGCGTCGCGTGGCTTCATGCTTTCGTAGAGTTTGACCAGGCCCCGCCAGTTGGCCTCGTCGTGCGCGCGGCGCTCGGCCTCCAGGGCTTCGAGCCGCTTCTGCAGGGCGTTGAGCTCATCGAGGCGGCCGCCCAGCCGCTTTTCCGCGGCGCCGAGCGCAGCTTCGCGCACGCTGAGCGCGGCCGCCTGGGCGTCCAGCTCCGCGCGGCGGCCGCGCAGGTCCAGCAGCAGCGCCCGTTCGCTGTCCGAGATCGGCGGAGAGGCCGGTGGCGGAGGCGCCTCCGGCGTCGCGGCCCCCGGCGGCACGGCGGGGGGCGCCGGGCCGGCCGGTGCCGGGCCGCGCGGCGCGGCGGGGGGGCCGGCGCCGGGCGCCGGGGCGGCGGATGCCGCGGCACGCGGCGTGACGGCCGGCTGGGCCGACGCGGCGGCCGCCGCGGCGGGCGCCGCGTCCGCCGGCGCCGCCGCGCGCACCAGCGCCACCGACTTGACCACCAGGAGCGCCGCCATCACCGCGATGGTCAGCGGCAGCAGGCGGGGGATCGGCAGCGGAATTCTCATCTCAGCGCACGATTCGCAGGGCCCGCAGCAGGTCGCGCTCGGCCTGGCTGCGCAGGGTGGTCACCGGCGGGGCGGCCGCCGCGGGCGGGGCGGAGTCCTCCGCCGGCGGCGGCTCGGGCGGCGGCGACGCTGCCCCAACAGGGGCGGGGACCGCCTCCTGCACCAACGGGCGGGCGGCGCGCACCAGAAGGTCGAGCCGGTCGGCCAGCCGCTCGCCCCGCTCGGTCAGGAACAGCAGGTCGTCCTTCAGCCTGACGGCCGTATCCATCTGCCGCTGCACCTGCCGGCCGGCCCCCTCGGCCGCGATCCGCAGCCGCTCGATCCCCTGCTCGGCGGCGTGGGTGGCGCTGTTGAAGCCATCCACCAGCTCCTCCAGCGCGGCCCGGTCGCGCTTCAGCACGCCGAGCGCCCGCTCCAGCCGCATCGCATGAAACAGCGTGGCTGCCAGCAGCACGAGCAGCGCGGTCTCCAGCAGCCATTCCATGCCCAGAATCCTGTCGGCTGTTTTGGCACTCTCGCGCACGCATGGCGCTCACCGCTCGTTGGGCGAGATGCGGGGCACCTCGCGGTCGATGCGCACGGCAACCCGCCGCTTGCGCCGCCCGACCCGGCCCTCGAACAGCGCCGTCGCCCCGCAGCGCAGCTGCACCAGGGCATCCGCGCCGCAGTTGAGGACGATGCGGCTGCCGGGCGTGAGCGCCATCACCTCGGA
>Ga0326727_10017405_pt1 | contig 14927 bp, 15 predicted proteins | sample MB2enrmetagenome_FD_207643 | JGI IMG/M metagenome (GOLD analysis project Ga0326727, IMG submission 207643) | Lab enriched peat soil microbial communities from McLean, Ithaca, NY, United States - MB29MY | ecosystem: Environmental > Terrestrial > Soil > Wetlands > Peat | place: USA: New York... | reverse complement strand
TTCAGTTCCAGTGTGTCCGTGCGCCCTCTCAGGCCGGATACCGATCATCGTCTTGGTGGGCCATTACCCCGCCAACTAACTAATCGGCCGCGACCCCCTCCCAAAGCGAATTGCTCCTTTGACCCGTAGGTATTATGCGGTATTAGCTAAGGTTTCCCTCAGTTATCCCCCACTCCAGGGTAGGTTAGTCACGTGTTACTCACCCGTGCGCCACTTTACTCATGGTATTGCTACCACTTTCTCGTTCGACTTGCATGTGTTAGGCACGCCGCCAGCGTTGATTCTGAGCCAGGATCAAACTCTCGTTTGAAACCTGATGCCTCGCCCACTCGACGGAGGTCGATGGGTTCGGCCGTGTCCTATGCATCTCTGCATTGGGCACCTTACCTTGTGAGAATGATCAAGCCAAACTTGATCGCATCTCACGACTGGCACGTTCAACCAATTGTCAAAGATCCTTGAGGGTTTTCCGCCTGAGCGGGACCCTTGGGATCGAGGCCCGAACTCGCGTTCGGATTGTCCTCGAACTTGATGCGCAACGCCGACTTTCTCCGCTTGAATTGCGGACTCCGGCGTTTTGGCGCGAACCTTTTAACGCTATCAAAATCCCGGTTCCAGGTCAAGGAAAGATTCGACCCGAACCACTGTTGATAACACGTTCGCACAGCGCAAAAATCAAAGAGCGGCCAGCAAAAAATACCCGAGCCACTAGGGCTCGCGGGAGTTGAACTCCCGGGTCATGCAATGGCTTGTTCTCTGTGGGATTCCCTACAGGGGTTCAGGGGCACTTGCCTCACCTGACCCAACGAACCAGCTTCCCACTTCCCTCAGACGGGGCAGGCACACGGCCACCGGGAGGCTCCACTGCTCATCTACAACTTTTCAAGAGTATCACAGGCCGCCGTGCAATGCAAATGCAACGACAGGGATAAGTTTTCTGTTTGCAACAGGAAAAAGAATATCAGCCGCGTGAGTAGTCACAGGACATGCGCACCCGGCCTGTAGAAAGCTGCGCTTTCTGTGGGAAACGACGGAAAGGCAGGGACTGAGGGACTAGGGACTAAGGGACTTGGGAACGGGGAACATGGCTCAAAGAACATGATTTAGTGCCGCGGGATCATCCATAAGTATTTGATTCCATTGACAAAATACCGCATAGCAAGGGCGACGAGCAACAGGCCCGATGCGCACCAGGATGCGAATGCCGTTTCGCCCAGCACATCTCGGATTTTGCTGGCGCTGGCCAGAACCCAAAAGGTCACCACGGCAGTGAAGGTGATGGAGCCCAAAATGGCGCCCATCTGCCAGCCCCATAGCGTGGGGATTTGGCCCGAAGGCTAGAATTACATCTTGCTCACTGAAGACCAACGCGACCGCATCGAAGTGGTGCTCGTCTCGCCGCGCAATCCCCTCAATATAGGAGCGTCGGCGCGGGCGATGGCGAACTTCGGTTTCCGGCGGCTGGCTGTGGTGGCGCCGTATGAGGAGCACTGGCGCGAGGCAAGGTCTGCGGTTGGGGCGCCGGAACTACTTCAAGACGCAAAGGAGACGGCGACGCTCAGCGAGGCCGCGGCAGATTGCACGCTGGTGATCGGGACGGGCTCGCTCGCGCATCGAAGGCCGGAGCAGCCGGTGGTTCCACTGCCCGCACTGACACCTTTCGTCCAGCAGGAGATTGACCGCGGTGGGCGCGCGGCGCTTGTCTTTGGCCCGGAGAAGCGCGGGCTGACACGTGAGGATCTTTCGTTTTGCCACTTGCTGGTCGAGATTCCCACCACTCCCGGGCAGCCGTCGATGAACCTGGGCCAGGCGGTCGCAGTGTGCCTGTACGAGTTGGCGGCACGGTTGCCTTCCTCCGGGGAAAAAGCTGCGGCCTCTGTTTCCGGGCAGGCCTCGTTGCGCCAGGAAAAATCCGAGAACGGAGACTTAGCAGAGCCCTCGAGGAGTGATCCGGGCGTGGCCGCCACGGCAGGCGAGCTGGAGCTGCTGGCCGCGGTCGTCGAAAAGACCATGCTGGCTGCGAACTACTCCCCCGTCTCGATGCGAGAGGCGAATCGTCACGATCTGCGCCTGCTGCTGCGGCGGATGGCGCTGAAGGGGCGGGACGCGCGGCGGATTCTGGGGCTGTTCCGGCGGATTCTGTGGCGGCTGGAACGGTAAACCGGGCGCGCCGGCCAGCGCCGGCCGGTTACTAACCGCGCAAATTCACGCCATCAAATGCACAATTTCTGATACAGTGACGTTCATAGATCTCATGTTTCCGCCCATCATCCGTACTCGCGTCTTTGCTCTTGCTGCGGCTCCCGCACGCCTTGGCATTTTGGTCTTCTGCTGCACTCTGGCTTTAGGCCTGGCCGCATTCGCCCAAAATGTGGCGACACGGCCGCAAGCGTCTCCCGCGGCCTCTCAAGACAGCCAGCCTGCCGCGCAACAACCACCTGCCGGTCAGACGACGCAACCGGCGCCAGCACCCACTCCCGTGGAACCGCCCACGGCTGCGCCCGGCAGCGGCGCGCAGCAAGCGGCGCCCGGCGAAATGACCGAAGAGGAACTGAGAAGGCTGCTGGTGGGCAAGGAGCTTTTCCTGCGCGGCGGCTATCTGGACAATTCCCTCAGCTTCAACGAGCACGGCGCTCTGATCGGCCACGCCCCGCAGGGATCGTATACGCTTAGCGGAATCCAGATCAATAAGGTGCGCCTGACCAAGCACAAAGTGGAGCTGGGGGGAGACCGCTATGGACTGCACTTTTTGGGCGCGCTGCCCTATGAGGATCCCACCAAGGCTGTGGACCGGGTGAAGATCACGCCGAAAAAGAAAGTGGTCAAGATCACCATCGACCGTGAGCTGGTGGTGAAGCCGAAGGTGAAAAAGGAGAAAGGAAAACCAGCCAAGACGGCCCCAAATACCGCATCGTCTGGACCGCCTCCAGCGGGAGCTACCGCCGCCGCGCCAACGCCAGCCGCGCCGACCCCAGGCGCGCCCGTCACCGCTGCTACCAGCCAGCCTGCGCAGCCCGAGCAGATGGGCGAGGCGAACGAGACGCAAGCGGAGATTGCCGCCGCTCCGCCGGCCGAGCGTCCCGCTGATCCCAATAGCGTGACCACTACCCTGTCGCCGGCCCATGCAAACAAGGTTCTCATAGACGCTTTGGACAACATCTTTGCGCAGGGTTTCGACGCGCGCATGATGGCCTCGATGCCCGGCTTTTGGAAGCTCTACTACGAAGCTGCGGCGGAGAAGACCGATTACCGGCCCAAGGATCCCGCTGTGCTGCGCCAGAATATGGTGGATACGAAGGCCCGGCTGGTGTCGACCTTTGAACCTCCGTCCAACCAGTACGCGCAGGATTACGGCGTCGCCGGCATGTGCCTGTATCACGTCGTAGTCAGCGCCGACGGTAAGCCGGGCGAGATTGCGGTAGCCAGGCCTATCGGCTTCGGGCTCGACGAGAGCGCCGTCGATTCCATCCGCAAAGCCACCTTCGAGCCGGCTATCTATGACGACAAGCCGGTTCCGGTGATGCTGGATCTGGTCGTCCAGTTCCGTATCTACTCGAAGCGGACGGCCGTTTCGGCAAGCCAAGCCCAGAATCAACAACCCGCTGCAGCCGAGCCCTCGTTGCCCGGGCCGTATAGCGTGCAGCACTAGCTTGGCGGGTTGTCAGACGGCTGTCTTACGGATGCAAGACAAAGGCGTTTGGCGGGGTGGGCTTTGTCTTACGTGGCGTCTTACTGTCTTACAGCGGCTGCCATAGCCCCACCCGGTTGCCTTCCGAATCCAAAATCCAGGCGAATCGCCCGTAGGAGTAGTCCTCGCGCTTGGGATCGATACGCACGCCCGCTGCGGCCAACTGTTTCAGCAGTTCGTCGAGGTCGTCGACCCGGAAGTTGACCATCGCCAGCTGCGTGCCCTCGCCAAAATACTGCGTGTCGAGCGGGAAGTGAGCAAAGACAGTCATGCCCGTAGATTCCGGGCCATCGAAGGCCAAGGTCCCTCCATCTTGCGCGGGAATGCTAAGGTGTGTCGCGTACCAGAGGGCAAGCGCCTGCGGATCGCGTGCCTTCAGAAACACTCCTCCGATACCCACTGCTTTAGCCATTTATTCCTCCTGTCGGATGATCTCTTCGAGCTTGGATTTGTGCTTGGCCTGACGGCCGGTGCGCGGCGCGGCGGCCAGAACGCGCGATGGTTTGGGTTGACCCACGCGCTCTCGGGCATTGGCCTTTACGGCCTTGGCGGCTGAAAAACGGGCTGGCTTGCGTTTCCCCATGACAAGGATGAGTATGGAATAGATTCCGCTGACGCGATAGTACCGGTGTGGAGTCCTGTGTTCTGGCGGATTTGATCGAATCCCTCGGAGGGCCGCTGAGCCGAAGGGACCGGCAATTAAGGAAGAGCAGGATGGACGAGCGGGAATTTTTCAACGAGACGACGGAGCAGCGGACACACACCCTGACCTGCCCCAAGTGTGGGCAGGCTGCCGAGTACAAGGTCACGTGGGTGGTGCGGCGCAAGCGGGCACAGGTCCCGCGAGGAGCCGACGAGCGCGACCGGGCCCGCTTCGCCAAGGCGCAGTCTTACATGGTAAGACGGGATGACAAGCTGGCCTGCGCGAATATCCGTTGCCGCAAGCCCTTTGAAATTACCTCGCTGCAATCGCTGGCGTTTCTCGTGGATTGAGCCGGCCAGGTGGCTGGCACGGATTCGCAACGTGCCGAACAGCGAGAGTAGCGCAGTTTTCTTCCCCTTTTCCGCACACCTCGAGAGGCGGGCGTGCCCAGCCTGATCGTTCGAGGTGGAACCATGCGCATCTCCGCTCGTTTTGCCGTCCGCTCCGCTACCGTTCTGCTTGCCCTGGCTGCCCTGCTGTGGGGCGCGCGATTTGTATCGGGTCCGCAGCGCAACACTGTGTCTGTCCTGGCAGCGGAACTCAAATCCATTCCGCTTCCCAAGCCCGAAACCACAGGCGGCATGCCGCTGATGCAGGCGCTTGGCGTACGCAAGACCACGCGCGCCTTTGCGGACAAGCCGCTGCCGTTGCAAACGCTCTCAAACCTGCTGTGGGCGGCCTTCGGCGTCAATCGTCCGCGCGAGGTCAAGCCGGGATTGGGCCGCACCGCGCCCTCGGCCCGCAACACTCAGGACATTACCCTCGAGGTCGCGCTGGCCGACGGAGTCTACATGTACGATGCCGAGCAAAACCTGCTGCGCCCGGTGCTCGCCGGCGATCAGCGTGGCGCTATCAGCCCTGCGCCCGCGGCCCATGCGGCGGTCACCATCATTTATGTGGCGCCCACCAAGGACGACTACGCCCAGGTGGACGCCGGGTTCATCGGCCAGAATGTTTACCTGTTTGCAGCCTCCGAGGGCCTCAACGCCTGGTTCTACGCCCTGCGCGGACAAGACGTGGCCGCGAAGCTTGGCCTTGGCGTCGACCGCAGTGTTCTGTATGCGCAATCGGTCGGCTATTCGCCCGAGTAGCGTGCCTTTTCGCTGATTCCGCCATCGCGAAACCACAGAAAGTGTATCTCGGAACCAGTCGAGCCAAGTCGCCGCGAGCAACAGCGAGCGGCGACCCTCCGCGAAATCCCCCAGAATACAGTATCTGTGGTCTCGCCTTAGGCTGGCGCGCGCCCGGCGGTGTGTGATTGAATTTAGAGTAGAAACGCCGGACCCGGAGGTCATCCGCACGGCCGGTAAGGAGAAAATTCGATGGCAAATTCCATACTTCCCCCCGAAGAGCGCAACCTGACCCCCGACCAGGTGGAGGCGCTCGACAAGCGGCGCGACCTGGGACACACCTTCCTGGTCATCGCCGGCCAATTTGCGGTCATCGCCACCATTCTGCTGCTTTGGGTGGGCCATGACCTTACGTATTCACCGGGCTGGGCGCACCCCATGGCGTACTACTTCGTCCTCGCACTCATTCTCATCGCAGTCTTCGGCGTCACCGGCTTTGTTCTGCGCCGCGGAACTCCGCGCATCGACTGAACTGCTCACGCTTCTGGGATGCGAAGAACGGCACTGCACACCTTCTCTGTTTTTGCAGTAAGAGCAAACACGGCCCGAATAAGACAGAGCGGTTGATTGACCAGTCGAGTCTCTGCTTCACGCAGTGCTCCCACTGCTAAACTGAACTCTGATGATTCTCCCGTTCGTCCGCGAGATTTTCGCGGAGCTGGAGCAGACCCCGGGATTTGAGCGCGTTCGCAGGCACCTGAGCCTGGGTGCGGGGCGGCGGCGTGTGTCTGGATTGACCGCTACGGCGCGGGCGCTCTATCTGCCGCTGATGGCGAGGGCCGCCAAGCAGCCGGTAATCGTGATCGTGGCCGACAACAAGGCCGCCGAGGCTCTGGACCCGCTGCTCAAGGCGGGATGCGAGCTGACCGGCGCTGTCGATCCCGCGCGCGTGGTGCGCTTTCCCGCCCACGATGTGCTTCCTTTTGAAAATCTCTCGCCGCACCCAGACGTGCAGGAACAGCGCGCAGCGGCATTGTGGAAGCTCTCGACCGGCGCCGTCGATATCCTGATCGCTCCTGTCGAATCGGCAGCGATGAGGCTCTTCGATCCGGAGTACTACGCCGGCCTGGCGGTCACGCTCAAACGCGGCGAAGAGGTCGACATCGAAGTGCTCGCCGCGCATCTCGCCGGCGTGGGTTACACGCGGATGGATCTCGTCGAAATGCCGGGGCAATTCACGCGCCGCGGCGGAATTCTCGACGTCTACTCGCCTGAGGCCGATCGGCCGGTGCGCATCGAGTTCTTCGGCGACGAGATCGAGACCATCCGCAAATTCGATCCAGAGACACAGCGCTCGCAGTCGGGCCTTGACGAGGCACAGTTGCTGCCGCTGACCGAGACCCCCGTGACCGAGCGCCTGCTGGCCGCGGTGAACGGGCGCATGAGCCGCCAGCGGATCGAGGTGGAAGACGAAGAGATGGCCGCCGAAGCCGCGGCGGCCGGCGGCGTCAGCGTCTTTCCCGGATGGGAGTTTTTCTCGCCCGTCGCCGGCGCCGAGCGCTCTCTGCTCGCGCTCATTCCGCGTTGCGCGCTCTTCATCGACGAGCCGGCTATGGTGCGCAACCAGATCGACCGCTGGTGGAACAAGGTCGAGCAGCGCCATGAGCGCTCGGGGATCGGCTCGCTCGTCTGTCCCGAAGACATCTATCTGCGCCCCGAAGTCCTGCAGGCGTCGCTCGAGGCGCACATGGGTCTCGATCTCGATCAATTGGGCGCGGTGGACGTGCTCGACGAGGATGCAACGCTCGGCGAAATCGAGCTGCCCACGCGGCCCACGCTGCGCTTCCACGGTTCTATTCCCGCACTCACCGAACAACTGAAGAAGCTGATGGCAACGGAAACGCGGATCGTGCTCGCCGCCCCGCACCAGGGCGACGTCGAGCGCCTTGCGACAGTTCTGCGCGAATACGAAGTTCCCTACCGGCTGGGCAGCCGTGCGCCGCGCCCCGGTGAAACCATGCTCGATGAAGCCAGTTACCTGGCTGGCGATCTGCGCGTGCCGGTCATCGTGCGTTCGCCGCTTGCCACAGGCGTTAGCTTTGCCGACGCAAACCTTATTGTCTTCGGCGCGAACGACCTCTCCGACGAGGCCGACGTGGCGGCGCGCCCCGAGCCGAAAAAATCGAAGACCGCGGCTTTTGTCTCCGACTTCCGCGATCTCGGCATCGGAGACTACGTGGTGCACGTGGAACACGGCATCGCGCAGTACCAGGGGCTCAAGGAGATCGCGCAGGACGGTCTTTCGGTGGAGTTCATGATTCTGGAATTCGCCGAGGGCGCCAAGCTGTATATTCCGCTCACGCGTCTTGATCTGATCCAGAAATACCGCTCGACCGACACCGGGCCCGCGCCGGTGCTGAACAAGCTGGGCTCGCAGCAGTGGACCAAAACCAAGGCGCGCGTACGCAAGGCCATGCAGGACATGGCCGCCGAACTGCTCAAGCTCTACGCCGAACGCAACACCGTGCAAGGCACGGCGTTCTCCAAAGACAACGAGTTCCAGCGCGAGTTCGAAGACTCCTTTGATTACAGCGAGACCGACGATCAGGCAGCAGCGATCCGGGCCGTCAAGTACGACATGGAATCGACGAGGCCGATGGACCGGCTGTTGTGCGGCGATGTGGGCTACGGCAAAACCGAAGTGGCCATGCGCGCCGCGTTCAAGGCCGTGCAGGACGGCAAGCAGGTTGCGGTGCTCGCGCCGACAACGGTGCTCAGCTTCCAGCATTTTGAAACCTTCAAGCAGCGCTTCGCGCAGTTCCCTGTTCACATCGAGATGATCTCGCGCTTCCGCACAGCGAAGGAGCAGAAAGAGATTGTCGAACGCGTCGCGACCGGCCGCGTCGACATTCTGATCGGCACGCACCGTCTGCTCTCCAGGGACATCAAATTCCAGGATCTCGGTCTGCTCGTGGTCGACGAGGAGCAGCGCTTCGGCGTGCGCCACAAGGAGCGGCTGAAGCAGTTGCGCAAGGAGATCGATGTGCTGGCCATGAGCGCCACGCCCATTCCGCGCACGCTGCACATGTCGCTGGTCGGCCTGCGCGATATGAGCGTCATCGAGACCCCGCCCAAGGACCGCATGGCGATTCAAACGGTGGTGGCGAAGTTTGACGAAAAGATCGTGCGCTCCGCAGTTGAGGTCGAATTGGAACGCGGCGGGCAAGTGTTTTTTGTGCACAACCGTGTTGAATCTATTTATGAAATCGCTGCACGCATTCAGGAACTGGTGCCTGCGGCGCGCGTGGCTGTGGCGCACGGCCAGATGGGCGAGAACGATCTCGAAAAAGTGATGCTGGCTTTCATGCGTCACGAGTTCGATGTGCTTGTTGCCACCACCATCATCGAAAACGGTCTCGACATTCCGCTGGCGAATACCATCCTTATCAATCGCGCCGAGCGGCACGGCCTCAGCGAACTTTATCAGTTGCGCGGTCGCGTAGGCCGCTCCAACCGCCGCGCCTACGCGTACCTTCTCATTCCGCCAGAGAACGAATTGACCGAGATCGCCCGCAGGCGTCTGGCCGCGCTCAAAGAGTTCTCCGATCTCGGCGCGGGCTTCAAAATCGCAGCTCTCGATCTGGAGCTGCGCGGCGCCGGCAACATGCTGGGCGGCGAACAGAGCGGCCACATTGAAGCCGTCGGTTTCGAGCTGTACACGTCGATGCTTGAAGCCGCGGTGAAGGAGCTGAAAGGCGAGAGCGCTGAAGAGCGCCCGGCGACGCAGCTCAATCTCGGCATCGCGTTGCGCATCGACGAAAGCTACGTGCCGGAAGAGAACCAGCGCCTGCGCCTCTACAAAAAGATCGCCGGCACGGCCAGCGAAGCCCAAGTCAACGAGGTGCGCGCGGAGTTGGAAGATCGCTACGGCGCGCCTCCCGACGCCACTGTCTATCTGCTCGAAGCGGCCCTGCTGCGCCTGGAGTGCGAGCGCATGGGCATTGCGCAGATCGACCGCAAGCGCGGTGAGCTGCATATCCGGTTTATGGAGAATGCGGCGGTGGATCCCGCGCACCTGATGAAACTGGTGGCGCGCAACGCCAAGCGCGGCGCGCAGTTCACGCCGCAAGGCCTGCTCAAATTCCCATTGAAAGCCTCGCGGCCCGACGAAGTCCTGCTTGAAATCCAGGAATTGCTGGACAATCTGGCGCCGGCGCCGGTGAGCGCCTGAAAGAGCGCAGTTGCATTATTCCTTCCACTTGATGTTGCAGCCGATCGAGGGCCGCTGCTCGGCGGGAACCGGCTTGCCCGCGAGCACCGCATCGATCGCCGCGCGCAGATCCTTTCCGGTTACTGGAACCCCATTTCCCGGCCGGCTGTCATCGTATTGCCCGCGATAGACCAGCCGGAAATTTGCATCGAAGAGATACGGATCGGGCGTGCAGGCGGCTTTGTAGGCATGAGCCACGGCCTGCGACTCGTCGTAAAGATAGGGGAACGCAAAGCCGTTGTCCTTGGCCTGCTGCTTGAGGCCAGCGGGGCTGTCGGCCGGATGCGTGGCCACATCGTTGGCACTGATGGCAACGATGCCCAGCGGCTTGCCGGCGTAGTCCGCGCCGAGCGTTCCGAGAGACTTCTCAATGTGCTTTACAAAAGGGCAGTGGGCGCAGATGAACAGGACCAGCAGCGCCTTTTGCCCGCGAAAATCGTCGCGGCGGACCGTCTTGCCGGTCACGACATCTGTGAGCGCAAAGTCCGGCGCATTGGTTCCAAGTTCAAGCATGGTGGATTCAGTGAGGGCCATGGAATTCTCCTTTAGCAAATTAGCGAGTCAGCAGGTCAGCGGGGTTAGCAGAGTTATGCGCGCCTCGCATGACGCAGCCTGCTGGCTTGCTGACTCGCTGACTTGCTGCTTCTAAAACAATCCTGTCTGCCGGCCCGGCACCGCGAGGCCAAAGTGCTCATACGCCAGACGCGTGGCCACGCGGCCGCGCGGCGTGCGATCCAAAAAACCGATCTGAATCAGGAACGGCTCGTAGACCTCTTCGAGGGCGTCTTCCTCTTCGGCCAGAGTTGCGGCCAGCGTGCTCAGCCCGACGGGTCCGCCATCGTATTTCTGCATGATGGTGAGCAGCAGCCGGCGATCGATCTCGTCGAATCCGTGCGCGTCCACCTCCAGCATGGTGAGCGCGGCATTGGCCGTGGGGCGGTCGATCGTGCCAGAGCCGCGCACCTGGGCGTAATCGCGCACGCGGCGCAGCAGCCGGTTGGCGATGCGCGGCGTGCCGCGCGAGCGTAGCGCAATCTCGGCCGCGCCGTCGGCGTCGATGGGGATCTGCAGCACTTCTGCCGAGCGAGTAACGATGACGCGCAATTCGTCTTCCGTATAGAACTCAAGGCGCAGCAGAATGCCGAAGCGCGAGCGCAGTGGCGAGCTGAGCAGGCCGGGACGCGTGGTGGCCCCAATGAAGGTGAAGGGGCGAATTTCCATCACGTGGGTGCGCGCCGCCGGTCCCTGGCCGATGATGATGTCGAGTTTGTAGTCTTCGAGCGCGGTGTAGAGCTTCTCTTCGAGCACCGCCTGCAGGCGGTGAATCTCGTCGAGAAAGAGCACCTGGCGCTCACGCAGGTTGGTCAGGATGGCCGTCAGATCGCCCTGGATCTGGAGCGCGGGGCCGGAGGTCTGCTGAAAGCCCACGTCGAGCTCGTTGGCGATGATAGTGGCCAGGGTGGTCTTGCCCAGCCCGGGAGGGCCGAAGAGCAGCACGTGGTCCAGCGCTTCGCCGCGCGATTTGGCGGCTTCAAGAGCGATGGCGAGCTGCTCCTTGGCTTTCGACTGGCCGATGAACTCGCGCAGCCAGCGGGGGCGCAATTTGAGTTCAAAGCCCTGTTCTTCGTCGGCGCGCGCGGCGCTGACCAATCGTTCCGGAGTGTTGTCGCGGGCAATGGCCATGCTGAGGAGAAGTGTAGCGGGCCGGGGTTGCGCCTGCAACCGGCGAAGGACTCATAGAGTGCGCTTAGACCGGAAGATTGACCACGCCGGCGACCAACTTGTAGTGAAAGCCCTCGAACGGCTCGCTCAGGCTCACTGTGAGCAAGGTCCTGGGAGGTTTGTCCTGAAAAAAGAATGCGTGGGGATAAACACCGGCGGGATTGGAATGCATTCTTCCCAGCCAGGCAGGATCGGTGACGGCCAGATCGTAGCGAGTGCGGCTGACGTGACCGGCTCGAAATAGCGCCCGGTTCTTGCGCTTGCCGTTTTCATCGCGAATCCACCACCACAGATCGTCCGGGTGGATCAGTTCGAGAGACTTATCCACCGGCGCACCCTCAATCTTGCGCGTGTAGACTCTGTCCCCGTAGCTCTGCAACACGGCCGGCCCTTTATTCACGTAAGCGGTGAGGAACTTTGTGTCGCGCGGTTCGTCGAAGCGCCGGACGGGGCGCCACGGCTTCTCCGTCACAAACACATCTTCAGGGTGACAGTTAGACCCGCAAGGCTCATCCAGCTCGGCTTCGAAGACATCGAGAATTGCCGCCTCATTCCCATCCGGATAGCAGGATTCTTTCACGGTGAGGCAGCCGGGGACCTTTCGCCCGGCCAACCTGATCCACTTTTTTGTGACAAGACTGATTCCGGCGACACAGCGATGGTTGTGCTTGTAAGAGTTGGCGAGGCAGACAATCCGGTCGAAGCTCATCGAGCCTGGCTTACCTCCCGGATCTGAATCTAAAGATGACGAATGATGACATTTTTCCAGTGTTCCTGCAAATATTCGAGCGCAAGCCTGCGGTGGCAATGTTCCGCAGTCGGCTCACTGCACAGCAGGACGGTTTTCTTTTGGAAGCTCTCTTTAGAGAGGACGGTTTCGACTTTTCGGGAGCGGATTAAGGCGAGATATGCTTCGGTATAAACGTCCCAACTTCCCTTGTGCTTCTTGAAGGCGTCGAGTATCTCCTGCGTGGGAGCGAGAATGGGTTCGTGCTCGTAAGCGGCTCCGCATATCTCGCGAAGGAAGTACGGCAAGTCGGCCTGCTTGGCGAACCCGGCGAGCTGCGATGTATTGTTCAGCCGCACATCGAGCAGGCGCTCGATCCCGTGAGTCTTCAATGCTCCGAAGAACTCGCTGGCGCTCTTTTGGGTGAAACCGATGCTGTAGATCTCCATTGGTCCTCGTCCAACTCGGCAAACAGAGCAGGCTGCCCGCTTACCAGGGGCTTACCGGATTCGGCAGTCACCTGCGCTTCGGACTGCAAACGGCCATCGGCGCGAATGTGGAGTAGTTCATGGCCACTCTCGACCAGAACGCGGCCGACGAGCAGGCGGCGATGGCAGCGGGCGGGGTCCTCCTCTCCGCACAGCAGCGCCACGCGAAATTTCGCGATGCCGCGTTCCAGCCGTTCGATTCCGGCGGCAAAAGCGCGATCCGTCTTCATGCGGCCGTAGAGCACTCGGCCCCGGTTGTCGTAATAGTCCGGGCTTGTGGGGCGTCCACCCAACTCGCTCCCGAGAAACAGGTACTTGATCCCGGAGCCGGTCAAGCTCCGCTGAAGAATTTCTCGGTCGAACTGTGGAACGAAATGGGAGTACGGCGCCGAGCGCGTGTCCACCACAACGTCGATGCGAAGGGCGGCGAGCAGCCTCGCAAACTCCTCGTAAGAGTGCGAAGAGTGTCCAATGGTGTAAACAGTGCTCATCGCCGGTCCTTCGCCCAGCATAGCACCGGCCTACGGTGGATCGCTGGTAATTCCCACTTCTTTCGAACCCTTCTGGCGCCCCCATTTAAACTGGAATCTGTTCGTTTGAGTGTGATGGCCCACCGGTTCGGAATCCTTCGCCGATTTCGCTTCAATCTGCCGCAGCGCATCGCGGCTGTATTGCTGGCGATCTTTCTCCTGCAGGGATTTTGGCTCACCAGCCGCCAGACGCTCACGGACCGCGATTACCAATACGCGCGCTGCGGGCGTGAGACCTGGGAAAAGCCCTCGCCGCTGGCCGGTTACTACACCTCCTGCGGCAACATTCACGATGGCATACTGGCTTATCGGCTTGCCGGGCTCCCGCTCACCCTCAACCTGCTGGCCGAGCGCGCAATTGACCTCTTGCGCAAACCTGAGAACCGAGTAGTACAAGAGCAGGGCAGCGATCTCAGCACCTGGGAACTGCGCCATCAGATGACGCATATTCTGCTGCTCTTGCGCCTGCCGTTTCTCTTTGCCGGGTGCGTGCTCGGCGGATGCATCTGGTGGGTCACGCGGAGGCTCTACGGCAACCTGGGCGGCTACACGGCGCTGACGCTTTACTGTTTTTCTCCAGCAGTGCTGAAGGCGTGCGTGGCGCCCAATCCTGAGGTGCTGGCCGCTCTGGGAGTGTACGGCGGCGTGTACACCTGCATCGGCGTAGCCCACGCCATGCAGGGGCCACGGCGCAAATGGCGTCCGCGGATCGTACTGCTCACAGTCATCTTCGGCATCGCGGCTGCGGCGCACATCGTGGCGCTTCCCGTGGCCGCGTTGCTGGGATTGGCTGCCATGCTGTGGGTAGCCGAGGAACACAGAAGCCAAGCGCTGCCCGTGGTGCTGGTTGCCACGGTTGGCGCGCTGGTACTGGTGTTTGCCTGCTATGGTTTTTCGCCCGATGCCTACAGCTATGTCTTCCGTTCGGCCGCGGGATTCCTGTGGTTTTCTGTGGATCCGGCAATGCGCTTCTTCAGCGCGCTGGCAAATGGCGGTGTGACGGTAGCCTGCTGCGCTGCACTGGTGCTGTATCTGGCTCTGCGCAGGTCGCGCTATTACGGAAACACAGCTCCGCTGCTTTGCGCTCTGATTCTGCTGGTTCTCGTGATGACGGGCTCACCGGGAAGCCCGTGGCTGTGGTCGCTGCCGTTTCTTCTTACGTTTGTTGGTGGTGTTTTCGCCGACGCATACGAAAGCCCCCGCGGACGCCTCGCGCTTGGCGCGGCCGGAGCCATCGTGCTGCTGCAAGCAGTGCTCTGCGTGTTGAGTCTGCCGGGGCTGATCTAGCGAAACCGGCATTCCAGGATCGTACCAGGGATTTCCAGTCCGGAAACCCTGCCGGGGGCGGCTTAGAAATTCTGCTTCGCCAGCCGCCAAATCCAGAGCAAAAACCTGGCGCACGGCCGGCGGCACGAACTGGACTGACCCCCAAAATTGAGACATTTTGTAAATTGACAGTTTGCAGGGAAAGGGGAACTGCAAATGGGTCGGAAGTCGAACACCGGAAGTTTACGGAGGCCTACCGGGAGTTGGCGGTGCGTCGTCTGAAGGAGTGCGATGACGTCACGGAGTTGTGTCGAGAGATGGGCATCTCGCGTCAGCTTCTTTGGTATTGGCGGGATCGGTTGGAGCGTAGGCAGGCCAAGCAGTTAGATCCAGCCAAGTCAGCTGAGCGTCAGTTGCGGCAGGAAGTTTCGCAACTGAAGAAGGCGTTAGCCGAGAAGACGCT
>Ga0326727_10017403_pt1 | contig 14927 bp, 9 predicted proteins | sample MB2enrmetagenome_FD_207643 | JGI IMG/M metagenome (GOLD analysis project Ga0326727, IMG submission 207643) | Lab enriched peat soil microbial communities from McLean, Ithaca, NY, United States - MB29MY | ecosystem: Environmental > Terrestrial > Soil > Wetlands > Peat | place: USA: New York... | reverse complement strand
ATCTTCAATTTCGTCGAGTGCCTGAAACTCGCGATTGACGGGATGCAGCTCTCTTTTACGCACGCGCTCGATCAGAAATACCTCGTGTTATTGAGCTGGGGATTTCTTGTTCCAGTGGTGTGGGGCTTCTCCGCACGCTGGCTGCCTTCGTTTCTCGCGATTGTAACGCCCGACGCACATTTATTTCGATTGGCTCTGGTCCTGGATCTGATGGGAGTATTGTGCGGTGTTGCTGGATTATCGAAACCAGCGACAATCCTGCTCGCTTCGAGTGCGGTCGCCATCGGGCTCGCGCTGCATCTCACACAACAGCCTCACGGACGACCAAAGGTGCAGGGGATTCACCCCAGCTTTCCGACGTTCATTCGGCTTGCCTATGCGTGGCTGGTGATTGCAGGTTTGATGAGTATTTGTGCCGTTTTTGCCGATAAGCACGGAGGCATCTGGGGCGCCTCTCGCCACGCTCTCACTGTTGGTTTTGCTGCCACAATGGTCTTCTCCATTGGGCCGCGCATTCTCCCGCACTTTGGCGGCGTTCACAGCATCTTCAGCAAGCGCCTCATGTTCTTCAGTCTGTTGTTGCTGCAGTTGGGCTGCATGCTGCGCGTTAGTTCAGAGCCTTTGGCCTATGAAGGCATATCTTCATTCGCATGGAAGGTACTGCCTGTTTCAGGAGTGCTGGAACTGGGTGGTGTCCTCATTTTCGCAGCCAACCTTGCGCTTACCTTCCTGCTGGGACGCTCCGCTTTCGCGCACACACATGCATGAATGACTCTTGTCACTCGCGATCATCGCACTGATCGCCGGCAACAACTTCCTGGATTGTCTGAAGAATGAGCCGAACTTATTGTTCCTGTGACTAAAGTCCCTGCAGCACGTTTGCCCACGACGTACATTGACAAATAGACGAGTACATAGGAGCTGCATTTGGACTACACATTTTTTGCCAACCTGCTGCTGGAATTCGCACTACCAGAAAATGGGGTCTTGAGCCGCATTCTGCACAAGGACAACAAGGTGAACGTCACACTGTTTGGCTTTTCGGCAGGCCAGGAGCTCTCCGCGCATTCAGCGCCGACGCCGGCCATTCTCTATTTTCTGGAGGGAGAAGCGGAGGTTCAATTGGGAGAGGACAAGGTCAATGCCCAACCCGGTTCATTTGTCTATATGCCGCCAATGTTGCCTCATGGCATCTCCGCGAAGACTGCGCTTCGTATGCTGCTTGTTCAGATGAAGGATCAATCGAACTAACCATTGACACCGAACTTCCGGGTAGCCCGATTCCGCTACCGAGTCCAGAATCGCCTTGAATTACGCCGCTTTTCGGCCAGAGGGGCAAGCCATGTTTTTTGCGGAAACCGCTCAAGAGCAGTAAAATTAGGCCGGTTTAGAGCCGAAACAGGAGATTCCAGGTCAGAACTGGACATCTGGAAAGCCTGGCACGAATTGAAGGAGACATATCATGGCCCACACATCTGCCAACGCTACGAGTCTCTCTCCGTGGTGGAGACACTCCATTATCCTCGTGATGATAGCCGGCTTCTCAGTTTTAACCCTTGTCACAGTCTTGACCTACACGAACGCTCCGCCCATCCCCGAGCGGACCGTAGATGCGGCGGGCGCTGTGGTGTTCACCGGGGCCGACATCCTAATGGGCCAGGAGGTGTTCCTCAAGTACGGTCTTATGGAGCACGGGACCCTGTGGGGCCACGGTGCTTACTTGGGTCCTGATTACAGCGCGGAGTACCTGCATAGGCTCAGCGAGATCACCCGGGACACGATTGCAACAGAAAAGTTCGGCAAGACCTTTGCGCAGCTTTCTTTGGACCAGCAGAGCGTCGCATCCGCGCGGACGATCACTGATCTCAAGGAAAACCGGTACGACCCGGATTCCCGCACTCTCCGCCTCTCTTCAGGCGAGGTGGTTGCCTACCGCACAGAGCTTGGTGAATGGAGTGACTACTTCACCAGGAAGGACGCGGCTCCAGGTCTGCCCGCCAACTATATTCACGACCCCGAAGAGCTGAAAGACCTGACCGCCTACTTTGCCTGGGCGGCCTGGGCCACAACGGCCGATCGCCCTGGGAAGGATTACTCCTACACCAACAACTGGCCCTACGAGCCCATGGCGGGAAACCTTCCTTCCACCGAGGCATATGTCTGGAGCGCCTTGAGTCTCATCACCCTCCTGTCAGGACTGGGTTTGATCCTCTTCGTCGTTGGCAAATTCGACTACCTGGGCTGGAAGGGCGAGGGTGCTGGTCCCCATTTTTTGCACTCTGCTCCCGCTGCTTTGAAGCTCACGCCCAGCCAGTGGGCTACGGGATGGTTCTTCGCCGTAGTAGCCCTCCTGTTCCTGGCGCAATCATCCCTGGGAGGCCTGCTCGCTCACTATCGGGTGGAGTCGGGAGCCTTTTACGGGCTCGACATCGCCCGTTGGCTGCCCTACACTCTGGCGCGCACCTGGCACCTTCAACTCGCAATTTTCTGGATTGCAACGTCCTGGGTTGGCGGTGGTCTTTTCCTGGCGACCTGGGTCGGCGGCGAAGAGCCCAAACATCAGAAGGCCGGAGCCTACGCACTCCTCGGTGCTCTGGCGTTAGTCGTCTTTGGCAGCCTGGCAGGCGAGTTCCTCGGCATCAACGACAAACTGGGGCAGCTCTGGTTCTGGTTCGGCCACCAGGGTTCCGAGTACCTGGACCTGGGGCGGTTCTGGCAAATTCTGCTGGCGGTTGGCCTCGTCTTCTGGTTGCTTCTGATGTTTCGGGCTCTCCGGCCCACATTCAAAAACCCTGAAAAGCGCGAGCTGTCCTCGCTCTTTCTGTACACAGCCGTGGCCATCCCTGTCTTTTACCTCCCCGCACTTTTCTATGGCCCACACACCAACTTTGCCGTCATCGACAACTGGCGCTTCTGGATCATCCATCTTTGGGTGGAGGGATTCTTTGAACTCTTTGCGACGGTGCTGGTGGCCATCATGTTCCACCAGATGGGCGTGGTCAGCACCAGGGCCGCTACGCGCCTGATCTACCTGGATGCCATTCTGTATCTCAGCGGTGGGATTATCGGCACAGGCCACCATTGGTACTTCACAGGCCAGGGAACGCTTAACATGGGCCTGGCGTCGTGCTTTTCCGCTCTGGAAGTTGTACCTCTGACGCTTCTGACTCTCGACGCATGGGATTTCATCAAACTGAGAAAGGCAAAATGTTCCGAGTGCGGAGACGATTTGGCCTGGAACCAGAAGTGGGCCATCTATTTTCTCATGGCCGTGGGTGTATGGAACTTCGTCGGCGCGGGGGTCTTCGGTTTCCTGATCAACCTGCCGATCGTCTCCTACTTCGAGGTGGGCACGTCGCTCACTGCCAATCACGCGCACGCCGCAATGTTCGGAGTCTTTGGGATGTTGGCCTTAGCCGTCATGGTCTTCTGCCTGAGGGCCATGCAATCCGACGCTACATGGAAGGAGACGGAGAAATTCGTCCGGTTTGGATTCTGGGGCGTCAATGTGGGCCTCGCGCTCATGATCGTCCTGGATCTGTTCCCAGGAGGAGTCATCCAGCTCTGGGATTCCGTTGCCAACGGGTATTGGCACGCGCGCCGCCTGACATTCCTGATGGGCGGCGCCTACCACAAGCTGGAATGGCTGCGCATGGTGGGCGATATGGTCTTCCTCTTTGCCGGCGCCTTGCCCATCACGCTCGGCGCATTACGCAGCATATGGAAAAGAGATCTCGCTGCCTGAACAAGGCATCTTGAGCAATGTCCTGCACAAGGACGAATACGTGAATATCACGGCCTTTGGATTTGTGGCAGGAGTGTAAATATGAAAAGACCCTGTATCTTTACAGTCGGTCATTCCACACGATCCATCGATGAATTTATAGGATTATTGCGCGCGCATGGCGTCAAAGGAATTGCCGACGTCAGATCAATACCTATGTCGCGCCACAATCCTCAGTTTAATACCGATGTCCTAAAGCAATCCCTGCAACGGGAACACATAAGCTATAAACACATTAAAACACTTGGCGGCCTACGTCATGCAAAAAAATATTCGATTAATCTCGGCTGGCGCAACGCTTCATTCCGAGGTTTCGCTGATTACATGGCAACCCAAGAGTTCTCAGAAGGATTAGAGGCGCTCACTAAAATCGCAAATAAGAGAGAAACTGCGATTATGTGCGCTGAGGCAGTGCCGTGGCGCTGCCATCGTTCCCTCATTGCTGATGCATTGACGAATAAAGGATGGATTGTGCGGGATATTATGAGCAGTGCCGTTGCCGCAAGACATCGACAGACCCCGTTTTTGAAGATAAGGAATAGGCAGCTTGTATACCCTGATGACCTCAGCGATAGCGACTAGAACTGATCCGATAAATACGCATCATAGGAACTTGAGCATGATCTTCATGCATCCGAGGCAGATCATGGCGAGGAAGTGTTCGGCATGAAATTCGTAGCGCGTAACCAATCTGCAGAACCATTGCAGCTAGGCGAACAGCCGCTTCACGACCCAGCAGCGCTTGTAGCGCCGCAATCTTCTGCGGTCCCGCTGGCGTTCATTGGGAGTAAACCGCAACTCAAAGTTTTCAGGCAGCGGAACAACGCGAGGGCAATAACGGCTCTGGCGGAGTCATGAGTCGTATGGCGCTGTGGAACTGGGGTTGTACCAGCCGCCATCTGCAGCGATGATCGCGTCAGCCTCTTTCGGCCCCCAGCTGCGGCGTTTGTAAAAGCGAACGCGGTGATGGGTCTTGAGGACCGGTTCAACCACCGCCCACGCGGCCTCAACGGCGTCTTCCCGCGTGAAGAGCGCGCCGTCGCCGGCCATGGCGTCGCCGAGAAGCCTTTCGTACGGTGTTTCGTCGCCCGACCGTTCTTCTGATAGGTAAAGCTCTTTCTGCTCTCCGACGAAATCTTGGCCCGCGAGCTTGACGCGTGCGGCAAGGGCAATGGCCGGGTTGGGAGAGAGCCGGAAGCGCAAGTAATTTGAGCGGCCGGTCAATGGCTCTGCGTCGGCGAAAAGCCTCTGCGGCGCAGCTTTCAACTCCACCAGGACCTCGGTCGCGGTGTCCGGCAGGTATTTGCCGGAGCGCAGGTACCACTGCACGCCCTCCCAACGCCACGAATCGATGAAGAGCCGCAGGGCGCAGAAGGTCTCAACATCTGAGCGCTTTGCTACATCCCGCTCATCCCGGTAACCGGCGTATTGCCCGCGGACCAAGTCGTCTGGCGTCAGAGGGCGCATGGCTTGAAAGACCTTCGCCTTCTCGCTGTGCACTGCGCCAAAGTTCCGGCTCGCGGGCGGTTCCATGGCGAGCAGTGCGACGACCTGAAAGAGATGATTCTGGATCACGTCTCGCAAGCAGCCTGCAGTTTCGTAAAACGCACCGCGCTTCCCCACGCCGAAACTCTCCGAGAGAGTGATCTGGACGCTGGCCACGTAGTTACGGTTCCAGATTGGCTCAAGGAACGAATTTGCAAAGCGGAAATAGAGGATATTCATGATCGCTTCCTTCCCGAGGAAGTGATCAATGCGGAAAATTGAGTCTTCCGGGAACACTGAATGGGCCACTTGGTTGAGCTCTTGTGCGGAGGCCAAGTCGCGGCCGAAAGGCTTTTCGACAATAACGCGCGCATTCTGGGCCAGGTTCGCCGCGCCGAGACTTTTGATTACCGTTTCAAAGAGCGAAGGCGGAATCGCCAGATAGTGCGCAGGCCTCCGCGCCTTGCCCAGCACTTCTTTGATCGCTGTGAATGTGCCTGGGTCTTTATAGTCTCCACTCACATACTTGAGCAGGGAGAGAAGATATTGCAATGCGCGTTTATTATCGATTCCGCACGATCGCTCTATGCTCTCCGTCACACGCTTGTGCAAACGCACCATGCTCCACTTTGGAAAGGCGACTCCGATGACCGGAACTTTAAGGGCGCCCTTTTTTACCATTGCATAAAGTGCCGGAAAAATCATCTTATGGGCGAGATCACCAGTCACGCCGAAGATCACCAGTGCGTCCGAATGGGGCTTGGCCATCAGGCGCCTTCCTTGCTGTCAGCGGCCTTCTCCTCATGGCCGCCGAACTGAAAACGCAGAGCCGACAACACCTTCTCAGCGAAGTCGTCTTCTCCGCGCGAACTGAAGCGTTCGTAGAGGGCGGCACTGAGGACGGGGGCTGGAACCGACTCGTCGATGGCGGCGGCAATCGTCCAGCGCCCTTCCCCAGAATCCGATACACGGCCAGCGAACTTCTTGAGATCCGGGCTATCGAGCAGAGAGATGGCGGCGAGGTCCAACAGCCACGAAGCGATGACGCTGCCTCGGCGCCAGACCTCGGCGATGTCGGCAATGTTCAGGTCGAATAGGTAGTACTCGGGGTGGCGCAGCGGCGTGGTCTCGGCATCCACGTTCTGCTTCTGCTGGCCGGCGTTGGCATGGTGCAGGATGTTCAACCCTTCCGCATACGAAGCCATGATGCCGTACTCGATGCCGTTGTGTACCATCTTGACAAAGTGACCAGCGCCGTTCGGACCGCAATGCAGATAGCCGTGCTCGGCGGTACCGCCTACCTTCTCCCGGCCGGGCGTGCGTGACGCCGAATCGATGCTTGGGGCAAGTGCGGAAAAGATGGGGTCGATGCGCCGCACTACGTCATTGTCCCCGCCGATCATCAGGCAGTAGCCTCGCTCGGATCCCCATACCCCGCCACTGGTCCCGGCGTCTACATAGCGAATGCCCTTCGGCTTCAACTCAGCAGCGCGGCGGATGTCATCGTGATAATAGGAGTTGCCGCCATCGATTACTACATCATCCTTCTCGAGGAACGGGATAAGAGTCTTCAGCGTCTCATCGACCACGGCGGCTGGCACCATCATCCAGATGGCGCGAGGAGCTTTCAGCTTCTTGGCGAAGTCTTCAATCGACGTTGCGCCTACTGCTCCGTCTTTGACGAGTGCCTCGACAGCTTCCAAATGAATGTCGTAGACGACACATTGGAGGCCAGCCCGCTGAAGGCGCCGCACCATGTTGGTTCCCATCCGGCCCAGTCCGATCATACCTAATTCCATATTGCCTCCTCTCTCTTTGCAGTGAGCAATAAGTCGTATGTAGATAGCAATTTGAATGTGCTGTTTTTGTGTTAGTACGGTACGCCGTTGTGTCGGGACGTGCGTCAGTGCAGATGCCCAGGATCTGCGTACGCAGTCGCAGATGGCATATGCATTTGCCCAAGCACGCTGCATAAGTATTACACAAGTAGAAGCAATTATCTGTTTCGTTTTGCTCATGGGGGAAATTCCTGCCAGCCAATTGATGGGCTATCCCAGTGCCTTGACGGTTTATTCTTGTGATGAACCATCGTGTGCATTCCCCTGCGCATGTCCTGAAACAGGAGTTCTCTAATGACCGCCGAATTGATCCATCGACTGCACTTTGCCTTCACCATCACATTTCATTATCTGTTTCCCCAACTCACCATGGGGCTCGCATTATTGATCGTGGTGCTCAAGTCGGTGGCGCTGAAAACCGGCAGCGAGCAGTGGGACCGCTCCGCTCGCTTCTGGGGGCGCATCTTCGCCATTAACTTCGTCTTTGGCGTGGTCACCGGCATTCCCATGGAGTTCGAGTTCGGCACCAACTGGGCGCGCTTCTCGCGCCTCTCCGGCGGCGTCATCGGCCAGCCGTTGGCCATGGAAGGCGTCTTCAGCTTCTTTCTGGAATCGGCATTTCTCGGCCTGTTTCTTTACGGAGAAAAACGCATCTCAAAATGGATGCACTGGTTCTCGGCGGTGATGGTCTTTGCCGGTTCCTGGATATCGGGCTTTTTCATCATCGTCACCGATGCCTGGATGCAGCATCCCGTCGCCTATGATCGCTTGCCCAATGGGCAATTCGAAGTGCTCAGCTTCTGGCAACTGCTGATGAATCCCTGGGGCCTGCTGCAATACGCGCACAATATGACTGGTGCGGTGATTACCGGATCGTTTGTGATGGCCGCCACCGGGGCTTTCTATTTGCTTGAAGGACGGATCGAAGACTACGGACGCATCTTCCTAAAAGTCGGTGTCATTGCAGGACTCGTCTCTTCGATTCTCATCATTTTTCCCACCGGTGACCTGCATGGCAAGTACGTTGCGCGCAATCAACCAGCCGCCATCGCCGCAATGGAGGGTCTCTTCCATAGCGAGGCCGGCGCGGGCCTCGTGCTAATGGGACAACCCAATGAAGAGACTGGCGCGATCGACAATCCTATCGTGGTAAACGATATGTTGAGCTTCCTCATATACGGAACGACCAAGGCCGAAGTCAAAGGTCTCGATCAAATTCCCCACGACCAGTGGCCTACCGCTCTGCCGCTGCTCTACTACGCATACCACATCATGGCTGGCCTCGGAACATGGTTTGCTCTGCTGATGCTCGTCTCCGCGTTTCTGCTCTGGCGCAACCGTCTTTACAAAGCTCGCTGGGCATTGTGGGCGTTGCTGCTCAGCTTTCCATTGCCCTACATTGCCAACACCGCAGGCTGGATGACCGCTGAACTCGGCCGCCAGCCGTGGATCATCTACGGCCTCATGCGCACCAGCGAAGGCTACTCGAATACCGTCTCCGCTAGCAACGGCCTGTTTACGCTGCTGGGATTCATGGGACTTTACCTGCTGCTGGGCATCCTCTTTACCGTTTTGATCTATCGCGAGATCAGCAATGGGCCTGAGGGTATCAGTACTGATGCTGGTCATACCGATTGATGTTTTCATTCGCCGTTGAATAAAGGTAAATAGGAGCTTGGTCATGATGGGATTCATCTGGTTCTGGCTGGTTGCTGTGATGATCGTCGGCTACGTGGTGCTCGACGGCTTCGATCTCGGCGTGGGTGTGCTTCACCTGTTTCTTGTACGCAACGAATCTGAGCGCCGCACAACGCTTGCCAGCATCGGTCCAGTATGGGATGGCAACGAGGTCTGGCTGCTGGCCGGTGGCGGCACGCTCTACTTCGCCTTTCCGCTTCTTTACGCCTCGGCCTTCAGCGGTTTCTATCTGCCGCTGATGATCGTGTTGTGGCTGCTGATCCTGCGCGGCGTGAGTGTTGAGTTGCGCAACCACGTCGAAGTCGGCGTCTGGCGCGCATTGCTCGACGGCCTCTTCGGTCTGTCTAGCGGGCTGCTCACCATAGTCTTCGGCGCAGCCCTCGCCAACGTGCTGCGCGGCGTTCCGCTGCAAGCTGACGGATACTTCTTTCTGCCTCTGTGGACCAACTGGCAACCCGGCCCGCATCCTGGCATTCTTGATTGGTACACGGTGATCGGGGGGCTTGTTGCGCTCGTCGCCCTCACGCTCCACGGCGCGCTCTGGCTCACTATCAAGACCTCCGGCAATTTGGAACAACGTGCCCGCCGCATTATCACGCCCCTCTGGCTGCTGCTCGTCGCGCTCACCGCGGTTAGCCTCGCCGCCACCATCGACGTCCGCCCGGCCAGCCTGAACAATTACTTCAATTACCCGGTCACGTTCATCGTTCCCGTGGGCGTTGCCGTGTCTCTTGCCGGAGTCTGGCTCTTCAATCGCAAGGCCCAGCCGGTGAAGGCTTTTCTCTCTTCATGCCTCTACCTGTTCTTCATGCTATCCGGAGCCTGTTGGGGACTCTACCCCACGCTTCTGCCCTCGACCACCGGCGCCGCCAATGACATCACCCTCAGCCGCGCCATCTCCGGCCCGCACACGCTCGCCGTCGGCCTGGTCTGGTGGGGCTTCGGAATGCTATTGGCCATCAGCTACATCGTCTTTGTGTATGGCAAGTTCCGCGGCAAAGTCGATCTGCATGCGGACGGGCACTGAGCGTTTGGAACAACTCGGTTGAGCGATGAGACAGAATCTCAGCCTCTGCATCAACTGCAGATGTTATCGTTTTGCCCCTGTAGACCGCTAAACGCAAGCATTGACCTATTACATTCCGGGAAACTCACAAGCAGGTATTTTGCCCGGCAAGAACTGAATTGATGGCAACAAACGAAGAAGCTACCACCAGTTGGAAGGCAAAAGAATAACATTCAGACACCCAGCAATATGTAATGTGAAACGCACTAGCAACCGTATTCATTCCTGGACTGATGCATGGATCTTCAGCAAGCATACGCGACTCTGTTTTAACTCTCCGTTTATCGTCCAATCAACCGCAGAAGCCGACAGATATTGAACAGCAGAGACCGCGCAAGGATAATCCGTTTGGAGCCGGTCTGGGACCAGTGAACCTGCTCTTAGGGCTCTTGCGATGTGTTCCGATGCACTTCGCTGTCCTTTAATTCGTTGGAGTTACTGTTCATCATCGGTCTTTCACGGCGATAACACGGGTTCAAATCCCGTCGGGGACGCCAATTGAATCAATATATTACCGAGATAATCACTTCTCGTCCGGATACGCAGGACATTCTCATCACACTTTAAGCCGAATCTGCGCTGTGATACTCTCCAGCGCCGTCAAGTCGCCACCGAAAGGGTGTGCAGGACTTAGTCTTGTCCTAAAATCTCACTATGACCGATACCTCCTGGACGATCCGCGGGTTGCGTAAAGCTCTTGCCGCTGAAGCGGTACGGCCCGTCGATCTGGCTGAAATGGCTCTCGCCCGCGCCAACGGGAATCAAAGCCGCAACACCTACCTGTGGCAGAACCCCGCGTGGACGCTGGCTGAAGCGGCGCGCGCGGGAGCCATGCCGCGCGGTGAGGGTGGTCCCTTCGGCGATGGCCGCGGCACGCTGTGGGGATTGCCCATCTCGGTGAAGGATTGTTTCGACCTGGCAGGCGCGCCCACCAGTTGCGGCGTGCGAGCCTATCGCGAACTCTCTGGCCTCGCCACTCGCGATTCCTGGCTGGTGGAAAGGCTGCGCGCGGCCGGCGCGGTCATCATCGGCAAGACTCACCTGCACCCGCTGGCCTACGGCATCACCGGCGAAAATCCCAACTTTGGCGATTGCCTTCAGCCGGGCAACGAGAGCGCGCTGACGGGCGGCTCCTCCTCGGGCGCGGCGGCCAGCGTGCTGGAGGGCTCAGCCGCGGCCGCGCTGGGCACAGACACCGGCGGGTCGATCCGCGCTCCCGCCGCGCTGTGTGGACTGGCCGGGTATCGCGCCTCGCTGGGCCGCGGCAACTGGCAAGGCGGCGCGCACCTGGCGCAATCCTTCGACACCATGGGATGGATCTTTCGCGATCTGCAAGACGCGCCGCTGTTGGCCAGCCTCTTCGCGCCCGCGGAGACGGCTTCAACACGGGCCTTCACGCGCTTTGCCGTCCCGGATGAAAGCTTCTATCACGACTGCGAGGCGGAGATCCTCGCCAGCCTTCATGCTGCCATCTCCGAGTTGGAGGCTCTCGGACTGCGCGCGGCCAGGATCGATGCAAAGTGGTGGGAAGAGGCATTTGATATCTATGCGCCCATTCAAGCCTGGGAGGCTGCGCGCATCCATGCCGGCCGCTTTGACCTTTATGAACCTAGCCTCCGCGAGCGGCTGGAGTGGGGCGCGCGCATCACGCCGGCGGAAATCTCGGCGTTGCGTCAACGTCACGCGGAGTTTACGGCCCGCATGGACGAACTCTTTGCGGCGCAAGGTTTGCTGTTGATGCCCGCCGTTCCGGTCGCGCGCCTGGCAGCCGGTGCGGATCACAGCAAGACGCGCGTCCGGCTCCTGCGTTACACCACGCCATTCAGCATGGCGGGAGTGCCGGTGGTCACCCTTCCCTGCGCCGCCGGCGGGATGCAACTGGCCGCCGCGCGCGGATGCGATGAGTCCCTGGTGGAGTTCGCAGCGCGGCTCGGGGCGCGCAGAAAACCGGCGGCGTTTAAGCAAGAAGATCATTTCTAAGTTGGCTTTTTCCCCGCCCAGTGCAGGGCCCAGCCACGCAGCAACACTTCGTCAAGTTCTGCCAGGGCTTCTTCAACAGCGTTTTGCGAGTCGATTGCTTGCAGTAGGCGCAGGCTGCGAGCGCGCACTTGCTCCGTCAACTCATTGTCGCGGCCTCGCAACGCCATAGCGAGAAATCCACCCTGAAGGACGGCATGAACGCGGCGCACGCCAAGCTCCGTGGGTTTGCCTTCACTGGCGAGCTCTGGATCGTCGGCGAAACTTCCATGCACGGCTACACGGCGCGAGGTTGCACCCGTCGAGAAGGCGGCAAACACGTTCTGCTCGCCAAGAGAAAACGCCTGTCTCGCCGTGATCCCGCCGGACCACATCAGCTTCAGACCAAGCTCCCGGCCGCGCTGCTCCAGTGTGGCAATTTGTTCCAGTGACAGAATTCCCTTGGCTTCCACATCCCGCTCGTCGTGTAACAAATGACGCCCGGCGATCCGGTCGGGACAGTCGAAGAGCGCCAGCCTGGCGCCCGCTCCGCGCATCTTTTCCATCCACAAGAGCGCTGCTTCCACGCACCGCGATTCATCGAAGATCTCGTCGTGCGTCACCAGAGGCGTATCGACATAGAAGGCTGGGATCGCCGTCCAGCCCTTCGTCCAGCGGCTGATCAGCCCAACCACTTGCTCCTGCTCTCCGAGGGTCAGCGGCACAAGCCCGTACTTGCCCGCCGTGAATCCATAGGAACGCGTGGTGTGCAAGCCGGTCCAAATCGTTCTCGCCGCCGAATCGGCATCCACCTGATAGCGGTACACCAGCCGGACGTTTTGCTGCCGTGCGGCGGCAAACAAATCGCGCAGCGCGCTCACTTCCAAAATGTTGAGCAGAGACTGGACACTCATGCGCTGACGCGCGCCAAAGAGCAGATCTCCATCAATCGCGACCTCGGCGACGCCGATCTGCGCTGCGATTTCGATCACACGCTTGATCTCCTCCATTTCAGCGCCCGCGCGGATCACGCCGTTGCAGATCGATAGCAGAGAAAAATGGTGGACAGAAGAAGAACCAAGAAGCCCTTGGCCGCGGCCAGCTTCAAGTTTTGCTACCAGCTTCCGGACCGTCGCAAGTGAATCTCTCGGCTGCACGATAAACCGGACAGTGAGCGGCCGCGGAATATTGTCAGGAGTTTTCAGAAACGGACGAAACGCCGCAAAAACCGCAGCCAGCCACTTCTCTTCGTCCACAGCGGCATCGGCTATAGAAAACTCCGGGTAGAGCCGGTAGAGCCGGGCGTTGACTCTGACTCCGACATTAGTCGAACAAAGGGTTCGCCCAAATGCCGCCGCAATCAGCTTCGCGTACTCCTCCGGGCCAATCGGTCCTTCACCCGCGCTGACCATGCGCTCGCCGTCAATCATCACGCCGAGAGCGGTGGCATTGGCGGGATGCAGTGCGTGCGCTTTGGCTGACGCGTACGATGCCTGTGCAATGGTCTGTGCGTTGTCGCCCTCGTCGCTCACCGCGAGCAGCGGCCCGAAGGACTCGCTGTCATACTCATCCAGTCGCCCGGTCCACGGAGGGTACAAGACCGGGCATTCGGCTAGAAGATCACGCAACGTCTCCGCGTTATCCGCGCGAACACCGGCAAGACGAAGCGCTTTTCTCTCATACCACTCCCGGAGTGCTTCTTGATGCTGCTCAAACGTGTTCTGCGCCAGTTGGGAGTGAAGTGAAACGGGAGCCGCGAGCAGGGCTGCCCCTTGCAGAAATTTTCTTCGCGTAACGGCTGAATCTGGCTTACTCAACTCTCAACCTCCAATCTCGCGCATTCGATATCTTATCTCCTATCTATCACCCATCCCTTCGGCTTATTCCCAGCCACTCGCCCAATTTCTGTTGCTCTTGGTGAGAGCCTCCATGTAAAGGCGAGCAGCACAATTCCCAGAAATGTCGATATTGCTATCGCATAGAGCGCAACATCCCAGTTATATTTCTCCACAAGAGTGCCGATGCCTTTACTTTCGGCCATGCGCCCGAGGGATCCAAAGATTGAGATAAAGCCATTCGCGGTGCCCACCGCTTTTTTGGAGGTGGCATCCAGCGAGCAAATGCCTAACAACATGACAGCCGGATAGACAAAAAAGCCGATAACTCCGAATAATGCAAGGTCCAGCCATAACTTATTGTCCGGACTATAAATAATGCCAATGAAAGCAAGTAACACGGGTATCATGCAAAGCAGGCAGATCATTCCCCGGCGTCCTCCCAACTTATCGGACAACCATCCCACCAGGACCGTACTCAGCATGGCGGAAGCCTCCAGAATTGCCGTTCCGATTCCGCCCTGTCCCAAGCTGGCGTGCTTTACCTCTTTCAGATAAAACGGCCCCCAATCGAGCATGGCGTATCTGGCGACATAGGCAAAGAAGTTAGCGCCTGCAAAGAGCCATAGATAGCGATTTTTCAGGATGTAATGTACGAATAACTCGCGAGTTCCCAACTCCTTTTCGCCATCGCTGCTGCCGCCTTGCGGATAATCGTTATGATATTCCTCGATAGATGGAAGCCCTACAGACTGCGGCGTGTCCCTAAGCCTCAGAATAAGATATAGAGCGCATAGCACGGCCAAGATACCGGGAACATAAAATGCCGAGCGCCAGCCGAGCCTCGCGGCGCAGTAGGCGGCAATGATTCCAACCAAACCGCCGCCCACATTCTGAGCGAGGTTCCAGAATGCAAAAACCGTGCCCCTCTCGCGGATACTATACCAGTGGCTTATGGAGCGCCCGCAAGGGGCCCATCCCATGCTTTGCGCCAGCCCGTTCAATGTCCACAGAGCCAGGTGTATGTGGTAACTGCTGGCGGTTGCAAAAGCGAAGTTGCAAAAGGAGGTCAGCAGCAATCCCAGCGGCATGAAGTAGCGGGGATTGCTCCGGTCTGACAGCGAGCCCATAATGAATCTGCCCAGGCCGTAGATGATGACCGATATCGCCAGTATGTCGCCGATCTGTCCTTTCGAGTAACTAAGAGCCTGTCCCATCTCCTTGGAGACAACCGGGAGATTGTTTCTGACTAAATAGAATGTTGC
>Ga0326727_10017402_pt1 | contig 14928 bp, 8 predicted proteins | sample MB2enrmetagenome_FD_207643 | JGI IMG/M metagenome (GOLD analysis project Ga0326727, IMG submission 207643) | Lab enriched peat soil microbial communities from McLean, Ithaca, NY, United States - MB29MY | ecosystem: Environmental > Terrestrial > Soil > Wetlands > Peat | place: USA: New York... | reverse complement strand
CAAGTGCCCGGTATCGGCCGGCGCTCGCAGACACACGGCTGCTGGGGCCCAGACGAATGCGGCCTGGTGGCCGAATCAGCTAAACCTGAAGATCTTGCACCAACACTCCCCCCTGTCCGATCCAATGGGCAAGGAGTTTAAGTATGACGAAGAATTCAAGAGCCTCAACCTGGATGCCGTGATCAAGGACCTCCATGCCTTGATGACGACGTCGCAGCCCTGGTGGCCGGCAGACTTTGGCCACTATGGGCCGTTGTTCATTCGTATGGCGTGGCACAGCGCAGGCACGTACCGCATCGCCGATGGCCGCGGCGGGGCGGGCTCCGGCTCACAACGCTTTGCGCCCCTCAATAGCTGGCCGGACAATGTGAACCTCGATAAGGCGCGCCGGTTGCTCTGGCCGATCAAGCAGAAGTACGGCCGGAAAATCTCCTGGGGCGACCTCATGATTCTCGCCGGTAACGTTGCTCTGGAGTCGATGGGGTTCAAGACCTTCGGTTTCGGCGGCGGGCGCGTGGACGTCTGGGAGCCCGAAGAGGACATTTACTGGGGGCCTGAGGCCAAGTGGCTGGGGGACGAGCGCTACACCGGCGATCGTCAGCTCGAGAATCCTCTCGGCGCTGTTCAGATGGGCCTCATTTACGTGAACCCGGAAGGGCCCAATGGAAAGCCGGATCCGGTCGCCGCGGCACGGGATATCCGGGAGACGTTCGCCCGCATGGCGATGAATGACTATGAGACGGTTGCGCTCATTGCCGGCGGACACACGTTCGGAAAAACCCACGGCGCAGCCGATCCGAGCAAGTATGTCGGCCGCGAACCCGAGGGCGCTCCCATCGAGGAGCAGGGCTTGGGCTGGAAAAACAGCTATGGCAGCGGCAACGGCGACGATACGATCGGCAGCGGGTTGGAGGTCACCTGGACCACCACCCCAGTGAAGTGGAGCAACAACTACCTGCAAAACCTGTTCGCCTATGAGTGGGAGCTGACGAAGAGCCCTGCTGGCGCGCACCAGTGGACGCCTAAGGGTGCCGCCGGAGCGGGCACCGTTCCTGATGCCCAGGATCCGTCGAAGCGGCACGCCCCGGGGATGCTCACGACCGACCTCGCCCTGAGGATGGACCCCATCTATGAGCCGATCGCCAAGCGCTTTCTCGAGAATCCCAAGGAGCTCGCAGACGCGTTCGCCAAGGCGTGGTTTAAGCTGACGCACCGCGACATGGGGCCTCTCTCGCGGTACCTTGGCCCGCTGGTTCCTGCGGAGCCCCAGTTGTGGCAAGATCCTGTTCCCAAAGTGGATCATGAATTAGTCGACGAGCGGGACATTACTGCCCTGAAGGCCAAGATCCTCAAATCCGGCCTGTCGATCTCCCAACTGGTCACGACTGCTTGGGCGTCGGCGTCAACATTCCGCGGCTCCGACAAGCGCGGAGGCGCGAACGGGGCGCGCATTCGCCTCGCGCCACAGAAGGATTGGGAAGTGAATCAACCAGTCGAATTGGCTAAGGTCCTTCAGAAGCTGGAGGCGATCCAGAAGGATTTCAACAGCTCGCAGTCCGGCAAGAAGAAGGTCTCCCTTGCCGACCTGATCGTTCTGGGCGGCTGCGCAGCCGTCGAGGAAGCTGCGAAAAGGGCCGGGCACGACGTGAAGGTTCCTTTCTCGCCGGGGCGCACGGATGCTTCCCAGGAGCAGACCGATGTGCACTCATTCGCCGTACTGGAGCCGGCTGCGGACGGGTTCCGCAACTACATCCGGAACGGACACCAAAGACCGGAGGAGCTACTGGTGGATCGGGCGCAGTTGCTGACCTTGACTGCCCCCGAGATGACGGTTCTCGTGGGCGGCATGCGCGCCCTGAACGCCAACTTCGGGCAGTCCAAACACGGCGTCTTCACCAGCCGGCCCCAGACGCTGACGAACGATTTCTTCGCCAACCTGCTCGACATGCATACGAAGTGGCAGCCCTCCTCAACATCCGAAGGCGTGTATGAGGGGCGGGATCGCGCGACGGACAAAATCAAGTGGACCGGCACTCGTGTCGACCTTGTCTTCGGTTCGAACTCCCAGCTCCGGGCAATCGCGGAAGTCTATGCATGTAACGACTCGAAGGAGGCGTTTGTGAAAGACTTCGTGGCTGCGTGGAATAAGGTGATGAACCTGGATCGCTACGACCTTGCCTGAGCTCGGCGGAAAAGAGAGCTGTCAACTTGGTACTAACTAACCCCCGTTCCTGTTGTTAGGATCGGCGCCAAAGGTCTGGGACTGGATGTCACCAAGCTCCACGGCATCGAAGTGGCCGAACCGGTCGCCAGATAACTAGCTTCCCAAGAGCGGCAGGTCGCTCGCTGGCTTCGATAGCTGGCGGGCGGCTGCCGCCTCCATCCTTCAGGGGCGCGGCGCCCCGGTCGCTTCCTGGCGTTGACTCAGGTCGCCATCCGGGAACGCCACAACTACCCAAGGCACATCCGGCGATTTCAGAGTCGCCTGCCATTCAACCTTGGTGGTCTTGCCGGACTCAAGCACAATCGTCTTTTCAGCCTGACCCACGTCGAGGTTGAAGGCCCGCACAGTGAACGTGTGGCGGCCGGTGCCATCCGCGAAAAGTCGCAGGGTCACAGCGCCGCCGGCACCCACCTCGGAGGAAACTCGAAAATCGACCGCTTGCGCCGGCCGCAGATCCACGTGGTGCGTGCCGCCAGGTAACAACGAAAGAGTCATGTGCACACCGGCCTGCGCGACACTGTAGCGTCCCTGCGGAAGCCACGCGCGGAATCGTCCGGTGGCAAAATCCGGCATCACCACAGTGGTTCCTGACCCGGCCGACCGGAACTCCACACGCTCGCCCGTGGCCGGCGGCGACACACCCTCCACCAATGCCGGGCCCGACACATCCTGCATCAGCCAGAACCAGCGCCCCACCGGGTGCACCCAGACCTCTTTATAGTTGAAACAGTTCTGCACCGGCCAGTACGGCTCATCGTTGTTCGCTCGCGTTTCGATGCCCACCGGCAGCGACCCCACCATGTCGCCCGAGCGCTCCGAATATTGCGGCGGAAAGTCGTAGCCTTCGCCGTACATGGCGCTCTCGCTGAAGGGATTGCGGCCCAGTACCCACTCCACCTGTTTCCCGGCCAGGCCGGCAGCTTCGGTGTCGCCCCGCAAATGCGCAGCCGCAGCCAGCGCCTTGGCCTGGGAAAGCAGCACACCGAACTGGCCCCGGCGCTCCATCCAGATGGGAAACATGCGCAGGAAGTAATCGCCGCCCAGCGGCACGCCGTGATGAATCTGGTCTCGGAAGATGTTGCGCGTTAGGGGATCGGAGGCGCTGGTTTCGGGTATCTTCAGGGCTTCGCTTTCCCGGTAGACCGAGGCCGGCAGCACGCTGTATGGCTCCGTGAAGCGCGCCGCGGCTTTCAGGTAATACTCGGAGTGCAGCGCCGCAACGGCGTACCAGCGCATCCAATCGGGATGATTGGGGAAGAGTTCGCACAGCCGCGTCATCGCCACCACCGGTGCCTGCTCGTTACCCACGTGGGATGCGTGATACAAGTCCTCCTGCCGCGGGTTGGTGTAGAAGAAGCCCGCGAGCGGCGTCTTCCAGTCCGGAAGCTTCTGGTGTTGCGAGCCCATCACCACCTCGGCTAGTTCGAACGCCTTGTCGGCGTAGCGCTTCTCGCCGGTGTCCTGGTAGAGATCGGTAGAGGCTATGATGCCAATGGCCGCCAGCTCCAGGCCCGGGCCCGCATAAGCGCCGGGCGCCAGTGGCCGGTGATGCTCGCGTCCCTTGACGGCAAACTCCCAGTCCTCCTGCGCCGTGCGTAGGCTGCGCTGTGCCTTTTCGGGGTCCCTTTCTTTCAGGACGCGCCAGGCGCGCGCCTCCACCGCTGCGGAAAGATAATTGACGCTCGGGTTGTTTTGAGCCGCGGCGTGGCGATCGTCGGAGTCACCCAGAATGCCATTGGTGTAAGAATCGATGGCGATGAAGTCCGCGCGGTAGCCGTCACCGAAACGCGTCTTGAGCACCCAATCCAGGCCCCAGGTGGCCTCCTCGATCACCCGGCGGCACAGCACCGGATCTTCGCCCCGCGCCTCCATCCGCTCGGCCAGCGCCAGCAGGCCGTACACGGCGTCCGAGGTGTTCACCGGCCCTTGTGAAAGATCGCCCGCGTCGTGCCACCCGCCATTCATCACGATCTGCTTGCCGTTGTGAGTCAGCAGCGCGTCACGGTGGCACACGCCGTGGATGCCGGGAATCTCGAAGCCGCAACGCTCGGCGTACAGGAAGTTGAGGGCCTTCCAGATGCTGTCGCGCCAGGCGTTGTCGCCAATTCGAAAGGAGCGCGTGGCGCGTCCGCCCGCCTGAATCGCGTAAGTGCCGGGCTCGCGCACTTCTGAAAAATCCAGAACCTGGTACTCGCCCAGACGCGTGGTAACACGGCTCACCGGCTTGCGGAGCGCCACCGCACCGGTATCCATGCGGATCAACTGGAACTCGCTCGCGTCCAGATCGCTCGCCACCGCCGTCTTAGCCGCCCCCGCCGGATAACCGCTGTGGCTGAACGCAATCCGCCCCGGCGCGACGTTCCAGCCTTCGTAATGATCGGCGTCCACCCGCTCCAGTTCCAGTTGATCGAGGTCGAACACCACATGGTCGCCTGGTTCCGCATTGGCCTTGGGCACCGCGTAACCAAAATCAACTGCGCTGACTTTGTCTCGCGCCAGCGGACCGATCTCCCACACGATGTGGTTCCAGGCGCGGTTCTGCAAGATAACGAAGTGATAGCCCTCGCGGCGAGACATATCCGGGAGTTTCTCCGACCCGCCGTTATGCAGCGTCAGGACGAAAGAGATGGCGTCGATACCGTCGATCTCCGCGTAGATCCAGACCGAAATGCGATTGAAGCGCGTCCAATCTTCGTCCGGCACGCGGCGCGTGGCCTCGATCTGGCCCCAATAGGGCTTGGAACCGTAGCTGCCGGCCGGTCCCGCCGGTGCCGGCGGCCCGGAAGGTGGAATGGCACGCAGGCGCAGCGCATGCCCCCCATATTGAACGCGCTCCGTGGTGAGCGCCATATCGCCATCGCCGCTGAACCGCCAGGTGGAGAGATCCTCCATGTCGTCCAGCATGCGCGAATCGAGCACTTTCTTATTTAGCCAGCGAAAAGCCGCGCCATCTTCGTACCGCGCCTGCATTGGCATGGCCGGTGGCTCCTGTGCCGGGAGCAGCACCGGAGCCAGCAGAGAAATGAGAACGAATCTGATGTTCATGAGAAAGCCCATCCACCCAGCGATTGCGCAGATACTGCCTCAGACCTTCGGCAGTGTGTAAGGTTTCCGGTACTCCTTACTGAGATAGGCATTCGCCGCTTTGTCGTTCCCAAAAGTTTCTGTCTTAGGGTCGAAGACGACCTCCCGGCCCAGGCGGGAAGCGACGTTGCCCAGGTGGCAGATCGTCGTGGCCAGCCGGCCGATCTCGACATCCGCATTGGGCCGCTGGCGGCTCTTGATGCACTCGATGAAATTTCTCTCGTGCAAGCCCCTCGGTGACTCCGATCCCTCTGAAGAGGGCCCGGTACTCCCGTCTTTGTAGTAAACCTTCCAATTACCTGCGTGGCCTTCCCCGTGGATCATCAGGCTCGCCTCACTGCCGTGGAAACCGATGCCCTCCTCGCTTCCATCGATCGGATGGTGCTTGGCAAAGCTGCGCAATTCCCATACCAGCACCAAGTCGCCATAACCGTACGTGACGATTTGGGTATCAGGAACCTCTTTCGCATCATCGAGCCAGTAAATCCCGGCATTACCCGACACGCGCGTAGGAAGACAGTTCTCCACGCCGCGCAACGCTTGAATGCCCCAGAGCGCGACATCCAGCATGTGAACACCCTGATTTCCCAGCTCGCTATTTCCGTAATCCCAAAAGAATCGCCACGTGTAATGGAACCGGTTGGTGTTGAAGGGGCGCTTCGGCGCTGGCCCCAGCCACTGATCGTAGTCCACTGTCGACGGCGGATCGCTGTCCGGCGGCCTCCCGATACTTTGGCGCACCTGGCACTCCCAGGCTGTAACTTCGCAGATCTTTCCCAGTTTTCCGGATTTTACAAATTCAATGGCGCTTTGAAAATTTGGGCCGCTCCGGTTTTGAGTGCCTACCTGGACGACACGGTTGTACTTGCGCGCCGCTTCGCGAATGAGGTGCCCCTCTTGGATCGTTTGCGAGAGCGGCTTTTCGACATAAACATCTTTCCCGGCTTGGCACGCTGCGAGTGCGATGCTCGTGTGCCAATGGTCCGGCGTGGCGATGATGACGCCATCAATCTCCTTGTCGTCCAGCAGCCTTCGAAATTCCTTGGTTGTTCCGGGCGCTTTGTTCTGGGCTTTCTCGAAGTCGGGGTTGACCTTGTCGAGAATAGCCTGGTCAAGATCGCAGAACGTCTTGAGCTCAGCCCCTTCCCTAATCGCCCGCAAAGCGTCTCCGCGGCCCTGATTGCGGCCTCCAATCAGCCCCAGTACAACCCGCTCATTGGCCCCTTTCGCGCGCGGGTTCCAGTTGATGAATCCTGCCAGCGCTGAAGCCGTCCCTATCTGTTTCACAAACGACCTGCGGTTTTCCCCTTGCATGAGTTCTCTCCTTAAATTTGTAGACCCGATGCCATGGCTGGTCGCCGGGACACACGTACAGTCTAATCCCTCTGCGCGCATGTGGCGCGCCCGCACCGGTGCCGGCACTCGGCCTCACCAATGCCCCCCACCGCCCTCATCTGAGATATGCTCTTCAGACAAGGAGATCAGAAATGCGCCGGAGAGATTTTTTGCCCGCGCTGGCCGCGTCCGCAGCGGTGGCGCAGACGGCCGCGGAGCGCAAGGGGCGGCTCAAGCAGTGCGTTACGCGGGGAGTGTTTGCGCGGAGCATGAGCTTCGAGGAAACTTGCCGCGTGGCAGCCGAAATGGGATGCAAAGGATACGATCTGATCGGTCCCCGGGAATGGCCCATCCTGAAGAAGTACGGGCTGATTCCCACAATGTACCCGCCGGGACCGGGTGGAACGATTGCGGATGGGATCAATCGGAAGGAGGATCACGACCGGCTGGAGAAAGCCATGCACGCGGCCATCGATGAAGCGGCGGCCAACGGGGTGCCGGGCATCATCACGTTATCGGGTACCCGGAAAGGAATGCCGGATGCCGAAGGCGCTGACAACTGCGTGGCGTGGTTCAACCGCATCAAGGCGCACGCCGAAGATAAGGGCGTGAACATCTGCATTGAGTATCTCAACAGCAAGGTGAACCACAAGGACTACATGTTCGACCACCTTACGTGGGGCGTGGACGTGATGAAGCGAGTCAATTCACCGCGAGTCAAGATTCTTTTCGACATTTATCACGCGCAGATCATGGACGGCGATATCGTGCGCAACATCCGCGACAACTTCCAATGGATCGGGCATTTCCACACGGGCGGGAATCCGGGCCGGCATGAAATCGACGAGACGCAGGAGTTGAACTACCGTTTCATTGCGCAGGCGATCGCGGACCTGGGATACACCGGGTATGTGGCGCACGAATACGGGCCGGCTCAAGGGCGAGATCCCATTGCGAGTCTGAAGCAGGCACTCGGTATCTTCGACGTGTAAAATTATGAACAAGAATAGTCTCTTCTTTTTGGCTCTTACTCTGACTTCATTTGTGTTCACAGAGAGGGCGGATCCCCTTGCTTCGTTGAATGCCCACGGTTGGAACGTCGAAGCGGACGGCGGCCAGGGCACTGTACGGATTCGTCATCGCACCCTCGGCACGCTGCTAGAAAACGTGCAGCTCGGTGTGAAGAACCGGGACGGCCTGCATTCGTTCCGGACCTGGGACGTCGTTAAATCCACTGAGAATCGGCTCACGATCCGAACTGACAGCCCGCGAACAGGTTGGGAAATCGAGGTTGGCGATAACATCCTGGTAATTTCCAGCACCTCCTACGCAGCAGTAGTAACGGCCGAAGCGCCAGCCCCGGTCACACGAATTCCCGCTCGCATACTCGATATCGGGGGTGTCCCGGTCGTGTGGCAAGGGACAAACGAAGTGAAGAGCAGTTACGGCGCCGGAATGACCACCAACCAATCGTATTTGCCGCGCAGAAATGCTAACGCCATGTATTTCGGCTTGGGCCAGGTCTCGGGCGGGCAGTTTCATAGCCTCTTCGATCGTCCAACGGATACCGCTATTGATTTTCAAGCCGGAACGTTATTGGAACGCGACCCTCACAATGCGAGCGTGCTCCGGGTGAGTCTCCCGGTTCCAGGCAATACGGTGGTGAGAATTGTACCGGATTATTACACGAAGCGCCTCGGCGTGCCGTATTACGTCCCTTTCGATGACAGCTATTTCAAGAGCGCTCCCATGGTCTGGTCAAGCTGGACTAGCTACTATTCGGCAGTTACGGAAGGCGATGTCATCAAGAATGCCGATTGGTTGGCAGCCAACTTAAAACCGTACGGCTTTCAGTATGTGCAATTAGACGATGGATACGACCGCTCGGCGCAGGAGGCACATACGTGGATTGGCCCATGGGAGAAGAAGAAGTTCCCTCATGGTCCACAATGGCTCACTGCTCATATCAGGGAGCGGGGCTTACGGGCGGGACTCTGGTTGGTGCCTAACGCCTATGCCGGAGCGCTGGAAACGCATCCGGACTGGTACCTTCGCGACAAGGCCGGTAAAACAATTCCGGACTATTTAACACCCGCGCTTGACTCTACGAATCCCGAAGTTCTGACGTTCCTGACGCATCTCTTTAAGACGTTGGATGATTGGGGCTTTGACTATTACAAGTTTGATGGTGAGCATGCCATCGCGAAATATGTTCCGAGCGTAGACCGCTCGCGCTTGCATGAACCCACTGCGGATCTCCTCGCGAATTACCGTAAACGCCTGAAAATCATTCGGGAGACCTTAGGTCCCAACCGGTTTATCGAAGGCTGCCCGGCAGGGACTCCGTTGAACGGCATTGGGTACTTCAACTCGTATTTCAACGGGGACGATTTATACAACAACTGGCAGGGTATGCATCCGTTGTTCAGCTCCATAAGCACTAACGGCTTTCTAAATCATGTTGTCGTCTACGTTATGCCGGGAGAAGGGCTGGAGCTTGGCGAGCCAATGACCGTGGAGCAAGCTTCGAAGAGCCGGCCTCCAGTAGTCGTCGAAACGGCGCGCACCCGTGAACGGCCTATGACGGGCTTCGGCACTACACTGCCCGAAGCAAGAACGTTGGTAAGCTTCATCGCGCTTACCGGTGTCGCTTACCCGCTTGCCAGTGTGATGCCGGAACTTCCGAAAGCGCGCGTAGAGCTTCTGAAGGCGACCATGCCGACTCTTCCCATCCTGCCGATGGACCTGTTTAGCCGTGGCAATGATATCGAATGGGATACCTTCCAGCACACATCAGCCGACTACTACATTCATAACTACCCGGAACTCCTCGATCTTAAAGTCAATAACACACTGGGCGCCTATGATGTCGTCGGACTGACTAATTGGCGTAGCGGAACCGCATCAAATGAGCTTGACTTTTCCAAGTCCCTGGGATTGCCGGGCACTGCCTCTTATATTGCTTTTGATTTCTGGAATCGAAAACTGATTGGAACGTTCAAGGATCGGCTCGCGCTTGACGTTGACTCGCATGACACGCGAGTGATCCTTCTGCATCCCGACCTGCAACGGCCACAGGTCGTGGGAACTTCGCGGCATATCACGGGCGCTTATTCGCTGACTCAAGTATCGTGGGACGAAGCAACGGCGTCGCTGGCTGGCAATTCTCAAGGGGTGCCGGGCGACCCTTACAGCGTATGGGTCCATGTTCCAAGCGCTTTCCACGCAACCTCGGTTACCGCGTCCACGGGAGCGGGTAACAGCATTGCCGTCGACGAGCAGCGCGACGGTGATCTGTTAACGCTCACGTTCACGGGCGTCGAAAAACCAGTTCAGTGGGCCGTCAAGTTTGTGCGGGAGTAGGTGAATCATAATATTCGCATGGCCGGCCTCCGTTCCCGTTTCCGATTCGCGTCCGCACCCGTCAGTTGGGGTGTTCAAGATGATTATGGCCCGGCCTGGGAGCAACCCTACCAGGCCATCCTGGATGACATGGTCGCCGCTGGTTACACTGGCACGGAACTTGGACCCTATGGCTACCTGCCGAAAGATCCCGATGTCCTCCGGCCGGTTCTCCAGAAGAAAAATTTGACCATGCTCTCATCCTTCGTGCCAGTGCCCCTGGCCGGTCCATCGCGCGCGAGCTCGGCGATCAATCAGATTCGCAAGGTTGGCACGCTGTTAGCGGCACTCCACGCGCCCTACATTGTCCTTGCGGACGCGCAGTCTCCCGAGCGCCGCAGGATCGCCGGCCGTGTGCCACCAGATGGCAGTCAGTCGCTAACTCCGGCTCAATGGCGCGAAGTCGCTCGAATAGTTGCCGAGGCGGAGCGCGTGGCCGCCGATTTCGGCCTCGATCTGGTCTTTCATCCGCACGTGGCCACTTACGTGGAAACTCCTCGTGAAACCGAGGAGCTGTTTGATGCTGTATCCGCCACCAAAATGGGCCTCTGCCTGGATACAGGGCACTGCTACTACGGAGGGGGAGATCCCGTTCGAGAGGCCGAAAAGTACAAACACCTGCTGCGCTATGTCCACATCAAGGACATTAACCAGGCTGTTCTTGCCGAGTCGAACCGGCAAAAGCTCGATTTTGACAACGCGGTGGGGGCTGGCGTGTTTTCGCAAATCGGCGCCGGCTGCATTGATTTCCCCACCTTCTTTCGAACCCTCGTCAAGAACGGATACTCAGGCTGGATGGTCGTCGAACAGGATGTCAAATTCGGTGCCACAACCGTTCCTCCGGCCGAAAGCATGGCCGCAAGTCTGCGATACCTGAATGGAGTGGTCAGCCAGCTTTCCTGAGGCCGAATTATTGGCTCGCCGGGACCCAGCGCAGCGTGCTCGTACCTTTGTCTTGGAACACAAGGCTGTCCCCATCGGCGCCGAGGAGGTACTGTCCAGAGGGCGCGTCGGCGACCCGCCGCCAGGCCTTCGTGGAGCGGTCAAACACCAAGACCGCACCACGGCTTTGCGTGTAAAGAGCCCCGCTCCGGGTGAATGCCCAAGGGGCCAATTCTGCGACGCAAGTCTGCTTCGCTCCCGACCACTCAATCTGGACTCTGGGGTGGAGGGGAGTGGAAGCTAACCGCGAGACCCCCTTCGCTCTACTCTGACGCTAGTGGCAGGCCATGCGTTGTTGGTTGCTAAATTGATCACACGACAGGGTACTGGGAACGAGGAAAAGAGAGGGAGTCCGGCGAATCGGCGGAACGCTCCCCAACGGGAGCGGGTAGGATTTTTCGGTAGGGCATCAGAGGCAAAATGGGAAGAAGCTTCGGAGGACCGAAATCCCTCTTTGCTCTAGACTCTATGCCCGGCGTGTACCCTCACCGCCGCGCACCAGCCTGTTTCGCTTGAAAACGCCCTAAATATATTTCTCGTAAGGGTGTCACTCGATGGCACAGGTGTGACTCGTGAGGCCCGCCGCCTCCAAATCGAGCAGCATCCGCTTCCATTTCAGGCCGCCGCCGAACCCCACTAGCTTCCCGGACGAGCCGATCACACGATGGCAGGGCACAATGATGGGAATAGGGTTGCGGCCGTTCGCCGCTCCAACAGCCCGAACCGCGCGCGGCGCGCCGATCTGTTCCGCGAGCTGGCGGTAACTGCGGGTTTCGCCGTAGGGAATCTTGCGCAGCTCGTTCCACACCCGCTTTTGAAACTCGGTACCAACCATTTCGAGTGGCAAGTCAAATGCCCGCAGATCGCCGGCGAAATAAAACCGAAACTGACGCAAAGCTTCGCGCATCAGAGGGGAAGAGTGGCTTTCCACACCGCGCGTCCCAAATTCTACACGCCGCACTCCGGCCGGGCCGGTTTCGATGGAAATGGAGAATTCACCGCGAACATACAAGTCACTCCACTCGTACATGAGTTAAGTCTTGCAGATTGTGCTTTTTTAATCCAGTTTTGTGCCCCGCTGCACTGGCCAGATCGGCACAAGCTGTTATAATTTAGGGTTTTAGCCCCGACATTCGATATGCCCTTGAAGCCGATCGCTGCGAATCACAGCGTGGAAAAGAGGATCTACCTGCTACGGCCCCGCGGGTTCTGCGCGGGTGTTGTGCGCGCGATTGACGTGGTCAAAATCGCCCTCGATTTGTACGGCCCTCCGGTCTACGTCCGGAAGGAAATCGTGCACAACAAGCACGTTGTGGACGAGCTCCGGGAGGCAGGGGCAATCTTCGTGGAGGAACTGGCGGAGGTGCCGATGGGTGCGCGGGCCATCTTCAGCGCCCATGGTGTTTCCCCGGAGGTGCGGCGGGAGGCGAAGGTCCGGCAGTTACAGGTCATCGACGCCACCTGCCCTTTGGTAACAAAAGTGCACCTGGAGGCCGTAAAGTTCGCCAAGGAAGGTTACACGATCGTACTGATTGGCCACAAAGATCACGACGAGGTGACAGGCACGCTGGGAGAGGCGCCGGGCCAGACGTTTCTGGTTTCGTCGGTGGCAGACGTAGATGCGTTGCGCGTTCCAGATGCTACACGCGTGTGCTATCTGACGCAGACCACGCTGAGCCTGGACGAGACGCGCGATATCGTGATCCGGCTCAAGGAGCGGTTCCCGCTGATTCAAGGTCCGCCGGCGCAGGATATTTGCTATGCGACGGAGAACCGGCAGATGGCAGTGAAGGCAGTGGCTTCGTTTTGCGACCTGCTGCTGGTCGTGGGATCGCAGAACAGCTCGAATTCGAAGCGATTGGTTGAGGTTGGCGAGAATTCCGGTGTCCGTTCGCACCTGGTGAACGACTGGGGCGACGTCAACCACGAATGGCTGGCCGGCGTGAAAAACGTGGCGGTGACGGCTGGAGCGTCGGCGCCCGAGCATCTGGTGGATCAGTTGATTGCGTCCCTAAGAGACCACGGCTTTCACCAGTTGGAGGAAGTAGAGTTAGTGGAGGAAGACGTGCGGTTTTCGCTGCCCGGTGATCTGGCGCACGCGGCTTCCGCTTTGACCACAATTTCGACCCGATGAGTCCTACGATAGAACGGCAAGGCAGCCTGGTTCGGGCAATCGCGGCGGCCGTGGAGCGTGCCGCGGCAAGTCTGGTAGCGCAGCAGGGCGCCGAGGGTTACTGGTGCGCGGAGCTGACCGCCGACACGACGCTCGAATCCGATTACATTCTGCTGCAACTCTGGATGCACCCGCCGGCCGATGGGGTGTGGAATCCTCCCACCATGGCGTTGGTGCAAAAGGCGGCGCAATCGATTCTAGCGCGACAGCTTCCCGATGGCGGCTTCAACATCTACCAGCAGGGGCCGACGGAGATCAGTGCAACCGTCAAGGCTTACACTGCGCTGCGCCTCGCGGGCCTCGACGCGGATGATCCGCGCCTGGTGCGGGCGCGCGACTGCATTCTGGCTCGCGGCGGGATCCAGGCCGCCAACAGTTACGTCAAGATCAATCTCAGCCTGTTCGATCTGTACCCGCGCGAGCACGTCCCTACGATTCCGCCGGAGATGATGCTGATCGGCAAAATCATCTACCAGGTGTCATCGTGGACGCGGGCGATTGCCGTTTCGCTATCCATCGTACACTCGCACAATCCGCGCCGGCCGGTGCCTGCGGGTTTCTCGCTCGATGAATTATTCCTGCCCGGCGTGAGCCCGGCGTTCCGGCGCGACACCGAATGGTTCACATGGCGGAACGTATTTCTGCGCATTGACCGGTTTCTGAAGTTTTGGGAGCGAAAGGGTCCGCGCAGTATCCGCCAGAGGGCGCTGCGCGCGGCCGAACGGTGGATGCTCGAGCACTGCCAGGACGCGGATGGCTTGGGCGCCATCTATCCGCCCATGATGTACACGATCATGGCGCTCGATGTCCTGGGGTACGCGGAAGACCATCCGGCGCGTCAGGAAGCGGTGCGGCAGTTCGACCGCCTGATGGTGGACGACGGGCGGCGGCCGTTGTTTTTCCAGCCGTGTTTTTCGCCGGTCTGGGATACCTCCATCGGCATGTTCGCGCTGGGAGAAAGCGGAGCGGCGCCGCAGGCGGTATCGCGAGCGGCAAACTGGCTGCTGGAAAAAGAAATCCGCCACAAGGGTGATTGGTCGGTGAAGCTTCCCAAGACCGAACCTTCGGGCTGGGCGTTCGAGTTCACCAATGCGCATTATCCGGATATTGACGACACGGCGATGGTGCTGTTGGGCTTGAGCCGGGCGCAGGCGTCCGATGCGCCGGCGCAGCGATCGACCGAGCGGCGCGCGCTGCGATGGATTCTGGACATGCAGTCCTCCGACGGCGGCTGGGCGGCGTTCGACAAGGACAACAACTGGGAGTTCCTCAGCAACGTTCCGTTCGCGGACCACAACGCCATGCTCGACCCGACCTGCGCGGACATCACCGGCAGGGTTCTGGAATCGCTGGGCGCGTTTGGGCTGGATAAGAGCCATCCGCAAGTACGGCGCGCCGTGGATTACCTGGTGCGCACGCAACAAGCCGACGGAAGCTGGTACGGCCGCTGGGGCGTAGCCTACATTTACGGTACGTGTTTTGCGCTGCGCGGTTTGCGCGCCGCCGGAGAGAATGACCGCGAGGTGCACGTGCTACGGGCGGGCGAGTGGTTGCGCGCCATCCAGAACGCGGACGGAGGCTGGGGTGAAAGCTGCGCCAGTTATGACAATGGCGCGTTCACGCCGGCCAAGAGCACTCCCTCACAGACCGCGTGGGCCGTTCTGGGCTTGATGGCGGGCGGCGATACCAATAGCCTGAGTCTGCATCAGGGCATTGAGTATCTGCTCGACACCCAGCGGCCTGACGGCGGCTGGAATGAGGCGCTCTC
>Ga0326727_10017401_pt1 | contig 14928 bp, 11 predicted proteins | sample MB2enrmetagenome_FD_207643 | JGI IMG/M metagenome (GOLD analysis project Ga0326727, IMG submission 207643) | Lab enriched peat soil microbial communities from McLean, Ithaca, NY, United States - MB29MY | ecosystem: Environmental > Terrestrial > Soil > Wetlands > Peat | place: USA: New York... | reverse complement strand
ATAGAGCGTGTTTCAAAAATGCCTTCTGAGCGTGATCCAGAAGCAGGCCGGGTAAAAGAAGGCGTAGTAGGTGGAGAGCAAATGCTCATGCCGAACCAGGAGTCGGCGAAACTGGCCGAGCCAGGCATGGGTACGCTCCACGATCCATCGGCGCTTGTAGCGGCGGAGCTTGCGGCCATCTTCATAACGTTGTCGTTTGTTGTTCTTCCGGTACGGCGCTATCAATTCGATGCCGCGCTTTTTGAACCGTTCGCGCAGCGGATTGGAATCGTAGCCGCGGTCGGCGATGATGCGCTTCGGCTTTTGCCGCGGGCGGCCGCGCGGCCGGGGGACGCGGACTTCGGCGACCGTGGCCTCCGCAAGGTTAACTTCACTCGGAGAGACACTTTCCAGTCGAACTCCCATCGGAAGACCTTTACCGTCGACCAGTACCATCCACTTCGTGCTTTTGCCACGCTTGGTTTTACCGACGGTGGAGCCCCTTTTTTCGCCGGGGCGAAGCTGCCATCCAGGAAAGTCTCGTCCCATTTGAGCAGTCCTCGCTCGTCGAGTGTGCCCAGCGGCGTCCGCCACGCATTCAGCCAAACACCCTTTTCTTGCCACATCTGCAATCGTCGCCAGCAGGTCGAGGGCGAGGGAAACTCGTCGGGCAGAAATCGCCACGCCACACCGGTTTGCAGAACCCACAGTATGCCCTCCAAGCAGGCTCGATTCGGGGCTGGTGGCCGTCCTCGCTTATCGCGCCGCCGCTTGAGCTTGGGAAGCAAGGGTTCAATCAGTTTCCACTGTTTGTCCGTCAACAGCTTCTACCGCTTCTTCATGATAGAAGCTCAACAGAAAGACTGCCTCATGCGTAAGTGCCTGATTTGAGGCCGAACCTATTTTTGAAACACGCGCTAGAACTGGCCCGCCTCGGCTGCATGAAGATCATGCTCAGGTTCCCATAATGCGTATTTATCGGACCAGTTCGAGTGAACTTCCACCGGATTGTGATGTGATCGCTATTCGCACGTCGATTCCAAGATTTGGTCTGACGGCGTAGGTTCACGATGTCCCCGATCCGGCGTTTTCCGAGGCACTGGCGGCTGAACAGGCTGATCTCAATCTCGGCCTGATTCGGCTAGCTTCCATGCTAGGTGTGTAATGCGCGGTAAAACGCGCCCAGAGCCATCCGCCAGCTTCTTCGCCAAATCGGTTCACCAATGCTGTGTGGGGAGTGGGTGCTCAAGTTATCCAGACCCTAATGGATGTTATTGGCGCCGGCGTAGTGCTCGGCATTCTCCAAGATGAAATTGGTGAAGAAAATCAATGCCACTCGGTGGGCACGGGACTTGTTTGCGGAACAGAAAAGGCATGGGGGAAATCAATGGAAAAATATTCACGTCAGATTGGTGTTGGTGGCTTGCTAATTTCCGACTATGAAAAATCGCTAGTCAACGAAGTTTTGGATTCTAATCGGCTGACTTATGGCCCTATGACCAAGAGGCTCGAGAAAGAGTTCGCCTCGATCCATGGCTGCCGCTTTGGCTTGTTTATGAATAGCGGCACCTCGGCTCTGCATATCGCTTTAGCGGCGCTGAAAGCGCGTCATGGGTGGAACGATGGCGACGAGGTGATCGTGCCGGCAGTGACTTTTGTCGCAACCAGTAATATAGTGCTGCACAACAGCATGATGCCTGTGTTTGTGGATGTCGAAACTGACACTTACAACATTGACCCGACGAAGATCGAAGAGAAGATTACCCCACGCACTCGGGCAATAATTCCAGTACACCTTCTAGGCTTGCCTGCCACGATGGGTCCGATTCAGGAGTTGGCCAAGAAATACAACCTGTCCATAATCGAGGATTCGTGCGAGACCATGTTCGCCAAGTACATGGGGCATCCGGTGGGTAGCCTGGGTGACATTGGATGTTTCTCTACCTACGTTGCGCACTTACTCGTCACCGGTGTTGGCGGATTCTCGATTACCGATGATGTAGATCTGGCTGTCGATATGCGCAGCCTGATGAACCACGGTCGCGACAGCATCTACATCAGTTGCAGTGACGATGAAAATGCCGAGGGCGGCCGTTTGGAAGAGATTATCGATAAGCGGTTTTCATTTATTCACGTCGGCCACTCCTTTCGTTGCACCGAATTGGAGGCGGCGCTGGGAGTCGGACAAATGGCGCGTGCCGAAGAGATAGTTGCGCGGCGACAGAAGATTGCTGAGTACTTTACTTCGGAACTGATGCGATATTCTGATGTGCTTCAGCTTCCGACCTGCCCGCCTGATCGCACCCATAGCTTTATGCTGTACGGGCTGGTGTTGCGGCATCGTCCAAAAAAGGAGCTCGTGAATTATCTCGAGCACGCTAATATCGAAACACGAGATATGTTGCCCTTAACCAGTCAACCTATCTACAAGCAGATGTTCGGCAAGCAATTGGAAGACCGATATCCCGTAGCGAGATGGATTAACGGGTCAGGGTTCTATATCGGTTGCCACTCCTACATGACCGACTCGGAAGTGGAGTTCGTAACCCAAACATTTCACCGGTTCTTTGCCACCTGAATAATGCACCGGGCCATTTGGAACCCCAGAGAATCTTGTTTTACAACAGTATGGACGCGAAGTTCGCAGCTTCGCGAACTGATTCTGAGAGGTCACCCAAATGGTGAGCAATGCAAACCAGAATACACGCCTCAGGCCAGTCAATCAAGTGGATCGCGCAGATAGCACGGAGCCTAATAAAATAGGGGCTTCCACGCCCTATGACTTTGATTTGAGGAATCTGACAGCGTACGGAGGGTTGCTTCCGGTGGCTACTATGCTGGAGAAACTCGGCTTCCAGCAATTGGTCGAGGAATCGCTGACCGTGAAGCGGCAGACGCGCTCTATGCCGATGTTCCGTTTCATCCTGGGGATAGTTCGGGCCTGCTCTGTGGGATTCTCGCGCCTCAATCATCTGCGATTTCTGAAGCGCGAGCCGATGTTGACCGGCATTCTGCAGGTGGCACAACTGCCTCCGCAGGGCACCTTCTGGCGCTTTCTTGCCTCGCTGCATATGGGCGTGGCGCGGCAACTGCTGACGGTACAGTGGCGTATGCGGGAACGGGTCTGGGCGGCAGCCAACGTTCATCTTGAAGAAGTTACCGTGGACACCGACACTACGGTGCATAGTGCCCATAATATTTGAGCTAGCCCAGGATGATCGGATTGTACATTTCAGTTGGCCTTGCTCATCCAGGAGCTTAGAATGCGTATTCTCCACGTAGGGGAAAGTATCCGCGGTGGCATTGCCACGTATTTTCACTCGACTATTCCCGCGCAAGTGCAGAATTATGGCGAAACCGAAGTCTTCGGCATAGCGCCGAGTTGCTTTTTCCAGGATATAGCGGGAGTATTTCCCAACCTGCGCGCAGCGCGTTGGCGCGGGAGATCGGCCAGCAGCCTTTTTAGGTATTTTCTTTCTGTTCGAGCAGCGATTCGCGATATAAAGCCGACTCTAGTTCATGCTCACAGTACATTTGCCGGTGTGGCCGTCCGGCTAGCGGTGGCCTTGATACCCCAGCGCAAACGCCCGCTTGTGATTTATTCGTCCCATGGCTGGTCTTTCTCTCAAGAGATACCGGAGATCAAGAGGAGATGTTACGCCTTTGTGGAACGTTTGCTATTGTTTTGGACTGATGGAGTTATACATATCTCAAATGATGAGGCGCGCAGGGCTCATTCTTATGGCCTCCGGCCACGAGCAGAAGCGATCATATATAATGGCTTGCCTAAATTATCCATGGAACATGCGGTAAAGCCCGAGAGCAACAGCCTGAGGCTGTTGTTTGTAGGTCGATTGGATAGGCAGAAGGGGTTCGACATTCTTCTCGAGGCGCTACAGAACGTGCGCCGAACCGATGTTATGGTCAAGGTAGCAGGTAGCGCCGTTCTGCGGGAGCGAGCCGGCAAGGTGCTGCCCCTAGCCAAGCGAGATGGACGAATCCAAATGCTTGGTTGGCTCGATCAGGATTTATTGATCGAGCTTTATCGCGAGGCAGATGTTGTTGTAATACCATCGCGCTGGGATGGATTTTGCTTCGTCGCGATAGAAGCTATGCGACAGGGAATAGCTGTATTCGCAAGCCGCAGGGGGGCTCTGCCGGAAATTGTTGTCGAAGGAGTGACGGGCGAATTATTTGATCCTTATCAACCGCTACAGCTTGCTCGACTGATCGACCAGGCAACACCCGAAAAAATGAGAGACTTGGGCAGGAAGGGTTATCGCCGCTTCGAAGAGAAATTTGGTGCTGATGTTTGTAGCACTGCATTGATGGATTTTTACGATCACTGTTTACTGCGCGAGACACCTGCCGGTTAAGGATGCCCCGCACGTAATTGAGAGTTTCCAGCGCCGGTTGGATTCACGTTACTGCGCCACTGACTATTGTGTTGGGATGCTGGCTCATATTCGATCCACCCCGTTCACGTCAAAGTGAAAAACCGTGTCCTGTTTGCCTTACTACTCTGCAGGCATCGCAACCAAGCCAACAAAAGATAAGCGATGCCAATGTTAAAGGAAATGAAAACAAAACTGTAACAGGAAACGGAAACAGCGTAAACTCTGACCAAAAGGAACCCAAATAGAACAGGAAGGAGTGAGCGCAATGCGAAAGTTTCTCATTCCAAGGTGAATTAATGAAGAAAGCAGTGCAATCGAACAATGAGGTTCCACGCGTTAGTGTTGTAATGGGTATTGCGAGAGCTGATCCATATCTCCAAGCGGCGATTGACAGCATCTTAAATCAGAGTTTTCGAGACTTTGAATTCCTTATTGTCGTAGATGAAGGGGCCTGTCATATAAAGGATCAGATTCTCGACCTTTATCCTGGGGATGAAAGACTCCGTATATTGCAAGCACCATCTCTGGGAGGCCTAGCCTATGCTCTGAACATGGGTATCGGCAGCGCCCGTGGTGAATATATAGCCAGGATGGATGGAGATGATATAAGTAGACCAGATCGGTTGATGGAGCAGGTCCGGTACATGGACGAGCACAAGGATGTTGCTGTGCTTGGGTGTAGGGTTCAACTGATCGATTCGAACTCCGAAAGGATGAGGCAGAAATTTCCGTATTGCAAGTCCGATAAAGAGATCCGTCGGCTTCTTCCTTTTAGATGCCCGATGGTACACCCGGCTTTGATGTTCCGCAAGAGTTCTCTGTATCGAGTCCATGGATACATGTATGGCCACTCTGCTGAAGACTACGAAATGTTCATCAGAATGGCCCGCAATCCTGAACTCAAGTTTTACAATCTGGACAAGGTGCTTTTTGACTATCGGCGGCACGAGTTGCAGGGTACAGGACTACACCGTGTCAGGGATAACTACGCGGATAGAGCAGGAGTTCTCTTTACAGAATTTCTCCGAACTTGCTCTTTGAAATACATAGGCGGGATGCTAGCCATGCATCCACTCATTTACACAATTAGGGTGTTCTTTCGCAAGTCGCTTGAGCGAATTAAGTGTTGATGCAGGAGGGAAGGATAGACAACCCTCCTCGGTTGAAGAAGCCACCAGACTTCTAACAGCGACGTAAATGATCACTCGTCGCGGCGATTGTAGGAAGAGACTCCGCGTTTGCGCAAGTGGTATTGAGGCAGCATCTGTCGGACGGAGGACATTTTAGTTGTGATATGTCACCATCTACGCCGGTTCAATAAGGGGAGGTACTCCATGAAGCGGCCGGTGTGAATAAGGGGGAAGTACGTTTCATGAATGTTTTAGAAGAAATAAGAATTCGTCTTCGCGGAGAAACCTTTCGGCCTACCTTGGTGAGTGCTGTAATTGGCTCGTCGTTTATAGGCCGCCGCGGGTTATTTTGCGCGATCAAGAAAATGGCGCCATTAATTACTGGCAATGTTTTGGACTTTGGATGCGGCTCAAAGCCATATGAAGCATTGTTTACAGAAGCAGCCAGTTATATAGGCGTTGATTTGGAGAGGAGTGGCCACGATCATATCGACAGCAAGGTGGACGTGTTTTACAATGGACGAGTATTAGGCTTCCAAGATTGTCAATTTGATGCCGTGGTATCTTTTGAAGTATTTGAGCATGTCTTCAATTTGCCGGAAATATTGGCGGAAATCCATCGAGTTACGAAGGATTCTGGCCATTTGCTGATTTCTATCCCATATGCTTGGTGTGAGCATGAAATCCCCTATGACTACGCGAGATATACCAGCTTTGGGATTACACATATCCTGAAGAACGGCGGCTATGAGGTTCTTGAAATCAGGAAGACAACGACGTATCTTCTAACTGTATTCCAGATGTTCATGGACTACTTGGTTCAGCTAGGACCACGCAGTTGGATTCTCCGCCCCGTGCTTCAGTTATGTGTGATTTTCCCGCTCACGCTGATCGCATACGCCCTAAATGCGATCTTGCCAAAAAGGTATGAATATTTCTGCAACATGTTAGTATTGGCAAGGAAATGCGCCATGAGATCATCCACACCATGAAATAGATTAAACCACCGTATACGGTCCTGCATGTACAGTGGTGTGGGAGGCGAGGAGAGGCGACTCTCCCTCCATATTCCGATCCAACAGAGTACTATCATCGATTTGCTGTGCAGGAGAATAGCCAGATGGAAGTTTTAGCAGCGTCGGAGCTTGTCGATCTCAGGTCAATCTACCGCAAGTTGCGACTGATTCGGAGAGTTGAAGAAGAGATCGCAAGAATTTACCCGTCCGACAAGATTAAGAGCCCCGTGCACCTTTCGATTGGGCAGGAAGCTGTTTCTGTTGGCGTTTGCAGCGCCCTTAGAGATGACGATGTCGTTTCCGCAACCTATCGCGGCCACGCCGCATATCTCGCGAAGGGCGGCAATCTCTCCTTAATGCTCGCGGAACTCTATGGCAAGGCGACCGGCTGTGCTGGAGGGAAGGGTGGTTCAATGCATCTGGTCGGAATGGATAAGTACATCCTGGGTTGTTCCGCGGTAGTCGGAACTACGATTCCTATATCTGTCGGCTATGCCTTGGCACTCAAGCGGGAAGGCTCGGGTCGTGTGGTGGCATCATTCTTTGGCGATGGAGCTACGGAAGAAGGCGTCTTCTATGAGAGCCTCAATTTTTCGGCTCTACACCGCCTTCCGGTGCTCTTCATTTGCGAAAACAACTCTTATGCAATTCACAGCCCGTTAAAGAAGCGATGGGCCACCACGCAGCTCTGCGAGCGCGTACGCACATACGGTATTAAGGCGATATCGATTGTAGACTCGGACGTACTGGAAATTCGTCGAAATGCAGCCGAGGCAATCGAGTGCCTACGCGGGAACGAAACGGGGCCGGTATTCCTGGAATGTCACACGTACCGCTGGCGCGAACATGTTGGTCCCAACGAGGACTATCAGGCCGGCTACCGGTCGCTTGAGGAGTTGCAGCAGTGGAAAGAGAAAGATCAAGTTGAAGTTATCGGCGCCCAGCTTCTGCCTTCCGAAAGGGCGGAAATTGATGCCGAAATCGAAGCTGACATGGCTACCGCATTCGACTTCGCCGAAAACAGCGCATTCCCAATTCCCGAAGAGGTGATTACAAATGTATACGCCAACTAAAGGTCAGCGTTCGCTTCGGTATGTCGATGCTTTACGCGAGGCGACTATACAAGAGATGAAGCGTGACTGCAACGTCTTCCTATTTGGACTGGACGTGGACGATCACAAGGGCATTCAAGGCTCCACTCTTGGTCTTCAGCAGATGTTTGGTGTGGAGCGTGTATTCAGCACCCCGCTTTCGGAAGACGCTATGACGGGAGTGGCGATCGGAGCTGCCATGGCAGGCCAACGCCCCATCCTCGTGCATATTCGGATGGATTTTGTTCTGCTCTGCATGAACCAACTGATCAACATGGCAGCGAAGGCACACTATATGTATAATGGGCAAGTGAAAGTGCCGATAGTGATCCGCTGCATGATCGGCAAGTCTTGGGGACAGGGTGCCCAACACAGCCAAGCCTTGCATTCCATGTTTATGCATGTGCCTGGCTTGAAGGTAATAATGCCATCTAACGCGCATGATGCCAAGGGATGCATGATTGCAGCAATACGGGATAACAACCCGGTCATATTCATTGAGCACCGATTGCTATATTCGACTGAGTGCTACGTCCCAGAGATGTCATACACGATCGAAATGGGCCGCGCTCGCGTGTGCGCAGGCGGTACAGACATTACGCTGGTTGGAGTGTCAAATATGGTGATGGAGTGCCTCCGCGCGCGGGATCTATTAAAGGAGGTTGGCATCAATGCAGAGGTAATCGATCCGATTTCGTTGGCGCCTTTGGATACTGATACCATCGTCAATTCAGTTAACCGTACAGGGAAGCTTCTGGTCGTTGACTGCGCGTGGACTAATTGCGGCGCAAGTGCGGAAATACTGGCACGCATTTCGGAGTCGCATAAGTGTTGTGGATCGGTTCAGATGGAGCGGATGGGCTTTGCTTTTTCGCCGTGCCCTCCTAGTCCACCTCTTGAGAAGGCGTTCTATCCGGATCCGTCAAAGATCGCAGCAAAAGTGCACGCTATGATTCGCCCACAGGACGGGGCGTGGATGCCCGACCCCGAAAAGGCGATCTTATCCCATGAACTCCAGTTCCGCGGACCATTTTAGCCATCGCCCAAAAGTATGCATAATATTCCCGACGTCAATTGCTCAGACTGGACTTGCGTGCAGGGCAGTGGACGCATCTTGAACGTTCTAGTACCGCCAGTTCACCGTAACAGCCGAGCACGAGTAATATGAATTCATCTACAGACTCTCTCACAACTGCGATTAAGCTGTTGAAACTCGATGCGCAGCATGCGTTACAGGGCTTGTCATTCGAGATGCTTCGCGGCAGCAAGGTGCTTGTCACCGGGGCGTCGGGCTTTATCGGCTCTCATCTTATGACGTCCTTGCTGCAAATGCAGCAGGAGCTGCGAGGTGATCTTTCAATTTACGCTACGGTGCATCAGCATGTTTCACCTTGGCTTGCTTTGATGGGTTCGCAGGGACGCGTGACGTTTTATGAGGGTGACCTGTCACAGGCGGAATATATTTCATCGCTGCCAGAGGCGAACGTGATCATCCACGCCGCCACCTACGGTCAGCCCAGGAAGTTCGCAACCGCTCCAGATACGACTCTAAAGCTGAACACGTTTTCCACGTTTCTCCTTTTAGATAGGCTACGCCGTGGAGATAAATTTCTTTTTTTGAGCAGCAGTGAGGTCTATGGCGGCCTCACTGATCCCCCATTTCATGAAGAGCAGATTGGGACAACCAATACGACACATCCACGTGCGTGCTATATAGAGGGGAAGCGGTGTGGTGAGGCAATTTGCAATGCCTATCGGACTAAGGGAATCGATGCAAAAGCAGTTCGCCTATGTCACGCGTATGGACCCGGAACTCGAGGCGGAGATCAGCGAGCCATGAATTCATTTATCGAGATGGCTTTGAGAGAAGGGAGAATTACCCTACTTGATGCTGGTTTGGCACAGCGCAGCTACTGCTACATATCCGATGTCGGTGCGATGTTATGGCGAATTGTGCTGGCTGGCAGGGATGTTATTTACAACGTCGGGGGCGATTACCGGACGACAATCGCCGATTTGGCGCAGAAGATCGGAAGGATGATGGATGTCGAGGTCGTACTACCAAGAGACGAGACGAAGACGCTTCCCGGGGCCCCCAGCGAAGTCCAAGTTAGCATCGCTAAGCTCGAAAATGAGTTTGGGAAACTACCGTCTACCAATCCTGAATTGGGGCTGAAACGAACCGTCGAGTGGCATGAAGCGATAAGCGGAATTGCATCGAGAGCTGAAGGGTAGGTTTTGAACTATTGCATGGAAATTCCCGGGGTGAAAGTTTTAGTGAACACGCCGCACAGGAAGCAGAGCTTTACTGTTAGGCTGTTGCCCTGAGGCAGAAGATTGGCAGCAGCCAAGAGGGAGAACTTATGAAAAAGGCACTGATTACAGGAATTACAGGACAGGACGGCTCGTATCTCGCAGAATTGCTTCTTTCCAAGGGGTACATCGTTCATGGGCTAAAGAGACGCTCATCCAGCTTTAACACAGAGCGGGTAGACTCGCTGTATGAAACCGGTAAGTGGGGAAGCCAGCTTTTTGTGCATTATGGAGATGTCGCCGATGGCGGATGCATATCGAGACTGATTGGAGACATACGTCCCGATGAAATATACAATCTAGCGGCACAGAGCCACGTCAAAGTAAGTTTTGAAATCCCAGAGTATACGGCAGATATAGCGGCCATGGGGACACTCCGTCTGCTGGACGCAATCATGAGCGCCAAGCTGAATTGCCGCGTGTACCAAGCCTCATCGAGCGAGATGTTTGGGAGCACGCCGCCTCCGCAGGGAGAAACCAGTCCGTTTCACCCGCGCAGTCCTTATGGCTGCTCCAAGGTCTTCGCCCATATGCTCGCTGTCAATTATCGCGAAAGTTATGGCTTGCATGTTTCTTGCGGCATTCTATTCAATCATGAATCTCCCCGTCGTGGCGGGACGTTCGTAACGCGAAAGATCACCAGGGCTGTGGCGCGTATCAAGCATGGGCTGCAGGATAAGCTCTACTTGGGAAACCTTGATGCCTATCGCGACTGGGGATACGCGCCGGATTACGTCCGAGCCATTTGGATGATGCTGCAACAGGACGTCCCCGGAGACTACGTGATCGGCACCGGCGTGGCGCACAGTGTCAGGGAGTTTGTGGAAGCGGCGTTTAGCCACGCAGGGCTAGATTGGGAAAGGTATGTGGTCGTCGATAAACGGTATATGCGTCCGGCAGAGGTCGAGTTCCTGCAAGCGGACTGGAGCAAGGTTCGGGAGACTCTACATTGGCAGCCGACGGTGGATTTTCGAGAATTGGTCAAGATTATGGTGGAAGCCGACTTAAGGGAAGTTGAGACCAAATTGAGTGGCGGAGCGGCGGCCGTGGTTGTGACCAGTCAGCACTGATTCGCGGGATCGAGTTTTAGAGTATTCAAGCGATGGAAAGCTTGGCTTTCTTCAATTCAAGTAGTCAGGCAATGCCGGCATTTTGAGACAGCCTTTCGAAGGAGAATGTAGAGATGGATTGGACAAAGAAGAGCGTTCTAGTCACAGGGGGAGGAGGCTTTCTCGGCACGCATTTTGTCAAAAGGCTCCGCACGGCCGGATGCAAGGATCCATTTGTAGTGCGCCATCGCGAATACGACCTGTGCCGTGAAGAGCAAGTTGTCAAATTATTTCGTGAACATCCTGCGGATATTGTTGTGCATTTGGCGGGGTTGGTCGGCGGGAACGCGCCGAACCAGAAATGGCCGGCGCAGTTTTTTTATCAGAATCTGATGATGGGCACACTTACCCTGCATTACGCATGGAAGACTGGAGCGGAGAAATTTATATGCGCGGGAGCGGGTTGCGCGTACCCGGAGCTTGCGCCTTTGCCCTTGAAGGAAGAGACCTACTGGGACGGGTTCCCGCAAAAAACAAGTTTTGCTTATGCATTGGCGAAGCGTACCCTCCACGCACAATCGATGGCGTATTGGAACGAGTACAGGTTTCCGGCGATCGTGACCCTCCCCGGCAACATCTATGGGCCGTATGACAATTTTAATTTGGAACACGCGCACGTGCTCCCAGCCCTGGTGCGCAAGTTCGTGGAAGCGACCGCCGTTGATCAGGGTAAGGGCCAGGCGGTCGTCGTTTGGGGGTCGGGAAAACCCGCTCGTGACTTTGTCTACGTGGCAGACGTCGCAGAGGGCATGTTGCGCACCATTGAGATGTATGATCATGCTGAGTTAGTTAATCTTTCCTCCGGGCGGGAGTATACTATCCGCGAAGTCGTCGAAGAGCTCGTGGAGATCACAGACTTCGAGGGTGAAGTCATCTGGGATGAATCCAAAGCCGAAGGACAGAGCCACCGTATGTTTGACACAAGCAAAGCAGAACATGATCTTGGGTTCTATGCGCGAACCCCTTTGCGAGAAGGGTTGAGGCTCACAGTTGAGTGGTATCGCAAGCACGGAGCAGAGGCTCGCAAAGAGACGAGCAATCCAGCCTTCCAGAATGCGTGAAACTCGTTGGTTTGGCGCTGAACGAGAGAAGATAAATTGGATTCTTCTGCCGTGGAAGAACCTGTCGGGGTGTGGCGTTTCCTGGCGAACGCGTGAGCGTTCGTAAACCACAAGTTCTACGAAGTTAGCGAGGCGGGGTTCGGCAGGATGTGTAGGCGCGATCTCTGAAGCGGTTTCCACTTGCCAGGCAACCAGTTGGGCAGTTCGCTCTTGCGGACTGAGGAAGATTCATCAGCTATTGCGTAAAATACAGTTGCGGTCTACATCGAGCCGGCGGCAGGTGCTGCTGAGGCAGGTCAGGATCGCCGCCGTTCGGCACACGCGGATTGCTGACGAGCAGCGAGTTCTTTCGACTATGGAAATATTTCCATAGTGGTCAAAGGTGGGCAGATTGCCGCACATCACCAGAATAACCGGACAACTTCACCGGAATGCGCAGCTTCACGGGGGCTCGTTCATCGAGCTATCCGGAACGAGTGAATAAGCGAGATGAGTATGAATATGAACAGACAAGTGGCCATAGCTCCTGTTATCCACTGCGCGGCGGTGTTGGCAGGTATTTTTCTCATGACCGCCAACCCGCTCGTGGCCGAACAGCCTGGAGCGCCGGACGGCATTGGTCAGGCGGCTCGCGATTCCAACCGTTCGGCGACCGTTTGTGAGGCTTCGACATTGGGTTCTCCGTACATCCCGATTGACAGTTGGGTCTATCCAGCCGTGCTCCGGCTATATTCGATGGGCTATGTCGATCATGTTTACCTGGGGATGCGCCCCTGGACGCGCGCCAGTTTGAGCCACATGCTTGAAGACATCGACGCCCAGATCGAGGATGCGAATACTTATGAGGTTTCAACCGCGGACGAGGCGCAGGATATCTACGCCGCTTTGATCCATTTTTTGCACTACGACGCCGGAATGCAATGCCTGACGCACCAGGGCGGCGAGCATGTCGAATCGCTCTACTCCGTGGCCCGCGCCATCAGCGGCATACCCCTACGTGATAGCTTCCATCTCGGCTCGACCATCATCAACGACTACGGCCGTCCTTACCAGAATGGATTCAACAACTACTCAGGCGCAAGCGGCTATGCTACTGCTGGCCGGTTTACTTTGTATGCGCGCGGCGAGTTTGAAGCAGCACCCTCGGCTACCGGCTACTCCCAGGCGTTGGCCCAGGCGCTCAGTACGGTGGACAACACAACCTTTCTCAACCCTGCCACCAATCTTCCCTACCCCCAGGCCACCATCCCTATGGGACCCATCGCAAACACCGCCATCGGCAGGGTCATGGAGGCTTACATCTCCGCTCACCTCCTCAACCACGAGATCTCATTTGGCAAACAGGACAACTGGCTTGGGCCGGGGCTGGGCGGCGGCATGGCTTACTCCAACAATGCGGAAAACATCTATTCCTTCCGCATCAACCGCGTAGAGCCGTTGCACATTCCACTGCTCTCCCGGCTCATTGGGCCTTTTCGCTACGACTTTCTGGTCGGTAAGCTCCGGGGACACACGTTCATGCCCAACCCGGCGTATGTCGCCAACCCTTCGCCCAATCTGTCCAATGTGATTAATCCCGGTGACCCCTGGGTCCACGTAGAAAAGATCAGCTTCCGGCCCACGGAAAACCTGGAATTAGGCTTTGAGCGCACCGTAATTTGGGGTGGCGAGGGACACGCGCCCATCACCATTCGCACTTTTGCGAAGAGTTTTATCAGCATGTCTTCGCCCAGCGCTATATCGAAGAATGGCCGTGACGACCCCGGCGCGCGCTTTGGCGCATTTGATTTTTCCTACCGGCTTCCCTTCGTCCGCAAATGGCTTACGCTCTACGCGGACTCGGAAGTGCATGACGACGTCTCCCCCATCGATGCTCCGCGGCGCGCCTCCTGGCGGCCCGGTCTTTATCTCTCCCACGTGCCCGGTATTCCCAAGCTGGACATACGCGCCGAAGCCGTCTCCACCGATCCGCCCATCAAGACCAGCAATGGCGGCCTCTTCATGTACTGGGAGAGCATCCAACGTCAGGGCTATACCAACCAGGGCCAGCTCTTCGGCGACTGGATCGGGCGCGAGGACAAGGGCGGCCAGGGACTGATTACCTATCACCTGAGCGGCAATGAATGGCTCCAGGTGGGCGTACGCAATCAAAAAGCCGCAAAGGACTTCATTCCTGGCGGCACCACTCTGAACGATATCAACTTCCAGGTGGTCAAGCGCATCGGCAAGGACTTCGAGATCAACGGCAACTTCGCCTACGAACATTGGAAGGCTCCCATTTATCTTACTGGCCAGCAGACCGTGACCACCACCACTATCCAACTCACATGGTTTCCGGAGAGGAAGATCAGCTTTTAGAAGTGGGCTGGAAATAGGTGCCCTCTCATAGGTCTTAGCCCAGTTTTTCATTTTGAGTAAAGTCAGTTGCACTTATGATAGGTGAACCAGTTTTCATGCGACTTTGAAGACCAGGGTACTCCTCTGGAGGCATACACCCAGAGGATGAGATACAAAACCTGTCTTTTCGGCTTTCCCTCAACTCCTCCATGAGGGTTGATTTAAGGGGCTATAAGTCATATCCGATGGCTTGTTGCTAGGTCGGAGCTGGATGGACACGTCGAGCACTCTCGGGTTTTATTCCCTGAAAAGAATACAAAAGCTCCCCCGGGCCCTTCCGAAAAGAGATGTAATCCTTTTGTAATGTAGCGGAGTCTATACTATCAACATGCCCAAATACTCCATTGTCATTCCTTTCCACAATGAAGAGGAGAACGTGACCATTTTGTACGCGCGCCTGAAGCAGGTGATGGAGCAGGTGGGCGAAAGTTTTGA
>Ga0326727_10017400_pt1 | contig 14929 bp, 19 predicted proteins | sample MB2enrmetagenome_FD_207643 | JGI IMG/M metagenome (GOLD analysis project Ga0326727, IMG submission 207643) | Lab enriched peat soil microbial communities from McLean, Ithaca, NY, United States - MB29MY | ecosystem: Environmental > Terrestrial > Soil > Wetlands > Peat | place: USA: New York... | reverse complement strand
TCTCTACCAGGCCATCCGAAAGGCTCTACCTCATCTCTCCTCGGAAAACGCCACAGCTTGGTTCAGAACCTGTCAGAACCGGGTACAGCTATCATGATATTGCTCTAACGGACAGGGCCGTACCGTCGAAGAGTGCCGCGACAGCCTCTGCGCCGCCATTCAGTTGATTCTGGAAGATCGCAAGGACAGCGCAGTCTGAAACGCACACTCCGCCCCTCGGCGAACCGTGAGGCGGAGTGATGGCAGGTTGAGAAGAGCTACTCGGCGGCTTCCGCTTCCGCGACGGATTCGGCCACCGGCGCTTCGGCGGCGGCTTCTTCCGTGGCTTCGGCCAGCACGTTGATCTTCACGTGCGCGGCGACTTCGCGGTAGAGCTTGATGGTCACGGTATGCTCGCCAACCGTCTTGATCGACTCAGGCAGCTGAATCTTGCGGCGATCAATCTCGAAGCCCTTGGCCTCAAGCGCGGCGGCGATGTCGGCCGATGTGACGGAGCCGAAGAGGTGGCCGGCCTCGCCCGACTTGCGGGTGAAGTCGAGTACGACGGGTTCGAGCTTGACGGCCAGCGCCTCGGCCAGTGCCTTCTCCGTGGCGGAGCGGCGGGCGGCGGCGCCCTTCATCTGCTCGACCACGGCCTTGTTGGCCGAGGTGGCCTGCAGCGCCAGTTTGCGGGGCAGCAGAAAGTTGCGGGCATAGCCGTCGGCGACTTTAACTAGATCGCCGCGGTGGCCCAGATTCACTACATCATCCTTCAAAATGACTTCCATGATTCACTCTCCTGTGTGCGTTCGGCATCCACATTATCGCCCTCCGCCAAATCAGCTTCGCGCGAGCCACTCACAGCGAGCGGATGCGCGAGGCGGCGGAACGGCAGCCGATGGTTACGGCGATTCCAGGAATCGCATTCGTGCATTTTCACTGTTCCTGTAAGGTCGGTTTCCTGGTTTCCCACCCATTTCACAAAGAACGTGAAATGGATGGGGCACGGAGTTTCCTTACACCATCAGTGAAAATGCTTTAGTGCCGCGTGGCAAACGGCAGCAGGGCGATGTTCCGGGCCTGCTTGATGGCGCGGGTCAGGCGGCGCTGGTGCTTGGTGCATACGCCGGTGAGCCGGCGGGGCACAATCTTGCCGCGCTCGGCCACAAAGCCCTGCAGCAGCCGGACATCGCGGTAAGGAATCGCGTCGATCTTCTCGGTGCAGAACTTGCAGACCTTCTTGCGGCGGAAAAACTTGCCGCGCCCGCCAGGACCGCTGGAGGGCCGTCCGCCGGGTCCGCCGGCAGGCCGTCCGCCGGTGCGGGGGCCTGAACTGTGGCCGTAACTGTGACCCGAACCCGGACCGGATTCCGAGCTGGCTGCTACAGGTGCGCTGGTTGCTTGAGTCTCATCAGACATGCTGTTTCCTCTTTACTCTCTTGGATTCCGGCGAAGAGCCGTTGGGCGACCGCCGGAACGCTGGATCGGGCCGCAGCCGACACCCCGCTATAGCGGGCCGGCAACGGCAATTCGTGGCAAACCGTGCTAGACGGCTGGGACCGGCTCGGCGGCTGCCGCTACGGGAGCAGCGTCCGCCAGCGGAGCGGGCGCAGCAACCGGAACCGGCGCAGCGGCCTGAACCGGCGCGGCTGCACTCCGGCGGACGCCGCGCAGAGCCTTGACCTTGGCCAGACGCTTCTCTTCCTCGTCAATGCGCACGGTGATGAACTTGATCACCGGCTCGGTAACGCGCAAACGGCGCTCCAGCTCCAGCACCACCGCGCCGTTGGCCTCGATGGTGAGCAGAACGTAGTTGCCGTCGTTGAACTTGCGCACCGTGTAGGCGAGCTTGCGCCGGCCCATCTTCTCCACCGTCTTCACCAATCCGCCACCCTTGGTGACGTTTTCGGAGAAGCCGGCGATCAGCTTGTCAACATCCTCTTCGGCCGCATCGGGCCGAACAATGAACATAACCTCATACACACGCAACATCCGGTTTCCTTTTCCGCTGGACTCTCCAGTTTCACCCTGAACTCCAGCCATGCACTCTCGTCTTGTTTTTCCAGCCTCTTGCTTCTTTCGATTCCAGTAGAGTTTCGGGCTTCCAGGTCTATTCCCTATTCCCTATTCCCTATTCCCTGTTCCGGTTCCCTGTCTTTCCGGTTGAACTCGTTCATCGCGGCTGCCGGGCCGTCGGAGAGGATGCGCCGCGCGGCGGTCGCCGCCCGGGACAGCACCTCGTCCAGCACCGTCAAATCCTTCTGGCGCATCGGCGAGAGCAGGTAATCCCTGCCCGGCCGTCTGCCGCCGCCTGCCGCAATGGTTTCTGGAAGTAAATCCAGTCCCACTCCAATGCGCAAACGCAACCACTCCTGCGAGCCCAGAGCGCCGATGATGCTGCGGGCTCCTTTGTGCCCCGCCGCCGAACCGCGCTCCCTGATCTTGATGGTTCCCAGCGTCAGGTCCAACTCGTCGTAGATCACGAGCAGATCCCGCGCCGGGTCCGCATCAAACTCTCGAACCAGAGCGGCCACTGCCAGCCCGCTCTCGTTCATAAACGTCTCCGGCTTGGCCAGAACCACCTTGCGCCCCGCCATGTGGCAGGTTGCGGTAACGGCCCGGCAGCGCCGGTTTTGGACCACAACCCCTTCTTGCCGGGCGATGCGGTCGATGGCCATGAACCCCGCGTTGTGCGGGGTCCACAGATACTCCAGACCCGGATTGCCCAGCCCCACCATCAAGAAGGGACCGTTGCACGCTCCGGATTCGTGGCCCCCGGCGAGCGATTTTGGCTCGCTGGGGTGAACGGACTGGCTTTCCGCGTCCAAGAGTTACTTCTTCGCCTCGGGCTTCTTGCCCGGCGCTGCGGCCTCAGGCTTCTTCGCCGCTGACGCATCTTCCGGCTTGCCCTTCTTGGCAACTTCCGGCTCGGCTGCTGTCGTTGCCGCTGCCGCTGCCGCCGTGGCTGCCGCCTCGACTTCGGCCGCGGTCGGCGCTTCTTCGCGGATGGAGACGACGTGAGCCACGGTCGCATCCTCGGAGTTAAGGTACTTGATCTTCTCCGAGTGAGGCAGGCCGCTGATGCGCAGCACGCCATGCATCTCCAGATGGCTGACGTCCACCGCAATGTTGGCGGGAATGTCCGCCGGGAGGCACTCGATCTCCACCTCACGCAAGACCTGGTCGAGGATGCCGCCGGAGTTCTTGACCCCCAGCGGAATTCCCAGCAGCTTCACGCGTACGCTGACGCGCAGAGTCTTGTCCAGAGCGATGCGCTTCAGGTCGATGTGGATCAACTCATCCTTGAGCGGCTCGCGCTGCCAGTCGACGATCATCGCCTTGGCCGCGCTCTGGCCGGCGACTTCAACGTCGAAGATCGTGTTGTGCCCGGTCTCTGAGAAAAGGATCCGCGCAATCTGCTTGGGGTCCACCTCGATGGCCACCGAATCGTGTCCCGGACCATACAGCACGGCTGGAATCTTGCCCGCGGCGCGCACGCGGCGAGCGGCATTTTTGTTGAATTTGCCCTCACGGGGCTTGGCTACGACTACTTCGGACATTCGCTCTCTCGTTTCCTGGTTTCGGGCACGAACAGTTGAGGTTCGCTCCCTTTGTGAAGGCCAGTTCTCAGTTTTTAGTTCTCAGTTCTCAGCAAAGGCCGTGCTCCGGCTGCCGGTAACTGACAACTGAGAACTGAGAACTGACTACTTAGTTAAACAGCGTACTCACGCTGGTTTCCATGTGAATGCTCTCGATAGCCGCGCCCAGCAGGCCGGCAATGGAGAGCACCTTGATCTTGGGCAGCTTCTGCGCCGCCTCGCGCAGCGGAATGGAGTTGGTGACCACCAACTGCTCCAGGCGCGATGCGGCAATGCGGTCAATCGCCGGCCCGGAGAGCACGGCGTGGCTGGCCCCGGCGTAAACGGTTGCCGCTCCGGCGGAGTAAAGTGCATCTACCGTTTTGACCAGCGTACCGGCCGTATCGACAATGTCGTCGAGAATGAGGCAGGATCTGCCCTTCACGTCGCCGATCACGTGCATCACCTCGGTCACATTCATGTCCGTGCGGCGCTTGTCTACGATGGCCAATGGCGCTCCTACCTTCTGCGCGAAGAAGCGTGCCCGCTCCACGCCGCCGGCGTCCGGCGAAACAACTGTCAGGTTCGGCAGGTTCAGCTCGCGGAAGTAGCTCACCAGCACCGGGCTGGCGTACAGGTGATCGACGGGAATGTTGAAGAAGCCCTGAATCTGCGCGGCGTGCAGGTCAACAAAGAGGGCGCGGTTGGCGCCGGCGGTGGTCAACAGGTCGGCGATGAGCTTGGCGCTGATGGCCACGCGCGGACGGTCCTTGCGATCCTGGCGGGCGTAGCCGTAATACGGCACCACCACCGTGATGCGCGCCGCCGAGGCCCGCTTGAGCGCATCGATCATCACCAGCAGCTCCACCAGGTTCTGATCCACCGGGTAACAGGTGGGCTGGACAACAAAAACATCCACTCCGCGCACATTCTCCAGCAACTGGAAGTAGACCTCGCCGTCGGCAAAGCGCTGAATCTTGACATCGCCCACCGGAACGCCGATGTGGCGGCCAATCTCCTCAGTCAGCGGCCGGTTAGCCGTGCCACTGAAGAGCTTGAAGCGCTTGTCCTCGCTCAGGTTGCGGCTGCGCTTGCGATCCGGAGCCAGTTTGGCCTCCTTCGCTTTCGCGGCCGCATCCGCCGCGGCAAACTGCGCGGCCTCTTTTGCCGCCGCCTGCCCGCCGTCCTGCTGGTTGTCTTCCGCCGTCACCGTCGATCTTCCTGCTTCCATCTTCGATTGCCTCCAAGCTGGTTGGCTTTGGGCTACTGTTCACTGACCACTGAAACTTGGCTGGGCGACCAGGATTCGAACCTGGACAAATGCCTCCAAAGGGCATTGTCCTACCATTAGACGATCGCCCAAAACCTACGGTAAAAGCATCTCGCGCCAGTACTTCGCTCGCGGCAGAGTGCGGGTCAGAAGACTCTCCACTCCCACCGGCCGCAGACGCTCACGCGCCACCTCCGCATCTCCACGGGTTCGGTACAACCCATAGAGCGCTGAACCAGACCCGGACAGCGAAGCATGGAGAGCTGCCTCCGGTCTGCCCGATCCCAATAGTATGCGCTTGATTTCTGCAAGGGAAGGATGCTGGGCAAAAACGACGCGTTCAAAGTCGTTCACAATCCAGCTCGTAATCCCGGTGCGGACAAGCGCGGACTCCATCGGTCCGGCCAGGTTCTCGCCAGCGGCAAGAACACCGGAGGAGCCAACTCCCTGCCGTCCTTCGGGGATCGCTCCCTGAAAGGCGCTGGCATAGGCGCGGCTCAACTCTTCTAGTTTATCCGCGCTGGCCTCCGCGGTCAAACCCTCGGCTGCGCAGAGCCTGTCCCAGTCGCGAAAGGCCTGCGGCGTGGAGACGCCCAACTCCGGCGTGGCCACTACGCACCAGACCGGCTCAAGGTCGGGAAGCGCAGAGACCTGTTGCCCCCGGTCCAGCCCCAGAACCGTTCCTCCAATCAGGAATAACGGCACATCGGAGCCAACCTGCGCGGCAATCTCCATCCGCCGCGCACCCCATAACGATCTGTCATCCTGAGCGTTTCGAAAAACTTTGTCATCCAGAGCGGAGTTTGTCACGTTCTTTGTGACAAACGCAGTCGAAGGACCTGCGGTTTCTCCCCCTGTTACAAGTTGGGTGCCCCATCCTTCAGCGGCTTTATCGCGGAAGGGTGGGAAACCACGAACCCCCATCTCCGCAGCCAGTTCCGCCTCCAATCCCATCAGCGCCGCCACGGCATTGGCCGACCCAGCTCCCAGCCCGCCCTGCACCGGCAACCGCTTTTCGATATGAATTTCGACCTCGGCGGTAATCCCAAGCGCCTCCAGCGCCAGCGCCACCATCTTCCAGGCCGTGTTGCGGGCGTCGGTGGGAACGCGGCTGTTATTCGAAGTCAGCCGCAGCGCGGTCGCCGCGGCGGGATGCGCCGTTACCGTCACCGTGTCATACAGTTCCAGCGTCTGGTAAACCGTAACCAGCGCATGAAAGCCATCAGCGCGCGGCGCGCCGATTCCCAGGCCCAGGTTGATCTTCGCGTGTGATCGAACGGCGGTAGGCATACCGATTCATTGTAGTGCGGAACGGCGCTGCTGGATTCTCACAGTGTAATCTGAATGCGATATGCCGCCCTATGGTACACCGCCGATATAACCTTCAAGCCCGCCGGCAGTTTACTGCGCGGAATGTGGCTGTGAAGTTGACCCGATTGCATGGCTCTGCGCCACCTGCGGCCGGAATCTCCATGAGCCGGGAGCCATGAGTTCGATGCGTCCATTCGCGACCGCAACCTCGAAAAGATACAAGCCGGATTTATTGTTGGCGAATATCTTTTCATTCTTCTGGTCGGTATGGTTCTAGCTATCCTGTGCGTTTTGTCTGAGTTTCGCGACAAATATTCGGATAGCTTTTCGATCTTCGGCGTGGTTCTAAGTGGAGCTTTCTGGATAGTCTATTGTCTTGACGTATATTATGACCGCCAGAAGTAATGGGGCCATGTCTCCCTTGTCCGAGTCTTACATGAGCGATACGCTTGCTCCTGTCGTCTTGAACGCTTCACGAGCCGCGGCAATCGTCGCGGCGATCTCCGCTTCGCCATGCGCCGTGCTCAGAAACGCCGCTTCGAACTGCGAGGGCGGCAGCCAGACGCCCTGCTCCAGCATCGCCCGGTGAAAGCGCCCGAAGGCAGCCGTGTCGCTCTGCGCGGCCTGGGCGTAATTGGTGACGGGGCCGGCGGTAAGGAACCAGGTCCACATCGAGCCGACGCGGTTGAGTGTCAGCGGAACACCGGCGCGGGCGGCTTCGGCGGCTACGCCCTCGGCAACGGCCATCGCCGTAGCTTCAAGTTGTGGATAGACCTCGGCGGCGTGCTCCTGCAAATAACTGATCGTAGCGATGCCGGCGGCCATCGCCAGCGGATTGCCGCTCAGAGTTCCGGCCTGATAGACGGGGCCGAGAGGCGTCAGCAGATCCATGAAGCGGCGTTTCCCGCCGAAGACGCCCACCGGCAGGCCTCCGCCGACGATCTTGCCCAGCGTCACCAGGTCGGCATCCACGCCGTAAAGCTCGAGCGCTCCGCCCAGCGCCACACGGAAGCCGGTCATCACCTCGTCGGCAATCAGCAGTGCTCCTTCGCGCTGGGTGAGCGCACGCAGGCCGGCCAGGTAGCCGGCGGCGGGCGGGATACAGCCTGCGTTGCCGACCACCGGCTCCAGAATCATCGCGGAGATTTGGCCCGGATGCGCGGCAAAGGCCGCTTCCACGGCTGCCAGGTCGTTGTAAGGCAGGGCGAGGGTCAGCCGGGCAATCTCCTCAGGCACGCCGGCCGAGCCGGGAATGCCAAAAGTCGCCACGCCGGAGCCGGCTTTGACCAGAAGGCCGTCCGAGTGACCGTGGTAGCAGCCTTCGAATTTAACGATGATCTTGCGGCCGGTGGCTGCGCGAGCCAGCCGAATGGCGCTCATTGTGGCTTCGGTGCCGGAACTGACAAAGCGCAGCTTCTCGATGGCCGGATAGCAGGCGACGACACGTTCGGCGAGATCGGCTTCGGCGGCCGTGGACGCGCCAAAGCTGGCCGAGTTGCGCGCCGCTCGCTCGATGGCCTCGACCACCGGCGGAAAGGCGTGGCCCAGAATCATCGGCCCCCAGGAGCCAAAATAATCCACATAACGGTTGCCGTCGGCGTCGGTGAGGTACGCGCCCTCGGCGCGCTCGACAAACGGCGGCGCGCCGCCCACCGCGCCAAAGGCACGCACGGGCGAGTTCACGCCGCCGGGGAAGAAGCGCTCAGCGCGGAGTTGAAGGGCTTGGGAACGTGTGTGGGGGCGGGCTGGCGTCTGTGAACTCATGGTGGGTTCAGTATAGAAGGCGGAAGGAGCAGGCAGCAGCCGAATTGAATCCTCCCTTTGCAGAAATACATCTTGAAGAATATGAGCAGTCTGCAGGAAATCGGCGACCGCCTACTGGTGGTCTACGACGGACACTGCGGCCTCTGCAACGGCTTGGTGCATTGGCTTCTCAAACATGATCGGCACGACCGGCTGCGCTTTGCCGCCTCCGCCTCGACTGTTGTAGCACCGCTACTGGCCGGGCACTCACGAGAACTTGAACCGGATGGAACTCCCGGAACCGTGCTGGTTTTTCGCAATCCCCTGGCGCCGGGCGAGCAGCTTTTCGTTCGCTTCGCCGCCACATTGGCTGTACTACATGTGTTGCCGCAGCCCTGGCCGGCGATTGCCGCCACGCTTCGCTGGATCCCCGTTTTTCTCACTGATCCGGCCTACCGATTGGTCGCACGTTGGCGCTATAGAATCTGGGGACGCTTACAAACCTGCCGTCTGCCCACCGCCTTAGAGCGGGAGAGGTTTCTGTAGATCACGGTCGAGATACTCCAAATCCAGCAGAATCTACTATCTACGTTCGTCTTTATCCCGCCTCGCTCAGTTTGTCATACGCGGGAATCGTCTAGGCTTCCCAAGACTCGCCCTCGCGCAGAAGAACAACCTCAGTCTTCCCTCCCACAGCGCGCACACGCTTGCTGAATCCCTCCGCAGTATGCCCGGTCCGCAGCAATGGTGAGCGGGGCAGAATTCCCAGATGAATGGGAATGACAGTCCGGGGCCGAAGCGCTTCCACGGCGCGCGCCGCGCTCTTTTCCCCCATGGTCATCGGAATGCGAAAGGTCGTAACCGGCATCAACGCCAGATCCAGGCTGAACTTTTTACCAATCTCTTTCATGAATCCGCCGTAATAGGTGTCTCCCGCGAAATAGACGTGCTTCCCCTCCGCCTCAATCACGAAGCCTCCGGGCAGGCCCATGTGCAGCGCGGGCGCCGCTGTCACGGCAACGGAGCCAAACTGCCGCTGCTCCCATCTCCCCAGGCCCACCACATTCTTTGCTCCTTTGGCGCGGGTTATCCAGGCCGCCGCGCTCCAAGTCACCACGGGCACTGAGTCCGCAAGAGCGCGAAAGTAGCGGGAATCCGTGTGGTCCCAGTGATTGTGTGAGACCAGAACCAGATCGACGGCCGCCATCTCCTCTCTGGTCCTGGAAGGCAGTGCGGTCCTCTTGTAGGCAGGATTGCCCCACGTACCAAAGTAGGGGTCGGTGAGAATCTTCGTCCCGGCAGCTTCGATCAGGACAGTACTGTGACCGATCATCGTAACTTTCATGGATCCTCCAGGATTTACGGTGCAACAACGCAATCGAGTTACTCAATCTTCATTTTGCGACGACCAAAACGCATCGGTGATTTATGCAACGCTCCCGGAATTCTCTGTTGCCAACACCGGCAGATCGACACTGCGACGCGCCGGCAAAAGTACCCAGCGTAGATCGATCAGAATATGAAGGAGGATCGGCAGCAGCAGAGAACCGCTTTGCACATAGAGAAACGTGAAGAGGATACCGGCTATCGCCGTCACAATCATTCCGGTTGCGCCCTGATAGAAATGGGCCAATCCAAAGCAGGCGGCAGCGACCAGAACCAACGTCGTTCCTTTCAGTCCCACGACGTTATGCAATGTGCAGAGCAGCCACCCGCGAAATACAACTTCTTCGCAAACGCCCGCGCTGATTGCCACCGCTGCAAAAAGAAAACGTTCGCGAGGACCGGACGGGAGCAGGGCGAAAAAATCCGGCAAGAGCCGGCGCCACCATTGCTTCTTTCGATCTCCATTCGCGCGTCGATTCTTCCATAAACGAATCAAGATGGCGAATACCGTGCCGAACAAAATGCCCATACAGAGCCCCCAATATATCCCCCTTGCGTAATCGCCAGCTGAGCCTCCGTCGCGCAATATAGACTGAAATACACTGGCGTGATCCAACGCCAAATATTCTGGATGGAATTTGCTGAAATCGAATTGCAGCGCAAAAAGTGCAAGCGTGACGCTGGTAAACTCAAACACAAGGCCGCGCAAGTAATAACGGGTCCGAGCTTTGGTGTCACCTTCCTCAATGGCGCTCTTGAGCTGGCGATAGGCATGGCTGAAACGAATGACTCTCTGGACGAGATAAGCCGCTAAAATCAGATCGAACAAAAAGGTAAGGGCTGAAAGCATTTGCATTCTCTCCTTTATGCGTGTTGGAAATAACAAAAATGGCAACCCCGCCGCAAACGGCAGGGTTGTTCAATCGTGACGAGGTTGCATGGCGCGTTTGGCCCAGATGCGGGCGAGCTGGTAGATCGCCACAACGTCTAGGGAGACGCCCAGCCCCGCGCACATACCCCTGCAATGGCCGTCAGGCGCAGCCGTCAGATGCAGCAGCGACAAGAGCAAATTCGGCCAGCCGTAGGCGCTGGCCAGATCGATTTGAGCAACCACCAGCAGGGCGATGAGAAGCGGCAGCGATGTTTTCAGACCGCAAGTATCAAGCAGAGACATAGGATTTCCTTTCAGGAGCGCGAAGCGCATCCGCAGGAGCGGCGCGCGGACCAGTAAAGCAGGCAGACGGCGCATCCCATCAGCAGTAAGCGCAGGTCAGTGTAGATGTGTGGGTGGCGGTGGCCGAAGCTATCCTCAAAAAGTACGAGCGTAAGGGCGGACCAGAAGAGACAGAGACCAGCGGCCTGAATGCGGCGGGTCTTGGGATCGAGTTGGTGGCGATGAAACGGGCACATGGGAAACTCCTCCAGAAGATTTAGTTTTTGAAGCGATACCATAACATCAGGGCTATCTTTGTCCCGCCCATCGCGTAGATCACCGCAATCAAATCCCAGGGGACGCTGTGTTCGACAAGAAGGTGATATTCGAGCAGGGCAAAGACAGTGAGTGTACCGATGATGGCTGCTGCGCTGGTCGAGCGGCGTTGATGTTCGAGAAAACGCTCGTCGGCAATATGGTCGAGCATGAGAATGCGGCTTAGTAATGGATGGATCATGCTTTCTCCTCCAACTGAAAAATGTCATCGGTGGAACAGGCGAAGATGCGGGCGAAGATCAGCGCCAGTTCCAGGCTGGGCACGTAGCGGTTGCGCTCGATGGAGTTGATGCTCTGGCGAGAGACGCCCGCCGCCAGCGCCAGTTGCTCCTGCGTCCATTCGCGCGCCGCGCGCAGCTCTTTGACCCGGTTTGTGATGGTGCGCTCCATGTAAAGTCGGCTTTCCAAAACAGAATAGCGCTGGGGCTGTGCAATGTCAAGCCGACTTTCCATCAATTGCGCAAAGTTTCTCGTCGAAGTGCTGAACCGGCAGGGGTATTGCGTCATGGAGGGGGGGCGAAAACCTTCGTAAAGAGTCATGGATCAGTGTTTTAGGGCACTGATCCATGGCGGTTTAGCTCTTAGCGACGCGAAAGCGTGATCCCCAGGCCGGTGGTCAGAACCACGTCGTTGCTCTTCGATCCCGCGGGCGGAAATGAGGTATAGCGGTCGCTGAAGGCTGTCTGCCATGCGAGAATTTTCCCTATCTTGGTGCTAAAGGCCGAATCAACTGCAAATTGATACTGGCCGGCCTGGTTAAGGTCTGGATAGAAAAAAGCCTGCTCGGTCACCAGGCTGCCGGCTCCCAGCTTGTGCATATATATTTCGCCCAAGTCCATGGCGGCAAAGCTGTTTGTAGGAGTGGGCGTGTAGGATTCATGGGTCCAGACGACTCCCCCGAGAAGATCGAAAGTTTGCCGGGGCGTCTTGATCGGATGCCAGCCTAAACCGCCACCGATGATGGAGCGAAGATCGAGATTCTGAAGCGCGTTGGAGGAAAAATCTCCCGTACCAAAGGCGAAGAGTGTGGAATGCAGCGTATGTTCGTAGCGCAATCCGCCGCCGGTGGAGTTGGCGCTGGTGGCTGGAACAGCGTTGGCGTTCTTGCTATAAAGAAAGTTCGCGTACAGCGAAGTATTGTCGGTCCTGGTCGCTCGGGCAGCCATAAATCCTGCGGCGAAGGTGGCGGTATCGGAGTTTCCTCGGGCCAGAGCAAGGCTGACATTCGCGGCGCCGGCCCAATCATGGCCCCAGTTCGGATGGAGGGAGTCCTCATAGGTCTGCTGATCGGCGGGCAAACGCAAAACCAGAACGGCGGCTGGGTCCATATTGAGCTGGCCGGAAGGCGTGCCGACCGCGACTTCCGTGCTGGTGCGCTCGACAGAAATTACGTTCAACTTTTCCTTCGGCGTGGATAGAATCATGGGCTGGCTCATGGTAAGGCTGGCGATCTGATCCCACGCTATCGTGACAACGTCAGCATACGCTGTCTTGAAGATGAGCTTGCCGCCTTCAAGTTTCACCGCGGTTCCGGTGACCCGGTCGCCGTTTTTCAGCACCACCGTGTCGGCATGGAGAAGAGGGACGGCGAGAAGCACGGCAGCAACCAGCAGTGGGGTCAAAATTCTCGAAAAACGAACTTTTCGCAACAGATTTCCTCCAGGGAGAGTTAGGGAAGAGGCCAAAGCGCAAAAATACTTCCGCCAGTTCCATGCAGAAATCATAATTCGACTGCGGCAAAATTCCTAGAAATCTCATGAACTTCAAGCTGGAAAGTTTGGCGAATGATGGAGAACCGCGACCTTGAACAAGCTGCGGCGCTGACGGTGATGCCGCGCATTTTGTGCCTATCCTTCTGGCTTGGGAGGCGGGCGGGATTGTGTATATAGAACGATACCTCTTCAAATCCTGCTAAAATTGTCTGTCGGCCTGCATGCCGTTCCGGAATCCAATCGCAGAAAGCCCGTGTCATGCCCAACCAGAGTGTCTCAGACGAAGCCCAGAGCAAATCCGTGACCTACGCCGACGCCGGCGTGGACATCCGCAGTGCCGACCGCGCCAAGGAACGCATCAAGTACCTGGCGCAAAAGACCTTTAACCGCAATGTCTTAGGCGGTATCGGCGGCTTCGGCGCGCTCTACCGGCTGGATATGCAGCGCTGGAAGAACCCCATCCTGGTCAGCTCGGCCGACGGGGTGGGCACCAAGCTGAAGATTGCCTTCGAGCTGGGAATGCACCACACGGTGGGCGCGGACCTGGTGAACCACTGCGTGAACGACATCGCCGTGCAGGGCGCCACGCCGCTGTTTTTTCTCGACTATCTGGCCAGCGGCAAGCTGGACCCGGAGGTGACCGAGAGCGTGGTGACTGGCCTGGCAGATGCGTGCAAGGCCAACGGCTGTGCGCTGATCGGCGGCGAGACGGCGCAGATGCCGGGCTTTTATGCCGAGGGGGAGTACGACCTGGCGGGCTTCATCGTGGGCGCGGTGGACCGCGACAAGATGGTGACCGGCGCGGGGATCAAGGCCGGCGATGTGCTGATCGGGCTGCCCTCGACAGGCCTGCACACCAACGGCTATTCGCTGGCCCGCAAGCTCTTCTTCGAGGTGGCCGGCTACAAGCACACGCAATATGTGACCGCCATCAAGGAGAAGGCCGGCGCGGCGCTGATGAAAACCCATCGCAGCTATTTGCACGTGATTCAGAAGCTAGTAACCGCGGGGCTAACCTCCGGCATGGCGCACATCACCGGCGGAGGCATCACGGAAAACCTGCCGCGCATCCTGCCCAAGAACACCACTGCACAGGTCGAGATTGGCTCCTGGCCGGTGCTGCCCATCTTCGAACATCTGCGCACGCTGGGCCAGGTCTCGCAAGAGGAGATGATGCGCACCTTCAACATGGGCATCGGGCTGATCGCGGCGATTCCCGCGGCCAAGTTTGTGCGCGCCAAGAACCTGCTCGACCGCTCCGAGGAGAAGTTCTACGTCGTCGGCCGCGTGGTCAAGGGCGAGCGGCGGGTGCAGTACACGTAAGCAGTTCTCAGTTGTCAGTTGTCAGTAAACAGCAGTTCATCCGCTTCGCTGAATTGCGATGAATAACCGCCATGTAACAGGGCACGACTTTACAGGGTGCCGAAAAACTCGATAGTAGGCTTGTTTTGTAACAGGGCACGGCTTTAGTAGGGCCGCAAGTGCAACAAAACAAATGTTGGGCTTTAGCCCCTGAGGGACTCTTTGGTACCAGCCTCGAAAGATCGGCCCCTTCGCCTCGGCATTCTGCTCTCCGGCCGTGGCTCGAACTTTCTGGCCATAGCCGAATCCATCCGCACAGGCCGTCTACCCGGCGTCGAGATCGCCGTCGTGATCGCCAATATCGCCGAAGCTCCCGGCATTGCCGCAGCGCAGCAACTGGGGCTGCCGCACGCAGTGCTTGTCTCCAAGGGCCGCAGCCGCGCCGAGCACGACGCCGATGTGATTGCCTGCCTGCGCGAGCATCGCGTGGATCTGATCTGCCTTGCCGGCTACATGAGGCTGCTCTCGCCTGAGTTTATCGCCGCCTTTCCCTATCGCATTCTCAACATCCATCCCTCGCTGCTGCCTGCTTTTCCCGGCCTTGAAGCGCAGACGCAGGCCTTCGACTACGGAGTACAGGTAGCCGGCTGCACGGTCCACTTTGTCGATGAGCATCTGGACCATGGCGTAATCGTCGTTCAACGGGCAATTCCGGTGCTGGAGACCGACGACGCGCACTCGCTCAGCGAGCGCATTCTGGCCGAAGAGCATCTGGCCTACACCGAGGCGATTGCCTGCGTGGCCAGCGGCGAATACGAGATTCGCGGACGGCGGTTAGTGAAGCTGAGTCTCCCCGATTAGAGCATTTCGCCTATTGGTATAGTGTGGATCTCCTGCTTGGCTCAAGGTTGCAGGTCGCTGAAAGAACAGGTAGCGCCGGCCTCCTGGCCGGCTGTCGCGTGGACCTCCAGGTCCACGTCGCACATTACAGCCATAGGAGAAATGCTCTAAAACCATGCCTGACACAACGCCACACTGTCGAAGCACCCATTAGAGCAGTATCAAGATAGATATACCCTAGGAACGCAATCGTCATTAATGCTCAAGTTCTCTGGTGAAGTCGCCGCGACGTGAAACCGATGGGACGAGCGTATTCGGA
>Ga0326727_10017399_pt1 | contig 14930 bp, 8 predicted proteins | sample MB2enrmetagenome_FD_207643 | JGI IMG/M metagenome (GOLD analysis project Ga0326727, IMG submission 207643) | Lab enriched peat soil microbial communities from McLean, Ithaca, NY, United States - MB29MY | ecosystem: Environmental > Terrestrial > Soil > Wetlands > Peat | place: USA: New York... | reverse complement strand
GCCGTGCCAAGGTTTTTGTCTTTGATTTTGGCCATGCGCGCTTGTTCTCTGTCCGTCAGGTTCTCCGGGTTTTTACGCCACAGCCATAGACTCTGGCGCAACGCATTCCTGGCCTCTGCGCTCCCCACGCGCACTTCTCTCCACCGCACCTCGTCCACCGCTACATTGGCATTTAAAATCACATGAAACTTGTCGAAGACCACTTGGGCGTTGCGGCAGTTCTCCGCCACTCCGGCTTGATAGGCCTGGCTCATGTCCATGCTCGCCTGGGTGATGGCGTGCCGATGGCCATTGTGTTTTTCCAGTGCCTCCACGAATCTCAGCCAGGTTTCCCGGTCTTTGCCCTCGGTGGCAAACAACACCCGTTTGCGCAACAAGTCAGCGAACACACTGATGTATTCCCGACCCTGGCGCACACACATCTCATCCACCCCCACACAACACACCTGGCTGAAGTCCGCCTCGGCATAGGCCGCACCCACCTGCCGGAACAGCAGGCGCCACATCCGGGTGTCGGTCTCACTCATCAGTTCAGCCGCCTTGCTCACCGGCATCTCCCGCATCAGCAGCAGCGCAAAGGCTTCAAACTCCTTGGTGAAGTGCAGGCTCAGCCCTTCCCAAGGCGGGCGCACCCGGAAGACATGGCCGCACTGGCGGCACTTGCCGCGCGGCAACCGGCATCTGATCTCACAGCGATATTGGAAGACATTGAGATGCCGCCAAGTCAGCATTTCGGTATGGTCATAGCAAAAGACCAAACCACCGTCTTGGGGACAGCGGGCTGCTTCCCACAGCGCTGGCCTTTCCCGGATCTCCAAAAAGACCGTGCCGCTTTCCCGCTCAAAGCGGCTCTCAGTTACTTCCCAGTTCAGTCCCAATCCTAATAATTCATGGAATAGTTTTTCAGGTGTCATTCCCGAAGATTACACGGCTATTCCACCGAAAACAGCGAAGAACCTGTTGCGGGTTCCAAACGCACATACACTTCTCATCATCTTCCCCTTCTTTCTGCCGGCTTGGACCCGCTGGAGGCGAAGAATAGACTCCCAGTTTCCAGCCGGAAATTGGGATGCGCGCTAACCGACAGGGCCCTCAACAAAGAATGGACATCCCGGCCCGAAAACGGTAACAATGCGGCTCCAGTCAATTACTTGTGAACGGAAGGAAAGTCCTATGATTAAACTGCTGCAAATTATTTGGATGATCATCAAGTGGGTGTTCTTCGCCATCGGCGTCCTGGCGGTGTTCGTGGTATTCCTGCTCCTGGCCGCGGCCCTGGCGGGGGCGCGCGGACACCATCGGATACCGGAGAAATCAGTGCTGGTGTTCGACCTCAACACGCAGGTCACGGACCGCGCGGTGGATGAGAGCGAGCAGGCCCTGGCCCGCGTTCTCGGCAACGGCAGTCCCGCCCTCCAGTTGCGCGCCGCCACCACCGCCCTGCGCGAAGCCGCCCGGGACAGGCGCATCGTGGCGCTCTATCTCCACGGCAATCTGCTCACGGGCAACTACAGCTCCGGCTACGGCGCCCTCAAGGAGCTGCGGGAAGCCATCCAGGATTTTCAAAAAAGCGGCAAACCGGTCATCGCTTACCTCGAAAACGCGGACAACCGCGATTACTACCTGGAGTCGGCGGCGGACCAGATTCTTTTGAACCCGTTCGGCCTGCTGGCCTTCCGCGGCCTGGCGGCGCAGGGGGTCTTCTTCAAAGGCGCGGAGGACAAATACGGCGTTGAGTTTACCCCCATCCGGCACGGCAAATACAAATCGGCCATCGAGCCGCTGACGCGCGAAAATTTCAGCCCCGAAAACCGCGAGCAAATCGAGGCGCTGCTCAAGGTCATTTGGAGCGACATGCTCAACACCGTCGCCGCCGCCCGCAAACTCACGCCCGACAAGCTCCAGGCCCTGGTCGATCAGGAAGGGTTGATCAGCGCGCAACCGGCCAAGGACGGCGGCTTGGTGACGGCGCTGGCTTACGAAGAGGAGGCGCTCGATAAATTGCGCCAACTGACCGGCCAGAACGACAAAGACAAACCAGTTCCGCAAGTGTCGATTGCCGGTTACGCCCGCCGGGCCAAAGAGGCCGCCGCTCTGAAGGACTTTGGACGCGACAAAATTGCCGTCGTCTATGCCGAAGGCATGATCATCAACGGCGAAGGCCGGCGCGGCGCGGAAGGCCAAGTGGCGGGCGACAGGTTCGCGCGCCTGCTGCGAAAACTGGAAGAGCGCAAGGATGTCAAGGCCGTGGTGCTGCGGGTCAACAGCCCCGGCGGCAGCGCCGAAGCCTCCGAGATCATCCTCGACCAACTGCGCCGGATCAATTCCAAGATGCCGGTCATCGTTTCCATGGGCACAGTCGCGGCCAGCGGCGGATATTTCATTTCCATGGGGTCGCGCCGGATCGTCGCCGAACCGGACACCATTACAGGTTCCATTGGGGTGTTCGGCGGGACCCTCAACTTGCAGAAAATCGCCAATGACCACGGCATCACCTTCGACTCCGTCAAAACGGGCGCGCTGGCGGAGCTGGGCACGGCCGCGCGGCCCATGACACCGGAAGAACAGGCTGTGCTCCAGAAGCTGGTGGACCGCATTTACGGGCAATTCGTCGAGCATGTCGCCCAATGCCGCAAGCTGACCACCAACCAGGTGGACGAGATCGCCCAAGGCCGCGTCTGGTCCGGCGCCGACGCGCTCAAACACGGCTTGGTGGATGAACTGGGCGGTTTGCAAAAAGCCATCGAGGTCGCCGCCAAGGAGGCCAAGCTGGGGGCCAACTATTCCGTGGCCGAGTATCCCCAGCCGATCACCCTGGCTGAGCGCATCTCCGAAGAGTGGCACGGCGGAGGCCATCCTTTGGCCCAAACCGACCCGTGCAGCCGCCTGACCTGGAAGATTCTCCACGAATGGGAAGTGCTTTCGAATTTGAACGATCCGCAAGGCGTTTACACCCTGTTGCCCTTCGATTTGGAGTTGAATTGAATCCAGTCGAGTCGTTCCGAACGAAGCCATCCGGGTTTCGCAGGTTTGATCCCGAGGGGCCTCTTTAGACTTTTTTAACGCTTTTTGCCCGGCTTTTAACTGTCCGGCCCCCTCTCCATGTTGGATCGTTCAGTTGTGAGAAGTTTCAGCCATGCTTTCGCCAGTGGCCGGCCACTGCTGAACGCGCAGGCGACGGAGCCGCCTCGCTTTCACGAGCGATTCGCCATGAACGCGGCTGACGGGACAGGCGTGGCGGCCCCGCAAACTCATCCCGGCTTCGGCGCCGAATTGCAGGTCGGCCAGGTGCTGGATGGTCGCTTTAAAATCGTGCGCGTCATCGATCGCGGCGGCATGGCGGAAATCTACGAAGCGCTCGATCTCGACACCAGCAAACCCGTCGCCTTGAAAGTTCCCCTCCTGCAGTTGGAAGCCGACCGGGACTTCCTGGCTCGATTTCAGCGCGAAGAAAGCATCGGCCTGACCTTGGACCATCCTTGCATTCTGAAATTCGTGTGGGCGGGAACAAGGAAGAGCCGTCCTTACCTTGTCACCGAGCTTCTCCACGGCCAGACCCTCGCCGCGCGGCTCCTCAGAGAATCGCGCCTGGCCGAAACCGAGGCGTCGCGCGTCGCCAGCCAGATTTGCGACGGGCTGGATTACCTGCACCGCAAGGGCATCGTCCACCGCGACCTCAAGCCCGACAACATCATGCTCTGCAAGGATGGCGCCATTCGCATCATCGACTTTGGCATTGCCAAATCCAAACACGCGCGACGCCTCACCTTCCACGGCCCTCGCGACTGGATGGGCTCGCCCGATTATATCTCTCCCGAGCAGGTCCGCGGCGAACGCGGCACCCCGCGCTCCGACATCTATGCCGTGGGAACAATGCTTTACGCCATGACGACGGGCGGCGTTCCTTTCGAAGATGACAACCCGCTCGTGGCCCTGGGCGCCCGGGTGAACAACGATCCCGAACCGCCTCGCCAGCGCCATCCTCAACTGTCCCCTCAAATCGAGGAAATCATCCTGCACGCCCTCGAACGCGATCCCGCCGACCGCTACCGCGCCGCCTCCCTCATGAAGGCCGACCTTGATCATCTGGACCAGGTCACCCTGACGGAACGGTTCAAAAGATCGCGCCCCTTCCAACGATGGAAATCCCGCCTGCCGATCCTCCTCACAGCCGCCGCCCTCCTGTCGGCCCTCATCCTCATTCTCCTTTTCCTCCTGCGCCACTCCTGAAACCGGTCCGGCCCTCCGAAGCATCCCCGCCCTGACTGGACATCCGCGCCCGGCCACGGCAGATTGTGCCCAACCTAGCAAGGGCGCTTTATGCATAGAATAGTATTGACAGCATGGATGATGTGCTGCGCCGCCGGCCTCCGCGCCGACGATTGGCCCCAGTGGCTCGGCCCGCGCCGGGACAGCGTCTGGCGCGAAACGGGCATCGTCCGGTCTTTTCCAGCCGACGGTCCGCCGGTCGTGTGGCGCGCCGAAATTGGCTCCGGTTATTCCGGCCCCGCCGTGGCCCGGGGCCGCGTTTATGTTTTCGATCACCAGTTCGCCAAGGCCCCGGACAAGCCGACGAACGCCTTCGACCGCGGCATCATCCCCGGCTCCGAGCGGATCCTTTGCCTGGATGCGGCCAGTGGCCAAGTCCTCTGGCAGCATGATTACGATTGTCCTTACACGGTCAGCTACCCGGCCGGGCCGCGCACGACGCCGTTGGTCAGCAAGGGCAGGGTCTATTCGCTGGGTGCGGAAGGCAATTTGTTCTGTCTGGAGGCGGCCACGGGAAAAACCGTGTGGTCGAAGGATTTCAAAGAGGCATACAAGATCAAGACGCCGATGTGGGGCTTCGCAGGGAACCCGCTGTTGGACGGCCAGCGGCTCATTTGCCTGGCCGGCGGCTCCAACTCGACGGTGGTCGCCCTGGACAAGAACACCGGGCATGAAATCTGGCGGGCCTTGAGCGCCAGGGAGCCGGGGTATTGTTCCCCCATGATCTGCCGGGCAGGCGGCGTCCGGCAACTGATCGTCTGGGACCCGGAATCGGTCAACTCGCTGGATCCGGAGACGGGCAAAGTCTATTGGTCGCTGAACTCCCCGGAGCCGGTCCGCGCCGGCATGACCATTCCAACGCCGCGCCAGATGGACGATTTGCTCTTCTTGACTTGCTTTTTCAACGGCTCATGGATGCTGCGGCTCGATGAGTCCAAACCGGCGGCCACGACGGTTTGGCGAAGTCAGCGCGTGAGCGAGAAGAACACCGACGCGTTGCATTCAACCCTGAGCACGCCTTTTCTGGAGGACGGATATATTTACGGCGTTTGCAGCTATGGCCAATTGCGCTGCCTCAAGGCTGCCAGCGGAGAGCGGCTCTGGGAGACTCTCAACGCCACCACTCCCGACGGCAAGGAGATGCGCTGGGCCAACGCCTTTATCGTCAAGAATCAGGACCGCTTTTTCCTGTTTAACGAAAAGGGCGATTTGATCATCGCCCGCCTGACGCCCAAGGGTTACGAGGAGATCAGCCGGGCCCACGTCCTTGAGCCGGACAACCGGGATGCGGGCCGGGCCGTGGTTTGGTCGCATCCCGCTTTCGCCCGCCGCCACGTCTATGCCCGCAACGATCACGAAATCATCTGCGTGGACCTGGCGCAAAAATGAGCGGTTGACGCGGCTGCGAGGCCTGGGGCATTAATAGCGCGGGTGAGGCTGATTATCGTGAAACTTCTTGTCCTTTCCTCGTGCGCGTGGTTTGCCGCCGCTGCCGTTTCCGCCCAGCCTGCCGGCCAGGTCACGACGGCCAGCAGCTACACCGGGCAATTCACCGCCGCCAGAATCCAGAGCCGCAAGGCCAACGGGCCGTCGCCCCAGGCGGTGCGCGTGCCTGTGGCGGGAGGCGGATGGGTGGTGAGCGCGCCGGTCACGGCCAGGGCGCAGACGAATGACATTTTGCTCGAGCCGGCCCTCCTGGTGGTGTCCTGCGAGCGCATGAAACAATTGTTGCTGCAGGAATTGGGACTGAAGGATGAATGGCGGGGCAGGATCGATATGATGATCAATTCGTCGCAGCCCAAGGAGAAGGAACCTTCGCTGACGGCCATTGGCCGTCTGGACGGATGGAGTTATGAGTTGGAGCTGCCCGAAACGATTCAACAGCGGGTTCTGGTGCGGGCGGTGATGCAGGCCTTGCTGTTGGAATTGGCCAACCGGCAGGCCGGAAAGCAGTCGGCGGAGGTTCCCTATTGGCTGGTGGAAGGGCTGGGAGGGCATGTGCAGGCCTACAATCTGCCGACATTCATTGTCCGGCCGAATGAGCAATCCTCGGCCAACAGCAAACTGACCATTGAAGGGCCGAAGGCGGTGCAGGCGGGATTACGGGGGCGCGCTCCGCTGACCTTCCAGCAATTGAGTTGGCCCGAGCCGGAGCAGGTGACAGGGAAGGACCAGGCCCTGTATGACAGTTGCGCGGAATTGTTTTACGAAAGTCTGGCGCATCTGGACGGCGGCCAGGCCTGCCTGCGGCGGATGTTGCAAGAGCTGCCCCGGCACATGAACTGGCAAACGGCCTTTCTGCAGGCTTTTCAGCCCCATTTCGCCGGCTTGCTGGACGTGGAGAAGTGGTGGGGCTTGATTTGCGTCAATTACTCGGAAACGGATGAGACGCAGGCGCGGACGGTGGAGGAATGCTGGCACAAATTGCAGGAGGCGCTGGACGTGCCGGTCGAGGTTCACCTGGCCCCGGCGCGGATGCCGGCCGCGGCGCGCGTCACGCTCCAGGAAGTCATCGAGCAATGGGACGAGACCAATGCCTTGCCGGCCGTGCTGCGGGCGGTGCGCGAACTGGAGGGTTTGCGATGGTTCTCGTTCCGGCGCGACTTGAACCTGGATGCCCCGGCAGCGTCGCCCGCGGCGCCGAGCAACGCGCAGGAACTGCAGGCTTCGCCATGGCGCATGAGCCAGGAGTTAAGCGCGCTGGCCAGCCGTTACTTGGTCGTCCTGGTCAATTACGCCAAGCAATGCCAATCCAGGCCGTTGCTGGCTTCCGACGCCAAATACGGCGCTCCCGGCCTCCGCTGGCTCAAGGCCGAGACGGTGCGGCAGTTGAATGATTTGGACCAAAAGCGGGCCGCGCTGCGGGCCAAATTCTTGTCCGCCGCCCACATATCCGAATTAAGCGCCGCGGCGGCGGGGACAAACGCCAGTCCATCCAGCCCGCCACTCCATCGGTAATGCCCCAGCGCCGGCGGGATGCCGGGGATACTGGCTGGGAAGCGCCAAATAAGCCACCCCCCCAGCCTGACGGCGGGCTTGTCAGCCCGCGCCAAGCCTGGCTTGGAATTGTTCCCCTAAAAGCGGCGCAGCCTTACTGGGCCGGGGCCGGAGCAGGAGCAGGAGGAGGCGCTTGGGCCGGGGGCGTAGTCGGCGCCGGGGTCTGCTCGGCGTTCTGCTGTTGCGCAGAAGCGGCAGCTTTGGCGGCGGCGGCTTGGCGCGCGGTTTCGACCGCTTCCAATTCCTCCACCGCCTTGTCCACGGCATCCATGGCGCTCTGGCGATGACCATTGAAATCGTCCTTGGAGCGTTCCAAATCGGCCTTGGCCCGTTTCAACGTCCTGATCGCCCCAGCGAAGCCCATGGCGCCACGGCCCCTGAATCCTGGCGGGGGTCCGCCCGGACGCATGTTGGGCGGGGGCATTTGTCCCGCAGGAGGCTGGGCGGGTGGCGGGCCGTTCTGGGCGGTCAGACTGATCGAGGTCAATGTCACGGCGCCCACCAGGGCCACCGCAACGACAAGTAGCATGTTCTTTTTCATATTCTGTTGTAGTAGTGAATGGAAAGCATGCAGCATAGCCGGGGCAAGCCAATCTGTAAAGAGGCAAAGAAACCAAAGGAAGGCAGCCAGCCGGGGGCTTTGCTGGCGGTGAATTTACCGTTGCCTCGGCGGGTGGGTGATTTAGAATTGGCCGCTGATGAAACATCAACTCGATTTCGAGAAGCCGATCCTGGAGTTGCAGCGCAAACTCGAAGAGCTCAAGAAACATCCCGCCGACAACGCCCTGGGCATCCAATTCGAAGAGGAAATCGCCAACATCGAGAAAAAAATCGAGGAGACCAAACGGCAGATCTTCGCCCAGCTCAGCCCCTGGGACCGGGTCAAAATCGCGCGGCATCCCAAGCGCCCCTTCACCCTGGATTATGTGACGACCATCTTCACGGATTTCGTCGAGCTGCACGGCGACCGGCTCTTTGCCGATGACCACGCCATGATCGGCGGTTTTGCCAGGCTCGACGACCACCGGGTGATGGTGATTGGCACGCAAAAAGGCCGGGACACCAAGGAGAACATCCGCCGCAACTTCGGTTCCGCCCATCCCGAAGGCTATCGCAAGGCCCTGCGCCTCATGCGGCTGGCGGACAAATTCGGTTTGCCGATTATTTCCCTTATTGACACGGCGGGCGCCTACCCCGGCATCGCTTCGGAGGAACGGCACATCGCCGAAGCCATCGCGGTCAACTTGCGCGAAATGATGATGATCGAGGCGCCCATCATCGTGGCGGTGATTGGCGAGGGGGGGTCGGGCGGCGCCCTGGGAATCGGGGTGGCTGACCGGGTGTTGATTTTGGAAAACGCCTATTATTCGGTCATCAGCCCGGAGGGTTGCGCGGCCATTCTGTGGAAGGACCGCTCCGCCGCGCCCAAGGCGGCCGAGGCCCTGAAGATCACAGCGCGGGACCTGCTGCAATTGGGGTTGGTGGATGAGATCGTGCCCGAACCGCTGGGCGGGGCGCACAATGAACTGCAGCAGACGGCGCAGACCCTCAAGGCCGTCCTGCTCAACAACCTGGAGGCCTTGCGGAAACTGCCGGCCGCCGACCGCCTCAAGTTGCGCTATCAAAAGTACCGCGCTTACGGACGCTTCCTGAGCGGGAAGGAAAAGGCGCCCGGCCCGGAACCCGCGGAGCCTGGCGGCAACGGCGACGCGCCCGCCCCGCCCGCTTGAAGCCCTCCCAGCCGCGAGACCTCCGCCCACGATGCTTTATCCGCTGACCTTCCAGCCGATTTTTAAGGAACGAATCTGGGGCGGACGCAGCCTGGCCGGCTTCGCCGGCAAGACGCTGCCGCCCGGCCGGCCCATCGGCGAATCGTGGGAAATCAGCGACCGACCGGGGGACGAAAGCGTCATCGCGCGCGGGCCCTTGCAGGGCAAGACCCTGCATTGGCTGATGGAACAACGGCCCGCGGAACTGCTGGGGCCGCGCCGGAAAATGCCGCCGCGCTTCCCGCTGCTGATAAAAATAATTGACGCCAGGGACACGCTGTCGCTGCAAGTCCACCCGCCCCCGCAGAAGGCGGCGGAGCTGGGAGGCGAACCGAAAACGGAAATGTGGTACGTGGCCCGGGCCGCGCCCGGCGCGGAGCTCTTCGTGGGATTGAAGCGGGGGGTGGACCGGGCCGAATTCGAGCGCAAACTGGCCCGCCACACCGTGGCCGGGTGCATCCACCGCATTCCGGTCCAAGCGGGCGACGCCATGTTTCTGCCGAGCGGGCGCGTCCACGCCCTGGGCGCGGGGATCATGCTTTTTGAAATCCAGCAAAATTCCGACACGACCTACCGCGTTTTCGATTGGAACCGGCTGGATGAGCATGGCCAAGGGCGGGCCTTGCACGTGGAGCAGTCGCTGGCCAGCATGGATTTCTCCGACATCGAGCCGTCGCTGCTGCCGCGCCAAACGAGGCCCGGCCGCCCCGGCACGATCCGGCCGCTGGTCAAGAATAATCTCTTCGAAGTCAGCCTGCGGCAGATGGGTGGAGGTGAGGCGTTGCCTCTGGCCGGGGGCCGGATGGAGATCCTCGGGGCGACCGAGGGGGCCTTGCGGATTGAAGCCGGCGACGACGGCCTCGACCTGTTGGCGGGGCAATTCTGTCTCCTCCCGGCCCAATGCCCGCCCGGCGCCGCCCGCGCCACGGGGCCGGTCTCGTTCCTTCAGGTCCACGCCGGCTGAGGAGCGCCTGCCCTGCTTGCCGCGGGCTTTTCCCGGGGACGGAACCCAACGGCAAGGCGCCGGCAGGATGGCGCGATGCCCTATTTTGATTGTTGACGGCTGTGGTATGGACTGTTTGTCTGATAGAGTTGCAACTCGTACCGAAGTTCCCCGGCCAGCGTGGCGTTGGATGGGGCCTCGGCAAGCTGCAGGGCGCGTTTCGCGGTTTCCACCGCTTCGGCATATCGCCCGGCCTGGGCGAAGGCGGCGGCCAGGGTGCGGAGGATGAGCGGATTGGATCCGCCGGTCAGCGCATCGGCCTGCGAGGCCAGTTCAACCGCTTTCTTGCCGTCGCGTTGCGAAGTGTCCGGGCTCACCGCCAGGAGCCAGGCCAGGCTGTTTTGGATGGTCGGCTCGGACGGCGCAAGCTGCAGCGCCCGCTCAAAGTGGTCCCTGGCTTCTGATGCGTTGCCCTTGTACAGCAGGGCGCCGCCGAGGTTATACTCGGCTTCACCGTAAGCGGGGTTGATTTGCAGGGCCTTTTTGAAATGCCAGATCGCTTCATCCAGCCGCCGGGCCTGGGTCAGGATGTTGCCAAGATTGTTCTCGGCCTCGGCGTAGGCGGGTCTGATCTGGAGGGCCTTTTGGTAGTGCAAGATGGCTTCATCCAGCCGCCGGGCCTGGGCCAGGGCAATGCCAAGGTTGAAGTGGGATTGCGAGTCGTCGGGGTCGATGCGCAGCGCGGCTTGGTACTGGGCGATGGCGTCGTCCACTTCGCCCTTTTGCAGCAGGGCATTGCCAAGGTTGCAGTGGAAAGTGACGTTGTCTGGAGCCAGACTCAGCGCCTGCTGGATTTCTGCGATGCCATCGTCCACTTTGCCATTTCGACAGAAGGCGGTTCCCAGATCGTTATGGGCGTCCGCATAATTGGGTTTGGTTTGCAGCGCCTGTTGGAAGCAAGCGATGGCGTCGTCCGTTCTCCCCGTATGCAGGTAGGCATTGCCGAGACTGTTGCGGGCCTCGGCGAAATCCGGCCTGAGATCGAGCGCCCGCAGGAAGCAGGTGATGGCGGCGTCGTCTTTACCATCCTGCACAAGGGCCACGCCCAGGTTCTCCGCGGCGATGCTGTTGTTTTTGTTGCAAGCCAAAGAGCGGGTCCACAGGGTTTCGCTGTCTTGCCAATAAGAGGTCTGTTGCCAGGCGCAGACCATCAACAAGCCGATGACCCCGGCCATGATGCTCCCAAGGGCCACGCGGCTCAGGCGCCAGTCGGCCACCAGCCACGTCGCCGCCAGCGCCACCCCGACGCCCGGCAAATAGGTGAACCGATCCGCATAGGCTTGATAGGAAATCTGCACAATCCCTATCGCCGGCACCAACATCCCCAAATACCACAGCCAGCCCACCAGCAGATACGGACGTTTTCTCCGGCAAGCCCACACCGCCACGGAAATCGCCGCCAGCACCACCAAAGCCAGCCCAATCTCCCATGAGGGCCAGCCCCGGGGCGGGTAAAGGCAAGGGATGGTCAATCCCGCCGGAAAAACCATCTGCCACAGGTAAACGGCATACGATACCACCGCGTTGCCCAGCCGCTCCAGCAATGGAATCCGGTCGGAGACGATCACCCCCTGGGGCGCCCGCAAAGTCACGACGCATGACGCCAGGGAAAGCAAAAACAACGGAATCTTCTCCTTGACCAACCCCCGGAACGACCTCATCCCCTTCCCGCCCCCTGCCCCGTTCAGGTCCCAGCGGCGCAGCGGCCACCAATCCAGCAACAGCAACACAAACGGCAGCGTCACCAGCGTGTTCTTGCTCATAAGCCCCAACGCATACGCCGCCACCACGGCGGCGTAGCGCCCGCCCGAGGGCTGCCGCGCATAACGCGCATACGTCCACAGCGCCAGCATGAAGAACACTCCGCTCAACACGTCCTTGCGCTCCGCAATCCAGGCCACCGATTCGGCCCGCAACGGGTGGATGGCGAACACTGCCGCCACAAACGCGCTGCGCCACAAGCTGCCTGTCATCTCCCGCAAGGCCAGAAACAGCAGCGCCGCCGCCGCCGCCTGCAGGGCCACGCTGGTCAAATGATGGCCGCCGGCATCCAACCCATATAATTGGCAATCCAGCATGTGGGAGAGCCAGGTCAAGGGATGCCAGTGGTCGGTTTTGTCATCCGTCAGGGCCCAGAGGAGGCCCTGGATAGTCACCCCTTTCCCGACCGGCGGGTTCCCATAGACATACTTATTGTCGTCGTAATTGACGAATCGGAAGAGGGCCGTTTGGCCGAAGACGGCGAAAGTGACGGCGGCCAGCGCGAGGCAAACTGCGGTCACCCGCCCATGCTGTTTCCACCAGCCGGCATTGAGGGCAGTCTTTGGCGAAGATGGTTGGTCATTCATGTTCCGAGGGCTGGGATGGTAGGCGGCGGGGTTGCGGCTGACAAGCAGATACGCCCGCCAAATCGGAACGAACCAGCCGCTACGGCGGAGTCAACAGAAAACTCCCGCTGTTGGTCGAGCCCAGGAAAAAGCCGGCGGCGTTGGTCTGCTGCTGGAAGACCACGCCCTTGATCGTCGCGTTTCCCTTGGCGGCGGCGGGATCGGCAAAGCCGCCTTTGATCACGCCAGTGGCCGGATTGAGGTCCAGGGTCAGCTTGGGAATGCCCCCGCTGCCGTTGGTGAACTTGCCGCCGGGTAAGCCCGCGACACTGTTGGTCAACGGCCCCGCCAGGCCGCCGCCGCTGACCATGAATTGCAAAACGGGCAAATCCAGCAGGGTCGCGTTGGTCCCCGGCGAAAAGGCCGAGCCGACGACGATGAGGGAATTGGTGAAGCCGTCGGGATAGAGTTTGCCGCCGGCATTGGTCCGGAACCACATGACGTTGGAGGCCGCAAAGCTGCATGGGCCGCCGTTGGTCCCCGTCAGATCCGCCAGGCTGGGACCTTGGTTCGTGAAATCAATCCACCCCGCCAGCGACCCGAACCGGCCATAAAGCGGAATGTAGAGCGGCCAGCGCCCGTCACTCGAAACGCTCACCGCGGCCGGCGCGACAGCCGTGTTATCCGAAAGCACGCCGCGCAACGAAACCAGCCCGTTTGTGCCGACGCTGACCGTCCCATACCCGTCGCCGCCGGGGCCCTGGGAATTGCCCGCGCCGCCGAAAATCAAAGTGTAGCTGCCCCGGCCGGGGAAGTGCCTGGCTGTGCTGTAGGTCGCGCGGTCCGCCTCCAGGGAGGCGATCCAGTTGGTGCCGGCGGACACGGCGCCGAGGATGGGTTGCGCGCCATTGGTCACGTTCAGATTCAACACCACCGAGAGCGGCGTATGGCCCGGCCCGCGCGAAACCGCGTTTGACCACCAGCCAACACCCGACAGCCCGCCGGAAAAGGAGTAACTGCCGCCCGCATTCAAAATCCTGGCGCTGAACCGTCCGAGGGAAGTCAGGTTCAGGGTCAGCAGGCCCGAGCTTTCAAATTGCGCCGGCGAATTGGCGAACAAGCCGCAATAGGCGCCGGTCAACTCCGCCGTGAAAGGATTGGTCACCAGCGTCAGAGTCGCCGCGCGGCTGCGCGCCACGCCGTGTTTGTTGGAGGCGACGAGTCCGTAAGCATTGTTCGTCTGGCTGGCCTTGAGGTTGGACAACTTGTAGCTCGAATTGGTTGCGCCCGGTATTCTCACCATCTCGGTCGTGCCGTTGGTGGTTCTGCCCCAGAATATCCTCAGCGGCGCGGCGCCGACGACCTCGGCGGAAAATGTCACGGTGCCTTTGAGGAAATTGGTCTGGTTGACGGGCTGGACCAGGATTTGCGGCGCCAAATAGTCCGTGATCTGGACGGGGGCGCTGGGGGGGCTGACGACGCCATTGAGTGCCTGGGTGGCCAACAACGTATTGGCGCCGTCGGCCAAATCCACCGCAAAGGAGAATTTTCCCTTCTTGTTGATGGTCTTGGTGGCCAGGAGATTCGTGCCGGTGAACGTGATGTCTTGAATGCTCACGGACGCGTTGGGCGTACCCGTGCCCCGGAGGGTCAGGGAGGCCCTGTTGGTGACCCATCCGGTGACGGGCGAAACAATCACCGGCGGCGGCAGGGGCACCACACTGATCGCAGCCGGGGCCGTTGCGGCGCTGGTCTGGCCTTCGAGCGCTTCCGTCGCGGTCAGCGCATCATTGCCCAGCGGCAGGGTGACGACGGTGGAAAAGGCGCCGGAAGCGTTGGTAATGAGAAAGCTTTCCAGGAAAGGGCCGTTGGTGGAATCGCCTTCATAGAGAGAGACGGTGGCTCCCGCCGCGCCCGTGCCACTGATCCTCACATTGGTGTTGGCGACGGACGGCACGTCCAGAATCGGCGGAGCAAGCACTATGAAAATGTTCACGGCATTGGTTTGTCCCTGCGCCGTCAAAGTATTTGAGCCGTAGCCCAGGGTGGCCACCGCCGCATAAACGCCGTTGGCGTCAGCCGTGACCGTCAGGTTCGAAGTGCCGCTGGCATCAATGATGACGTTGGAGCTTTCCGGCGCCAAGCCGGTCACCACCACCGTGGGTGAAATGGAGGCGAAGCTGTATCCATTGGTGGGGAAGACAATGGTGGGAGTCGAAACATTCGTGGCGGGGCAACTCGAACAGTCGAAGTGTTGCTGGTAAATGGCAATGTCGTCGATCCACCAGCCGCCGACGCCAACCAGGTTCTCGTTGCCGTAGTCAGTGCCGCAAACCCAGCAGAGCTGAATACTCGCGCCGCTCGCGGCGGCGGGCAGGGCGACAATGGTCGTCTGCGCCCCGAGGGAATTCCCGGTCCAGGTCTGGCGGCCAATCAGCGGGCTTTGCCGGCCGGCGGAATCCCCGATATCCGTAATCGTCGCGTTATAGCCGTTCGTGATGAAACTGCCGCCCGCCGCCAGAATATCCGCAAAGGAGCTGCCGCCGATGGCGATTTCCAACACCC
>Ga0326727_10017398_pt1 | contig 14932 bp, 14 predicted proteins | sample MB2enrmetagenome_FD_207643 | JGI IMG/M metagenome (GOLD analysis project Ga0326727, IMG submission 207643) | Lab enriched peat soil microbial communities from McLean, Ithaca, NY, United States - MB29MY | ecosystem: Environmental > Terrestrial > Soil > Wetlands > Peat | place: USA: New York... | reverse complement strand
AATCCGCGGTTGCCTACGAGAACTCCCATGGTCATTTGTTTGGACATTGTTGCTCCTTGGTATGTGGGCCATCGGAAAAAGGCTTAACACCGATTGTCGCTGATGGGACCGATAAAGGCGAAAGGCGTATTAAAGAGAAAATCGAATGATTTGATTGATGATTTCACCGTTACTCGATGTATCAATCCGTATTTAAATCGGTGATTCATCGGTGTGGACCGGTGTTAGGGTTTTAGCCTTTGCCGGGGCGGAAGCGGAGGGTGTAGAAGAGTCCGAAGGCGGTCATCAGCAGGCCCCACCAGAAGGCGGGGTGGAGGTTGGCGAGGACGGTCGAGCCGGGATGCCAGAACTCGTAGATGCCCTGGGTGAGAATGATGCCGCCGCAGGAGAGCATGAGGACTCCGACAAAGAACCAGATGGAGAGCGATTGCTCGGTGCTGGGATCGACGTGATGTGGATGCGGAGCTACGGGTTGCGATGTCATGTTTGTTTCCTTACCAGAGCCAGAGGTTGAGGATGAAGAGAACGGTGGCGACGACGATGGCCCAGAAGAGTGGCTTCTGGTAGAGCCTGGTGGCGCCGTCGGATGGGATGACGGTGCAGCCATAGACCAGGCCGTTGAGCTGTGCCTCGGGCGTGGCCTTGGTGCAGTAGCTGACGATGACGGTGACAACGACGCAGATGACCCACGACCACAGCGCGCGGTAGAGGTTCTCGGCCATGGGCTGGGCGTTGGGACTCATGGCGACGAAGCGCAGGTTGTGCATGTCGGTCTTGACCCAGACGAACATGGCGATGGAGGCGGCGGTGCCGGAGAGCAGGCCCCAGAATCCGCCCGCCCGGGTGGCGCGCTTCCACAACATGCCGAGGATGACGGTGCCCAGCAGCGGCGCGATGAAGAAGCTGAAGAGCGCCTGCACGTAGTCCATGATGCTGGCCGCGTGGCGCACCAGGTAGGCGGTGCCGACCGAAACGGCCATGCCGGCGATGGTGGACCAGCGGCCCATGGAGACATAGTGCGAGTCACTGGCTTTCTTGTTGATGTAGGCGCCGTAGATGTCGTAGGTCCATACGGTGGAGAAGGCGCTGACGTTGCCCGCCATTCCAGACATGAAACCCGCGACCAGCGCGGTGATACCGAGGCCTAGGAGGCCGGGGCCAAGGTAACGGATCATCATGAGCGGAAGGACCTGGTTATAGTTGTATGCGCCGTGGTGCAGAACCATGTCGCTGCCATCGGGGTAGAGCTGGATGAGATGGCCGGAGGGGTCCTTGAGCAGGACGAGCGCGAGCAGGCCGGGTAGGATGACAAAGAAGGGCACGAACATCTTGAAGGCCGAGCCGATGATGGGCGCCATGCGCGCGGAACGCAGGCTGTTGGCGGAGAGCACGCGCTGGACGACGAGGAAGTCGGTGGTCCAGTAGCCGAAGCTGATGACCCAGCCCAGGCCGAAGACGATTCCGGTCCAGTGGACTCCCATGGGGTTGGCGGCGAAGCTGCCAGTGGTGGACCAGAGGTGGGTGTACTCGGAGCCCATGCGCAGCGTGATCTGGGCCATGAGGTTGTGCCAGCCGCCGGCCTCGATGAGTCCCAGGATGGGGATGAGCATGGCGCCCGCCCAGATGAGGACGAACTGCAGCACCTCGTTGATGATGGCGGAGCGCAGGCCGCCGAGCATGACGTAGATGGCGACGGTGATGGCGCCGACCCACATGGAGAAGTTGATGTTCCAGCCGAGAACAACCTGCATGACGGCGGCCATGGCGTACATGTTGACGCCGCTCATGAGGATGGTCATAAAGGCGAAGCAGACGCCGGAGAGCCCGCGTGCGCCCTCGCCGAAGCGGAGCTGCAGGTAGCCGGGGACGGAGTGCGTCTTGGAGATGTAGTAGAAGGGCATCATCACGACGCCCAGGAAGAGCATGGCGGGGATGGCGCCGATCCAGTACCAGTGGGTGGCGAGGATTCCGTACTGATAGGCCGCTCCAGCCCAGCCCATGAGTTCGAGCGAGCCGAGGTTGGCGGAGACGAAGCTGAGGCCGGCGATCCAGGCGGTCATCTCGCGCCCGGCCAGGAAGAACTGCTCGCTGGTGTTGGCCGCGCTCTTCACATAGAAGCCGATGAAGAGCACCATGGCGAAGTAGAGCAGCAGGATGGCGACATCGATCGGCGCGAGATGGGTCAACTGCGTGGCGGCGAGCAGCATTATGGCGGGGATGGGGGCAGCGGGAATAAAGACGGCAGGCATGGGGATTTATTCGTCCATTCTATCGGTGGTGTCGGTGTTGTCTGGCCGCTCTGTCGGTTCCGAGAGTGATTATGCGGACGTAGGAAAATATACGCGACTTTGGCGCGCAGTTGCCATTCGACGCGGCCAAAGGATTTGTGCCACTCATACATCTCGCCGCCGGTTTGGCGAATCTACCCTAGTAGGGCCTGCGCAAGGCAGGCGGAGGGATGATGATGAAGAAGCTTGAGATGGCACGGATTTTGCTTGCCGCGGGGCTTGGCCTCGGGCTGGGATGCTGCGTTGCGCTGGGCCAGGGTGTGGGGCAGGACATGAAGAACGCTGGCCATGACACCAAGGCAGCGGCCGTCGACACGGGACACGCGACCGCAACGACGAGCAAGAAGGTCGTCAACAATACATCGCACGGTACGAAGAAGGTGGTTCGCAAGACGGGCGATCGAACGACGATTGTCGCGAAGGACACGGCGCATAGAACGACGGTCGTGGCCAAGGACACCTCCCACCGCACCACGGTCGTGGCCAAGGACACGGCTCATGGCACACAGAAGGTTGGGGACAAGATTGCTGGCAAGCCGGGCCCGCAGTAGACTTCGCCGATCGCACCTGCCTACGGATGTGAATCGCTCAAGGGAGCGTGTGCTTCTACAAGAGCGCACTCATCGGTTCGCGTCAACGCGTGCCCTTCCAATCCATTTGATTTGACGATTAAGCTTCTTTGGCAGAGGGCGTAGCGGCTGGCCAGAGGGTCTCGGCGGCGAGCTGGACCAGGGCGATCCAGAAGAGGTCGGCGCCCAGCAGGTGGAGCAGCTGCATCCATGCGGGCGCAAGCAGCACAACGTCGGCGAAGCCCAGCACGAACTGGAGTGCAAGCAGGATGAGAAGCAGGTTTGCCAGGCGCATGCGGTGCGCGTACTTGGCGGGTGTCGCGCGTGGATCGGCCCGCTCGCGGGCGGCCAGCCAGATTGCAAAGAGGGCCGCGATCACGGCAAGGGCGGGATGGACCAGCCGCAGGCGCAGCAGCCACGGCGAGCCGGCGGCGAGGTCCTGCGCGATGGAGGCGCGCAGCGAGGGGGCGGGGAAGAGCGTGTCACCCAGCGCGGCGATGGAGCCGGTGATGCCGACGAAGATGGTGGTAACGAGGCCCTCCACTATGCCGACCAGGCGACGCGTGAGTGGCAGATCGGCCCAGCGCTGGCCGGTGGAGAGGAAGCGCGCGGTCAGCGTGAGGGCGGCCATGAGAAGCAGCGTGTTGCCGAGATGGATGGAGAGCAGAACGATGCGTCCAGTGGACTGGTTCCCGGTGACGTAGTTCAGCTTGACCAGCAGCGCGCCGAGGAATGCCTCGTTGAGCAGAAGGAGGGTCGAGACGACGGCGAGCGCGCGCGCGGCCTGGCCTTTGGCGGTTGCGCGGAAGCTCCAGACCAGCAGCGCGAGAACGATGAGGGTCGAGCCGCCCACCATCGTCCTGTGGGTGAACTCGATGAGGGTGTGGAAGCCGGGCGAGACCGGAATGATCTGGCCGTTGCACAGCGGCCAGCGGTTGCCGCAGCCCGCGCCCGAACCGCTGGCGCGCACCAGCGCTCCCCACACAATGACGAGGACGTTATAGAAGACGACGAACCAGGCGAAGCGCGCGATGCGGCGGGAATTGGGAGGGGCCGGATTGGCGGGGGCTGGGGACATGGGCGGATTCGATGCGGCGATGCGACGGGGCGAGCAAGAGTGAAGCGCGCGACTTCGTTCGGCTCAGTAGACGGCCGGCGTGATCAGCAATGCTGTATTGCTTCCATTTGCCTGTGCGGCGAGCACTCGCACATGATTCCCCTTGCCCAGATCGAACTTGTAGTTGGTCACGACGCCGGTCTCCGTGTCCACAACCGTCTTGGGGTCAATGTGGAATGTCTCTTCGCCTCCGGTTGAGTTTTTGATGGTCAGCAGGTGTTCGTGCCGGTCGAGTTTGACGACGGTGCCGGTGCTCTTCAGCAGCGGCGCGGCGCCAAGGTCGCGCAATGCGACGATGGTGCGCACCACATCCTCCCCGCAGTAGTAGACGATGACCTGGGTCTGCAAGGTTGTGAACTTGTCGGCGGCGATTGAATCGGCGCTGACGGCCTTGTCGAAGTCGATGGCGCCGCCAGTCTTGGTCAGCCATTGGAAGTGTCCCGAAGAGCCATCGTCGGTTTCGATCTCCGTCATTTGAATCTTGGGATGGATTGTCGTGACGGTTCCGGACACGGCGTGGACCTTTGCTTGCGCGATGGCGATGGAACTGGCCAGGGAAAAACAAGTAGCGAGTAGAACAGCTCTCGACAGCAGCTTCATGGTGGGGTTGCTCTCCTTCTGTCCCGTGATGCGGATTGTCCGGCATGCTCACTCGAGAGCAAAGCCACGCAACCATACTATATCCGTGCGTTCCCGTTGGGGAGATAGCAGTGGTCGCATACTGCGGGTCAGCCGGTGGCCAGCTCCCGGGCGCGCTGGGTGGCCCGTTTGACCGCCTTGATGAGGGTGACGCGCAGGCCACCCTCTTCCAGTTCCAGGATGCCGTCGACGGCGCAGCCGGCCGGAGTGGTGACGGCGTCCTTGAGCAGCGCGGGGTGGTAGCCGGTCTCCAGCACCATGCGCGCCGAGCCGTACGCCGTCTGCGCGGCCAGCAGCGTGGCCACGTCGCGCGGCAGGCCGACGTTGACGCCCGCCTCGGCCAGCGCCTCGATGATGATGTAGAGGAAGGCGGGACCGGAGCCGGAGAGTCCCGTCACCGCGTCCATGTGCTTCTCGTCGACCACCACCGTTCGCCCTACAGTGGAAAAGATGCGCTGGGCCAGGGCGATCTGCTCGGCGCTGACGAAGCGGCCGGAGCAGAGCGCGGTGGCGCCGGCCGAGAGCAGCGCGGGCGTATTGGGCATGGCGCGGATGACCGCCAGATCGCAGCCCGCCGCGTCCTCGATGGCGCGCGTCTTCACCGAGGCGGCGAACGACAGCAGCAGCTTGGAGGGCGTCAGCGCGGGGAGTATTTCGGCGATGAGGGCCGGGACCTGAATCGGCTTTACGCCCAGCAGGATGACGTCTGCCTGGCGCGCGGCGGCGAGGTTGTCGGTGCCGACGTTGACGCCGAACTGCGCCGAGAGAGCCAGCGCGCGGTCGGGATGCTGCACGGTCGCCACAAGCTGGTCCGGCAGTAGAAGATTGTTCTTGAGGAAGGCCTGCAGCAGAATCCCGCCCATCTTGCCCGCGCCCAGGATGGCGACGCGCAGGTTGGGGAGTACAGACGCGGGGACTGGAAGTTCGTAGGTGTCAGCGCTCATTCCATCAGGCTACCAGAGTCGGCATTGCGGGCGCAGGGGGAATTGCGGGCGGAGGGGGAAATACGCAGACAATCCGTATGCTGAACGCAGACGCGAAGAAACAGGCGGGACAGGGAAGCGGTAGAATCGGTTGCGAAGCTGGTTTGCATGCGGTCCAGGATTTCAATCGGCGCGCATGAGGCATAGGATTCTGCTGTCAACGTTTCGGCTGACTCCATGGAGGGTTGTAATGCTGAAGCTTCTATTTGTTCTTCCGCCGCTGCTGTTTCTTGCACTCCTGCCACAGGAGCCGGCTGCGCCTCCCGCACAGGCCGCGCCTCCCGCACAGGCTGCACCTCCCGCACAGGCCGCGCCTCCCGCACAGACTGCGCCCCCCGATCAGGCTGCGCCCCCCGACCAGACTGCAACTCCTGCCGCAGCGGTTCCTGCGAATAATCCGGTAAAACCCACGCCCGAATCGCAGGCCCACGCACTTGCGACGTTCAAGATCGATTGCGCCATGTGCCACGGGGACAATGGCAACGGCAAGGGGGACCTTGTCTCCGATATGGGACTGAGCATGAAGGACCTGCGCGATCCGGATACGCTGAAGGACAAGACGGACGGGGACATCTACACGCTCATCCACGACGGCAAGGGCAAGATGCCCCCCGAAGGCGACCGGGTTAAACCTGACGACGTGTGGAACCTGGTGATTCTGGTGCGCTCGTTCGCCAAGAAGTAGCGCAGGCGGGCCGGGCTGGACGAACACTCATCATACGGCTGAATCTCAACTCATTTTGTGTCTGGACACCCACTCATCTTCACCGCAGCGAGCAAGCTCGCCGGGGCCCACGATCGCGATGATCGGGGCACAGGGCGGATGGCCCGGAGCTAACACCCATTGATTTCGTTAATCCTATTCGTGGGGCCGAAGCCCTGTTGATTATGCGGCTGTTACGGACGGGAGACCCAAGGCTAAGGCCTCAGGCTACAGCCCGTCCCTGCTAAGCCGCTTCGGTGCGGGACTGTCTGCGCAATGGCGTGGCGGGACAAATTGGCGTGATTGCGGTAGATTGAAAGCAATCCCCGAGGTGTCAACGATGTCGAATGAAGATCCTCTCCACAACAAGTACAGCCTTGTGAAGGGCGCAGCGCGCAGGGCTCGCCAGTTGCAGTCGGGCGCGCTTCCGCTGATGCCCACCAAGAGCATGAAGGCATGCCGCGTGGCGCAGGACGAGATCAACCAGGGATGCGTGACCTACGTCGTCACCCATAAGAAGGAAGACGTCGCTCCGGTTGAGCCGGAGGAGTAGCTGCCGCGATGCAGGGCGAGGCTGAAACGCAGGTGCGCGCGTGGGTCGAGTACTTCCGCGATCTCGGCGTGCATGACTTATATCGACGCGGTGAACCAGCGCCGCAGGCTGCAAGCGAAGCGGAGGCAGTTACTGCAACGCCGGACGCAGCGGTGGAAAACGGCGTGCCGTTCGCGCTCGAGGGGCCATCTGCGCCGCCGATTGCCGAGACAATTTCTGTGACGCCAGACAGACTGATTTCGTTCAACGAACTTGCGCCGGTTCCCTCGTCGGCGATTCCGGCTGCGGAGCGCGAGGCCGTGCTGCGCGCGATTCAGGATGAGATTGGCGACTGCACGCGCTGCCCACTGGCCTATGCGGGGAGGCACAAGATCGTCTTCGGCGATGGGCCGGCCACGGCGCGGCTGATGTTTGTGGGCGAGGGGCCGGGCGCGGACGAGGACGCGCAGGGCCTTCCCTTCGTCGGCAAGGCCGGGCAGTTGCTCAACAATATGATTGGCGCGATGGGCCTGGCGCGGGCGGAGGTCTACATCGCAAACATTGTGAAGTGCAGGCCGCCGGGCAACCGCGTGCCGGAGCCGGCGGAGGCGAATATCTGCTCGCAGTTCCTGCTGCGCCAGATTGATGTGCTGCGGCCGGAGGCGATCGTCGCGCTGGGAGCGACCGCGGCGACCTATCTGCTGGGCGTAAAGCAGTCGCTCAGCTCGCTGCGTGGGCGGTGGCATCGTTGCCGCGGCGCGAAGTTGGCAGTGACCTATCATCCGGCGTTCCTGCTGCGCGATCCGCGCCAGAAGGCGGAGGCGTGGAAGGACCTGCAGATGGTGATGCGCGAGCTTGGGCTTACGCCGCCGGCGCCCAGAACAAAAACCTAACGCCGGTCTGCAACGGCAAGCTCCGGTCGCATTGCCAATCGTTGTCGGGAATTTCGTCCACCTTTCTGCATCCGTGTGCAAACACGTATCATTAAATAGGTTCCGTTAGGTTTGCGGTTCATTTGAGGAGATTCGTTTTGCGTTTGTTTGATTATTTATGCAATGTCCGGTCCGTGCCGTCGAAGGTCCTGGCCGCAGCACTTGCCGTCGCGCTTGCCGCGCTCTCGGCGGGATGCAACAAGAAAGCCGCTCCGGCTGCCGCTCCCGCAGGGCCGGTAACGCCGGTGCTGGTGCAGCCGGTGACGCTGACCGGCGTGCCCATGTCGGACAGCTATGTGGCGACGATCAAGAGCCGGCGTTCGGCGACGATGCAGCCGCAGGTGGATGGCAACCTGACGAAGATTCTGGTGAAGTCGGGCGACGCGGTGAAGGCCGGCGCGGTGCTGATGCAGATCGATCCGGCGAAGCAGGTGGCGACGGTGGCTGCGCAGCAGGCCACCGAGCAGCAACTGAGGGCCGTCTACCAGTACAACGAGACCGACCTGCTCCGCCAGTCGCAACTGTATAAGGACGGAATTATTTCCAAGCAGGCGTACGACCAGGCGATGCAGTCGTTCGCCAACTCCAAGGCGGCGCTGGATTCGGCGGTGGCGCAGACCAGGACGCAACGCGAACAGCTTGCCTACTACGATATTCGCGCGCCGTTCGACGGCATCGTGGGCGACATCCCAGTGCATCTGGGCGACTACGTATCGTCCACTACGACGCTGACTACGGTGGATGAGGCAAAAGACCTCGAAGCGTACATCTATGTCCCGACCGAGCGCGCGACCGAAGCGCGGACAGGGCTTGCGGTGGACCTGCTCGACGCGAGCGGAGCGGTGCTGGCGCACACCAGCCTGGATTTTGTTTCGCCCGAGGTGGACAACAACCTGCAGGGAATACTGGTGAAGGCGCCGGTTCCCAAGTCGTCGCAGCAACTGCGCAATGGGCAGATATTGAATGCGCGCATTACATGGAGCACGGCGCAGACGCCGACCGTGCCGGTGCTTGCGGTGACGCGCATCGGCGACCAGAGCTTCCTCTATGTCGCAGTGGCGCAGGGAGCGGGATTCGCGGCCCACCAGGTCTCGGTGAAGCTGGGCGAGCCGGTGGGCAATCTGTATCCCGTGCTGGGCGGGCTGAATCTGGGCGACCGCGTGATCCTGTCTGGGATTCAGTTTCTGCAGGAGGGCATGCCGGTTGCTCCGATACAGGCGTCGGGGCCGCAGGCGCGCGCGGGGCATTGAAGGGTTGAGGTCTTGCCCTTGCGCAGGACAGGAAAGGTAGAGATTCTTGGTTGAGTTTTTTATTCGCCGTCCCATCTTCGCCACGGTGTGCGCGCTTCTGATCGTGCTGGCCGGGGCGGTGTCGCTGCCCGGCATTCCCATCTCGCTATACCCGCAGCTTGCGCCGCCGCAGGTGGTGGTCAGTTGCAACTACATCGGCGCCAACGCGCAGGACGTCGAGTCCGCCGTCACCATCATTCTGGAGCAGGCGATCAATGGCGTCGAGGGGATGCGCTATATGTCGTCGTCCTCGTCGAACGACGGCAGCTCGACGATTACCATCACGTTCCAGACCGGATACAACCTCGACATCGCAGCGGTGGACGTGCAGAACCGCGTGGCCACCGCGCAGGGACGGCTTCCGGCGACGGTGAACAGCACCGGCATCTCGATCACCAAGGCCAACTCGAACTTCGTGCTTCTGGCCGGGTTCATCTCGCCCGACCACTCGCTCTCGCCGGATTTCATCCAGAACTATCTGGACGTTTATGTCTCAGACGCGCTGAAGCGCGTTCCCGGCGTGGGCAATGTGATGAGCTTCGGCGGCGCAAACTACGCGATGCGCATCTGGCTCGATCCCGCGAAGCTGGCTGCGCGCGGATTGACGCCGCTGGACGTGACCAACGCGCTGGCGGAGCAGAACGTCGAGGTTCCCGCCGGACAGCTTGGCGTTCCGCCGGCCGACCCGAAACAGTCGTACCAGATGGCGGTGCGCGTGGCGGGGCGGCTCAGCGATCCGCAGCAGTTCGAGAACATCATTATTAAATCGAATGCAGCCAGTTCGAGCAGCGGACCGGGTACGCAGGGCAATGGCTCAGGCGTGGTCCTGTTAAAGGACGTTGGGCGCGCGGAGTTGGGCGCGGAGAGCTATGGATCGCGGCTGAAATACTCCGGCGGCGACGCGGTCGGCCTGGGCGTGCAGCAGCTCTCCAACGCCAACGCCATGGATGTAGACCGGCGATGCAAGGCAGTGCTGGCTGAGTTGCAGAAGTCATTCCCGCCGGGGCTGGAGGGATTTGTCGCGGTGGATACCACCACCATCGTTCACGACTCCATCGTCGAGGTGGAGAAGACGCTGGCTGCGGCCATCGTCATCGTGATCCTGGTGATCTTTCTGTTTCTGCAGGACTGGCGCGCCACCATCATTCCCGCCATCACGATTCCGGTCTCGCTGATTGGGACGTTTGCCTTCATCCGTCTCTTCGACTTCTCCATCAATTCGCTGACGCTCTTCGGAATTACGCTGGCCACCGGACTGGTGGTGGACGACGCGATCGTTGTGATCGAGAACGTGCAACGCCACCTGGAGGGTCAGACCGTCGCCGGCACGGACGAGTGCGTCCACGACCCGCACAAGGCGACCATCATTGCCATGGCCGAGGTCACCAGCGCCGTGATTGCGACTTCGCTGGTGCTGATCTCGGTCTTTGTCCCGGTCAGTTTGTTCCCGGGTACGACAGGGATCCTGTACAAACAGTTTTCGCTGACGATTGCGTTTTCGATTGCCATCTCGGCATTCAACGCGCTGACGCTCTCGCCCGCGCTGGCCTCGGCCTTCCTGCGTCCGGAGACGCGGCCCAGCGGGCTGATGGCGGTCTTCCTCGACCCGGTGGAAGCGCTCATCCGCAAGACCATCAGTCTGTATGCCATCGCCGTGAGCTGGGTGGTGAAGTGGCGCTATGCGTTTCTGCTGCTGTTTATCGCGGGCCTCGGCGCGACGGTCTACATGTACAACCATGTGCCCACGGCCTTTCTCCCGGCGGAGGACCAGGGCTACTTCATGGTCCTGATACAGACGCCGCCGGGCGCATCGCTGAGCTATACAACCGAATTTGCGGACCGCGGCGCGGCAATTGTGCAGCGGGACCCGGATGTGTATGGCACCTTCTCAGTGATGGGCTTCTCGCTCAGCGGCGGCAGTTCGCCCAACTCAGGCATTATCTTTGCGCCGCTGAAGCCCGTGGCCGACCGCACCAAGCTGGGGCCGGGGCACTCGCAGCACGACGTGGTGGTGCGGCTCTCGCAGAAGCTCCTCGCGGTCCCGGGTGGAATCCTCTTTGCGGCGGAGCCTCCGGCGATCCAGGGGATTGGCGCGGTCGGCGGCTTCCAGTTCATCCTGCAGGACGGCGGGCGCAATTCATTCGCAGACATCGACCGCGTGGCGCATACGTTGGTTGGTGCGGCGCGCGATCCCGCGTCGGGACTGCTGTACCTCAATACCACCTTTACGGCCAACGATCCGCAGCTCGCGGTCACCATCGACCGGCAGAAGGCCGAGGCGATGGGCGTGCCCATGTCGCAGATCACGGCGGCCATGGGGACGTTCATGGGGTCCAGCTATGTGAACGACTTCAACTTCAACAACCGTTCGTATCGCGTCTACGTGCAGGCCGACCAGCAGTTCCGGCGCAATGCGGGCGATCTGCGGCAGTATTATGTCCGCTCCAACGCAGGGCAGATGGTCCCGCTGGACAACCTGGTGGAGCTCTCCGAAACTGCGGGGCCGCAGGTCATCAGCCACTACAACATGTTCCGCTCGGCGGAGATCGATGGCTCGCCTGCCGAGGGGCTGAGCTCCGGGCAGGGCCTGCAGAACATGGAGCGGCTCTTCAACAAGTACAAGCTGCCGGGGATGATGTTCTCGTGGACGGGCCTCGCGCTGGAGGAGCAGGAGTCGGCGGGCAAGACAATCCTGATCTTCGGGCTGGGGCTGCTGGTGGTCTACCTCACTCTCTCCGCGCAGTACGAGAGCTTTTTTCTGCCATTCATCATTCTGCTGGCGGTTCCGATGGCGGTGCTGGGCGCGCTCGCGCTGGTCTCGGCGCGCGGCATCAGCGACGACGTGTATGTGCAGATCGGGCTGGTGATGCTGATCGGGCTCTCGGCCAAGAACTCGATTCTGATTGTGGAGTTCGCCGAGCAGCAGCTCCATCATGGGCGGTCGATCGTCGATGCGGCGATCGTTGCGGCGGAGTTGCGGCTGCGGCCGATCCTGATGACCAGCTTCGCGTTCATCCTGGGCATGCTTCCCCTGTGCTTTGCCAACGGCGCGGGAGCGACCGGGCGCCACTCGGTGGGCACGGCGGTGGTGGGCGGAATGCTGCTCTCCACCATCCTCAACCTCTTCTTCATCCCTGTGCTGTATGTGCTTTTCAAAACAGGGCTTAGGCGGTTTTCTGGGAAGAAGAACTCGCCAGCGCAGCCTCCGCTCACGGCCGGCTAAGCTCTGCGCTCACACAAGAGGCGACTGATGGAACCGGCGTTCTCTACAACTAAGGTGGTATGCCCGGGTACTTAGGTGGGATGGGTTGCGCGTCAGGGAGGCGCGATATTGGAAGGGCCGGTGTTTTCCTTTACGGTCGAAAGTTGAGACGACGACCATGCATGACGCGATGGTGACCCTGCTGTTTATGGTGATCGCGATGTTTCCCTTCCTGCTGTCGCTGCAGACCCCTGAGTAGAGCCGGTTTTGCAGGGACTGCGCGCATCGGAAAGATTGCGTAGCGCGAATTCTTTCCAGTAGTACTGCGCGCGCGTGCTTCGTTCTGTCGTGTGCTGACGGCGCTCACGGCTCGGTAACCGTAATCGAGTTTTGCGGAGGCACAACAAGGCCCACATCTGTGAGGAGAGATGTGGGCCTTTGTGTTTGTGGCGGCGTCCTGCGTGGCGCGGCTTTGCCGGGGTTTGCCATGGAACTCCTGGATGGTTCTGCTTTGCGGTTTTGCTGTGCTGTAGTTTTTTGAGGGGGCAGGGCACAGGGAAAAAGCCCACCGAAAGCAGCCAGGCCCCTGAAAACATGGGGCTTAAAGAGGAAACCCACGCAGCGCGGTGGGGGCTGTTGCGTGGGTATTCCGGTAAAGCAACGAAGTGGGTGGACTTCGTTGTGACTGACTCAACCCGAAGGGAGTCTAGCCACACATTTAGCGTAGTGCGGAATTGCATTGGAGTCAAGCGGAAATGGTGGAAATGTCCTGCCTCAATGCAAGGCCCTCCGGTTTGGCCATCTTCGCAGGGTTTTGCCGTAGACTTTTGCTTAGAGCCTTAGGCTGTGGCTCAGAGATTATGACCAACAAACTTCCTGCGACGGTGCTGCTGCTCGGATCTCTTCTGGTTGCGCCGTCCGCGCGAGCGCAGTCGCTTTCGGCGGATGGGGCCATGCAGACCTTCAATGTTCTCTCGGAGCAATTTTTCTCGCAGGTTTATTTCAAGTTCTCGCCCACCGGCGGGACGTCGGCGGGGCTGCACCAGTACGATGCGCAGTTGGAGGACTACTCAGCCGCTGGGGTGGAACGGGAGATTGCCGCGCTGCATGAATTCGAGAAGAAGGTGGCGGCAATCGACCCCGGCGCGCTGGATGCTCCCGTGGCGGCGGACCGCGAGATTCTGCTCAACAACATCCGTTCGCAGCTGCTGTCGCTGGAGGTGATTCGCGGGTGGGAGAAGAACCCGGACAGCTACTCCTCGGGGATTACCAGCTCGGCCTTCGTGATTATGGAGCGGCCCTATGCGTCGGCCGATACGCGGCTGCGTGCGCTGGTGGAGCGCGAGAAGAAGATGCCGCAGGCGTTGCTGGAGGCGCGCAAGAACCTGAAGGACCCGGCGCGGATCTCCACCGAGATCGCGCTGGAGCAGATCGATGGCGATGTGAGTTTCTTCGAGAACGATGTGCCCAGCGCGTTTCTGAGCGGGCCGGATGCGGCGACCGATGCGGCAACCAAGGCGGAGTTTGCCAAAACGAATGCGGCGGTGGTTGCGGCGTTGAAGAGCTATGGCGCGTGGATGAAGACGGACCTGCTGCCGCGCTCCAACGGCGATTTCCGCCTGGGCGCGGAGACATTCCAGAAGAAGCTGGCCTACGACGAGATGGTGGACATCCCGCTCACCCGGCTGCTCGCGATTGCCTTCGACGATCTGCACCGGAACCAGGCGGAGTTTGCCCGCGTGGCCAGGCTGGTGGACCCGTCAAAGACACCGCAGGAGGTGCTCGCCGAGCTGGCGGCGATCCATCCCGCCCCCGGCCAGTTGCTGAACGCGTTTCACGGCACCTTCGATTCGTTGATTGCGTTCATCCGCGCGCACCAGATCATTACCATCCCCAGCGATGTGCAGCCGACGCTGGAGGAGACGCCGCCGTTCATGCGCGCGACCACCTTTGCGTCGATGGATCCGCCGGGGCCGTTCGAGACGCACTCCACCAAGGCGTACTTCAACGTGACGCTGCCGCAGAAGGACTGGACAGCAGAGCATGTGGCCGAGCACATGGCGAGCTTCAACGTCGGCACCATCATCTCCACCAGCGTGCATGAGGCGTACCCGGGGCATTACATCCAGTTCCTGTGGACGCCGCGCTTCGGAAGCACGATTCGCAAGCTGCTGGGCGCGAACACCAACATCGAGGGCTGGGCGCACTACTGCGAGCAGATGATGCTGGATCAGGGCTACGCGGCTGCGCCAGTGGGAGCGAACGCCGACGAGGTGCGGAAGGCTCGGCTCATTCGCCTGGGGCAGATTCAGGACGCGCTGCTGCGCGACGCGCGCTTCGTCAACTCCATCAAGCTCCATACGGGCCAGGGCGAGCCGGGCGGCAAGTGGACCATCGAGCAGGCTGAGGACTTCTTCGTTCGCGAGGGCTACCAGTCGCGTTCGGTTGCGGAAGTTGAGACCAAGCGCGGGACGGAAGACCCGACGTATCTCTACTACACGCTGGGCAAGCTGGAGATCATGAAGCTGCGCGAGGATGTGAAGGCCAAGCAGGGCGCGGCGTTCAGCCTGCAACAGTTCCACGACGACTTCATGCGCCAGGGCTTCGCGCCCATCAAAGTCATCCGCAAGGCCATGCTGGGCAACGATTCGCCGGTGCTGTAGTGTATCTATCCTGCC
>Ga0326727_10017397_pt1 | contig 14932 bp, 14 predicted proteins | sample MB2enrmetagenome_FD_207643 | JGI IMG/M metagenome (GOLD analysis project Ga0326727, IMG submission 207643) | Lab enriched peat soil microbial communities from McLean, Ithaca, NY, United States - MB29MY | ecosystem: Environmental > Terrestrial > Soil > Wetlands > Peat | place: USA: New York... | reverse complement strand
GTTGTTTTCTTAGAAGAAACTGATAACCTACAAGTATGAAGAAAGCAGACACGGCCAAGAGAACTCGACGTGGTCTGGACCGCAAGTACCGCAGCGGCCGGGTTGAGGATATCCGTGCCCGCCCCCGTACCGGATGGATTCGGGCGGTACGAACCAGCTTGGGTATGAGCCAGAGAGTGCTCGCAGAGCGTCTCGGAGTGTCTCAGGTGGCGGTCGACAAGCTCGAGCACAGCGAAGCCGCCGGCACGATATCGCTGGCGAAGTTGGAGGTAGTGGCAACGGCCCTCGAATGCAGGCTCGTCTATGCCCTCGTCCCCGAGACCACTATCGACGACATCGTTCGCCGCCAGGCGACACAGGTGGCATCAGACCGCCTCAGGTACGTCGGCACTACCAGCGCCCTCGAGGCCCAAGAGGTCGACACGGATGCACGCGCGGAACAACTGACCGAGTACGCCGAAGGCGTCATCGCCCGTAACGCGCTGTGGCGACCGGAGTGAGCCGGTCGACGCGATCAGCCTTCGGTCCCGACCCGATCGGCGCCACGCCGCTCTCGGATGAGGACCTGACGGGCGCCATACCACTGGACATGACGACTCGGAGCGACCTCAATGGCTACGAGCGCCAGAACATCGCCAAGGCCCTCCCATGGGCACTGCGGTACGCGCGCCTCGAAGGTCCTCTGGGAGTGCTCGACTTCACCTTTCTCTTCCAGCTGCAGCGGAGGATGTTCGGAGAGGTGTGGACATGGGCAGGAAAGCCGCGACAACGCGAGACCAACGTCGGGGTCGACCCGGCCTAGATCTTGACACAGGCCAGGCAGGCGCTCGACGACGCCCGCTACTGGCACGAGAACTCCACGTTTGAGACCGACGAGCTGTCAGTTCGGATCCACTTCTGGCTCGTGCACGTAGACCCATTCGCGAATGGCAACGACCGCTGCACCCGCCTGGTGGCGGACCTGTATCGCCACTCGACCGGGTTGCCCTTTCTGCCGTGGGGCGGCGAAGCAGTCAGTCTGGACAACCAAGGGCCAGCGCGCGCGGTGTACATCGTGGCGATCGTGGAGGCCGAGCGCGGTAACTATCAGCCGCTCATCGACTTCGCCCGAAGCGACAGCCGGCCGCCGGACAGCCCCACCATCCCATAATCCATCCCACAAACTCAGGATCACGAGAGTTGACTGCGACTGACACGGTGGACAAAACCCGCATCTCAGGAGGCTTGTAGCCGATCCCAGCTAACGCGACAGACGCCGGGAGGAGATTTTCGAGACCGTCGCATTCGTCCGCTCTGCCATCCCTCCGTGCCAGGGTCTTGCCGTTCGATTCCAACCCATCCCAGAATCCACCCAATGGCACCTTGGCGTGTGCCTAGGATACGCGAGCGAACCCCGAGACGTTTGAGAGGTCACCGCGGCCACCCACCGGGATCCTCGGACCGACCGCGACGTTCAGGTCAGGAAGCGGTTCGAGGCACTTTCATCTAAGCACGAGTCTTAAGTTAAGATGTGAGAAAAGCGTCAAAGGGAGCGACTTGTGCCGGCTAGAGCCAAGGCCCTAGTGGGGGACTTACGGCGTGTGAACCGTAGCATCGTGTTGCGTCCCCTGTTCCTCGAAGGGCCCCTCAACCGAGTCACCCTGGGGCAGCTGACCGGCCTGAGCAGCGGCAGTATAACCAGCCTCACATCTGCCTTGTTGGACGAGGGCCTGATAGTCGAGGTCGGTCTGGAGCAGTCTGACGGAGGCAGGCCTCGGGTCATGCTCCAGGTGAACCCGGAATTCGGCGCCGTGATCGGCGTTGAGATCGGTGAGACTGGCGTCCGCGTGGAGGGTTTCGACTTGAGGCTAAGGGTTGCCGGCGTCGCCGAAGTCGGCCTGCATCCACAGCATCACGACGCCGATGTGACCATCGAGGAGACGGTAAAGGCCGTCGAGAAGCTTCAAGCGCAGTTCAGGGCAGAAGGTCGTCGGCTACTGGGAGTGGGGATCGCTGTCCCCGGAATCGTCGAGCACCGGGTCGACGACGCACGGGTTCACGCTCCGATCATCGGTTGGCATGACGTCCCCATCGAGCGCTTGGTGCGAGAGCGGGTCGGGGCTCCAGTCTTTGCCGAGAACGGCGCCAAAGCGTTGGGGCAGGTGGAGATGTGGTTCGGCGCCGGCCGAGGCACACATCACACCGTGATCACCCTCTGGGGTACTGGCGTAGGAGCTGCCATTTTTACCAATGGAACGCTCTACCGGGGTGCCGCCTCCAGTGCCGGGGAGTGGGGCCACAACTGCATCCTTGCCGGAGGTAGGCGCTGCCGCTGCGGAAGCAATGGTTGTCTCGAGGCCTATATCGGGGCAGAGCCGCTGCTCGCCGCCTGGCGAGAGGCGGACCCGCAGGCGGCTCCCTCCTGCGACCCGGACGAGGAGGCGTGGGCGGATCGTCTCCTCGAGTCCGCGGAGTCGAGCGAAGCGGCCGCCCGGATCCTTGGGGAAGCGGCTAACTGCTTCGGAGTGGCCGCCGCCAACCTCGCCAATCTCTTCAATCCCGAGCTCATTGTGATCGGGGGTTGGCTAGGACTAAAGCTCGGACCCACCTTGCTGAGCCGAATTCGGGAAGTGGTGCGAAAGCAAGCTCTCGACTACACGGCCAACCGCGTCGACATCGTGCTCGGCCGGCTCGGCAAGGATGCAGTGGCACTCGGGGCATCGGCCCTTGTCGTCGACGAGCTGCTTTCCAATGGCGGCGTACCGCAGGCGGCGGCCAGAGACAGGTTGCAAGGGGCGAAGCTCCTCTAAGCGACGGGTAAGTGTCCACTCCGGGCGAGCTCGCCATACCAGTATCCGCTGTCTTTGACGATGCGCTCTTGCGTGTCGAAGTCGACATAGACGATGCCGAAGCGCTTGGAGTACCCGAGTGCCCACTCGAAGTTGTCGAGCAGAGACCATACGAAGTAGCCCTGCACAGGTACACCCTCTTTTCTCACTCGCAAGACCTCACCGATATGGGCCTGGAGGTAGGCGATCCGCTCGGGATCATGCACTGCCTGGCCGTCGCGGCGGTCGTCGAACGAGGCCCCGTTCTCGGTGACGAAGAGGTTGAGCAGCTTGTACTGCTGGTGCGCTTGCTCAAGGATGAAGCTGAGCCCCTCGGGACGGATGTTCCAATCCATGGTGGTCCGGGGCACCCCGGGCTCCTTGGATGCTGCAAAGCCATTCCACTTCGTGGCGTCGTGACGGACCAGGTAGCCGGCGTAATAGTTGATCCCGACAAAATCTGGCGGCAGGAGGAGCGTCGCCATGTCTTCCTCATAACCGCTTGGCAGGTAGGGCCGCAGACGTTGCTCCAGCCCAACGGGATATCTCCCGAACACGAGAGGTTCCAAGAAGAGAGGGAAGTTGTGCCAAGCGTGTGCCACCTGGGTGGCGGCTATATCAGCTTCCGATTCGCTGGCGGGCCACACCGCCGCGTTGTGCAGTGCTATTCCGACCGACGCTTCGGGACTGGCGGCCTTGAGGGCAGCCCTGGCGGCAGCATGCGCTCGCAGCTGATTGTGAATCGCATGGCCGGCGGCGTAGATGTTGCGGATGCCCGGCGCGTGCGCTGCGACCAAGTGTCCTTGCTCCGCGACGACGAAAGGCTCGTTCAGGGTGGTCCACCACTTCACCCGGTCACCAAGGGCAGCTGCTACCACCGAGGCGTACTCCCCGAACCAGTTCGCCGAGTCGCGATTGGACCATCCCCCGCGTCGATGCAGGGCAGAAGGGAAGTCCCAGTGGAAAAGCGTCACGAAAGGCTCAAGGCCAGCGGCCAGTACCGCGTCGAGGAGGCGATCGTAGAAGGCGACTCCGGCCGGATTCAGTTCGCCGACCCCGTCGGGCAGGATCCGAGGCCATCGAATGGAGAAGCGATACGCGCCAAGGCCGAGCTGTCGCATGAGCTCGATGTCTTCCGCCCAGCGGTGGTAGTGGTCACAGGCGAGGTCGCCCGTCTGGCCGTCGTAGGTAGTGCCTGGGGTGTGCGAGAACTCGTGCCAGACGCACCGTCCGGCGCCGTCGGCCATTGGTGAGCCCTCGATCTGGTAGGCGGCGGTAGCGGCGCCCCAGTAGAAGTTGCTGCTGGGGTCTGTGTCAGAAAGCGTCAAATGAACCTCCTCATTGTCATGCCCTCGGGCGTCGCCGCTGGCTAGCCATAGAGGGGTAGGGGATGCGATCGTCCATCGCCGTCTCACTCGTACAGGACACAGCGGGCATGGTGGGCGGCTCCCACCTGGCGCAAGTCGGGGAGCGCTTCTTCGCACCGACTCTGGACGAAAGGACAGCGCGGGGCGAAGGGACAGCCCGGTGGAAGCGCGGTGAGGTCCGGGGGGTCACCTTTGCCCTCGAATTGCGTTCCCTGTCGGCGCTCGTTCTCAGGGCTTGGAGCGGCTTGGCGCAGGAGCTGGGTGTAGGGATGCTTGGGGTCGCTCATGACCTCGGAGGCGGGACCGATCTCCTGGATGCGGCCGGCGTACATGATGGCGATGCGATCGCCCATGTAGTTGGCAGCCCCGAGGTCGTGGGTGATGAAGACGAGGGAAAGCGACCGGCTGCGCTGGAGGTCCAAGAGCAGGTTCATGATCGTGAGGCGAATCGACACGTCGAGCATGGACGTCGGCTCGTCGGCGAGGATGAGGCTGGGCTGGGCCGCCAGCGCCCGGGCGATGCCGACCCGCTGGCGTTGGCCGCCGGAGAGCTCATGGGGATAGCGGCGCAGGAAATCAACAGCCGGCACCAGGCCGACCTGGTCGAGCAGCTCTTCCACTGCCTCGCGCTCGGCGTTCCGCGGAACGAGCCCGAAAGAGTGAAGGGGACGCGCCACGCTGTAGCGGACCGAATGGAACGGGTCGAGGGACGAGTAGGGGTCCTGAAAGATCATCTGGACCTCTCGTCGGTGCTCGCGCAACCGATGGTTGCTCGGGCGTCGTGGCAGCGCCCGCCCCCCGACGAAGATCTCCCCCGAGGTCGGCCGCTCGAGGAAGGCGATCGTCCGCGCGAAGGTGGTCTTGCCCGAGCCGGACTCTCCCACCAGAGCCAGAACCTCCCCCTTCTCCACGGAAAGGTCCACCTCGCTAAGCGCACGCACCACCTTCTGGCGTGCGATCCGACCGATGGAGTAGTTCTTGGTGAGTCCACGCACCTCGAGCGCGGGACTGGGGTCTTCGCTCGTCTCCGCCGGCAGACCGAGGGTGCTAACCATGGTCGCCCGCCTGCTCGCCGTAGAGGTGGCAGAGCACCCGGTGGTCCCGGTCACGCCATGCGGTCGGCGGATCTACCGTTTCGCAGGTGCCGGTGATCACCTCGGGACAACGGGGTGCGAAGGAACACCCTTTGGGCGGGTTTCGCAAGTCGGGTGGCTGGCCCGGTATGCCCTCGAGCCGCTGGCGCGGCCCGCCGAGCGGAGGGAAAGAGCTCATCAGGGCGGTCGTATAGGGATGGCACGGCTTCTCGTAGAGCTGCCGGCCTGGCGCTTCTTCCACCACGGCGCCGGCGTACATGATCGCGATGCGGTCGGCGATCTCGACGAGGAGCGAGAGGTCATGGGTGATGAACACGACCCCGAAGCCGAGCTGGTGGCGCAGGTCGTCGAGGGTCTGCAGGATCGAACGCTGCACGACGACGTCCAAGGCCGTCGTGGGCTCGTCGAGGAAGAGCAGCTTCGGCCGTAGCACGATCGCGAGAGCGATCACGGCGCGCTGACGCATTCCGCCGCTCAGCTGGTGGGGATAGGCGTCGAAGAACCGTCGGGGGATCTTGACGAGGTCGAATGTCTCCTCCGCCTGCTGGCGTGCCCCGTCCGAGGAGTGGACCCCGTGTGCCGCCATGGCGTCGTGGAACTGGTCTCGGATTCGCATGATCGGGTTGAGAACGTTCATCGAGGCCTGGAAGACCATCGAGATCTCCGCCAGGTGCAGATGCCGCAGCTCATCTGGCGAGAGCAAGGCGAGGTCGGTCCCCTGGTAGCTCACAGAACCTGAGAGCACCCGCCCGGGCGGGTCGAGGAGCCCGGCGGAGGCGAGAGCGAGGGTCGTCTTGCCGCATCCCGACTCGCCGGCGATCCCGACGATCTCACCGGCGCCGACGGTCAGGCTCACCCCTCGGACGGCGACGACCGAGGGCGGAAGGCGCCACCCATAGCCGATAGTGAGGTCGGAGATCTCGAGGAGGGGCGGCAAGTCATTCCCTCCTCAGGCGAGGGTTGGCGATCTCGTCCACGGCGAAGTTGAGCAGCCCCAAGGACGTGCCCAACAGAGCGAGGCACAACCCCGGCACGAGGAGCCACACCCACGCCCCGAGGAGTATGGCGTCGCCCTCCGAGGCCCAATAGAGCATCGTCCCCCAGGTGACGTCGTTGATGTTGCCGAGGCCGATGAACTCGAGACCTGCCTCTGCCAGCACGGCGAACAGCGCTGCCCCGAAGAAGTTCGAGACGATGATACCGAGCATGTTCGGCACGACGTGGGCGAAGACGATGTGCCGGCGGCTCTCACCGGTGACCCGCGCCGCTTGCACGAAGGGGCGGTCCCGGAGGGCGATTGCCTGTGACCGGAGCACTTTCGCCCCCCATGCCCAGCCGGTGATCGTGATCACCCCGACGAGCATGAGGAGGCCCCCGCCTCGCAAGTAGGCGGCCAGGATGATGAGCAGCGGGAGCGAGGGGAGCACGAGGAAGACGTTGGTCACCGCCGCCGCCACCGTGTCGAACACGCCGCCGACGTAGCCGGCGAACACCCCCATGACGAGCTGCACCAAGCTGATCAAGGCACCGGAGACCAGCCCGACGAACAGGCTTGCCCGCGCCCCCCAGATCAACTGGGAGAGGATGTCCTGGCCGTTGATCGTTGTCCCGAGAAGGTGCTCCGCGCTCGGGTGGAGCAACGGGGTGAAGTTGATGTCGGTCGGCGAATAGGGAACGACCACCGGCGCCACCAAGGCGACGAGGCAGAACAAGGCGAAGATGAGCGCGCCCGCGACGGCGCGGTGGTTGTGCAACAGGGCTCGCCAGCTCACTTGGCCGACTCCATGCGGATACGGGGGTCGAGGAACACGTAGAGGACGTCGGCGAGAAAGCTCGCCACCAGCAGGGCGAGCGTGAAGATGAGGAAGATCCCCTGCATGAGGGGATAGTCCTCGTTCTCCACTGCTTGGAGCAGCATGTACCCGATCCCCGGGTAGGAAAAGACGATCTCAATGAAGACTTGGCCGCCGACGACTATGCCGAGGGCCAGGGCGAGCTGGGAGAAGACCGGCAGAATGGCGTTGCGGGCGGCGTAGTGGTAAGCGACGGTGCGATCGCGGAGACCCTTGGCCCGCGCGAACTTGACGTAGTCGTCGCCGAGCACGGTGAGCATGTTGTTGCGCATGAGGAGGATCCACATCCCCATCGATATGAACGTCAAGGTGACCGCGGGAAGGGCGGCGTGGTGGATGAGGGAGGCGAACCCGGACCACGAGGCGATCCCCTGGCCGGGGTTTAAGCCACCGCCAATCGGGAACCAGCCGAATTTGAAGGCGATGAAGTAGAGCAGGATGAGTGCGATCCAAAAAGACGGGAGAGCACCGAGCATCAGGCCGAAGGGGACGAGGACGGAGTCGACGAGCGACGCGCGGCGCCACCCCGCCGTCCCCCGCCGCCAGGCCGCCACCATCCCGAGTGTCGTCCCGAGCAGGAAAGCCAGGATGGTGGCAAAGCCGACGAGCCCGAGAGTCCACGGGAGGGCCTCACCGATCAGCGTGCTCACGTGCGCCGGGAAGTACGAGAAGGAGACGCCGAGATTGCCGGTGAGGGTGTGCCCGAGGTAGTCGAAGTACTGGCCAAGCTCGCCCGTCTTGGTGTTCAGGCCGAAATCGAGCTCCATGGCACTGATCGCCGTCGGGCTCACCTTGCCCTGGTAACGGGCGAACATCGTTTCAACCGGGTTGCCGGGCATCAGCCGGGGCAAGGCGTAGTTCACCGTCAGCGCCACCCAGCAGGTCACCACCAGGGCCCCGAAGCGCCGTACCACGTATCGCACAGGCCTACTTCCTTCTCCTATCGCCGCCCCGACAGCTAGGGAGCGACTCACCGTGGCGGCGAGCCGCTCCCTGTCAGCCTTCTTACCAGCATCCCGGCGCGAACGTCGGGAGCGGGTCTTCTTAACCTCTTACTTCTGGTACACGTTCACGTACGTCAGCATCGAACCTTCCTGGTCCGTCGCGCTCCCGTCGTTGTAGGGGTTAGAAGCGCTCGGGAACCCTGTGAAGGTGCGGGTCTGGTAGACGAGCCAGTTCGCCCGGCCGCTGAGCGCCACCACCGGCACGTTGGTCAGCACCTGCCTTTCGATCGCCCACATGTCGTGCATTTGCACTGACGCGCTGCTGCTCGAGGCGTAGCTCGCCAGCGCGTTCGTGATAATCGGAGAAGTGAACCGCTCCCAGTCGGTGTTGGCGACCTTGCCAATTGGCGCAGACTCCGACGGCGAGAACATGTAGTAGTACTGGTAGTACGGCGTCGACCCGTTCCCGTTGCCCCACGAAATGGCGAAGGTGAAGTTGCCTAGGTCGAGGTCGTTGGCATACGTCGAGTACGGCTCCTGCAGCACCGTCGAGCTGATGCCGATCGCGTTCAACTCGGCGGAGACATTGTCAGCCTGCGAGATGTAGTCCGTCCAACCCGGCCCTCCGATAAGGACGGTGTAGCTCGGGTAGACCACTCCCGCCGGTGATTCGAGCCGACCGCTCGACGACCACTTGTACCCCGCAGCCTTCAGAATTGCCTTCGCCTTGGTTACGTTGTAGGTCCATTCCAGACTCGAAAGCGGGCTCAAGAACCACTGCTTCACCTGAGGCGGCGTGACCGCCGACTCCGCTCCACCAAGCGCTGCCGGAAGCGCCCCGAAGTACGCACGGTTAGTAAGGAAGGAGGTGTCCATGGCGTAGGCGACCGCCTTGCGGAAGTTCACGTCGCCGAACGGCCCCACCGCCTTGGTGTTCAAGTAGAGGTAGTTCATGTTGTTGACCGGCCAGAAGATGTCGTTCGCCTTGTTCTTGCTGAGGAAGGTCGCGCTGGCGTCGGTGATGTAGTCGTACGACATGTCGATGCTGCCATTTTCCAGCCCGAGCTCAGCGGTCGTGTCCGAATCGACCGAGCTGAACACCACCGAGTCGATGTACGGACGCCCAGCCTCCCAGTAGCTCGGGTTCTTGGCGTAGACGACCGAGCTCGTCGAGAAGGACTTGAGCGTGAACGGGCCCGTGGCGACCGGGCTGGTGTTCGTGTATTTAGCAGGGCTCGTGATGGTCGCCCAGATATGCTGGGGCAGCATGACCGTTGGGCTTCCGTCCGTGCCGAACAAGATGCTCACGGCTTCCGGCGTGTCAGGCTTTGAGAATGTGAATACCACGGTGTTCGGCCCTGTCGCCACCACCGACTTGAGAGGGCTCGTCCAGACGCCGTTGACGTCGATGGACGGGTTGGCCTTCAAGTAGTTGAAGGTGAACGCCACATCCGCGGCGGTGAACGGCGTTCCGTCACTCCAGGTCACTCCGGAGCGGGTTGTGACGACCAGCTGCAAGTTGTTGTCCGTCCACTTGTAGTTCGTCCCGAGGAGCGGGGTCTCCGCGCCGGTCGCCTCATTGAAATAGTAAAGCGACTGGTAGAGGCAGCTTTTCGTCCCGGGTGCACTCGCACCCGAGGGCGCGTAGGGGTTGAAGTTGTCGGGAAGCGTTCCCCACGGTTGCGCGGCGTAGAAGGTACCGCCTGTGGTGATCGCCCCCGTTCCGCCTGTGGCGATCGCTCGCATGCTGGCCCCTGCGGAAGGCAGGCAAACCAGCGTCAACGAGAGCCCGGCGGCGGCCATGACCGTCCCGAGCCACTTTTCTCTTCTGTGCAGTTTCATCTTGTCGCTGTCCCTCCATTTCAGCCGTCTTGCGTGAACTCGCTTTCCTGTCGCAACCGACGCCCGCGACCAGGTTGGACTCAACTTCTCTCAAACCTTAGCTTTTAACGCGAGAAAAGTCTACGTCGGTGGAGCTCCTGCTTCCAGCTGGTGTCGGGCGGCTATCCCGACGGACTCTCCTCAGGGCGGACACGCGATCGCAGCGTCACCAGCCAGGCCTCTGCCTCAGCCCGCGCGGCCGCCAGCTGCTCACGGCGCTTCGGCCCGAGCTCCCCGTACGCCGGATAGGAACCCAGGAACTTCACAGAGGCGAGCTTGCTGTGCAGCTCCTTCAGGCAGTCGCCGACCACCTCGTCGCTCAGGTGACCTTCGAGCTCGATGACGAAGCAGTAATCGCCGAGGCCGAGCTTGGTTGGACGCGACTCGATCTTGGTGAGGTTCAGGTTCCGGGCGGCGAACTGCCCGAGGATCTCGTGCAGGCTGCCAGGCCGGTCGGCCTGTTGAAAGCAGACGAGGCTCGTGCGGTCATGGCCGGTCGGCGCCGGCAAGATGCCCCGGGCCACCAGCACGAAGCGGGTCTGGTTGCCTGCGTGGTCCTCCACAGCGTTCGCGAGCGTCTCGAGCCCGTAGAGGTGCCCCGCCAACGCTGGGGCGATGGCAGCCGTCCCGTCGGGCTCCGCCTCGCCGACGAGCCGGGCCGCCTCAGCGGTCGACGAGGCATATGCCAGCTCGGCGCCATGCAGGTGATCCTGCAGGAAACGGCGGCACTGGGCGAGGGCAACCGGTATCGACACGACGCGGCGAACGCCTGCAAGGCCGATGCCGACAGGTGCAAGAAGATCGAGATGGACATCGAGCACGTACTCCAGCTGAATGAACAGCTCGGCGTCGAAGATCAGGTGGTCGAGAGTCGCGCTGACCGTGCCTTCGATCGAGTTCTCGATCGGGACGAAGGCCGCGTCGACCTCGCGGTGGTTCGCGGCGTCGAGCACATCGGCAATCGTCGACATCGCGATCGGTCTCGCTTTGACCAACGAGGGGATCGACAGGAGCGCCTCTTCGCTGAAGGTGCCCTCGGGCCCTAGGAACGCTATCGAACGCCAAGCCTGCGCCGGTGTAGCCATGAGGGCAGGATAGTGATGCCCATGGACGAGCTCGAAATCCGAAGATTGATCGACGACCTGCGATCCGGCACCTGCTCACCCGACGACGCCGTCTTAGAGCTGAGGAAACTGGCCTTCACTGATATCGGCTTCGCGAAACTCGACCATCATCGCGCCCTCCGCCAAGGGCTGCCCGAAGCCGTGTACGGGCCCGGTAAGACGCCGGCGCAATGTGCGGCGATTATCGCCGAGTTGCTCGCGGCCGGTGGCGGGGGCCCTGTCCTTCTGACTAGAGCCGACCAGGCTCAGGTCACTGCGGCGCTCGAGGCCTCGCCGGGAGGCCAGCGGACCCCCCTCGAGCCGGAGGCGGGCCGCCTCACCACCGTCGCTTGGCGTCAGCAACCGGACCGCCCCGGACGCGTGCTCGTCTGCACGGCCGGGACGGGTGACCTGCCGGTGGCCGAGGAGTGCTCTGCCGTTCTTCGTGCGTTCGGCTTTCGTCCGTCACTGCTCGCCGACTGTGGCGTGGCCGGAGTCCATCGCCTCTTCGCTTCGATCGATGACATCACCGGCGCCGATGTCGTCGTGGTGGTGGCCGGAATGGAAGGAGCTCTGGCCAGCCTGGTGGCCGGCTTGACGCCTGCTCCTGTCATCGCTGTGCCAACAAGCGTAGGATATGGTGCCTCTCTGGAGGGAGTGACTGCGTTGCTCGCCATGCACGCCTCGTGCGCAGCCGGGATCACGGTTGTCGGGATCGACAACGGTTTCGGCGCTGCATGCGCGGTGGTGAGGTTGCTCCGTTGACCGGTGGCGCTCGGAAACGCCGAGAAGACGCCGGCCGAACGGAAACGGCGGCCGGAGGAGAGGACGGGGCTGGTGGACGCGTCGCCTGGTTTCATTGCTTCTCGGGCATCGCGGGGGACATGGCGCTGGGCAGCCTCGTCGACGCCGGCGCCGACCCTCTAGAGATCAGACACCTCCTCGATCGCCTCCCGATCGACGGGTGGTCCCTGTGGTTCGAGCCCGTGCTGCGTAACGGCATCGCCGCGACCCAGGCGCTCGTCAAGGTTCGCGACGACGCCGTCGTCAGGACGTTCCCGCACGTCATGGGCATCCTCGACGAGGCCCGGTTGCCCGAACGGGTCCGGCAAAGAGCCGCGGCAGCCTTCTCCCTGCTCGCCACCGTGGAAGGGCGTCTCCACCGACGACCCACCTCACAGGTGCACTTCCACGAGCTCGGTGGTCACGACACGATTGTCGACATCGTCGGCACTGCATCGGCCCTCGAGCTGCTCGACGTGGGCGTGGTCTCGGCCAGCCCCGTTGCCACCGGGCTCGGCATGGTCCGCAGCGCCCATGGCCTTTTGCCCAATCCCGCGCCTGCCGTCGTCGCATTGCTCGAGGGGATCCCCACTCAGGGCCGCGACGTGAGCGTCGAGCTGACGACTCCGACAGGGGCGGCCATGCTGGCCGCCTGGGGATCTACGTTCGGGCCGATGCCTGCGATGACGGTCGAGGCGACCGGTTTCGGGGCCGGTTCGCGCGAACTGGACGACCTGCCGAACTGCACCCAAGTCGTGGTCGGCCTCTCGGAGGAGTCGGTGCGTGCTTCATCGTTCGCCAATGGCCAGCAGCTCGTCCAGCTGGAGGCGAACCTCGATGACGTGACTGGTGAAACGCTCGCCCACGCCATAGAGGCTCTGATCGACGACGGAGCACTCGACGCCTGGGTCACGCCCGTGCTGATGAAAAAGGGCAGACCCGGCCACGTCGTGAGCGTCCTGTGCGACCCTGTCCTGCTCGCCGATCTGCGTTGGCGCCTGGAACACGAGACCGGCACCCTGGGAGTACGTGCCCACAGCGTCGAGCGTTGGGCGGTGCCACGCGAGCTGCTCGAAGTCGAGGTCGCCGGCCATCGCGTGCGGGTGAAGGTCAGTCCGGGCCGGATCAAGGCCGAGCATGCCGACGCCGCCCGTGTCGCCGCAAAGACAGGCCGCCCGCTGCGCGAGGTCGCTGCCCGCGCCGAAGCCGCCTGGCGTCAGCAGGCCGACACTGAAGAGCCGCCACCACGTCCCGATTCCGGACCAGGTGGGCCGATCACCCCGATGCGACCTTGATCTTCACCTCGTCCGTCTGACCCACGCCCTTCGGAGGCCCTGTCACGGGCCCTGCCGGGAGGCTGCCGGTGCCGACCGACGCCCAGAGCGTGTACGCGCCACCGGTGGCGACACGAAGGGCCGGCAGGGTCGCCACGACCGATGCCCCAGGCGCGAGGCGACCGATCCGCGCCGACGTCGAGCGGGTGGGCATGCCGGGGCCGCGATGCCGGCCGGTGAGTGGTTCGGGAACTACTGATGCTACGGCCCAGATGCCCGAGATCTCCGCGTTGCCGGCATTTGCAACCACCAGGACTACCGAGACCTGCGTGGTCGGGAGCAGAACGGAAGTCGAACCTGGCGGCGGAAGCTGCAGCGTGGTCGTCGTGGTGGACGTGGACGTCGTCGTGGTGGACGTGGACGTCGTCGAGGAAGTCGTCCTACCCGGAATGGTCGTAGTCGTGGTCGTAGATGTCGTGGTGGTCGAGGTCGTCGTCGTCGTGGTCGGCAGGCCGATGATCCGCACCACGGGGGGTTGCACAGTCATCGCGACAATCACGAGGCTCTCGTGAACCTGCAGTCTGGGCGTACTGGACAGCTGCGCGACCCAGGTCGTCACCGACGCCTTGCTCCAGGCGGCCGGATCCGTCACCCATTTGGAGGATGGGAGCCGCTCCGGGCGACTGGAGCGTGGCAGCGAGCGCACAAAGGCGCTGTAGTCCCGGTCGCCGGTCATGAATCTCTTGCCTGCCTGCACGACGAGCGTCACTGCATTGGCGCGGGCCAGCACGACCGAAGCCGGGAGTGCCGACCCGCGGGAAGCTCCGCCGGTGGGACTGCTGGAGCCAGGAGAGGAAGCCGTCGGCCCGATCGCGAGCGCGATAGCGCCCGCGAGCGTACGTGCGGCACCGGCGCGTTCGACAAGCGTGGCTTGTAGCAACTGCTGCGAGCGGGGCGTGGGCGCTGAAACGCCCAGCGCCCCGAGCTGGGCCAGATTCTGCGACGTGCCAGCCACCAGGCTGCCAAGAGCCTCCTCGAGGCTGGTCCGGTCAAGCGAGGTGACACCGTCGCGCAGAAGATGCATCGTCGAGGCGAGCGTCGTGGAATCGTCGATGACGGGGATGACCTCGGCGACATAGGTCTGGGCTGCGACGCGCTCGGCAGCGTGCCCGGAGTTCACCACGTCGGCGGCGACTTCGGCGACGATGACCGCAAAGACCACCACCGCGATGGCGATAGCAACGATGCGCCTGACCGACCGGCGCGCGGACGGGAAACTCCCCCGTCGCCAACCTGCCGTCATTGCCGAAGAAGCTAGCCCCTGTTCCGGCTATGGCCCGGACGTCCGGCCGACCGCTCAGGCGACCTACGACCGCAGGCCCGAGCGCCTCAACGAGTACGGTGCCTGGGCCGGAGCGCGACCGCCGGCCGCGGCCCGGGCCGTGGTCACTCTCCGGCGGCGCCTCGGGCCACGCTCACCTGGCTCTTGGTGGATCGCCAGTTGACCATCGGGCGGATGGCGTCGAACTCGACACGGTCCTTGTGACGCTTGGCGGTCTCTACGAGCACCTCGATCGTGGCGTCTTCGAGGAAGTGAGGCTTGAGCCCGAGCGCCGGCAAGTGGGTCGCCACGGCGTGGTAGTAGTGCTCTTCCTTCTCCACGCGCGGGTCGGGGACGTTGTCTATGGTCACCTCGCCACCGGCAACCTTCGCGGTCCAAGCTGCGAGCTCGTTCACCGAGAACGACTCGGTGAACTGGTTGAACACGCGGTACTCGCCGGGTTCCGGCGGGTTGAGGCAGGCCAACTCGACACAGGCGAGCGTGT
>Ga0326727_10017396_pt1 | contig 14933 bp, 12 predicted proteins | sample MB2enrmetagenome_FD_207643 | JGI IMG/M metagenome (GOLD analysis project Ga0326727, IMG submission 207643) | Lab enriched peat soil microbial communities from McLean, Ithaca, NY, United States - MB29MY | ecosystem: Environmental > Terrestrial > Soil > Wetlands > Peat | place: USA: New York... | reverse complement strand
CCAATGATCGCCCCGAATAGCAAGGCGAGGAGGGTTATCGAGATCGCCTGGACAGTGCCGTGCCTGAGATAAACAGGATCCGGATTTGTTGAGGAGGAAGTGTGTGCATTCTGTTGTACGGCAATGAAGCATAGAAGAGCGAAGAAGGGGACGAAGTACTGTACAATGCTCTCCGTTTGCCTCGTGCAAGCCGCCACCCCGATGAGGCTCAGGGTAGGGACGCAAATGAAGAGGACCGCTGTATTAGTTGTAAGGTTGAAGCTGTAGATGACAATAAAAGCAGCCAGCGCCATTCCGAAGGCGACGTTGATTCCCTCAACTCCGCCAATCTGGAGGAGTTGTGTGCGAAGGAACGGTACTGACACGAGTATAAGCAGAACCGCAAAGCAAACGGCGATTCTAAGAAAATCCGTCAGGATCTTCGGCACAATTCCGACGCGCGCGGACCAGCTTATAATGAATCCCATAGCAACAAGCGCCATGGACATGTGCAGAAGCTGCGAACCCGGGATCACGAGTTCTAAGGAAGACAATCCGATCAGTGTTGCTGCAAGTCCTGCCGCATATACGGGGGCGGGGGACAGTATGTTTTTCGATTTGCTTTCAAGCTGCATTGCTATAGTCCGCCACAGGCATTCCAGACAGAGCAAGACAATTGATTAACAGCATGGAACCCCCCGCGGACTCGATCTCAGTGGCCAGCGCGTGCGCCCCCGTCGGAACACGACTGTCCAGTGAAAGCAGGAGAACCTGCATGTTTACGCCTCTACAAGCCAGCAAACTTGCACAATCGACAAGTCCCGGGTCCAGTGCCGTAGTAAGGCAGATCAGCCGGCAGTTGTCTTCAATTTGTTGCGCAGACTGCATTATCAAGTGGGAGAAGGATTCTTTGCGATCCGCCTGCACGCTTGCGAGAGCATGAAGGATTATCTGGAGATGGTCCTGCCCGTACTCCGGACGAGTGGCAGGATTTTCCAACGACAAACCGATAAGATGCACGGTTGTGCCACAGAGAATGGAGTCTTCCGCGATTGCCGCCGCGATGCCTGCGGCGTAATCCAGGGATGTGCGTGGAGCGCTGCCGAGTTCCGAGCCCTTGTGAAGATCCAAGGCGATAACGGTGCTTTTCGCACTGGACTGCTCGTATTCCATCACGTTCAGTTTTCCCAGTTTTGCCGCCGAGCGCCAGTGGATTCGCCTGAGGTCATCGCCGGGCGTGTATTCGCGAATGCCCCTGAAAGTTGTGCCGTCACCCTTCGTCCGACAGCCGTCGAAATCACGATCGCCTGCCCCACCTTCTTGCGAACTAGACAGCTCCGGTATCTTAAGTGGACGTGGAAGCACAGTAACGGTTGACTGGCTCCGGTTGTGGCGCACGAAGCTGAAGAAGCCGATTGGGTCTGAGATATGAAAAAGAGCAGGCCCAACTTCGTATTCTCCCCTGCGCGCAAACTCCAGGGTGTAAGTGCACACGGATTCATTCGCGTTTTCAACTGCATACGAGGGACGTCCGATCATTCGGACATTGTCCGGAAGTTTGTCCTGGACCTGAAACGAGCCCATATATTTTCCCTTGGTTCTTAGCCACAGCCTGACCTCGACTGTTTCGTCGGTGAACACGCTGGTGGGAATGTCGCGGGTTATCTCAAGTTCACGAATCGATAGTTTGCCGAGAATCCAGGAGATCAGCGGCAATGAGACCAGCACAGCGCACATGAAATAGATTTGAGATGATCTAAGAAGTATTGCAACGGAGAACAGAAAAAGCGCTGATGCCATGACGGAAATCAACTTGATGGAATTCATAATACACCTCCGCTTTGTAATATTTATGTGATTATACCGGAACCGAAATGTTTGATACGACCTCCTTTATTATTTTCTCAGTGCCGATTCCCTTCACACGCGCCTCAGGCTTGAGTACGAGACGATGGGCGAGCACTGGGTTCGCCAGGTAGCGAATGTCGTCAGGAGTCACGAAATCTCTTCCATGAAGCGCAGCATAGGCCCTGGCAGACTTGGATAAGGCGAGCGAACCCCTGGGGCTGGCGCCTAGAGAGACCATCGGGTGGTTGCGAGTGGCTGTGACAAGTTCCACTATATAATCGCGCAGGGAGCCCTCCAGAAAGACCTGCCGCACGGCGTTTTGAAGCAGGAGAAGTTCGGATGGCGATAGGATTCTCTTCACATTATCGGCAGGATGCTCGAACGACTGGCTGTCCACGATCTGAGCTTCTTCCTGCTCTGAAGGATAGCCCATTTCAAGGCGCATCATGAAGCGATCCAGTTGGCTTTCCGGAAGCGGATAAGTGCCCTGGTAGCCGAGTGTATTGTCCGTGGCGATGACGAAGAAGGGCGATGCCATTGGATAAGTGGTGCCGTCAACAGTGACCTGGTGCTCTTCCATGCACTCCAGCAAGCTGGATTGCGTCTTCGGGGTTGCGCGGTTGATTTCATCGGCCAGAATGACCTGAGCGAAGATGGGGCCTTTGCGAAACTCGAAATCGAGGGTTTTTTGATTAAAGATGGACGTTCCGGTGACATCCGCCGGCAGAAGATCGGGGGTGAACTGTATGCGCTTAAAAGAGCAACCCACTGCAATCGACAGCGCCTTTGCGAGTGTCGTCTTTCCAAGTCCGGGAGCGTCCTCGATAAGTATGTGGCCGTTGCACAAAATCGAGGTGACTGCCAGCGTGACGACTTCCCGCTTGCCTATGATCACCTTGCCGACTTCGTTCAGGACATCGTTGATTCTTCCCGCTACTTCCTGGTATTTCAGCGCCGCAGTTGTCAATGGTGCCTCCCGTCTTGAGCAGCATTCGACCGGCTATTGTGCTGCATTCTCTTATACTGACTTCCGAATAGGCCGAACGGTTCCCAATGGACAGCGTTTTAGTCAAAGAGTTGGTAATGTGCATTATCTCCTCAGTCGAACGTTTGGTAAACCCTGGCTCTAGTGTGGTATACTTGTGGTATCAGGTATCAGGTATCAGGCATTGGGTATCCGTAATCCGGCCCCTGTTCCCTAAAGCCTATTTCCTGCTTCCGGCCCTGAATCCAGATTCCTGATTCTGCATTTCGGGGGATTTGATCGATGATCAGCTCGAACTGGAACTACGGGGTCGTTGAAGAAGTAGGCCACCTACTGGCCGGAAGTCAGGGGATGTCCGATCTCTGCGGCTCGATTATCAGAATCGGTATCTCTCTGGGCAAGGCTGATGCAGGATGGCTTGCGGTTCTCGATCGTTCCGATAACCGCCTTTCACGGGCTGCCTCATACAGGCTCGCGGACGAATCCGATAGCGAACTATCGGGTGATATCGATGAATGGCTTTCGGCATCCAAGGCAGGCGCTTCTGATCCTGCGATTGCCACACCCTCGTCCGGCATCCCTGCCTTTACCGGTATTTGGGAACGGGAAACAGTCTCCACTGGTTTGATAATTCCGTTCTATCATGCAGATAGGAACATCGGAGTTCTGGTGCTCTTTTGGAAGCAGCCAAACCGTCCGATAGAGCACTTTGCGGAATCACTTCTGCTACTGGCGAACCAGGCGCAGAACGCCATTCAGAACATGATTCAGTTCAATGAGTCGCAGGAGAGATCAAAAGCGCTCGAGTCATTACTTAAGGTGACTCGCGCAGTCGGTGGGCAAACGAATGCCGGGCGAATGATGTCTATAGTTGTGAGAGAGGCTGCCAGAATCTTTCATGCGGATGGCGGGGTCCTGCATCTGGCCAATCAGGCTACCGGCGTCATGGAAGTTGGGGCTTCCACAGGAATCCGCAAGTCCGCGCTGGAGAACATGAAATATCGTATTGGCGAGGGGATGATCGGTTCGGTTGCAAGATCGGGAGTAACACTCACGGTCAAGGAGTTGCAGCCCGAGAGCCGTTGGATGGCGAAGTCGCTTGGCAATATCTCTTCCCTGATAATTGTTCCGATGAGAGTTCAACAGCAAACCACCGGCGTTCTTACCGTTTTCTTCAGGCGTCGCAGGGACTTCTCGAAAGACGATGAATCGTTTTTGGCCACATTGGCTAACGAGGCGGCAATCGCGATCGAAAATGCCCGTCTTTACGAGCAGCTCAATGCCAGGCTTGCTGAGGAACGGATGCTGCATCGTTTCTCACGCCATCTATCGAGTGCGGTCGGTGTCCCCGCCGTTCTTAAAGAGATCGTCGATCATGTCACCTCTTTTGCCGGCGCCTCCTTTGGATCCGTCTGGATGCTGGATGGCAATGGAGATCTCCTTCAATCCGGAGCCGTTTACGGCGCTAATCCTGCCTTCAGAGATTTCATCAATATGCATACTAACCTCAGCCTGCTCCCTGGAACAATCGGCAGCAGGACTCCACAGGCGTTGGCGATAAGGAAAGCGCAAACGGTAGTAATTCCCGACCTGTCCACAACTCGTCGATTTCGGGAATGGAATGCGGTTGTTGCGTCAACGGGCGCACGAGCTCAGATCTGTATGCCACTGATCCCGCACGACTCTGCGATCGGCGTAATCAGTCTTTACTTTTCGGATGTCAAACCGCTCACACAGACAGAACGGCAGGCGCTTCAGTTTCTTGCCAGAACCTCCGCGAGCGCATTGCACAGAATGATGCTGGCAGAGAGGCTGATTGAGGAAGAGATCAGCCTTCGGGCATCGCAGGAGGCAAATCAGCTCAAGACGGAGTTTGTCTCCCTGGTTTCTCATGAGCTGAGGACCCCGCTGACCAGTATTCAGGGATACGTGCAGTTGATGCTGGCGAACCATACCGGCGATCTTAACGATTATCAGAGGGAGTTTCTTGGTACCGTCTTAAAGAATACTGAGCGGCTGACGAGGATAGTCAATGATCTGATCGATATTTCGCGAATTGAATCCGGCAGGATGGAATTGAGGCTCGAACCGACGGATTTGTCGGCGATAATTACGCACGAGGCAACTTCAGCCAGGGAGATGATATTGGCAAGAAAGATGGAGTTGCATACTGATGTGGAAGAGGGCCTGCCTTTCGTGAAGGCCGATCCTCATCGCATTGGCCAGGTGATCAGCAACCTGCTGAGCAATGCAATCAAATACAGCCCTGAAGGCTCAAGTATCACCATCCGTGCATCCAGGTCGGAAGGGGAGGTGACCATCAATGTATCCGATTCGGGCATTGGGATCGCCTCAGATGAGCATGACAAGGTCTTTGATAGGTTCTATCGAGGCAGGAGCGATGTAGTCAAGACCACGCTGGGAGCAGGGTTGGGTCTGGCTATCGCCAGGTTTCTCGTGGAAAGCCAGGGAGGAAAAATATGGGTAGAGAGCGAAAGAGGAAAAGGGAGCACATTCAGTTTCAGCTTGCCTTTATTTCATGAAGACAGTGAATAACTATTCTTGATTCGGATCGTTTGCTGATCGCTGGGGAGAGAAATCATGCCTAAGATTATGGTAGTTGAAGATGACGCGGATGTTGTCCGCCTGTTGCAGTTTCGGTTGGAAAAAGAGGGCTTTGAGGTGACGACGCACGGCGACGGCGCCGCCGCATTGAAGGTTGCTGAGGTCGAGTGCCCGGATTTGATCCTCATGGACATAATGATGCCTTTGATGGACGGAATAGAGACGCTGAGGCAGATCAAGAGCAGGAGAGCGACTGCCAAAATTCCCGTAATCATGCTCACTGCGAGGGCGGACCGGATAGCCGTTGAGGAAACCCGGGAGATGGGGGCGGTCGAGTATATCGTCAAGCCATTTGATCCCGAGAAACTGGTGCAGCGCGTGCGAAAGGCGCTCAAGATGCCGTCCGAGGGCTGAGTTTCGATATTGGATCATTGTGGTCCTGGACTATTTCCGGTTTCCTCACAGATACCCGTAGTACGATCCAAACGTGCGAAAGACAAGTATATCGGCGAGAAGCAGGGCCAGAATAAGCAGCGCCCCCGCGATGATCCGTGTGCTTCGGGCCTGAATGAACGATCCCGGACCCGCGACCACTGACATCCCGAGGATTCCCGCGCCGGGCAGGAGGAGGCGCCCTCCCTGGAGCAGACCGAGATCAACGGTCAGCGTTCTGTGCAACAATGAGATGATGATGAGCGCGAGCGGGAGCTTTAGGATTACCCAGGCGGCAATGCTGTGTTGTAATCGGTCTGTCTTATCCGTTGACTTGAGGGCCAGGAATCTTATCATGCTTATGGCAACCAGAACCACGAAGGCCAGGAGAAAGCGCGTATAGGCCATGTTATCCACGAACCTGCCTACTATCCAGTAAGGCGTCCAGAAGTGGTTGAACATCTGAGTAAGGACTATACTGACCCACATCCAAGACCATCCAGGACCCGGATGATGAAGTGACTGAACGCTCGGCGTTCCGAAAACAATCATATTGCGAATGAACCACGGACTGCTGATCGCAAGAGCGATTAGAATGGCAAGCCCGGAGTTCAGCACCATCGGTTTCCAGTTCTTCCACCGGCTCTGCGCCATAATCATAATGGCCGCCGCGAGCAGGGTTGGAAGCAGGAAGATAGCCTGAGCCTTGGTGAGCAGCGCAAGGCCGCCGGCAATGCCGATCCAAACCGCGTCTTGTTGCTGGATTCTTCGTTGCCTCAGCGATCTCATTATCAGCCATAGCGCGGCTGTGAATAACATGGCGGCAGGGATGTCGTTGTTTATCACTCCGCCCATATAAACGGAAAGCGGAAGCAGACCTAAGAACGCAGCCGAGAGAATCGCTGAGTAACTTCGCTCTCCGAAAAACTCACACGCAAGCTTGTATAAGAAGAATATCCATGCAGCGCCAAACAGGACGGTAAATATCCTGATATACTCCCATGTCCCGTCCTGGTCCGACTTCAGCGCCGATGCGAGCCAGTAGGGGATACACGCAAGGGTATAGTACAGCGGCGGTTGATGTGCCTCATAGCTGGCTTTGCCGTTCAGGTTAATGTTAGTGTCATGAGCGATTTGTGGAATATGGAAGTGCGTTGCCATCTCACGCACGTAGATGAAATGCGCAGACTCATCCGGACCGGTTTGCAAGGCGGTTGCCATGGAGTATAGCGCCGACAGTGCGACATAGGCCAGTATCAGCGCTGTGAGTGCAATTGCGGGCCCGTTTCTTTTCATCATGGCCTCAATATATCAGAATGACGACGATCAGCGCAATACTTGAGAGTGTCGTAACTCGTTTGGAATGGCGCTTTTCCGTGGTATATCTAAGCTTAGCCGTTAGTCAGGAAAGGGCAGGGTGTAAACATGAGCTTTAAACTTGGAAGGATATTCGGAATCCCGGTAAGTGTTGATGTCAGTTGGTTTATCGTCTTCCTCCTGATCACATATACACTTGCAACCGCATATTTCCCAAAGAGCATGTCTCCGGAATTGCGCTGGTTTTCCGGAGCGATCGCAGCGCTGCTCCTATTTGGAAGCGTGTTGCTTCACGAGTTAATGCATTGTGTTGTCGCCAAAAAGAATGGGATCGGCATCAGCGGTATCACTCTCTTCATATTCGGTGGTGTCTCCAAGATGACCGGTGAGCCGGGTACTCCCGGCTCGGAATTCAAGATGGCGGTGGCAGGTCCTGCCACCAGTATCGCGCTCTCTATCATATTCTTCGCCATATCTATGCTGGGACGGCATGTCCTGGGCCAGGTTGCCTATCAGATCGTTTTCTACCTTGCTGCCATCAACCTCACATTGGGTATTTTTAACCTGATCCCCGCTTTTCCACTGGACGGCGGGCGTGTATTCCGATCAATCATTTGGGCATACACTCACAATTATGACAAGGCAACCAGAATAGCAGCGGGAATTGGGCAGGGATTCGGCTATCTGTTTATCGCAGGTGGTGTCGCCTTCATGCTCCTGGTTCCCGGCGGCTTCTTGAGCGGTCTGTGGCTGGCATTCATCGGATGGTTCTTGAACAACGCCGCGGTTCAGAGTTATCAGCAGGTGACGCTCAAGAACGCGCTGAGCGGCGTGACAGTGGAAACCGTCATGACCAGCGATTTCCCGCACGTCAATCCCAACAGCACCATTGATGAGTTTGTCCACGATTACCTGCTCAGGTACGATTACGCCGTGTTCCCGGTTACAGAGGATGACAATCTGCTGGGAACCATAACGGTTAATGAAGTCAGAAATGTCCCTCGCGACCACTGGCAGACGGTCACTGTTCGTGAGCTGGCGAAGCCGGTCGATCAGGACAAAATTATCGATGAGAACGATGATGCGTTCGATGCCCTGACGCACATGGCCAGTGGGGATGACCGACGGCTCCTGGTGATGCACGAAGGCAAACTCAAAGGGATGGTGACTCAGGACAGCATAGTCCATCTCATCCGTGCGAAACTGGCCCTCGGATAGGGAATAAGGAGTAGTTAGTGGCCTCAGTGCCCAATGTCCGGCGCCTGAACATTCTAACGACCTAACGCCCTAACGCCCAACGCCGAATACCCTCACCTCTGCCTCTTTCCCTAATCGCCGGTGATATGGTACGATATGGGCATCCAATTAACGATGAGGTGTACTGGATGCTGTCTGACGTTGAAATCGCCCAGAGCGCTTGCCCGCAGCCGATTGATTCGGTGGCTGAGCACCTGGGATTATCGCTGGATGATCTGGAACTCTTTGGCCGATACAAAGCCAAAGTCTCACAGGCGGCATCGGACCGCCTTGAAAGCGAGACACCGGGAAAACTAATCCTGGTTACCGCTATTACTCCCACGCCCGCAGGCGAAGGGAAGACCACCACAACGGTCGGCCTTGGTGACGCGCTTCGTCGCCTGGGCAAGAAGACCTGTATCGCCATCCGGGAACCTTCCCTGGGGCCGTGTTTCGGGATCAAGGGAGGAGCGGCCGGCGGCGGGTACGCCCAAGTCATCCCGATGGAGGACATCAACCTCCATTTCACCGGTGATTTTCACGCCATCACCTCCGCGCATGATCTCCTTGCCGCAATGCTCGACAACCACCTTCAACAGGGAAATGAACTGAATATCGAGCCGCGCGCCATCGTTTGGAAGCGAGTGCTGGACATGAATGACCGGGCGTTGAGGGAGATGGTCATCGGACTTGGAGGCAAGGCGAACGGCGTGCCAAGGGAATCCGGGTTCGAGATCACTACGGCCTCGGAGATCATGGCGACTCTCTGCCTTTCTCATGATCTCATGGACCTTCGCGAGAGGATAAGCAGGATAGTCGTTGGCTTCAACAAGGACGGTCAGCCTGTTACAGCCGGGGATCTGAAGGCGCACGGAGCGATGGCGGTTCTGCTCAAGGATGCGATCAAGCCTAATCTCGTGCAGACACTGGAGGGTACTCCTGCGTTTGTGCACGGAGGGCCGTTCGGGAATATCGCCCATGGGTGCAACTCCCTGATCGCAACCAAGTTGGCGATGAAACTTGCCGATTATGCTGTCACAGAGGCGGGATTCGGGTCCGATCTGGGCGCTGAGAAGTTCATGGATATCAAGTGCCGGGCGGGACGGATTGCGCCGGATGTGGTGGTGGTGGTTGCGACGATTCGGGCGTTGAAGATGCACGGTGGAGTCGCCAAGGCGGAACTCGGGGCAGAGAATGTAGGTGCACTGGAAAAAGGGATCCCGAATATTGTTAAGCACTTCGAGAACATGAGATTATTTGGAGTGCCGGCGGTCGTTTGCATCAACAAGTTTGGCGGCGATACAGAGGATGAACTTGGTCGGCTGCTCGAGATGTGCCGGGAATCGGGGATGCCCGTCGCCATTGCGGATGTCTGGGCGAGGGGCGGCGAGGGCGGTATCGACCTGGCGAATCTGGCCCTGGATGCAATGGGAACCCCCGGTCAATTCAAGCTCTTATACGATGTGCGTCAGCCGATCAAGGCGAAGATTGAGACAATTTCAAAAGAGATTTACGGCGCTGCCGGCGTGGAGTACTCGCTGGATGCAAGTAAGAAGATTCAGCAGTTGGAAAAGCTTGGATTCGGCGAACTCCCCGTTTGCATGGCCAAGACGCAGTATTCGCTTTCAGATAATCCGGCGCTTCTTGGGCGACCGGAGGGATTCTTCGTGCAGGTGGGGGATTTGAAGGTTTCCGCCGGGGCGGGGTTTATAGTAGTTTATACAGGAAACATAATGACTATGCCGGGGCTGCCGAAGCATCCTGCGGCAGAGCGCATAGACATTGACGCATCCGGGAAGATAGTCGGGCTGTTTTAGTAACCGGATGCTGTGCCGTTTCCAGACGGAAGGGCACGGAAATCCCTTCCCTACACACTCATGGAGGAACAATGAAACAACCGGTTAAGACCGAAAGAGCGCCCGTGGCAAGCGGGCCGTATTCCCAGGCAATCAAGGCTGGAGGGTTCCTGTTCATTTCAGGGCAACTTCCGCTGGATCCAACTACAGGCGAAATTGTGCAAGGCGGGATCACAGAGCAGGCGCAGCGCGTGCTCCAGAGCATTCGCAATATAGTGGATGATTCCGGCGGCACGATGATGGATGTGGTTAAGACCACGGTCTATCTGAAAGATATGAACGATTTTGCGGCGATGAACGAAGTTTACGCCCGGTTTTTCACAAGCGAGGCGCCTGCGCGTGCCGCGTTCCAGGTTGCACGATTGCCGAAGGATGTTCTGATAGAGATCGAGGCAATCGCTTGGCTCGGATAAATCCGTTGGATTCTGGTTAGCGCTTTTCAATAAAGAAATCAACTCAAGAAGATCGGCGTCGTCAGAACTATTTACCAATTTATTCGTCCATAGTGTTACTGGTTGAATGGGAGCCTTTCCTGTTTAATCATGCAGGGTCTAAATTCACAACACTATTTTCCACGGGGAGGAAAACATTGTTTCTAGGAATCGATATTGGGGGCACGAAGTGCATGGTCGCCATTGCACGGGATGAGGGTTCGATTATAGCGCGGGATACACTGCGCACACCGAATGAGCGAGGCCCGATGGCGGTGCTGTCGGATATAGAGTATGCACTGAAGAAACTGATCGCTGAAAACAAGTGTGATGCAATCAAGGGAATAGGTATTGCATGCGGAGGGCCGCTGAATCCCTACAAGGGCACGATTATTCGAATTCCAAACCTGCCAGGCTGGGATGGGCTGGAACTGGCTCCGTATTTCGCAAAGGCCTTCAAAGCGCCTGCCTATCTGGATAACGATGTGAATATTGCCGCGCTCGGCGAGTCGCGCGTGGGGGCTGGTCTGGGATTGGACTACGTCGCATATCTAAACGTGGGTACCGGTGTTGGTGGCGGAATAGTCATCAACGGTAAGGTCTATCGCGGCTGCGGGAATGCCGGAGAATTTGGGCATCAGGTTATTCTTCCCGATGGCCCTCCATGCCCATGCGGGAAGCGTGGCTGCCTCGAATCGCTCTGTTCCGGGACTTCTATCGCCCGCAGAGCGCGCGAATACCTCACCCTTCGCCAGGACGGGATGCTGGTGGATTTGGCGGGCGGTGACATTACGAAGGTAACCGGCGAGCATGTATCTCAGGCGGCGAGGGCTGGTGACTATCTCGCCGTTCGTGTAATGCGTGAGACAGCGGAGTGCCTCGGCATCGGCATGGCGAATGTGATCAACATCCTCAACCCTCGGCGGTTCATCCTGGGGGGTGGGGTTATGGTCAAGAACATGGACCTGCTTTTCGATAGAGCCGCAGAAGTCGCAAAGGAACGCGCGATGACTCAACTTGCAAAGGACGTAGAAATCGTTCCGGCTCTTCTCGGCGAGGACGCCGGTCTCATTGGCACGATTTACTTGGCTAGAGAGGGACTTTGACGGTGAGGATTCAGGATTAAGACCTGAGGACAAGAAGACGGGAAGAGGGGAATGCCGGAATTCGGAATATTCCTTCTACTCCTGACACTCCCCATACTCCTGCTCCGGAATTCCGGCCCTGCATCCTGAATCCTAAATCCCGAATTCTGTCTCAGTATTGATAGCCCAACTCCACGCCGATCAATCCATCCTTGGATTCATTACCGTTCGCTAGAAACCTGCCCTGAACGAACCAACTCGGGGTGAAGTGGTAGCCGATAGAAGCGCCGTAGGCGAAGTTGACGGTATTCGTGATGTTCATATCCGGGATCGTGTCTGTGGCCCAATAGACCCCGACTCCCAATCCCAGATCGACGGTGCTGCCTGACTGTCCGACCGTTGAGTGACCCTCCCAACCGAGCAAAACCGGTATCAATGACACCGTTTTCGTTCCGCCTGCGCCATCGGAGGTCTTCACAGGCACGTAATCGGCGCTGAGGGTCAGGCCCCCGGATGTTGACGCGTTCATCGCTGACATCGGGCCGAATATCTCCACGCCTGCACTGAAGAGCGTGTTGCTCTGCGTAGAACCCTGCGGAAACATCACGCCTGCTCTGATCGCATACGTGGGGTTATCATGAATCGGCGGTCCGGTGGTAACGGCGCCGTTTTGGGCAAAGACCGGGGTTGCCGCCACGACAACGAGGACGAACAGCAACGCAAACATGCAAATACATCGAAATCTCATGACGTTTGCCTCCCTTCGAGGATTTTCCATGGCCGTTTACCCGATGGGAAGATTCACACAAACGCAGGTGTATGGGATTGTCGCGTTGAAGCGGCGAACAGTATTCCGGCATTGCTCGGAACCGGAAAGCTTATTTCTCGGGTTTGAGCTGGGGGAAGAGGATCACATCCCGAATGGAGGCAGAGTTGGTCATCAGCACCACCAGGCGGTCGATGCCGATTCCCAGGCCGCCCGTGGGAGGCATGCCGTATTCCAGCGCCCTGAGGAAGTCCTCATCCATCGGATGCGCCTCCTCATCGCCGGTCGCACGCATCTTCGCCTGAGCGACGAATCTCTCCCGCTGATCGATGGGGTCGTTGATCTCGGAGAACGCGTTTCCTACCTCCTGCGCTGCGATGTACGGCTCGAAACGGCGGGTCATGCTAGGGTTCGAGGGATCCTTCTTTGCGAGCGGTGAGATGTCAATCGGGAACTCCGTGATGAAGACCGGCTGAATCAGGTTCGGCTGGACGAACCGCTCGAATATCTTATCGACTATACCGCCGATAGTGTGCTCCTGCTCCATCGGGAGGCCAAGGCGTTCACCAGCAGCCCGTGCGCTTTCCAGGGAGTTGAACTCTTCCGGCGTGACTCCTGAATGCTGCTCTACGGCGTCCAGCAGGGGCAGGCGAGGCCAGGGTGGGGTAAGATCGATTGTGTGTTCATGGAACTCCAATTTCAGGTTGCCGTGCACATTCTCGGCGATAAAGACAAACATGCGCTCGACCAGATCCATCATCCCTTCGAGGTTGGTATAGGCCTGATAGAGTTCCATGAGCGTGAACTCCGGGTTGTGGCGGGTCGAAAGGCCCTCGTTTCGGAAGACGCGCCCGATCTCGTAAATCTTCTCAAATCCGCCGACGATGAGGCGCTTGAGGTAGAGTTCGAGCGAGATACGAAGGTGGAATTCGTGATCCAGGGCGTTGTAGAAGGTGTTGAAGGGCTTAGCAGCGGCGCCTCCCGCGACCGCTTGAAGAACAGGCGTCTCGACTTCCACGAATCCTTCATCGTCAAGGAAGCGGCGCATCGCGTTAACGATCTTGCTGCGGATGAGCATAGTCTGCATGACCTCGGGGTTGACCACAAGATCGACATAGCGCTGGCGTATGCGCTGCTCCACATCCTGGAGGCCGTACCACTCCTGATCGCCCTTCTGCTTTCCGATTGGAAGGGGACGTAGAGCCTTTGCCAGAATCTCGAACTCCTTGATGAAAACCGTGACCTCGCCGGTGCGCGTCTTGCTGACCGTGCCCTTCGCGCCAAGGAAATCGCCGATGTCCACATGATCCAGAAGGGCGTATGCGCTCTCGCCGACCTCGTCGCGCTTGATATAGACCTGAATCCTGCCCGATGAATCCTGCAAATGGGCGAACGTGGCCTTGCCCATCGGTCGGAGGGAGACAATTCTTCCCGCCAGGGACACCGATTGATTCTCAAGTTGTTCAAAACCGGCGATCACTTGCTCGGCCAGGTGCGTCCGTTCGTATTTCTCGATGGCGAACGGATCATGGCCGCTCTGTCTAAGCGCTTCGAGCTTCTGCAGTCTGTTTTCTATCAGTTCATTCTCTTCAATCATAGTCTTGCCCCTCAAAAACGCGAACAGCGCACAACCGGCGAATCGTTGAATGCCGGCTATGCGCTGGATTATACAGAACTTAGAATCTAGAAGTTAGGAATTAGGATTTGGAGCGCAAGTATGCCGTGCTGTCCTTTCCTTCTAAATACTAAATACTAGATACTAAATACTGATCCTTACTATCTCATACCGAGCTGCGCCTTCCGGTATCTGCACTTCAACAACGTCGCCGACTTTCTTGCCCATCAGCGCCTCACCGACCGGTGATTCGTTGGAAATGCGGTCGGAGCCGGGATCGGCCTCAACCGAGCCGACGATCTTGAGATCCCATTCATCTCCGGATTCGAGGTCGCGGACTGCCACACTGGAGCCGACGCCAACAATGTCCGGGCTAAGCTCGCTTTCGCTGATTATGTGTGCGTTTTGAACGATCCGCTTCAGCTCAAGTATCCGGCCTTCCACGAAGGCTTGCTCGTTCTTGGCTTCTTCATACTCGGAGTTCTCCGAGAGTTCGCCGAACTCTTTGGAGTCGCGAATCCTATCCGCGACTTCTCGGCGGTGGACCGTACGGAGGTGCTCCAGCTCGTCCTGGATCTTCTTCAGGCCACCCGCAGTGAGGAAAATATCGTTTTCCATGTATTCTGTTCTTCTCCCTCGCCACTCAATCAATAAGATAAGCACTGACTGTTCGATGTTGAAACAACCAGTGCTTAGAGTACGTCCAGCCTCACATTTGGAGGATTATACCACAGGGTAATATGGTTGTCAAACATGCGCATTGCCTCACGATAGATGACACCGAAATCGAAACGATGCCTCATTTAAGAATCACACCG
>Ga0326727_10017395_pt1 | contig 14933 bp, 14 predicted proteins | sample MB2enrmetagenome_FD_207643 | JGI IMG/M metagenome (GOLD analysis project Ga0326727, IMG submission 207643) | Lab enriched peat soil microbial communities from McLean, Ithaca, NY, United States - MB29MY | ecosystem: Environmental > Terrestrial > Soil > Wetlands > Peat | place: USA: New York... | reverse complement strand
GCAGCACCTCACCCCTCTCTCCCAGCACTCCTCCAAAAGAGTGGGTTCCAAGGGCCTCTCGGCCCTTGGCGGGGGTCCAGGGGGCAGCGCCCCCTGGTCTTACAGTCCTTCGAACAGCGGGGTGGTGATGTAGCGTTCCGCGAAGCTCGGGATGATGGTCACGATCAGTTTGCCCGCGTTCTCCGGCCGCTTCGCCACCTTCAGCGTGGCGGCCAGCGCGGCGCCGGAGGAAATGCCGCCGGGAATTCCCTCGGTGCGCGCCAGGCGGCGGGCCTGCGCGAAGCTTTCCTCGTTGTCGACCTGCACGATCTCATCGATCAGGCGGGTCTCCAGCACCTCGGGGATGAACCCGGCGCCGAGGCCCTGCAGCGGATGCGGGCCGGGCGCGCCGCCGGACAGCACCGGGCTCGCGCTCGGTTCCACGGCCACCAGCCTCAGCCCCGGCTTGCGCGGCTTCAGCGCCTGGCCGACGCCGGTCAGCGTGCCGCCGGTGCCGATGCCGGAGACGAGGATGTCGATGCCGCCATTGGTGTCGTGCCAGATCTCCTCGGCCGTGGTCAGCCGGTGGATCTCCGGATTGGCGGGGTTGGTGAACTGGCCCACGATGATCGCGCCCGGGGTCGCCGCCGCCAGTTCCTCGGCACGGGCCACCGCCCCCTTCATGCCCTTCTCACGCGGGGTCAGCTCCAGCTCGGCACCCAGATAGAGCAGCATCTTCCGGCGCTCGATCGACACCGACTCGGGCATGGTCAGGACCAGCCGATAGCCCCGCGAGGCGGCCACGAAGGCCAGGCCGATGCCGGTGTTGCCGGAGGTCGGCTCGATCAGCACCGTGGAGGGCCCGATCCGGCCGGCGCGCTCCAGGCCCAGGATCATGTTCACCCCGATGCGGTCCTTGACGCTCGCGATCGGGTTGAAGAACTCCAGCTTCAGCACGACGTCCGCCTTGAGCCCTTCCTCCGCCGCGATGCGCGGGATGCGGACCAGCGGGGTGTTGCCGATGGTCTCGGCGATGCTGTCGTAGATGCGGCCGCGCAACGGGCGGTCGAAGGTGAATGGCTTGCGACTGGTCTGGCTCATGGTTCCCCGCACTATTTTACAAGTTTGAGTTGTGGTTAACGGATTGTACAACGTCCTGCGCAGGATCCGCAGGGGCGCCACCGCGATACTCGACTACAAGAGTCGGTTATCGGAGAGTTTAGAACGTTTCGGCTTGCGGTACGCTCCGCTTGGCAGCAAAATCCGCCAGTGAGGGTGCGTGCGGGAGAGGAAGCAGAGTGGCATACGTCCCGGTCGAATGGGGAATTGTGGCCTATGCCGGCGCCGCGGGGTGGGCGTTCTTCGAAGGCGAGACGTTCGTCATGCTGTCCGCTGCCGCCGGCCGCGCCGCCTGCGTCGTCAATCCCTGGATCCTGATCGCCTCGGCCTGGTTCGGCTCCTATGCCGGGGACCAGTTGTGGTTCGCCCTCGGCCGCCGCTACGGCGCCCGCGCGGTGCGACGGGTCTGGGGGGCGGAGAAGCGTCTGGCCTCGGCCATCCGCTTCGTCGAGCACTACGGCGACCTGTTCGTGCTCACCTTCCGCTTCGTCTACGGCATCCGCAACGTGTCCTCGGCGGCCTGCGGCATCTCGGGGATGAGTCACGTCCGCTTCGCGGTGCTGAACCTGATCGCCGCCGGCATCTGGGCCAGCGGCTTCGTCGCCGCTGGCTGGTATCTGGGCGCGTGGCTTGGCCCGCGCGGCATCGTCTGGCTGGTCGGCCTGATCGGCCTGCTGTTCATGGGCGGGCTGGTGTGGAAGTTCTACCGCCGGCACAACGGCGTGGTCGTCCGCCCCACCGCCTGAACCAGCCCCCGCTCAAGCGTAGGCGTGCGGCTCCAGCTCGGCCAGGGCCGCGGCGATACGCGCACCGATGGCGGCATCGACCGGACGCAGCGGCGGCCGCACCGCCCGCCAGGCGGCATCGCCGGTCCGCGCCGCCAGCGCCGACTTCACCGCCGCCGGGAACGACATGCCCGCCAGCAGGTTGGCGGCCTTGCGCATCGGGACCTCCGCATGCGGGTCGTTGAACATCACCCGCACCAGGCCCGGCACCACGTTGGACATGCCGTTGATCGAGCCGGTCCCGCCCAGCTGCAGCGAGCGCCAGATATCCACCTCCAGCCCCACCACACAGCCGCAGTCCGGTGCCGCGGCGCGGAACTCCTTGAAGTTCGCCAGGTCGCCGGTGACCGTGCTGTCCTTTACCCCGGCCAGCAGCTTGCCGTAGCGCGCCCTGAGCCGCCCCAGTACCGCCGCGGGAATGGCAATGCCCGATACCTGCGGGATGTGGTAGAGCGTGGCCCGCAGCTTCTCCGACCCCACGCCGTCGATGATGGCGGCGAAGGCATCCTCGATGCCCTGCTCGGTGACGTCGCGGAAGTAGAACGGCGGCACGATCAGCACATGCATCAGCCCGAGCGCCAGCGCCCCGCGGGTCAGCGCCACCGCCTCCGGGATCGCCGAGCAGCCGGTGCCGAGGGAAATCCGCGAGGCGGGAATGCCGGCCTGCAGCACCGCCTCCGCTGCGGCCAGGCGCTCGGAGGAGCCGAACGACGGGCCTTCGCCGGTGGTGCCGAACAAGGCCAGCCCGTCGCATTGGTTGGCGAGCAGCCACTGGCAGTGCTTCACCAGGGCATCGTGATCGACGGCGCCGGCCGGGTCGAGGGGCGTCGCAACGGCCACCCACAGGCCGCGAATGACATCGTCCATGAAAATCCTCCGTGCAGACCGGCGATTTTGCACCCACTGCGACGCCGGTGAAAGGTGTTCGCTGCCGGCTGTTGCGCTAACCTGACATGCCAGGAGAGAAATCATGTTGATCGGGCTTGATCCGCTGCTGACCCCGGACCTGCTGCATGCCCTCGCCTCGATGGGGCACGGCGATACCATCGCGCTGGTGGACGCCAACTACCCCGCCACCCGCAGCCGCCGGCAGGTAGCGCTGCCGGGGGTGGGCATTGGGGCGGCGCTGCACGCCGTGCTGACCGTGCTGCCGCTAGACAATTTCGTCGCGGCGCCGGCGCAGGTCATGCTGCCCAGCTCGGATGCGCTGCCCTCGGCGGTCGAGGAGATCAATGCCGTGCTGCACCGGCACGGCGCTGCCGAGGCGGCCGGGCTGGGCCGGCACGAATTCTATGAGGCCGCCGAGCAGGCCTACGCGGTCATCGCCACCGGCGAGCGCCGCCCGTACGGCAATGTCCTGCTGACCAAGGGAGTCGTCCCGGCCGACGCCAGGGGGTGACCGACGTCAGGAGCGCGAGCGCCGCGCTGGTCGAGGGAGGGGGACGACCTCGTTGCTGAACAGGTCGGCCAGCAGGGTGCGCAGCCGCTGCTTGGCCGCCATCAGGGCCGCGAGTCCGGCCGGCGTCGCCCGGTAGACGCGCCGGCGCGCCCGCCCGACCCGCACCTGCTCGGAGGTCAGGAGCCCGCGCTCCTCCATGCCGTGCAGCACCGGGTACAGCGTGCCGGCGCTCAGAGAGTAGCCGCGGCGGACCAGCTCCTGCATCAGCGCCAGCCCGTAGATCGGCTCGCGCGTGGCGTGGCTCAGCACATGCAGGCGGACGAAGCCGCCGAAAAGAAGCGCCTCATCCCCCGGCTCCCGGCTGTGGTCCACGGTTTTGCCGAGGGTTCTCATCGCACTGATGTCCATGTGATGGATCCGGTCACGAAAAGTTCACAGACGCATTGACGCAAATCAATGGAGCAACGGTCCGGAGTTCGGGCGCGACATTTCGGTCCCAGCCGAAAGGAGGCCCCGGGGTTGTTGGGCCGGCCGTGCCGATGCGCAACAACGATCCGGGCATATGTGATACCAACCTACAGAAATGCTGACCTATGAATCGCGAGGCGCTGCCTTGCGTTCCGCCAGGGCTCCGCCCCTGGCCTTCAGCGACGAGCGCCGATGCCAACGCCTAAGCGGCGGGCTATATTGCCGCCGAAATGGCCGCCATCTTTGCGCAGACCCCCCGGGCGGGCGCCGGCACGCCGGCCGATCGCCGCCGCATGAACCCGGCATCGGCTCTGGAGCGTGGCAACCGGGCGATGGCCGCCGGCGACGCGCGCACCGCGGCGGAATGCTATCGGGCCGCGCTGGCGGCGGCCGGGGATCACGCCGGGCTCTACTACAATCTCGGCAACGCCCTGCGGGCCGGCGGCGACGACGCCGGCGCCGAGGCGGCACTCCGCCGCGCGCTTGCGCTTGCACCTGGCCTGGCCGCCGCCCACAACAACCTGGGCAACCTGCTGCGCGCCACCGGCCGGCCGGCCGAGGCACTGGAAGCGTATCGCCACGCCCTCCACCTGGCGCCGCACGACGGCCAGGTGCGCGGCAACCTGGGCACGGCGCTGCTCGACCTGCAACGGCCGGAGGAAGCCCTGGTGTTCTTCGCCCAGGCGGTGGCCGCCGCCCCCGGGGACGCCCAGGCACGGGTCAACCTGGCCGGCGCGCTGATGCTGAACCGCGAACCCATGGCCGCGCTCGGCGAGTATCGCCGTGCCCGCGGGCTGGCGCCCGCACTCCCCGCCGCTTTGTTCGGGGAAGCGATCGCGCTGCTGACCCTCGGCGACTGGGCGGCGGGCTGGGAGGCCTACGAGGCACGGCTCCGCGATCCACGCTTCCCGCCGTTCGCGGCCGACATCACGCAACCGCGCTGGCGCGGGGACGCGCCGGTCGAGGGACGCACCTTGTTGCTGATCGCCGAGCAGGGGCTTGGCGACACCCTGCAGTTCTGCCGCTACACGAGGCCGCTGAGGGAACGCGGCGCCCGGGTGGTGCTGCAGGTGCAGCCGGCGCTCCGCAGGCTGCTCGGTGGCCTGGCGGACTCCCTGGCCGTGCCCGGCGCGGCACTTCCCCACTTCGATGCCTGGTGCCCGCTGATGAGCCTGCCGTTCGCGTTCAGGAGCACGCCCGAGACCGTCCCCGCCACCCCCTACCTGACGGCGGAACCCGCGCGCCGCGGTCGATGGCGGCGGCGGCTGGGTCCGCGCCGCGGCCTGAGGGTAGGACTCGCCTGGGCCGGCAATGCCACCCACCCATTCGACGCGTTGCGCTCCCTGCCGGTGCCGGCGCTGGCCCCCCTGCTCGCGGTCCGCGGCATCGAGGCGCACGCCTTGCAGCCCGATGCCGAGCCGACGGACCGGCGCATTGCGGCCCATCCCGAGATCGCCGATTTCGCCGACACCGCCGCGCTGATCGAGCTGATGGACGTGGTGATCAGCGTCGATACCGTGATCGCCCATTTGGCCGGCGCGCTTGGCCGGCCGGTGTGGATCCTGCTTCCCTACGCGGCCGACTTCCGCTGGATGCTGGAGCGGAGCGATACGCCCTGGTATGCGTCGGCGCGGCTGTTCCGCCAGGCGCGGCCGAAGGATTGGGCCGGGCCGGTCGCCGCGGCGGGGAGGGCGCTCGGCGAATGGCGGCGCCGGTGAGCGACGCCCCCCTGACCTACGCGCGCCTGGCGGCGCTGCGCCGCGCCCGCGACGCCAGCCCCGGCGCGTCAGGACCGCTCCGCGAGCTGGGGAGGGCGCTGTTTCATGCCGGCCAGCGGGACGCGGGGCTGGCCCTGCTGCAGGAGGCGGTCGCGGCCGATCCCGCCGATGCGGCGTCGCTGAGCGTGCTCGGCCATGCCCTGGCCTCACTCCGGCGAGCGGAGGAGGCGGAGCGGCTGTACCGGGCTGCGCTGGCGAGCGGGGGCGAAGCGGACGCACAGCATTTCAACATCGGCTGCGCATGGCTCGCTGCCGGAGACGCGGCCCGGGCGGAAGCCGCCTTCCGGGAGGCGCTGGACTTGCGGCCCGAGTTTCCGGCGGCGCTGAACAATCTCGGCACGGCGCTGCGGCAGGAGCGCCGGGGGGCCGAAGCGCTGGAATGCTATCGCCGCGTTGCCGCGCTGCAGGCGGACCTGCCGGGGCTGCAGGGCAACCTCGGCTCGGCCCTGCTGGCCCTCGGGCGCGCGGAGGAGGCGCTGGCGCACCTGCGCGCCGCGGTGCACGCGGAGCCGGACAGCGCGGAAGCTGCCAACATGCTCGGCGGCGTGCTGCTGGCGCTCGATGAGGCGCCGGAGGCCGCCGGCTGGTTCCGCCTGGCGGTGAAGCGCGATCCGCGGCACCTGCAGGCCCGCTTCGGCCTGGCCATGGCGCTGCTGGCCCAGGGCAGGTTCCGCGAGGGTTGGGAGGAGTATGAGGTCCGCTGGCAGGACCCGGCGTTCACCGCCGACGAACGCCGCTACGAGCAGCCCATCTGGGATGGCACGGAGCCGCTCGCAGGCCGGACCATCCTGCTGCATGCCGAGCAGGGCCTGGGCGACACGCTGCAGTTCGTCCGCTACGCGGCACTGGTGCGGGCGCGGGGGGCGCGAGTCGTGCTGGCGGTGCCGGCGCCGCTGATGGCGCTGTGCGCCGGGCTTGCCGACGTGGTGGTGGAACGCGGCGCCGAACCGGGGCCGATCGACCTGCATTGCCCGCTGCTCAGCCTGCCGCGCGCCTTCGGCACCGAACTCGACAGCATTCCCGCGGACATTCCCTACCTGCGGGCGCCGGCTGATCATCTTGCCGCCTGGTCGGCGCGGCTGGGCGAGCGGAGGCGGCGGCGCATCGGCATCGCGGTGGCGGGCGACCCCGCGCATCCCGAGGACGCGCAGCGCTCGATCCCGGCGGCGCTATTCGTGCAGGCGTTCGCGGGCATCGACGCGGAACTGCACGTGCTGCAGCAGCCGATCCGCGAGAGCGACGCGGCGGGGCTGGCCGGGGCGGAGGTGCATGCGGCCGGGATTGAGGATTTTCGCGACGTCGCCGCGCTCGCCTCGTTGATGGACCTGGTGGTCACGGTCGACACCGCGGCGGCGCACCTGGCCGGTGCGCTCGGCGTGCCGGTGTGGGTGCTGGTGCAGCATGGCGCCGATTTCCGCTGGCTGCGCCATCGCGCCGACAGCCCGTGGTATCCGACGGCGCGCCTGTTCCGCCAGCCCCGCTACGGGGATTGGCCGGCGGTTCTCGCCGAGGTCAATACGGCCCTGCGGCGGGGACGGTGATGCGGATGCTGTTCAGGGAGAGGCTGCGGTGATGAGCGAACTGGCTTCGGGCGCACCGGCGGTGAGCCTCTACAATCTGCGGAAGAACAAGCTCCGGTGGGGGATCCTGGCGCTCATCTCCGCGATGTTTTTCATCACCTTCCTGGACAAGGCCGTCATTTCGGCGACGGCACCGATGATCAGCAAGGAATTCGGCATCGACCGGGCCGGCATGGGCATGATCTTCAGCTCGTTCGTCATCGCCACCGCGATCGGGCAGATTCCCGCCGGCTGGTTCGCCGATCGGTTCGGGCCGCGACTGACGCTCACGATCGCGGTCGCCTTCTGGTCGCTGATGACGCTGCTGACCGCCAGCGCCGTAGGCTTTCTCACATTCTGCGCGGTCCGCTTCCTGACCGGCCTCGGTGAGAACGCCGCCTGGCCGGGCGGGACCCGCGCGCTGGTGCCGTGGTTCCGCAAGAGCGAACGGGGGTTCGTGCAGGGCGCGCCCCACCTGTTCGCGCGGTTCGCCACTGCGATCGTGCCGATGATCACGGTTGCCATTGCCACGGTCTGGGGATGGCGCGGCGTGTACCACGTATTCGGCTTCCTGGGTCTGGCGTGGGCGGCGATCTACTGGCGCCTCTATCGCGACCGGCCACAGGACCATCCGCTGATTTCCGCCGGCGAGCTGGCGCAGCTCGACGCCGATGCCGAGGGCGAGACGACGGCGGGCGCGGCGCGGACGGGAACGCCGTGGCGGGCCATCTTCACCTCGCGGACCTGCTGGGGGCTCATCGTCGGGGCGGGGGCGTACTCGTATTGCATCTTCTTCTACACGACCTGGCTGCCCACCTACCTGATCGCTTATCGCGGGTTCAGCCTGGGCGAGATGGGCGTGTTCGCGAGCCTGCCGCTGTTCGCCGGCATGGCCGGCGACGTCGTGGGCGGCCTGCTCTCCGATCGCATCCTGAGCCGCACGGGACGCATCGGCCTGGCGCGCAAGGCCGTCGTCATCCCGTGCTTCCTGCTGGCCGCCGTGGCGCTGGTGCCGGCGGCCATCACCACCGACCGCACCCTCTCCGTGCTGTTGCTCGCCGCCTCCCTGTTCTTCCTGGAAATGCTGACCGGCCCCTGGTGGGCGGTGCCGAGCGACATCTCCTGCGAGCATGCCGGTACCATCGCGGGCACCATGAACACGGCTTCCAACGTGGCCGGCACGATCTCGCCGCTGGCGTTCGGCCTGCTTGCCCAGGGGGATAACTGGACCGCGCCGTTCGTGATTTCGGCGGCGATCCTGGTCATCGGCGCCCTGGGATGGGCGGTGCTCGTGCATCCCGAGATGCCGCTGGCGAGCAAGGCCGCGCGACGATGACCAGCGTCCGGGCGGAGCGCGAGGCAGCGCCCCGCCGCTGCCGCCCGGCAGGTTCTGCCGGCGCCGGTCCACCGCCCGGCACCTCCTGCCTGGCCGCGGCGCCGGGGAAATCCGCCGCGGGGCGCTGGCACGCCGGTTGCTGTGATGGGCCTGGCTCGACCGTCCCACCGCAGGAGTCCCGCATTCATGTCCATCGGCAGCATCACCGCCAATCCCTGGGCCTCGCCCTTTACCCCGCCCTGGGCCACCACAGCGACCACCGACACCAGCACGGCCAGCAGCACCAGCCAGAGCGCCGCCAGCGGCTTGACCGCCGCGGGCAGTGGCACCACGGGCGTCAACCCATTCCAGCAGCTCGCCGCCGACATCCAGGCCATGCTGCTGCAGGTGCAGAGCACCAACAGCACCGCCGCCACCAGCAGCACCGCGAGCACCACCGCCGCCACGCCTGAGCAGAAGCTGGCGAACGACCTGCAGTCCGTGCTCAGCCAGTTGGAGGGCGGCCAGTCCGGCAGCACCGGCGCCGCCGGCTACCACCACCATCACCACCACCACGGCGCCGGCGAGGCGGGCAGCACGGGCTCCTCCACCAGCACCGCCAGCACCACCAGCGGCGGCACGACCACCACGGCCACGCTCTCCTGAGTCGTGCCGCGGCGTTTCGTGGCGAGGGGCTGCCTCGCGCTCTGCCCGGGCTTCGCCCGGGACCCACCAGGGGCAGCGGGCGTCGAGCGAAGGCGCGCGCCGGACCTGGCCTTGCCGTCACACCCGGCCGTAGACGTCTTCCAGGCGCTCGATGTCGTTCTCGTCGAGCGTCTCGCCGGTCTGCACCTCGATGAACACCATGTCCTCGGAGCCGCGGTTCTCCACCCGGTGCTTCTGGCCGACGCCGATGTGCACCGTGCCGCCGGGGGCGAGCTCGATCAGGGCGTCGTCCAGCGTTACCAGCGCCACGCCGGCCACCACCACCCATTGCTCGGCGCGGAAGCGGTGGCGCTGCAGCGACAGCTTGCCGCCCGGGATCACTTCGATCCGCTTCACCGCGTAGTTATCTCCCACCTCCAGCACCGTCCAGCGTCCCCAGGGGCGCCGGTCGCTGTCTCCCGCCGCATATCCAACCATTTCCCGATCCCTCTCCCCACCTGCGGAACGTCGGCAGCAATGATTGACCGGATTGGCATTTTCCACTAACGATTGCGACAACCAAAACGTTTCGGATAACCGTCCGACAGCACCGGGGAGGGTGCGCATGTCGCTGGCTCGGATAGCGAGCAGCCTGGGTCTGTCGGTCACCACGGTGTCGCGGGCGCTGGGTGGCTACAGCGATGTTGCCCTTAAGACCCGGGCGCGTGTGCTCGCCGAGGCCGAACGCATCGCCTACCAGCCCAACCGCGCCGCCCGCGCGTTGCGCCAGGGCCGCAGCGCCGCCATCGGCGTCGTGCTGCCCACGCCGCCCGGTCATTTCGCCGACCCATTCTTCCTGCAGTTCCTGGCCGGCATCGGCCCGCCCCTGGCGCGCGCCTCGCTCGACCTGCTGGTGATGGCGGCCCCACCCGGCGCCGAGGAAATGCGCGCCTATCAGCGCCTCGTCGAGGGCCGCCGCGTGGACGGGATGCTGCTGGCCCGCACCCGGGTGGCCGACGAGCGGGTGGAATGGCTGCAGGCCCACCGGGTGCCGTTCGTCACCCATGGCCGTACCCACGCCGCCGCTCCGCACGCCTGGGTGGATGTCGATGGCGCCGCGGCCTTCAGTGCCGCGGTGCGCCGCCTCGCCGGTCTGGGCCATCGCCGCATCGCCCTGCTCAACGCGCCCTCGCGCTACTTCTTCGCCACTGACCGCGCCGCCGGCTGGCGCGCCGGGCTTGCTGCGTGCGGCCTGCCGCTGGCCCCGTCACGCGAGGTGGAACCCACGGAGGAGAATGGCTACCGGGCGGCGCAGGAGTTCCTGAGCTGTCCCGAGCCGCCAACCGCCTTGCTCTCAGCCACCGACCGGCTCGCCGTTGGTGCGCTCCGTGGCATTGCCGATCTGGGCCTGCGCCCGGCCCTCGATGTCTCGGTCATCGGCTACGACGACCTGCCCGCCGCGACCTGGGTACGGCCGGCCCTGACCACCTTCGCACCCCATACGGAGGCGGCGGCAAGCCATGTGGTCGAGTTGCTGCTGCGGCTGCTGGATGGCGAAGACGCCTCAGGTCTGAACGTCAAGCTGCAAGCCCGCCTGGTCGTGCGGGACTCCGACGGCCCGGCACCCGATCAATCGAACATTCAACCCGATGGAGGTCACCGTGAGCCAGGCGAATTTCGAGCGACGTAGCCTGTTGCTTGCCACCGCCGCGCTCTTGGCCGGCGCCAGCGGCGCGCGCGCCCAGACACCGGCCGGCAACATGGTCTTCCTCTCCACCCAGTTTCGTCCACTGGAGGAGGCGCAGAAGGTCCGCGAGGTCATCCTCAAGGGCTATTCCGGCAAGGTGGATTTCGTGGTGGACGAGCCCTCCGCCTTCACCGTGAGGGTCGAAGCGGAGATAAAGTCCGGCCGCGCGACCACGAGCCTGCTCGGCGCCCTGCACGGCGAGCTGCAGCCGCTGGTGCCGATCGGCGCGCTCGCCCCGCTCGACGATCTGGCGGCGAAATTGAAAGACCGCGGCATCCCGGCGGCCCTGATGAAGCTCGGCCAGCTCGGCACCTCGCACCAGGTCTATATTCCCTGGGCGCAGGCCACCTACTTCATGGCGGCGAACAAGCAGGCGCTGCCCTACTTGCCCGCCGGCGCCAACGTGCAGGCGCTGACCTACGACCAGCTCGATGCGTGGGCGGCCAACGTGCAGGCGAAGACCGGCAAGCGGATGCTTGGCTTCCCGGCTGGGCCGAAGGGGCTGATGCACCGCTTCTTCGAGGGCTTCCTCTACCCGGCCTACACCGGCGGCCTGGTCACCACCTTCCGCAGCCCGGCGGCGGAGACGATGTGGACGAAGTTCGCCGACACCTGGAAACACGTGAACCCGAACAGCACCAACTACAACTTCATGCAGGAGCCGCTGCTGGCTGGCGACGTGTGGATGGGCTTCGACCATGTGGCCCGGCTGCTGGATGCCCTGCGCCAGAAGCCCGACGAGTTCGTCACCTTCCCGGCGCCGGCCGGCCCCAAGGGACGCGCCTACATGCCGGTGGTCGTCGGACTGGCCATCACCAAGGACGCGCCCGATCCGCAAGGCGCCGCGGCGGTCATCGAGTACCTCACCAAGCCCGAGGTGCAGATCACCACTGCGACGTCCGTTGGTTTCTTCCCGACGGCGAAGGCGGAGCTGCCGCCCGATCTGGAGCCCGGCATCAAGCTGGCGGTGGCCGCCATTTCCGCCACCCAGAACGCCAAGGACGCGCTGCCGTGCCTGCTGCCGGTCGGGCTTGGTTCCAAGGGCGGCGAGTTCGACAAGGTGTTCATGGACACCTTCCAGCTCATCGTGATCCGCGGCCAGAAGCCGCACGCGGTGCTGGAACGCGAGGCCGACGTGATGAAGCGCATCTTCAGCGACACCGGCGCGCCGTGCTGGGCACCCGACCCGCCGAGCAGCGGCGCGTGCGTGGTGGAGTGATGGCGAGGCGCTGCCTCGCACTCCGCCAGGGGGCTCTGCCCCCTGGACCCCCGCCAGGGGCCGAGAGGCCCCTGGACCCCTTCTATTTGGGCGCTTCGCGCAGAGTGGTGCCGCGGCGAGGATGGCGCGAAGCGCCCAAACGAATGGGACCCGCGGGCCTCTCGGCCCTTTGCGGGGTCCAGGGGCAGAGCCCCTGGTCTTCAGCCACGAGTGGGTTGGCATGAGTGCGGAGCGCGCGCGGCGGCTGGTTCCCTATCTGCTCCTGCTGCCGTCGCTCGTGTTCCTGACCGCGCTGTTCTTCATCCCACTGGTGCAGACCGTCGCACTGGCCTTCGACGGCGAACACGGCTGGGGGGTGGGGAACTTCAACCGCATGGTGGACGACATCAACTTCACCGACGCGGTCGAGAACACCTTTGCCGTGGTCGCCGTGGTGGTGCCGCTGCAACTCTGCCTGGCGCTCGCCATGGCGCTGATGCTCCGCCACATCGACCGCGGCCGCGACATCGTGCTGTGGATCTGGTCGATCCCGCTCGGCATATCCGATCTCGCCGCAGGGCTGGTTTGGCTCGCCATTCTCACCGAGCGCGGCTACCTCAACACGATTCTGTTCCACTTCGGCCTGATCGCGGGGCCGGAAAGCTGGCTCACCTACGAAACGCCGGCGGTGCTGTTCATCGCCATCATCGTCGCCGAGACCTGGCGCGCCACCGCCATCGTGCTGGTGATTCTGGTGGCCGGCGTGCAGCTGCTGCCGCGCGAATACGGCGAGGCCGCCGACGTGTTCGGCGCCAGCCCCTGGCAGCGCTTCACCCGCGTTACCCTGCCGCTGCTCAAGCCTTCCATCCAGACCGCGCTGATCCTGCGCACGGTGCTGGCGTTCGAGATGTTCGCCCTCGTGCTCTCGCTCGGGGGCAGGAATTTCCCGGTGCTGGTGAGCGAGGCCTACCAGTGGCAGAACGCCGAGCAGGACACCGGCGTGGCCGCTGCCTATGCGATCGTGGTGATGCTGGTGTCGCTGGCGGCGACCGTGGTCTATCTCAGCGTCCTGCGCACGCCGCGGGAGCAAATGCCATGACACTCAGGCGCGGCATCTTCCTGTCCGGCGTCGGCGTGCTCTCAGCCTGGACCCTGGTGCCGATCTGGCTGATCTGCATCAGCGCCCTCGGCGGCCGCAACGCGGTGGACGCCTGGCCAAAAAGCTTCCTGCCCAATCTCGCCTCGTTCGGGACGCTGCGCGCGTTCCTCGACATCGAGGGCGTGTGGAGCGCGGCGCTGGTGAGCATCGAGGTTGCCGTGCTGTGCATGGCGTTCTCGCTGCTGCTGGGCGCGCCGGCCGGCTACGCGCTGGCCCGCTACGCTTTCCGCGGTGCCACCACCTACCGGCTGCTGATCCTGCTGACGCGGGCGTTCCCGGTCGGCATTCTGGCGCTGCCGCTGACCATCACCTTCATCCGCCTCGACCTCTACGACACCCCGCTCGGCGTGGCACTGATGCATACCGCGCTGGCGTTGCCCTTCGCGGTGCTGGTCTCGGCCTCGCTGTTCCAGGCGATTCCGCGCGAGTTCGAGGAAGCGGCGTGGGTGTTCGGCTGCTCGCGCGTGCGCGCCTTCCTGCGCGTGGTGATGCCACTGGCGCTGCCGGGGGTCGCGGCGATCGCCATTTTCGCGTTCGTCATTTCCTGGAACGAGGTGTTCGCCGCATCGGTGCTGACGGTGCGCCACCGCACGCTGACCGCCTACCTGCTCACGGTGCTGGCCGAAAGTCCGCTGCACGTGCAGTTCGCCGGCGGGTTCGTGCTGATCGTGCCCTCGGTCGTGTTCATCTTCCTGGTTCGCAAGCGTCTGTTCGCCATGTGGGGGATCGCCAACCGATGACGCGCCATGGCTGACATCCTGATCGACGGCATCGCCAAGAGCTTTGGCCATACCACGGCACTGGAGCGGATCGACCTCGCGGTGGTCGACGGAGAATTCCTCGCGCTGCTGGGGCCTTCGGGCTGCGGCAAGACCACGCTGCTCCGCATCATCGCCGGGCTGGAGACACAGACGTCGGGCCGCGTGCTGATCGGGGGGGCGGACGTCTCCGCGCTGCCGCCGCGGCGGCGGCACCTCGCCATGGTGTTCCAGAACTATGCCGTGTTCCCGCATATGACGGTGCGCGAGAACGTTGCATTCGGCCTGAAGATGGCCGGCGCCGATGCGGCGCGGATCGAGCGGCAGGTCGGGCGCGCGGCGGAGCTGCTGCAGATCGGGCCCTATCTCGCCCGCTATCCGGGGCAGCTTTCCGGCGGGCAGCGGCAGCGGGTGGCGGTGGCGAGGGCGCTCGCTGTCGAGCCTGCGGTGCTGCTGATGGACGAGCCGCTCTCCAACCTCGATGCGCTGCTCAGGCTGGAGATGCGGGCGGAGCTGAAGAGCGTGCTGCATGCGGCCGGCACCACCACGCTCTACGTCACCCACGACCAGACCGAGGCGATGGGGCTCGCCGACCGCATCGCGGTGATGCATGGCGGGCGGATCGAGCAGATCGGGCCGCCGGCGGAGATCTACGCGCATCCGGCGACCATGTTCGTGGGCGGCTTCGTCGGCAGCCCGCCGATGAATTTCATCCCGCTGCAGCGGCAGGATGGAGTGGTTCAGCTTGGTGCGCTGGCGCTTCCGGCGCCCGCGGCCGAGCGGCTGGTGCTCGGCATTCGCGGCGAGGACCTGGAGGAATGCGCCGCCGACGTCGGCTTTCCGTTCACCGTGCAGGTGGCGGAGCCGATGGGTTCGCACACCCTGCTCACTGGGGTGGCGTTCGAGCATCGGCTGCGGGTGCTGGCGCCGGCGGAGCGACAGACGCGCGCCGGCGAAGTGATGCACCTGCGGCCGCTCGCGGGGCGCATTCGCTGGATGGACGCGGCGAGCGGCGCTGCGCTCG
>Ga0326727_10017394_pt1 | contig 14934 bp, 14 predicted proteins | sample MB2enrmetagenome_FD_207643 | JGI IMG/M metagenome (GOLD analysis project Ga0326727, IMG submission 207643) | Lab enriched peat soil microbial communities from McLean, Ithaca, NY, United States - MB29MY | ecosystem: Environmental > Terrestrial > Soil > Wetlands > Peat | place: USA: New York... | reverse complement strand
TGGTGGTCAAGGTCAAGGAGCCGCAGGAATCGGAGTATGCGCTGCTGCGTCCGGGCCAGATTCTTTTTACTTACCTGCACCTGGCGGCCAGCCGGTCCTTGACCGAAGCGCTGTTGAAGTCGGGGGTGACGGGCATTGCCTACGAAACAATCGAGGTGCATCGGCGGCTGCCTTTGCTGGAGCCGATGAGCGAGATCGCGGGGCGCATGTCGATCCTGGTGGGGGGATATTTTTTGGCGAAGCACAACGGGGGGAGCGGCGTGCTGCTGGGCGGGGTGCCGGGCGTTTTGCCGGGGCGCGTTGTGGTGCTGGGTGGCGGGGCCAGCGGCATCAATGCGGCCCGCATGGCCACCGGGCTGGGGGCGGATGTGACGATTTTGGAGGTGGATTTGGAACGGATGCGTTTTCTGGACATCACACTGCACACGGCGCACACCCTTTTTTCCAGTGAAGCGCATTTGGTGGATTTGTTGCCGACGGTGGATTTGTTGATAGGCGCGGTGCTGCTGCCCGGGGCCAAGGCGCCCAATTTGATCAGCCGCGAGATGTTGCGGAAGATGCGTCCGGGCAGTGTGCTGGTGGACATCGCCATTGATCAGGGCGGGTGCGCGGAGACGTCGCGGCCCACGACGCATGACCACCCGGTGTATGTCGAGGAGGGGGTGACTCATTATTGCGTGACCAACATGCCCGGCGCGTACGCGCGCACCGCGACGCAGGCGTTGACCAATGTGACTTACCGTTACTTCGAATTGCTGGCCGATTGGGGATTGGCCGAGGCCTGCCAGAAACAACCGGCGCTGGCCGGGGGCATCAATGTGATGAAGGGCAAGATCACGCACAAAGCCGTCGCCGCGGCGCATGGCATGGAATTTGAAGCGCCGCAACTCGACTGATGATGATCGAATTGTCTGAAATATTAATTGCATTTCCGCGGCAGTGGAGGATGTTGTGGGCAGTCAGGCATTTCGTATCCATCCAGGCTTGGTGGATTCTCAGTTGAAAAAGATTCAACGATAATTTGAAACCCGATGGTCGGGAACGCTCCAGGAGGACGATCTGTTTGGAAAAAAGAGTGATATGAACAATAGATTGTATGTGGAAAATCTTGCCCCCGGCATTACCGACGCGAGCCTGCGGGATTTGTTTTCCAAAACAGGGCAGGTCCTGGAGGTCAAATTGGTTCTGGACCCGGCCACGGGCCGCTCCAACGGCCGGGCTTATGTGACCATGGCCACCCCGGAATTGGCCGCCGCCGCGCTGTCGCTGCACAGCCACAGTTTGGACGGAAGGAATATCGCGGTGACCGAGGCGCGGCCGGTGGACGCGCGGCCCCTGGGTTTAATCGGCCACGGTTTCGAGGTGTATCAAAGCCCCGAACAAAAAGCCGCTGCGCGCAACGCGAAAGGCGGCGGGCGCAATCGCGGGAGACGGCGTTTCGAGTCGTCAAATAAAATTTTCAAGCCCGGCCCTGGCGGCGGGAACGGGGGTTGATCCGCCGTTCCTGGTTTCAGTCAATTTCCCACACCGTTCCGTCTTCGTCGTGATTTTCCGTTATTCCGAGAAAAGCTTTGGTTTCAAGAATGGCACCCTCGTAGGTTGTCGCTTCCAGGCGCATCGTGTTTCTGGCGCCGATGGTGTTGTCGTACTCGACGCCGAACGCTGCATCCTCCTGGTCCAAAATAATGGCCCTTTTCATGGAATTGCCGGCGCAGGCAACAGGGGCTGCGTTCTTTTCAAGGCCTGACGGCAATTCATTCATGGCATTACAGTAAGCCATTTGCCGCGGAACACAACTCTGTTCCGTTGCGTTCTTCTGGACATTGCCGGGCGGCTTGGGTAAATACGGCGCGTGAAGCAGGTCTTTCCCAGCGTGTTGCTGTTGGTTCCGGCTCTCAATGAAGAGGGCCGGATCGAGCCGGTATTGCGGAGTTATGCGGAGTATTTTCGGAAGAATTACGGCGGGAAGTTTCAATTGGTGGTCGTGCTCAACGGCTGCCGGGACAATACGCTGGCCGTGGTGCAACGAGTCGGCGCGCAGTACGGCGAGGTCAGCGCCGTGGTGTTCGAGGACCCCATCGGCAAGGGCGGGGCGTTGATCGAGGGCTTGCGCCTGGCGCCGCTGGCGGATGTGATCGGCTATGTGGATGCAGACGGAGCGACCGGGCCGGCGGCTTTCGCTGAATTGGTGCGCCGTTCGGCAGAGGCCGATTGCGTCATTGGCTCGCGTTGGATTCCCGGAGCCGTCCTGCACCAGATGCAGACGGGCCGGCGGCAATTTGCCAGCCGGATCTTCCACGCCATCGTGCAACTGCTTTTCTGGATGAACATCAAGGACACGCAGTGCGGCGCGAAGGTGATCCGGCGGGAGGCGGCGGAGAAGATCCATTCATCGCTGTGCATCGCGGACATGGCGTTCGACATCAATCTTCTTTACATACTGCGGCGCGAGGGGTTCAGCGTGCTGGAGGTGCCGACGGAATGGACGGACAAGGTGGGGTCCAAGGTGGCGTTGGGCAGGACATCGATCACCATGCTGCTTTCCGTGATTCGTTTGCGATGGATTTATTCGCCATTCAGCGGGCTGCGCAGAGTGTTTACTCCGCTGGAGAACTGGGTTTACCGGACACTGCACGCGCCGCCGCCGAACCCCGATCCGAAGCGGTAGCCGTCGGGGCGGGGCGGGAGAACCAGGCCGCCAGGGCGCAGAGCAGGAGGCTGGCGCCGCCCAAGGTTTGAATGACGCGAATGAAGGCGTCGAATGGCTTCATGGCAAGAAGGCCCGGGGCCTGAAGGCACAAGCAGGCCGCGTAAAGCGCCGGCACCAGCAGGAGCCAGGGCACCGCTTGGAACCGGGCGCGGGCCAGGATGTTTTGCACCAAGACATTGGCCACGGTCAAAGGCAGCAAAGCCCAGGCAAACCAGGGGACCAGTGGAGCGGCGTCCCACATGTGGTGATTGCTGACATACATCACCCGCAGCGGCAGCTTGGGGAACAGCGTGCAGCCCACGGCCGCCACGCAGCCAAAGAGAAGGGTCGCCGCCAGAGTCATGCCGAGGGAATCGGCCCGCTCGGCGCGGGCCACGTTTTGCGCGACGCGCGCAAACATAACCAGCGCCACCGGGGCGATGAATTGGATGATGGCGAAACCGGTCAGCATGGCCCCGCCATAGAGGGCGGTTTGGCCCGTGTCTGAAAAAAGGCCCTGCACAAAGAGCATGTCAATACTTGACATCACCAGAACGGTGCCAAGCCCCAGGGTCAGCGGCAGCGCCTGGCCGAGCCAGCTTTTCCAAAGGAAGGCAACAACCGGGCGCTTTTGCCAGAGCGCGCGGGTCAGCCAGGCGCCGAGGACAATGGTGATCAACTGTCCAACCACCGCCGCAAACATGCCCCCGGCCGCCTTCCCGCCCAGAACCAATACCATCAGCAGCATGACCGAGAACCGGCCCACGCCATCGCTGATTTGCAACCAGCCCAGCCCGCCAAACTGATGCCGGCCTTGCAACAACCCTTTCCCAATGGGTATCCACAGGGTCGTCAGGCCGATCAAGACCGTGTAGTAAAGGGCGGCGGGATTGGAAATCAAAAGCAAGCGTGACAGCGGCCGGGAGGCGGCGAGCACGGCGCCGCCGCAGACCAGCCACACCACGAACGTCCAGGCCAGAATGCCGCGGGTGGTGGCGCGCAACTGTTCCTCCTGCTCCTGGTTGGTCACGGTGGCGGCCTGCCGCGCGAAAATGGTCTGCAAGGCGGCCGCGGGAGCCCCCATGATGATCAACAACCGGAGCAGGCTGATAAATGTGGAGTATTCCTGCGGCCCCATTTTGCTGGCCACGGTATGAACCGCCGCCATGCACGCGCCGCCGACAAAAGTGGCGATGACCATCCAACTGCTCTGCCGGAAAAAAGCGGATTTGCTGTTTGAACTCATCAAATTCAGGGAAGCGTTCGGAGGAATTTAACAAGCAGCGCGGCGGCGGCCTCGAGGGATTTTTGCCCAATCCATTCGTCGCCGGCATGAGCTTGCGCAATATCGCCGGGGCCGAACACGATGCTGGGAATGCCGCCTTGCGCCAGGATCGAAGCGTCGCAAAAATAATCCACTCCCGCCGGCCGTTTCTGCCGGGCGGTTTGCAGGAATTGTTGCACCAGCGGCAATCGCGGGTCGGTTTCCAAGGGCGGGCAATGGGCGGATTTATCGCTGGTCAACGCGGCGCGCAAGCCGTGGCGGCGCAGCCAGGCGTTCATTTCGGCGCGAACGGACGGCTCGGTTTCGCCGGGGAGCGTGCGCCGGTCGGCGCCCGCCACGCACGACGCCGGGACGATATTGGGCTGGGTGCCACCTTGAATGAAGCCGATGTTGATCGTCGGCGTCCCAAGCAACGGATGCCGCCGCCGCAATTGCCGGGCATAACCGGATTCAAGAAGATCGACGATTCGGGCCATTTCATGGACGGCGTTTTTGCCCAAATGGGGACAGGAGCCGTGGGCGGCTTTTCCGCGGGTCTCCAGCCGAAGCCACAGGCTGCCTTTGTGGGCCGTGACGATTTGCAGACGGGTCGGTTCGCCGACGATGGCCAGGTCCGCCCGGCAACCGCCGTCCGCCAGCGCCCGCGAACCAGCTTGCGCATTTTCCTCATCGATCAACCCCGCGAAGACAATTTCCGTGGCGGCGGGCCGCCGTCCCTGGCGGGCCAGGCGGTTCAAGGCGGCGAACATGGCGGCGACGGAACCTTTGGCATCGCACGCGCCCCGGCCATGGATGCGGCCCCGGGCGAACCGCGGAACAAACTGCTTTTCGGAAACAGCGTTGACCGTATCGAGATGCGGAGCCAGAAGAAGCCGCCGTTTGACTTTGCCTGGCGGAGAAAGAACCGCCAGCACATTGGATCGTCCCGGCAGAACTTTTTGAACATGAACATCCAAGCCCGCCCTGGCCGCCATGACCGCCAGGAAATCGGCCACCCGGCCTTCCCCGGCGCGGGGATCGTTCAGGGGCAAAAAGGCCGGGTTGACGCTCGGCAGAGCGATCAACTCGCGCAACAATTTTTCAGCATCCGTCATTCGTCCGGCGAATTTAGAGCTTAAAGGGCAAGATGGAAAGGAAGGAGATTCAAGGAAATCCTTTCTGCGATGACGTTGGCGCGCTTGACGGCAAAGCTGGTTTTCTGTTTCCCTTCAGCCGTGAGCAACACGCGCACAGCAGGAGTTTTCCTGGCTGTCCTTTGGGCCGGCTGCGCCACGGCTGCCAATTGGCCTCAATTCCGCGGTCCCGATGCCTGCGGGGTCGATGCGAGCGCCCGGACACGAATCCGCTGGAATATCCAGACAGGTGAGAATATCCGCTGGCAGACACCGATTCCGGGTTTGGCGCATTCGTCGCCCATCATTTGGGGGAACGTTATCTACGTCACTACTGCGGTCGGTCCCGGCGATCAGGATGTGAAGGTGGGGCTATACGGTGACATCACGCCGGCGGACGACCAAGAGTCGCATCAGTGGCGCTTGCTGGCCTTGCAGAAGGAGACGGGCAAGATCGTGTGGGATAAGCTGGGCTACGAAGGGATTCCACGCGGCAAACGGCATCCCAAATCGACCCACTGCAATTCGACCCCTGCAACCGATGGACAACGAATCGTGGCCATCTTTGGATCGGAAGGATTGTTCTGCTTCGATCGCGAAGGAAATCTTTTGTGGAAAAAGGACCTCGGCCCAATGAAGTCCGGCTTCTATGTTGTGCCCGGCGCGCAATGGGGATTTTCCAGTTCGCCGGTGATTCATGATGGCAAAGTGGTGGTGCTGTGCGATGTGTTGGGGGATTCGTTCATCGCTGAGTTTGATCTGGCCGATGGCCGTGAATTATGGCGCACGGCGCGGCACGATGTTCCCACTTGGGGAACGCCGGCGGTGGCCAAAGCGGGAGATCGAACGGAGATTCTAGTCAACGGCTGGCACCACACCGGCGCCTACGACTTCGCCGACGGCACGGAAATCTGGAAACTGGACGGCGGCGGCGACATCCCCGTGCCCACGCCCATCGTTGCCAGCGGCCTGGCCTACTTCACCAGCGCCCACGGCGGGCGACGCCCGATGCGCGCTGTCCGACTTGATGCACACGGCGACTTCACTGCCACGGGAGCGGGAGCGACCAACGCCGGGGTGGCATGGCAGCAGGAGAAAAAAGGAAACTACATGCAAACGCCGATTGTTGTCGGAGACTTCCTTTACGGCTGCACTGATAACGGAATCGTGACCTGTTTCGAAGCCAGGCGCGGCGCGATCCGCTATAGCGAACGTCTCGGGAATGGGTCGGAAGGATTTACCGCGTCCCCGGTGTCTGACGGCCAGCACTTGTATTTTACGAGCGAGATTGGAAATGTCTATGTGATCCCAGCCAACGGAAGCTTTTCCGTCGCCGCGACCAACCCCCTCAACGAAACCTGCCTTTCGACGGCGGCCGTTTCGGACGGGACCCTTTTCTACCGCACACGCCACGAACTGCTTGCCATCGGCAAGACCCATTCGAAATAGTGACCCCATGTTAACTTTTTGTCTCCCATGCGCATGCACATGACAACCGGCCTGCTGGCCGCCACGCTTTTTTTCTCCGCTGTTTCGCTTCACGACCAGGATTTGGCCGGGGTGGCAAAAATCTACCGGCCCAGGCTTGAGTCCAACCTGACGCAAAACATCATGGCGTTCTGGTATCCGAAAACGATGGATGAAACAAACGGCGGTTACATCCTCAACCACGACATCGAAGGAAAATTGAAGGGGAATGCGCCGCTCAAAATGATTGTGACCCAGAGCCGGATGCTGTGGCTTTACTCGCATTTGGCGCGCAATGGATACGGCGGCAAGGAGTATCTGGAGGCGGCGGATTCGGGCTTTCGTTTTCTGAAGGACAAAATGTGGGACCAAAAGAACGGCGGTTTCTACTGGGAAGTGGATGCCACGGGCGAAGAAAAGCTCCTGCGCCGCAAACATCTTTACGGTCAAGCCTTCGGCCTTTATGCGCTGTCGGAGTACTATCTGGCTTCGGGAAAACAGGAGGCGCTGGACCTGGCGAACCAGCTCTTCGATGTCATGGAGGCCAGGGCCCACGACAAGACCTATGGCGGCTACCTGGAATGGTTCAACGAGGATTGGACACCCGGGCCGGCCGGGGGAAACACGTACATGGGCGAGCCGGATCATAAGCTGATGAACACCCACCTGCATTTGCTGGAGGCCCTCACCACGTATTACCGGGCGTGCAAGTCGCCGCCGGCCCGCGAGCGGCTCCTGGAATTGATTGAAATCCAGAGCAATACCGTGCTGCGCAAAAACCTGGGCGCCTGCACTGACAAGTATCTGCGCAATTGGGAGCCGGTCCTCACCGGCGGCTATGCCCGCGTCTCCTACGGCCATGATTTGGAAAACATCTGGCTGCTCAACGACGCCTGCGACGCCGCGGGCATTTCAAATTATCCCCTCCTTGACCTCTACCGATCCTTGTATGATTACGCGCTGAAATATGGCTTTGACCAGGCCCGGGGCGGTTTCTTCAATACCGGCGCCTTCAATCAGCCCGCTTCCGATCACCGCAAGAGTTGGTGGGTTCAGGCCGAGGCCTGTGTCGCCTGCCTTTACATGTATCGCCTGACGCATGAGGCCAGGGACCTGCAAATTTTTGAAAAAACCTGCGACTGGATTGATCAACATCAGACCGATTGGGGAAATGGCGAGTGGTTTGAAGTGGTGGATGCCGACGGCAGCGTCACGGGCGACAAGGCGTCGATTTGGAAGGGCGGCTATCACAATGGCAGGGCGATGATGGAGTGCCTGGACATTCTCAAGGCGCAAAAGTAAAACCGCGAATTCGGGCTGGCTATTTAACGGGCGGGGTCTTAGCCTTGGGCCGAATGGCCAAACTCATCTTTGACATCGAAACCTCGGCGTTGCCGCTGGAACAGTTTGATCCGGCGCAGCAGGAATATTTGTTTCGCGAGGCGGAAAATTTGCCGGACCCCGCGGCGCGCGCGGCGCGACGGGAGGAAATCCAGCGGCAGTTCAGCCTCTGGCCTCTGACGGGACAGGTGGTGTGCATCGCCATGCTCAATGCGGATAGTTGCCGGGGCAAAGTCCTGTTCCTGGCCGAGGATTGCGACGACGCGCAGGACCAGCCGGGAGGAGCGGTGGAATTCGTGCCGTGCGCCGACGAAGGGGAGTTGCTGACCGAGTTTTGGGAGGTGGCGGTGCATTATGATTCGGTCGTCACCTTCAACGGACGGGGCTTCGATGTGCCGTTTATTTATTTGCGGTCGGCGGTGCTGAAGGTGGCTGTGTCGCGCAAGGATTGGCTGGGGTACCGTTACCAAATAGAACCGCATTGCGATCTGTTGGAACAATTGACCTTTTACAACATCAGCGGGCGCGACGGGGCGGCGCGGCGGTTTAACCTGGATTTTTACTGCAAGGCATTCGGCATCGAATCCCCAAAAAGCCACGGGGTCACCGGGATGGATATTGGCCGGATGGTGGCGGAGGGCAAAGGCCGCGAGATAGGGGAATATTGCCTGCGGGACGTGCAGGCGACGCTGGCTTTGTACAGGATTTGGCAGGAGCGGCTGGCGGCTGAAAAATGAAACGCGATTATGGCGGAGAAAAACAATGAATCCGGACCGATGGCCCGCCTGGCCAGGCAAGCTTCGCTGGCGTGGAAGGCCTTTCTGACGCGCCGCCAGGGCTGCGGTCCGGTGGGCCGCCTGGCCAAACCGCCGGTCGATTTGCTGGTCTGCTTTGCCGTGGAGGAGGAGATGAAGTTTTTTGCGCCGCATCGGTCCGGCGGGGGCCTGCCATTGGCCGCCACGGTCCAGGTTTGGATGACGGGGATAGGCCGGAGGAATGCGGCGGAGAACCTGCGCGAAGCCATCGCCCGCGTGCGGCCCGAACGGGTCATCACGGCCGGATTCGCCGGGGGATTAAACCCGGATTTGAAGTTCGGGACAGTGGTTTATGAGCAGGATTTTGACGCGGGATTTGGGCCGGAATTGGAGGATTTGGGGGCGGTGCCGGCCAAATTCCACTGCCATCGGCGCGTGGCCATCACCGTGGAGGAAAAAGCGGCGCTCTGGAGAGAAACAGGGGCGGACGCGGTGGAAATGGAGTCATCGGTCATCCGCACCATTTGCCGGGAGTTTCACATTCCCAGCGCGACAATCCGCGTCATTTCCGACGACGCGACGCAGGACCTGCCGCTGGATTTCAATGCGCTGATGACGTCGGAAGACAGGATCAATTACCTGAAGCTGTTGGGCGCGGTGTTGAGCAGGCCGGGCCGGATTCCAAAGTTGATCGAGTTCCAACAGCAGACCCTGGGCGCGGCGCGGAAGTTGGGCGCGGTGTTGGAGGAGTTATTGCGGGCGGAGCGGTGTTGAAGCGGCGGCGGCGGGCGGCGCGTCCGGTTTTTTGGCGGCTTCGCTGTAGCTGATCAGAAAGGCTCCCACCGCGATGAGCAGCACTCCGGCCCAGCGCCCAGGGCTGACGTGTTCGTGAAGGAGGAATTGGGCGGCCAGGGTGGTGACAATAAAACCGAGGGAAGTCAACGGCCAGATGAAGCTAACATCGCGGATGGCCAGCATATAAAGCAACGCGCCAAAGAAAACGGCTTCGAGAGCAATGCCAAGAAGAATTTTGTCATTGCAGGCGGCATCCTTGATGACACGGGCGATTTGACCGGGCGGGAGATTTCCGTCGCGCGCGTGGACTTCCTTCAGGCCACCGCTGAGAATGGCGATGCCGATGGATTCAATAATGGCGGCGACGATCAGGATGAGAAGAATTTTAGCCATGATTCACAGGTCCTGGTAACGGATCAACTGGATGCCCAGTTGCCGGACCAAGACGCGGGTTGAGGGGTTAACAAGCGCATCAAATTCGTTCTTAAATTGATCGAGGGAGGGATGGGAGTAAAGCTCGGAATCTCCCGGAGGCAGGAGGGGCAGAAGCCTTGTGACATAGCCGGCATCCACGCGGCCATTCTGCAACAGCCCGAATACGGAGCGGGTATGGCGGATGTTGCGCCGCGCCAAAACAGGCCCGGCCCGGGCGGAAAGAAGGCCATAGACGGCGGCGTGGCTGAGGCGATGGAACCAGCGGCCGGAGGCGAGCCGGGCGTTCAAAAGAAACGGGTCCCGGGTCAAACGCATGGCGCGGACACCCCACGGCCCGGCGTTGTCACAGAGAATTTTGAAAACGGAGGGATGCAGGTGCATGTGCAAGTGGCCGTTGACATGGTCGAGGGGCAGGGCGGAGGCGCGGAATTTATCGAATTGGGCCGCGATTTCATCGTGGAGCCGCGCCCGGCAAGCGGCGGAGAAAAAATAACGGAATCCGGCGGCGACCGGGCGGTTGGAGAATTGAGATTGAGTATTGACAAGGTTGGGAATGGCGGACGGCGGCAGGGTGGACCGGCCGCAAACCAGGGCCAGATGCAAACCGACGCCCAGGCCCGGATTCTGGCGCGCCAGGGCGACCGCTTCGCCGGCGGCGGCTTCGTTGACCATGAGACTGGCCGTGGTCAGGATGCCCTCGCGATGAGCGCGGATGACCGCCTGGTTGATGGCATGGGAACGGCCGAAATCGTCCGCGTTGACGATCAGGCGGCGTCTGGCTTCAGGGGATGCCATAGTTGGGCACGGCCACGCCCAGGACCAGGCGGCACCAGGTGCGGAAAATGAGAAGGGTTTTCTGGCCTTTGCCCAGGCGGGTGGGGTGCGGCCCGAAAACTTGGAAACGCCGGCGCTCCAACTTGCGCAACAAGCGCCAATAAACCGAAGCCATCAGCTCGGCGGCGGCCATCGAGCGGCGGTCGGCGGCGGGCAGCGTTTGCCGGGCCAGGCTGTAAAACTTCCGGGCCTGGCGGGCCGCGCCTCCGGCCAGTTGCTCGAAGCGTTCGGACCAGGCCCCGCGCAGGATTTCCCCGGGCGAAACCCGGCAGCGCTCCAATTCGCCGAGCGGCAGGTAAATGCGGCCGCGCTCGGCGTCGGCGCGGACATCGCGCAGAATATTGGTCAATTGCAAAGCTTTGCCGAGATGGACGGCGTAGTCGCGGCAGGCGGGGTCTTTGTAGCCGAAGATTTCGACGCTGAGCAGGCCGACGACTGAGGCGACACGGAAGCAGTACTGCTCCAGCTCGTCGTAGGTTTGGTAGCGTTTGATGTCCAGATCCATTTCCACGCCGCGAATCAGCTCGTCGAAATGGGCGAAGGGCAGATGGTACTGCGCAATGACAGGTTGCAGTTCGCGGTTGACGGCAAAGTCGGGCGAAAGGCCCTGACAGGCGCGCCGGACATCCTCGCGCCAGGCGGCAAGGCCGGCGCGGCGTTTTTCCGGCGGGACAGATTCGTTGTCCGCGACGTCATCGACCTGGCGGCAAAAGGCGTAAAGGGCGGACATGGCCTCGCGCCTGGCTCTGGGCAGCAGAACGAAGGCCAGCGCCAGGTTGGAGGCGCTTTTGCGCGTTATGTTTCGGCTCTGTTGAGTCATGCTGGCGGGGAGGCGTCAGGCAGGTTTCAGGCGTCTTTGGCGCCCGGGGGTGTGGGGTCTTCCTCGTCAGTCTCCGAGGCAATATTGAGGCGCTGCATGCGGTAGCGCAAGGCGTGCCGGCTGATCTTGAGTTGGTCGGCCGTCTTGGAAATGTTGTAGCGGCACTGTTCGAGGGTGGAGTTGATGGATTGGCGTTCAAAATCGGCCATGATCTCGTCCAGGGATTTATTGCCGGCCACGACGGCCGGTTCGGATTTGCGCAGGCGGCCTTCGAATTGGAAATCCGGCAGGCTGGCGGGCTGAATCTCGGCGCCCGGCTCCAAAATGACGGCGCGCTCGATGACGTTGCGCAGTTCGCGGACATTGCCCGGCCAATTGTGGCCCAGCAATTTGTTCTTCGCCGCCGCTGTCAGGCCGCGAACGTGTTTGGTCATCGTGCCGTTGAATTGGCTTAAGAAAGTCTCGGCCAGGATCAGGATGTCGTTGCCCCGCTCGCGCAAGGGCGGCGGTTGAAGTTTAACGACGTTGAGGCGATGGTACAAATCCTCGCGGAAATTGTTCTGGCGGATCGCTTCAAGGATATCGCGGTTGGTCGCGGCAATGAGACGGACGTCCACATGCAGTTCATCGTTGCCGCCGACGCGGGTGTAAGTGCCGTCCTCCAGGAAACGGAGCAGTTTGGCCTGGAGCGGGCGGCTCATGTCGCCAATTTCGTCCAGGAAGATGGTGCCGTTGTGGGCTTCCTCGACGCGGCCAAGTTTTTGTTTGATGGCGCCGGTGAAGGAGCCTTTTTCATGGCCGAACAGTTCGCTTTCCAGGAGGTTTTCAGGGATGGCGGCGCAGTTGATGCGGATGTAATTGTTCTGGCGCCGCTGGCTCAAAGTGTGCAACGCGCCGGCGATGAGTTCCTTGCCCGTGCCGCTTTCACCCAGGATCAAAACGGTGGCATTGGTCGGGCCGAATTTTGCGATCTGTTGGCGCAACTCCTGCATCCTGGGGCATTCGCCGATGATCTCGTCCAGCCGGTAAGGCTCGGCGACGTGGGCGCGCAAGGCGGCGTTTTCACTGAGGAGGCGGTGGCGTTCGGCGCAACGGGCGACGGCGTGCAGGAGTTCCTCGGGGGCGAACGGTTTGGCCAGGTAATCGATGGCGCCGGCTTTGATCGCCTCGACCGCCAGTTTGGGAGTGGCGTAGGCGGTGATCATCAGGCATGGGGTGTTGGGCCAGCGTTTGGAGGCGGTGGCCAAAAATTGATACCCGCTCATGCCTCCCAAACGCGCGTCCGTGATGACCATGAAGAACGGCTCCTTCTCGAGCAAGTCGATGGCTTCCTCGGCTGATTCAACCAGTTTGAGTTCGTAGCCTTCGCCCGACAGGATCCCCTTCAACGAAAGACGCATGTTCTTTTCGTCATCGACCACCAGGACGGGAGGAAGGGGCCAGCTCATTTGGACAATCTCATTAATATTCTTGCCGGGAATTCTAAGGTGAACCGCGTGCCTTTTCCAAGCTCCGATTGCACGGTGACGGCGCCGCCGTATATCTCGGTGTTATGCTTCACGATGGCCAGGCCCAGGCCGGTGCCCTTTTCGCGGGTGCTGAAATGGGCTTCAAATATCTTGTCGATCTTGTCGGCGGCAATGCCGGGACCGTCATCGGCGATGGAAATGACCACCGAATCGTTCTTTCCGTAGCGCACCGAGACCTCGATTCTGCCCACGCCGTGCATCGCTTCGCGGGCGTTTTGCAGGAGGTTGACCAGCACGCTGGAAAGATGCCGCTTTTGCATCAGCAACGCCGGCAGGGATGGCTCGAACTTTTTGATGATCTGAACCCGGTATTTTGCGGCGGGCGGGAAGACCTCCAGAATGGCATTGTCCACTTCATCCGCCACTTCGAGGCGCTCGACTGTTCCCTCGGCCAATTGAGCGTATCCCATCAGCTCGACGATGATTCGATCGGCGTGCTCGACTTCCTCGCGGATGATCTGAACTTGTTCATCGATGTTCTGGTTTTGTTCCTCGGCCGCCGTTTCGCCGTCGCGCACGGCGCGTTGAAGGCAGAAGGCGGCATTGGTGATGATGCCGAGGGGGTTTTTGATTTGATGGGCGATTTCGGCGGCGAGTCGTCCGGCGGTTTGGAGACGTTCCTGGCGGACGGCGAATTCGGTGGCCTCGGCTTCGGCGCGCTTTTGCTTTTCGAAGAGAACCTGGATGCCGTAACAGCACAAGGCCCACGCCATCAGAACGATCAGACGCTCGGTCGGGCTTTCGAGTCTCGGATCCACATCCACCGGCCCCCGATCCGCGGCAAATCCGCCGATCATAAAGGCGGCGCTGACGAGAAAGTTGAGCAAAAGCTGGGGGAGCGCGACTGGAATGGCCAGGGCATTGTGCAAAATCAACACGGGGAAAACCCAGTAGAGATTGCTGTCAAAGCCCCGGCTGAGCAAGGTCAGGGTGCCCATTAAAAGCGCGTCCAGCACCCCGATGGAAAAGACCATCGTCTCGATCTTTTTCAGTGTCAGTTGCGGCACCCAGATAAGAATGATGCCGGCGGCTGCATTCAAAGCCGCATAGACCAAAAAGCAGGATTTGATGGTGGTGGCATGGCGGAGGCTCCAATCATCGGGTTGAGTTGTATTTGTCAGGCCGATCCTCGCCCTGATTGCGGCGGCATGGGGGCGGTTCCTGGCGGTGTTTGCCAATCTGCCCGTGTCCTCGGTAACGAACCAACCGGAAAAGAAGAAGTAATAAACCAGGATGCCGATGATCAATGCTCTGAGGGGCAGAACAATGTCCTTTTCGACCGCTTGAATGCGGGCGGCGCGCTGGCTGGGTTCGATGGTCGGGGCGGCCAGCAGGCGCGTCAGTTTTTGGATCGCGCCGCGGTCCGCCGCATTCTTCTTGTCTTCAGCGTTCACCGTAACAGAGCGGCAGCCTTTTTGGCGATGTCCTCCACCGGCCACAAACGTCCAATCCCTTCGTAACCGCAGGACAGCATGCCCTTTTCCGGACCGATGAATTGAGCGCCGCGCTGCTTGAGCGTGGCGACGTTGGCCCGCGTGGCGGGATGCAGCCACATTTTCCCGTTCATGGCGGGGGCAATGAGCAACTTGGCGTCGGTATTGAGGGCCAGCGCGATGCAGCTCAGGGCATCGCTGGCCAGCCCGCAGGCGAGCTTGGCCAGGGTGTTGGCGGTGGCCGGGGCAATCAAGAGCAAGTCGGCCTGGTCGGCCAATTGAATGTGGGACGGCTTCCAGCCCTCCGCTTCGTCGTAAAGATCGGTCACCACGGGGTGGCGCGAAAGGGTCTTGAAAGGAAGCGCCGTCACAAAGCGGAGGGCGTCGGCGGTCATCACGACATGCACTTCGCAGCCGGCCTTGACCAGGGCGCTGGCCA
>Ga0326727_10017392_pt1 | contig 14935 bp, 12 predicted proteins | sample MB2enrmetagenome_FD_207643 | JGI IMG/M metagenome (GOLD analysis project Ga0326727, IMG submission 207643) | Lab enriched peat soil microbial communities from McLean, Ithaca, NY, United States - MB29MY | ecosystem: Environmental > Terrestrial > Soil > Wetlands > Peat | place: USA: New York... | reverse complement strand
GTGCCATTGTGGCGACCATGATTACACTTTCGCTTTCTTTTCTTCAGGCAGGCGAAAAACACCGCCAATGTCTGTAGAAAACATGCCTCTGAACCGGCGGAACTGACAGCCCAAAACTTGGCGATTGCTTTCCAAATCTTGCGCAATCCCACCCCTCAACCTGTGGAGGCGGACCATTCGCGCGATGATCTCAAGCAATATGCAGCCATTCCGCAACCGGCTCGGAGGCGACGGTCAACGTAACTGCGGCCATTCCGCACACCGGCTCCAGCAACGCCGGCGGACCCCCGCGCAACTCCGGCCCGCTCCTCCTGCGGCCAGCCAAAGCCGGCAAAACACAGGCAGAATCTCCAGAATTTGACCGTTGACAATCTCCCGTCCGTCTGACACCATGCCGCCAGATTGAGCGTGGCGAAAATGAACCGGCAGCGCGAAAAGGCCGATTTCCTATCAGTGGCCATCACTCCCGAAATCGAATCCTTCCGGTGAAGACCGTCAAACAGATGGAAGGCGAACTCGATGCCATCAAGGGCGTGGAGCATGGCCTGCCCGCCAGGCAAACGGAAAGACGCCAATAGTGACGAAATGAAACAATCACAAATGAGTGGAATGGAAGACCATCAGACCCTAAAGTGCAAATTGAGAACATTGCTGGAGTCGGAGGATATCCGGCAAGAAGAGGGCGACATACCTTACTTGAGACGGGTTTGTGAACATTCGCTATGTTACGACACGTATTTGAAACTGAAAAACGTGGTGAAGGTTGCGGCGGTTACCCGTGAATTCCGGGCGGTGGTTGACCTGTTCAAGGTTCCGGAGGGCGAGACCCCCGCGGGATTCAGGGTTGACTATTTGCTGGAGGAAGGGACGGTACTGAAAGTGGATTTGGCCAGGGACATCTCCTATGGCCGGAACGGCATCAAGAGACCGACGAATGTCTTGTTTTCGGCGGATAGCGCCAACCCATACGAAGTGGAACCGATCAAAGACCTTTTGGCAAACCTTACCTGCAATCCAGGAATCATTTACGACCTCTTTATCAATAATCCCAAGGCCAATAAAGACAACCGGTTCAAGACAAGGGATGAAGTGATGCGGGAACTTGGGCGGATCCTGGGTCCTGGGGTGGACATCAGTGTCGAATTGAACGATCCTTTCAATTCTTCAACAGAGCGGATCCTCGAGGAAGCGGCGAAATTCAGGGAGATGCTTACAAAATACAGGGTGGTTATTAAGGTCCCGCATACCGGACCGGTCAATGCCGCCAATGTGCAGGAACTCCTGTCCGAGGGAAAGAAGTTTTACCGCAGGTATCAAGAAGGCAGCACCCAGGACATGTTGCACGGGCACAATCTCGCCCTGATGCTCAAAGAGCACGGGTACCGGGTGAATTTCACCCTCATGTTCGAGCCTTACCAGACCCTGCTTGCCCTTCAGGCAAGACCCTATTTTATCAACAGTTTTATTCGGCACCGGCATCACCAGAGCCAGAATATCAAGGCTCTATTGTCCGCATACGAATTGGGCGGCAATGAAGCCCATCTCAAGCAATTGAGGACCTTCATGATCGAAGGCGACTATTTTTCAGCCAATGATTCCAACCTGGATCTGAATACGGTGAAGGAGACCGCGAAGTTGCTGCTGGAATACAGAAAGGTGGACACCAGCGAAGGAAGAGATGGGTTGGATGGGGTGAGACACAATCTGAGGGTCTTGAGAAACGCGAACCTTCCGGACACAAGGCTGATCATCTGCAGCATGGAGGGACCGAGGAACTATCCTGACATTGACAAATTGCTGGCGGAAGAGGAGTTCAGGGACATGAACAAACGTGTGGTGATCACTGCCGAACCCTCCTACCTTGCCATGTTCACAAGCTGCAACCTGGTTGTCTCTTACCAGAGGAGGTTCATGAACGCCGCAAAAGGCGGACAATGACTTGAGGTGTGCGGGGCATGGCCCGGCCCGCACCGACACCCGCTTATGCCCACCGAATCTCTGCCCCCCGCGCCTGAAACCGGCCCGTTGCGCAGCCGCATGGCCGGGGTATTCGCGCCCATCTCGACGCCCTTCACCGACGGGGAGGAGGTGGATTACGACGCCCTGATCTTCAACGTCGAGCGCTACGCCGCCACCGGATTGCTGGGCTTTCTGGCGCTGGGATCCAACGGCGAGAACCGCAGCCTCACGGAGAGCGAGCGGCTGGCCGTGTTGCGCCGCATCATCGGGCACAAGCGGCCCGGCCAAGTGGTGATGGCCGGAGCGGCCTACGATGCCCAGCGCGACGCTGAGCGGTTCCTTCACCAAGCCGGGGCGCTGGGCGCTGATTTCGGCCTGGTGCTTTCCCCGGGCTACTTCCGCAAGCAGATGACCGATGACGTTCTGTTCCGCTATTTCTCCACGCTGGCCGACGCCTCGCCGATTCCCGTGGTCTTGTACAATGCGCCCGGGTTCTGCGGCATCACTCTCACGCCCGCGCTGGTGGGCCGCCTGGCGGGGCACCCCAACATCGTTGGCATGAAAGACAGCGCATCCAGCGGCATCGAGAATTTCCTGCCGTTCGAATCCGGGAGTTTTCATGTCCTCGCGGGGTCGGCCAACTTCCTGTTTCGGGCCATGATGGGCGGCTCGGTGGGCGGCACGGTCTCCCTGGCCAATTCGTTTCCGGACCTGGCGCTCGGACTTTTCCGCTGTGGCCAGGAGCGGGATGAACAACGGGGCCTGCCACTTCAGGAGCGCGTGACTCGCATCAACCATGCCATCTCCGGCCCTTACGGGCCTTCCGGCGTCAAAGCCGCCATGACTCTGGCCGGGTTCAAAGGGGGCATTCCGCGCCGTCCGCTGCTTCCTTTGACTGTGGAGCAGGTGGAAGCCATGCGACTCCTCCTCGCGGAGGAGGGTTTGTTGTGAGCCGCGATATTCTGGCTGTGGATGTGGGGACCACAGCGATCAAGCTCGGCGTCTTCAGCCCGGAGCTTGAGAAACATTGCGAGGCCACCCGCCGCTACGACGTCCACGTTTACGGGGGCGGCTGGGCCGATGTGGATACGGCCCTTTGGTGGAAGGCGCTGGCGGAATGCTGCCGGGAGGTGGCGCCCTTTCTCAAGGCTGTGGGAGTCGTGTCATTTTCCGTGACCACGCCCGGCCTGCTGCCCATGGCCGAAGACGGGACCGCTCTGGCCCCCGCCATCCTGTTCTTCGACGGGCGCTCCCACGAGCAGGCCCGCGCCATCCGCGAGGCCGTGGGAGAAGAGAAGTTCCTCCGCGAAACGTGCAACTTGCCGGTCTCCGGAGGCTCTTCGCTCTGCTCGATTCTATGGTTCAAGGAAAAGCGGCCGGAAGTGTGGGCCGCCGCTGCCAGGTTCGGGCACACCAACACCCACATGGTCAAGCGCCTGACCGGCGCCTGGGTGATTGACCCCTCCACCGTCTCCATTACGGGCCTCTACAACAGCGCGCGCAACGATCTTACCTGGAACCGGGACGTGTTGGAAATCGCGGGCATCCCCGAAACCAAGCTGCCGAATCTGATGCACTCCCACCAACCGGCTGGCCGCATCCTCCCGGAGATGGCCGCGCATTTCGGACTGCCCGCCGATTGCGTGGTTCTGTGCGGAGGCAACGACGCCGTGTTGAGCGCGCTTTCCGGCGGCATCACCGAACCGGGCGACATCAACAGCGTCTGCGGCACCTGCGACATCACCTTCGTCTGCGTGGACCGGCCCATCGGCTCGCCCAACTACAACATTCGTTGCCACGCCATTCCGGGCCGCTGGGTCACCTTCTTCGTGCTCAATACCGGCGGCAAGGCTCTGGAGTGGTTCCACTCCGTCTTCTGCCGCGACATGACCGGGCAGCAGTTCTACGAAGCCTATATTCCCGAGACTCTTCGCTCATTTTTCGATGCCGCGGACTGCGACCGCTGCGAGGAATCGCTGCCGGTGTACGTGCCCTTCCTGGGCGGCTCGCGCTATTCGATGGAGCAACTCAAGGCCAGCTTCACCGGCGTAACGCTCGAAACCACCCGGCAGGACCTGTTGCTATCCATCATCCGTGGCAACGCCCTCTACCACGGCGAGCATCTCAAAGAGGTCGCCGGGAAGGTGAAACTCGGCCGCAAGGTTACCACCACCGGCGGCGGCGCGAAGATCCGCGGTTATATTGACGCCAAGAAACGCTGGACCGGCGATTTTGATTACGAATACCGCGAAGAATCTTCCCTGGACGGCGCCGCCATGCTCGGCCAGTTCCACCTGGCCGGCCGTTATCCCTCCCCCGCCGCTCAAGAGCAGGCAGCGGCTTGAAAGCCCCGGCCCGCAAGGCCTGAGTTCTTGCCGGTTGACAATTTCCCTTGGGTCTGACATTCTGCCGTCCGAATGAGTGTGAGCGAAAAACCAATTCTCCCTCACCCGCCCGGCCCCAGCAAGTGGGCGGCGCGAACAAGGGAAATTCCCCTCCGTTTGTCAATTCCATCCTTATGAAAACCGCAAACAATCCATTGGTGGTAGGCCGGCGCGACGCCTTGAAAATTCTGGGACTTGGCTCGGCGGCTCTTCTGGCGGGAGTTCCAGGAAGCATACCCCGCGCCGGCGCCAGGGAAGCCGGCGGCATGAAGAGGCCTCCCAATTGGGGATTGGTCACTTTTTATGAAGTGGATGCCGCGTGGCCCAAGAAGCCCGCGGAGATTGTCTGGAGCGGCGGGATGCCCGGCGTGCATGTGGACAGGCATGACCATGTGTGGATCCTGGTGCGCTCCCTGCCGCTCGTGCAGGAATACGATGCTGATGGGCAGTTGCTCACGGCCTGGGGAAAGAAGGGAGAAGCGGTTGCTTCCGTAGCGGGCGGGCCTGTGGATCTGACCTTTTCCATGCCCAATCCCCAGATTCATCGGATACGGGTTGACTACGAGGGAAATGTCTGGATTGCGACGTGGCGTCTGGGGGTGGTGTACAAATGCTCGCCCGAGGGCAAGGTGCTGCTGGTTCTGGGCAAGTATAATGAGCGGGGTGTGGATGAAGCCCATTTTGGCGATCCCAATGACATGGTCATAACGCGCGGGGGTGAAGTCTTTGTGGCGGACGGGGAAGTCAATTTTCGCATCGTGCATTTTGACCCGAAAGGCAGGTTCATCAAGGCCTGGGGCAAACAGGGCAAAGGCCCGGGCCAGTTCGACTGTCCTCATGCCATCGTGATGGATTCAAAAGGACTCCTGTATGTGGCAGACCGGGGCAATACGAGGGTGCAAGTATTTGATCAGGACGGCCAATTCCTTGACCAGTGGCCGGACATCATCGTTCCCTTTGATCTGTGGGCGGACGGGGAGGACAATATCTGGGCCTGTGGTTACGGGCCGCTGAGAGCCAAGTCTTCTGCTCACTTGCCCCGCACCGATGACAACATGATTGTGAAGTTTGATCCGCGGGGAAAGGTGCTGCTGGCCTGGACCTTTACGGTGGGAAACAAGCCGGGCCAATTGGGCGAGAATCATGGAATGGCGCTGGACTCCAAAGGCAATATCTACGTGTCGGAAGTGGGTCCGTATACCCGGGCGCAGAAATTTGTCCGGCAATCGTAGTATTGACTTTGGGCGGGCCGCCTCAAATGCGGTTGAACATCCGCACCACTTTGGAGAGCGACTTGTTCTGCTTGATGAGCGGCTCCATTTTCGATTCGCGCTCGTCAATCTCCAGCGCGCGCCGCAACACCTCCGCCGCCTTGGCCTGCGGCACCGCCACAATCCCGTCTTGGTCCGCGATGATGATGTCGCCGGGGCAAATGGTCACGCCGCCGCACTGGACCGGGACGTTGTTGGTGACGCTGGCCCAGCGGCTCACGGAGGTTGCCGGGGTCACGCTGGAGGCATACACCGGCAGGCCCATCCGGCGGATCTCCTCCACGTCGCGCACGCCGCCGTCAATGACAAAGCCCGCCATGCCCCGCGACTTGGCCGCGGTGGACATCAGCCCGCCGATGGCGGCGACATCGGCGCCGTCTTCCATGACAATCACGCCCACTTCCCCGGGCTGGGACTGGTCTATCATGGCGGTGAGGTGGAGGGTGGAGAGGGCGGGCGTCGCCTCCTCCGGTTTTGCCGCCCTGGACAGCCCGGTGATGGCGCGTCCCACCATCGGTCCGGCCACCACCGGGCGGATGTTGTGCGAAAGAAAGCCGCGCTGTCCCGCCACCTGGTCCATGGCGTCGGAGACCGAGGCGGAGCTGGTCTTTTTGAATCCCGCAATCAGCGGGTCCGCCTCCGGGGCGGGGTGGTTCCATGTTTGACAGCCGGCCAGCAGCAGCGCGGGCAGCAGGAGGGCGGCCATTTTTAATCGCTTCATTTCTTTTTGTCTCCTTTTTGTGTTTTCTGCGCCATGCCCGGCGCAACGGATCCACGGACAAGAAAAGGATCTGCGCGCCCCGCCGGTCCCTGGACGTTGCGCGGATGAGGGAGAATGGGCTTTTGGATCACACTCATTCCGGCCGCAGGATGTCCCACGGACGCGCCACTGTCAACCGGCAAATCCCGTCCGGGGAACAAAAAATGCCGGTTGACAGCCGGCCGGCCCTCTGACAAGATGCCTTCCAACATGAGTGCGAGCGAAAACCAACTCCCATTCACCCGCGCAGCACGAAAAGCGGCAGCGTGCCGGCATTTTCTGCCAGTGACCCGAAGCGATCCCCAGGATTTGGCCCAAGGCCGCCCGGTTCTGCTGGCGGGCGGCATGGGCGCCCTGCACTCTCAGTTTGAGGAGAATTGCTATGTTTCAAAGTAAGATCAAGATGTCCCGCCGAACCTGGCTGACCCGGAGCACAAAGGCCACGGCGGTCGTGGCCGCCGGCAGTCTGGTCACCCATGCCGACTTGGAGAATCTCACCGCCCAGGTGAACACCAATTCCAGTCCCTCCAAGTTGAAGATCACCGACATGCGCATCGCGCATTCGGATCGGTCCATGCTCATGCGCCTGGATACCAACCAGGGCGTTTCCGGGTACGGGGAGATCCGTTACGATGCGAGCAAGACGCGCGGCCTGATGTTAAAGAGCCGGATCATCGGGATGAACCCGTGCAATATTGCCGAGATATTCCGCAAGATCAAGAAGCAGGGCGGGTTTGGCTGTGCCGGGGGCGGTGTTTCCGCCATCGAGGTGGCCTGCTTTGACCTGGCCGGAAAGGTCTGGGGCGTGCCGGTCTGGCAGATGCTCGGCGGCAAGATGCGCGACCGCGTCCGCCTCTACTGCGACACCACCAGCCGGCCGACCGGGGAAACGATGGGCCAGCATTTGAAGGAACGGATCGCGCAAGGCTGGACCTTCTGCAAGATGGACTTGCGGGCCGGCGGGATGGACGAGGAAACCGGCCGGGCGGGAAGCACCGAGGGAATGTACACGCACCCCGCTCCCGACCCGACGGCCAATCATCCGACCCGGGGAGGCTTTGCCGATAGCCGGCAGCCGGCCGACAAGACGATCCCGATGGGCGCCGACAACCCCTACGGCGAGCACTTGTTCACCTCGACGTTCTTTACCGACAAAGGATTGGATTGGCTGGCGGACTACTGTGCCACGGTGCGCGATATTGTCGGCTATGAGATTCCGATTGCCACGGACCACTTCGGTCACTTTCCCATCGAGACCTTTATCAAGTTCGCGCGGAGACTGGACAAGTACAACCTGGCCTGGTACGAAGACGTGGTGCCGTGGTTCTACCCCGATCAACTGCGCAGACTCAAGGAGGCTTGCACGACGCCGCTTTGCACCGGGGAGGATGTCTATCTGGCCGAGGGCTTCCGGCAGTTGTTGGACAAGCAGGCCATCTCCGTCATCCACCCGGATTTGGCCAATCTGGGCGGCATTATGGAGACCAAGAAGGCGATTGATCTGGCCACGCAATACGGAGTGGCCTCCTGCATTCACAACAACAACGGCCCCATCACCCTGTTTGCCAGCGCGCATGCCGCCGCCGCCGGCGACGAGTTCCTGGCGCTGGAGTATCATCAGGCGGATGTGCCCCATTTCCTGGACCGGGTGAAAAGGACGGGGCGGCCGAACGACCCGATCATGGACAGGGGATACTTCACGGTGCCGGACGCCCCGGGTCTGGGCCTGGAGATCAACATGGATGTCCTCAAGGCGAATTTGCACGAAGGCGGACTCTTCGAGCCGACAACGGAATGGGACAACGAGATTGATTTCGACGGCCACATGTGATCGCCGCGCCGGGGCGTTGCTCCGCGCGCCGTCAACAAGGCCGGCTCGATGTTCCGCAGACACGGCGGCGTTTTCCCTCTCTCCCCGCGCAACGGGGAGAGAGTGGGAGAGAAGGGGCGTCCTCTTATGGACTTGACAACTTTCACTGCCCCCGAACAATATCGCATAAGATGAAAGGCACATATCTATGACCAACAATTATCCAACCTCCCGCAGAGATTTCCTGAAAACTTCCGTCCTGGGCGGCGCCGCCGCGCTGGCTGCCTGGCGGCTGCCGTCCGCCCGGGCCGCCGCAGACGCTCCGGCCGCTCCGGCCCCCTTCCGCCCCAGCGACCCGGCCAACTCCCCGATGGGGGTCGCCTTCGGCGTCAAGCCGGGCCGCGTCGCCTGGGCTTTTGACCCCAAAGCCGCGACTTGGGACGGCGTGAACAACGCGCCGGGCTGGTGGGATGACAGCAACACTCATCCCCAAGCCGTCGAGGCCATGCTCTCCAACAGCCTCCGTTCGGTGGGTGACGCCGCCGGCGACAAGGAAGCCTGGAACAAGATTTTCACCGACTTTAACCAGCGCAAAGGCAAGGGGGCGGCGGGTTACAAGAAGGGCGAGAAAATCGTCGTCAAACTCAATCTCAACCAGGTGCATGACCACGGCAACGGCGCCAACGCTTCCTACATCGCGCCCCAGCTCGCGCAGGGCCTCCTGCGCCAGCTCGTCCAGCAAGCGGGCGTGGCGCCGGCCGACATCACCTTCTACGACGCCGTCCGCTGCGTTCCGGCCACCCTCTTCGAGCGCGGGACCAAGGAATTTCCCGGCGTTCACTTCGTGGACTCGACCGGGGCCGACGGCCGCGAGAAGGCGGCGCCCGACCCGGCCAAGCCGCTGGTTTTGGGCCAGGGCGGCGTGAGGCTCTATTTCCCCACCTGCGTCACCCAGGCCGACTACATGATCAACGTCTCCGGGCTGAAAGGGCACAACATAGCGGGCATGACCGTCACGGCCAAGAATCACCTGGGATCGCTGTTGACCGCCACGGGCGCTTCCGGAGCCGGGAACATGCACGCCTCGATTGGCGTCAGGGTGGACACCGGCATGGGGGGGAATGCGCCGGCCCCTCGCGCGATGGGCACTTACAACGGCCTGGTGGACCTGAACGGACACCCTCAGACCGGCGGCAAAACCATTCTCTACATGATTGACGGCTTGTATGCCACGCAGCATAACGAATTCCGTCTGGCCCCGGTCTGCAAGTGGCAAAGCGCGCCATTCAACGGGAATTGGACGGCCAGCCTGTTTGTCTCGCAGAACGGCGTGGCCGTTGACTCGGTGGCGCTGGACTTCCTGCGCAGCGAGCCGACGCTGGCCGCCATCGTCACCGGCGCGGTTGACAACTATCTCCACGAAATGGCGCTGGCCGGCCAGGCGCCGTCCCAGACCCAATACCAACCGGCCGGAGATGGCAAAGTGCTGGGCAGCCTGGGCGTTCACGAGCACTGGAACAACGCCGCCGACAAGCAGTACAGCCGCAACCTGGGCCGAGGCGCGGGCATCGAGCTGGTCCCACTGCGGCCGGCTTAACCAGCGCCGTTCGGTATGGTGTCTTTTGCTTGCCCCAAGGCCGCAAATCCCCCATACTTCCGACCCGTTATGAAGAAAACCTAAATAATTAACAATCTATGAATATGAAGAGACTGTTTGTATATGCTCTCCCGCTGCTGTTGGCCTTGCCGGCGCTCCGCGCCGCCGACACGCTGGATATTTATGTCATTGACACCGAGGGCGGCAAATCGCTCGTCGTCCAGTCGCCCGGCGGCGAGTCCATGCTCGTGGATGCCGGCAATCCGACCCAGAATGGCCGCGACACCAAGCGCATCCTGGAGGCGGCGCAGGCGTTCGGGATCAAGCAGTTCGACTACATCCTGGTCACCCATTACGACGGCGACCACGTCGCCAACATCACGAACGTGGACGCGCAGATTCCCGGACGGGTTTTCATTGACCACGGCGCGCTTTTGCCTACAGCGACGGTTGCGAGCGACGTGCGGGATTACGCGAACTATCTGAAGATGGTTGGCAGCCGCAAGCGCGTGATCGTGAAGCCCGGCGACGTGGTCCCCCTGAAAGGCGTGGACATCACGGTGGTCACCGCCAACAACGAGGTGCTGGCGAAGCCGTTGCCGGGCGGCGGGCAGCCCAATGAGTTCGCCGCCGGCGTCAAGCCCGAACCGATTGACGACTGGGACAACGCCGGGTCGGTCGGATTGCTCTACCAGTTCGGCAAGTTCCGAATGCTCGACCTGGCAGACCTGCTGCAGTGCGTCGAGTGCAGGCTCATGTCCCCCACCAACCTGGTCGGCACCGTGGATCTCTTCATGGTCAGCCACCACGGCCTGAAGTTGTCGAACTCGAAGCTGCTGGTCCACGCCCTGCATCCGAAGGTGGCCATCATGAATAACGGCCCGCGCAAAGGCGGCGCCCCCGAGGTGTTTGACGTCCTCAAGAGTTCCCCGGGGATGGTGGACATTTGGCAGGCGCACTTCTCCCCCACCGCCGCGGAGAAGAATTCGCCGGCGGACTTCATCGCCAACGTGACCGATCCGTGTGAAGGAAAAAGCATCAAGGTCTCCGCGCAGCGCGACGGCACCTTCACGGTCACGAACCTGCGGAACGGTTTCTCGAAGACTTACAAGCCGTGATACGGCAGGCAGAACGCTTGCAGAGCCAGCCGGTTATTTTGAAGGGGTGTTGGTCGTGACCGGTGGCAACGGCTCGATCATGACCTTGCGGACTTCGAATTCGCCGCCTTCGCTCTGGAGGGCGATGGCGCCGGAAGACACGCTGCATTCGGTGACTTGATTCATCAACTTGCCGTTAACGGAAGTCTTGATGGAGTCGCCGCTGCAAATGATTTCGTACGAATTCCATTCGCCGGCGGGCTTTTCGTTTTGCGGCTCGAGCATGGGCACGGCGCGGGTCTGCGGGGCGCCATTGCGTTTGCAGGTCACGCCCGCCATCAGCACATAGTCGCCCTGATGATGAAACTGCCCCTGGTTCTCGATGCACTTGGGCCAGACCTGGTCGGGGGGCTGGACGTGAACGAACACGCCGGTATTGTCGGCGTTCGGCGCGATCTTGACGAACCGCCACTCGACCGTGAGCCGGTAATCGCGGTAAGCCGTTTCCGTGCGCACATAACCATACGGCTGGCCGGTGCAATGCACCATGCCGTTGGTGACGGTGAACGTTTTTGACGGCTCGGTATTGCCCCGCAGGAAAAATGTCCAGCCGGAGAAATCTTTGCCGTTGAAAAGGTCCACGGGTTTGGACGGAGTGACGGGAACAGGCGGTTCCGCCGCGAAGAGGTTTGGGACTGAGGCAAATGCCAGCAGAAAAGACAGGACGCCGACAAGCCCGATTCGGAAAAAGGTTTTCATGGATAAGATTGTTGGGCTGCGAGGCGGATTTGTCAAGATGGAGGCAGAATAAGTTGGCGCCAACCCAGCCGCCAGGCCCATGAAAGAATTGTCCGATTCATCGGATACGACCCGGCAGTGACAAAATGACCCTATCGCGCCGTATCTTGGCAGGCGGAATTTGATGTTGGTTCACGGCCACAACTGGCGGTCAATGATGGACTGGCGCCGGCATGACCCAGCTCGACCGGGCACATCTGAAAATTCCATTGCCACGGGGCTTGAATACATTAGCATCACAGTCCCTGCCCAAAGCGCAGGCCGGACGAAGACGGAATATTCATGAAGAATTACGATATTGCAGACGACGGTGGCGGCGGCGCCAGGCCGGAAGTCGTCCGCGGAGCACTCAAGTTGCTCAATGCCGCCGCGCAGCAGTTCGCGCTCAAACTGAGCCACACCAACTGCGGCATCGGCGGCGAACGTTGTCTGCGCGCCGGCGAGATTCTGCCGGACAACGCGCTGGCTGACCTGCGGAAGTTCCCCGCGATCCCGCTTGGCGCGATCGGGCGTCCCGACGCCAAGCCCGCCATCCTGGAGCAAGGCATCCTCCTGCGCGCGCGAAAAGCGATTTCCTATCAGTCAACTGACCCTGGTTTATGAGTGTGCTATTGACTATAATTATTGTCGGCATAAGCATAATTGCAATAATCTATCTTACCTCAAAACTGCAATTGGCTGCATTCATCAGCCTTTTTGCTGTCTCAATATTTCTTGCGGTGGCGGTTCTTCCGGCCAAAACTATTGTGAATACACTCCAGGAAGGATTCGGAAATACCATGGCTTCGATCGGGTTCCTAATAATTTTTGGCGCGATCATCGGCATTGCGCTTGATAAAACCGGCGGGACACTCAGCATTGCCAGATTTATCCTGTCGAAAATAGGAGAACATAAAAGCGCGCAGGCCCTTGGCATGACAGGATTTATTACCGGGGTGCCAATATTCTGCAATTCCGGCTTCATAATTCTAAGCGGCCTCGCCAAATCATTAAGCGCGAAATCCAAGTTGCCGATGCCGTTTATGGCAACCGTCCTTGCCTGTTCGCTTTATTCAGTTCATTGCCTGATACCTCCGCATCCGGGAGTCCTTGCTGCTTCGGCGGTTTTCAAAGTCAATATCGGATATCTCATTATCGCAGGCACAGTGTTTGCGATACCTGGCGCGCTGGCCGCCTATTTCTGGAGCAAATGGCTGACAGGAAGGCACAATTATGCTCCGGCCAAGGAAGTGGAAGTGGACAACAACCTTGTTCATGGCCGCCTCCCGTCCGCCTTTTTGTCTTTAATGCCCATCATGCTCCCCTTGTTATTGATAGCTTTAAAGTCGCTGTTTTTAATGATCGATGGAGGGCAGAGTTTCATGTCCAGATTGCTTCTGCTTCCTGGAGAGCCATTGTTTGCCTTGGCAGCCGGCGCGATCATGGCAATGCTGCTGCTGAAGACCAGGACTATTGCAGCGATGAATTCAATTATTTCTGAGGCAATAGAAAAGGCAGGCCCTATCCTGATAGTTACTGCCGCGGGTGGAATGTTCGGAATGGTGATCAAAGCGACAGGCGCCGGTGAAGCAATGGGCACACTATTGGCCGGGACCAGCATCGGCCTGGTGGTTCCATTTCTGATAGCAACCGCCATGAAGACAGCACAAGGTTCATCAACGGTTGCAATAATAACCACAGCGTCTTTTGTTGCGCCTATGATTTCGATGCTTGGACTCGACTCGCAATGGGGACGGATATTCGCAATGCTTTCCATGGGAGCAGGCTCCATGATTGTTTCTCACGCCAATGATTCCTATTTCTGGGTCGTGGCAAATTTTTCGGACCTGGATGCCGGATCAACTTTAAAGGTCTATACGTCTTCAACATTAGTAATGGGTGTGGCGGTCTTCGCCTGTGTTTGGATCACCTCATTATTTGTTTTATGATGATGGGGACTGACGCTCATGGGCCGCCAGCTTGCGAGGAGCGGCCTGGCGGCAGGTCTCCGACTGGCGATGGGGGGGCCAACCGTCCCCGCGCCGGAGCGGGTTCATGTCCTGCATCCAGAAGTGACAGGCATAGGCGCCGACGGCATGAATGGCCTGCTTGAAAATGCGGTGAAAACGCCAGTTTGAAAATGCGACTCGATCTCCCTGGAGCGGCTGGAAGGGACTGGATATTGGTGTTTCACTAAACGAGCTGGCCGTCGCATAATGCGGTTGCTAGATTTGACACAAATTATGAAAAGGAACCTCAAATGCACACTCGTCATGGCAGCCAGCGGCCTTCTGTTGACCGCGCTCGCCCTGGAGCAGACAACATTGGCCCAAGCGCCAGCAGGTCCCGCCGATACCCGGTTGGGAAGCAAGGTAAAGTATACGAGCGAGCAAGCAAGCGTGCAGGACATTGTTGAGAGTCTGGCGGAGCAGGTGGGCCTGAGATATGACTGGCAGAAATCCTTTGCCCAAACCGAGCCGCTTTGCCGCCAGTGGGTGCGGAACGTGGCCATCGAGGGCAAGACCTGCAAGGAGGCTTTGGAGCAGGTTCTTAAACCCTTCGGCCTCCGTTACCAGTTGGAGGAGGGGGTGCTCGTCTTGTCGCGCCAGGACGAAGGCACGCAGCCGCCCAAATCAGGGGCCTCCTCCAACAGCCTGCCAGTTGGCAAGGGCTATGTCACCACCGGCTCGGCGCCGGTCGGGCTCACTCCGGCACGGGTTCTTTCAGCCCAGGAACAGCGTGAGAACTTCGACTTCCTGTGCAAGGCGATTGATGAGACTTACGCCAGCTTCGATCTGAAGTCCATTGACTGGGGCGAGGTTTGCCGGCGCTACCAGGAGCGGCTCGACCCAGCCGCCAGCGCCGATCAGTTTTATCGCTTGTTGTTTCAGTTGGTCAATGAGCTGAAAGATACCCATTCCTGGCTGCAGAACTACCAGCCTGCCTTTCCCGCCAGCGGGCCGGGACTGGCGGTGGCCCTGTTTGAGGGCAAGCCGTTCATAGTGGCCGTGAACGCCGACTCTGAAGCCGCTGGGCTTGGCGCCAAGCCGGGTTCGGAGGTGCTTGAGGTGGATGGCTTGTCGGTGGAAGACAAGATTGAGCAATTACGGCTCGGGCTTCGCGCCTGCTCCTCGGAGCGGGCTTTCCGGCGCGAGGCCTGCCGCTACCTGCTGGCCGGCGAAAGGGGCACCACGGTGGACCTGAAGCTGCGCTTGCCGGATGGCCACGCACAAACCTTCAGGCTCCAGCGCGCACTTGGCCCGGGCCGTCCGCCCAGCCA
>Ga0326727_10017391_pt1 | contig 14936 bp, 11 predicted proteins | sample MB2enrmetagenome_FD_207643 | JGI IMG/M metagenome (GOLD analysis project Ga0326727, IMG submission 207643) | Lab enriched peat soil microbial communities from McLean, Ithaca, NY, United States - MB29MY | ecosystem: Environmental > Terrestrial > Soil > Wetlands > Peat | place: USA: New York... | reverse complement strand
ACAAGGAGGGCGTGGTGCCGCCCGAGGCGCTGAGCTGGAACGACGCCGACGACAACAACGGCTTCCACGAGAAACTGTTCGTGATGGATTTCGACGGCACGCTGTCGACCGAATTGGCGATGATCACCGACAAGGAAGCTTTCTATCACAATATGCAGACCATCGCGCCGCAGCAGAAGAATGACGGCACGCCAATGAAAACCCAGGTCGGCACCGGCGGCGGCTTCATTCCGAAAGGCGCGAAAGGTATCGAAGTCGCCAAGGACTTCATGAAGTACTTCATGCAGCCGCAGGTGATGAACACGAACCTGAAAGGCGGCCTGGGCCGCTGGCTGCCGGCCATCCCATCGCTGGTCAAGAGCGACCCGTGGTGGCTCAACTCCGGCATGCCCTGCCTGAAGCCCTACGTCGAGGAAGGCTCGATCAACCCGACCCTGCCGGTTTATGAGGGCTTCACGCCCGCCTGGGGTCAGGCCAACGCAGAGCAACTCTGGGGCCAGGCGCATGCCGACGTGATCAAGAACGGCATGAAACCAGCCGACGCCGTCGACAAGGCGTTCAAGCGTTGTGCCGAAATCTTCGCCAAGGTCGTGATGTAAGCGAAACGAGGCCAGCATGAGCGTCACCCAGCAGGCAGTTGCGGTCGGACGGACGCCGGAACACGCCCGTCCGGCGCGACGCTCGTGGTTCAGCGGTATCCATGGTGCGGACTACGTCTGGGCGATGGCGTTCGCGTTGCCCTATATCGCGGTGTTCCTCGCGTTCGTTCTCTATCCGATCGGGTATGGGCTCTGGCTCGGAAGTGAGCCGGAGCTCTACGCCCAGTTGTTCTCGGATCCGCGTTATTTCACCGCGGTGCTGAACACGCTGATCTATGTCGGTGTCGGCGTGAACCTGAAGATGGCCCTGGCGTTCCTGCTGTCAGGTTTCTTCATGCGCAAGCGCTGGTGGGTCAAGGCGTTGCTGGTGGTCTTCATCCTGCCCTGGGCGACGCCGGCGCTGCCCGCCTATATGTCGATCCACTGGTTCATGAATGGCCAGTGGGGCATGCTCAACAACGTGCTGTGGATGCTGTTCGGCATCGATGGACCGGTCTATCTGAATGATCACTGGACCGGGCTGGCCGCGAATATCGGCGCGTATATCTGGAAGAACCTGCCGTTCTGGACGGTGATCCTGCTGGCCGGACGCATGGCGGTCCCGCAGGAGCTGTATGAGGCGGCCGATGTCGATGGTGCCACCGGCCTGCGCCGGTTCACCCACGTAACATTTCCACTGATGGCCAATCTGTATTTCGTCTGCATCCTGCTCGACACCGTGTTTGCCCTCGGCGACTTCAACGCGACCTTCTTCGTCTCCGGCGGAGGGCCGGCGATGTCGACCGAGGTGCTGGCCACCCTCGGCATCCGCTACGCCTACACCGTCGCGCTGCCGCGCCTCGGCGTGGCCGAGGTCATGACCGCACTGCCGGTCCTGATCCCACTTGTCTACATCTTGATGCGGAAACTCCGCATGTCGGAGGCCCAGCTATGAGCGCGACATATGGGAGAACCGTCGCCGCGGGCACGCTGCATGCCCGGACAACCGGTGCGGGTGGCGCGGCCGTGGTGCCGCGGCGGAAGTCGCGGCCGCATTACCGGTTGCGGCGCTACGCGATGGAGGGGGTCGCGATGGTGATCGGCCTGCTGATCGCTGTCTGGTCGATCGCACCGATCTACAACATGTGGATGATTGCGCTGGAAAGCCACGACGGCGTGTTCAGCGGTTCGGTCTGGCCGGAGCATCCGACGCTGAACAGCTTCGTTGTCGTGGTGACCCAGGATTTCTGGTACCTGGCGAATTTCTGGCACCAGTTCGGCAACAGTTTCTACGTCGGCCTGACCACGATGTTCCTGACGCTGCTGATCGGCTCACTGGCCAGCTTCACGGTGGGGCGGTTGCGGCTGCGCAACGGCTGGATGCTGACCAACGCCGCGCTGATGACCTATGTCATCCCGGCGTCGTTTCTGGCGATACCATTCTACCGGATCATGCAGGTCTATGGGCTGACCAACAACCTGTGGTCGGTGATCGCGGCACTGACGACGTTCGCCACGCCGTATGCGATCTTCATCTTCTCACAGTATGGCAAGTCGATACCGATGGAACTTGACGAGTCGGCGCGCATCGATGGCGCCAACCCGTTGCAGATCTACTACCGGATCTACCTGCCGCTGATGGCACCGGCCCTGGTCGCCGTCGGCACCTATGCGCTGTTGCTGGCATGGAACGAGTATCTGTATAATTTTCTGCTGCTGTCCACGCCGCAGAGCATGACGGTGGCGGTCGCGCTGGCACAGTTCCTCAACAGCGACGAGTCGCCGTGGAACTTCATGATGGCGACCGCGATCATCTACGCGTTGCCGCCGATCATCCTGTATTACGGGTTCCGTCGTTACATGGCAGCGGGCCTCACCATGGGCGGCGTAAAGGGATAGGCCGCGTGAGCGGATAGGCGGGCGATCGAGGCGGCTGCGCAGGGTGGGACAATGAGCAGCACGCAACAGGCACTTGGGTTTGGCAGCGCCATCGCGCCCAGCCGGTCGCGGCGCCCGTCGTGGCGCCTGCGGCTGCAAGGATCCGACACGGCGTGGGCGATTGCCTTCGTGATGCCCTATGTTGCCGTGTTCCTGCTGTTTGTCATCTATCCCGTGGTCTACGGCCTGTGGATGGGCAGCGATCCGCGGCTGTATGGCGTGCTGTTTGGCGATCCGCAGTATCTGCGGACCGCGATCAACACCCTGCTGTTCGTTGCGGTTGGCGTCAATGTGGCGATGTTTCTGGCGTTCCTGCTGTCCGGTTTTTTCCTGGGCCGGAGCTGGTGGGTGCGGTCGTTGCTGGCGATCTACCTGATCCCGTGGGCGCTACCCGCGATGTGCGTGTTCACGTCGATCCATTTCATGTTGGTTACGCAATGGGGCCTGCTCGACAGTCTGATCCGGGCGGTGACCGGCGAGGACGGCCCGTTGTTCCTGGTCCACGAATGGGTCGCCATGGGGGCGAATATCGTTTCGTATATCTGGAAATGGATGCCGTTCTGGACGTTGGTCTTCGTCGCCGCGCGGATGGCGATCCCGCAGGACATCTACGACGCGGCTGATATCGACGGCGCCAGCGGCTATCGCCGCCTGGTGTATGTGACGTTCCCGCTGTTGGGGAACGTCTATCTCATCTCCACACTGCTGGCGACGGTCTGGACACTGGGGGATTTCAACACCGTCTATTTCGTGACCAGCGGCGCGCCCGGGCGATTGACGGATGTGCTGGCCACGTATGGATTCAACGAGGCATTCGTCTTCGGCTACCCGAACCTTGGCGTGGCGGCGATGATGTCGGCACTGCCGGTGTTGATCCCGCTGGTGATCCTGCTGATGCGGCGCGTCCGGGCGATTGGCGTGCAGCTATGAGCGCCGCGCTGGCCGCACCAGACGGGCGGGGGGCGATCGGATGGCGCGCACGCCGCCGGCGTCGCTGGACCAGGGCGGGTGGCGTGGTGTTAGGGATCGGCCTGCTGATCTGGACGCTGCTGCCTGTCTACAACATGCTGCTGATGGCACTCGATTCGGATGCGGACGAATTCACCGGGAGCATCTTTCCGCCCGATCCCGATTTTTCCAGTTTCAAATCGGTATGGACGGAAGACTACTGGCTGATGGAGCATTTCTGGCATCAGTTCGCCAACAGCATCTATCTGGGCGTGGGGACCATGGTGCTGACCGTGCTGATCGGCTCCCTGGCCAGTTTCTCGCTCGGGCGGATGCGGCTGCGTAACGGTTGGATGCTCACGGATTTCGCGCTGCTGACCTACGTGCTGCCGACGGCATTCCTGGTCATTCCGTTCGTGCACATCATGCACCAGTATGGCATGACCGATACGATTTGGTCGGTGATTGCGGCGATGGTGGCCTTCGCCACGCCTTACGCCATCTTGATCTTTCATCAGTACGGCAAGCTGATACCGATGGAGCTGGACGAGTCGGCGAAGATCGACGGGGCGTCCCCGGCGCAGATCTATTGGCGCATCTACCTGCCGCTGATGGCACCCGCGCTGGTCGCCGTGGGTGTGTATGCGCTGTTGCTTGCGTGGAACGAATACCTGTATCAGTTTCTGCTGCTGTCCTCGACGCGCAACATGACGGTGGCGGTGGCAATCGACCAGTTCTTCGACAGCGATGAGGCCCCGTGGAATTACATGATGGCGATCGCCATCATCTATTCGCTGCCGCCGATCGCGATCTACTTCGCGCTGCGCCGCTTCATGGTCGCGGGTCTGACCTTCGGCGGGGTGAAGGGCTAGGCGCCGTGCGGTCGCATCGTGCCATCGCACCCCTCGCTGGCGCCGCGCCATGAACTGCGCCGGCGAAGCCAGGCGGGCCACGCGCCCGAGCGGCCGAGGCGGACATGCCGCGCCCATCACCGTCTCGATCATGGCGCATGGCGTTGCCGTGTTGGCGCTGCTGCTGTTAGCGCCAACCCGAGCCATGCTGTCTGATCTGCCCAACGAACAAAGCATCGCAATGCTGTTCGAGCCGTCGCCCTCCGCTCTGCCATCGCCCCCCAGCGTGCCGCCACCGCCGATGCCGGCGTCATCTGAACCGATCAGCGTGAACATACCGGTACCGGAACCGACGCCGCCACAGAAGCAGTCGGCGCCCGAGGTTCCGGCACCGCCATCCGTGGCGTCGACAGTGGTTGAGCCGCCGTCCCCGCCTCCGGTTGCGCCAAGCCGCCCTGTTCCCAAGATCCCCGCCCCTACACGGGCGCCGCCCCGGCAGGAAGCCGGCGCGCAACACAGCCCGCCGCCGGCAGCGCCTCGCGCTCGCCCCGCACAAAACGCCAGGCCGGCAGCGCCGCCACCGCCGTCCGTCGCGGCCGCCGAAACCGCTGCGGCCGCACCGCTGGTGCCGCCTCGACCGGTTGCCGGCATGGAAACGAATCGCGCCCCGGTCTATCCGGAGATTGCCCTGCGCCGACGTGAGCAAGGCAACGTCCTGCTCAGCGTCAACGTCTCCGCGCATGGCAGGCCGCTGGCGGTGGATGTCATGCAAACCAGCGGCTTCGTGACGCTCGACCATGCCGCACTCGCGGCCGTGCGCGAATGGGACTTCATTCCGGCGACGCAAGGTGGGCGGCCGGTCCGCGCCGTCGCCGAGGTTCCGATCCGGTTCCGGCTCAGCGATTGAGCTGCGCACCCGTCCGGATGCAACCAGGATGATGCGCCATCGGTGCATCACGGCCGGATCCGCATTGGCCGCGATTCTGCTCCTGCAAGCGGTCAACCTCGTTGCGCGAGCGCAAGATGTGGCCGGGCCGCCGCCGCCCGCAACCGCGCCAACCGTGCTGCCACCGGTCACCGTTATCGGGGTATCCCCGTTGATCGGATCAGGCATCGATCGGAACACCGTCCCGGCGGCAACGCAGGTGCTGAACGCCGACGACCTTCGGCGCCAGGGCACGCCGGACCTTGCGAATGCGCTCAACCAGCAGGTCGGCGGAGTGTCTCTCGACTCCGCCTCGGGCAACCCATTCCAGCCGACGTTTTTCTATCACGGGTTCGCCGCCTCGCCGCTGCAAGGCACGCCGCAGGGCCTTGCCGTCTATGTCAACGGCATTCGCTTCAACCAGCCGTTCGGCGACACGGTGGACTGGGACCTGCTACCGAATATCGCGATCGACAGCGTCAACATCGAGGGGTCCAACCCGGTGTTCGGCCTCAATGCGCTTGGCGGTTCGGTGAACGTAAGGCTCAAGGATGGCTTCGCCTATCACGGCTTCGAGGCGGATGTCTCCGGTGGCTCTTTCGGGCAAATCCAGGGCGAGTTCCAATTCGGCAAGCAATCCGGCAACGCATCGACCTACGTCGCCGGCAGCGTGCTGCATCAGGACGGCTGGCGTGATCTGCAATCCTCCGATCTGCAGAACTTCTTTGGCGATGCCGGTTGGCGCAGCGAACGTGCCGAGCTGCACCTCAACGTCACCGTGGCGCATGACGTGCTGAACGGTCCCGGCACCGCGCCGGTCCAACTGCTCGCCGCCGACCAGAGCGCGCAGTTCACCGCACCGAATCAGATCAGCAACCAATATGGCTCGGTCAGTCTGACGGGCAATGTCGACGTGACCGAAACCACATCGATTCAGGCGCTGGTTTATTATCGTTACTTCCTGCAACGGGTGATGAACGGCAACGCGCCGAACGACACCCCGTGCAACGACGGGTCCGGCCTGCTGTGCTCCGGCCCCGGGGTCTACAGCACCACGCTGGGCGGCGCGACCATTCCGGACTTTCTCAACGGCGCCCAATATTCCGAGCTCGACCTGGAGACCACAAACACCAATGCCTATGGCGCGTCGGCGCAGGTCACCAATACCGACGATCTGTTCGGCTGGAAGAACCATCTGGTGGCGGGGATCAGCTTCGACGGGGCGCAAACCGAGTTCAGCGCTGCCTCCTATGTCGGCGGGTTGACCACGCTGGATCGGGTGTTTGTCGGGCCAGGGGTCGAGCTCGATGAGCCGGGAATCAACTCGCCGGTTCGCGTGGCGGTCGCCAACGCCGCATACGGCGTTTACGTCGCCGATACGCTGAAGCTGACCTCACGCCTTGCGGTGACCGCCTCGGGCCGGTTCAACGCGGCCGTCATCGACTTGAACGACCAGAACGGTGGCGATCTGACCGGAAATCATTTCTATACCCATTTCAATCCGGCGATCGGCACGACCTACCAGTTCGCGCCGTGGCTGACCGCCTATGCCGGTTACGCCGTCGCCAACCGAACGCCGACGCCCGCGGAACTGTCCTGCGCGGGACCCACCAACGCCTGCAGCCTGGCGAATTTTTTCGTTGGCGATCCGAACCTGAAGCAGGTGGTGGCCCACACCGTGGAGGCCGGCCTGCGCGGCACTGTCTCGCCATTCGATGGAGCCAGGCTCAATTACACAATCGGGTTCTTCGACAGCACGCTCGATGATGATATTGCCTTCATCAACAGCGTCACCCAGGGTCGCGCCTATTTCGCCAATGTCGGCCAGACGCGCCGCGAGGGCGTCGATGCCGGACTGCAACTGAAGACCGAGCGCTGGAGCGCCTACATCGCCTATTCGCATATCGATGCAACCTATCAGAGCGGGTTCGTGGAGGCATCCGGCAACAACCCGGCGGCCGACGCCAACGGCAACACCACCATTCGGCCGGGTGATCGGCTGCCTGGCATTCCGGCTGACCAGCTCAAGCTCGGCGGCGACTACAAGGTGACCGACAAATGGACGGTGGGTGGCTCGCTGATCGCCGCGGGGCCCGCCTATCTGTTCGGTGACGAAGCCAATCTGACACCGCAACTGCCGGGGTACGTCACGCTCAATCTCAGTACGACCTACCAGGTGACGGACCATGTCCAGTTGTTCGCCTGGGTGCAGAACGTTACGGACACGCGCTACTACACCTATGGCACATTTGCCCCGACCGGCTCAGTTTATCTGGCGCAGGCACCCGGCGCCACAAATCCGCGCAGCTATAGCCTTGCGGCACCGATTGCGGGGTTTGGTGGCGTGCGGATTTCGTTTTGATGTTTGGTGGCGGCGCTCACCCTCGCCGCTGCGCGTCTCGACCTCTCCCGCTGGGCGGGAGAGGTGAAGCAGGGAGGGGTTAGACTCCAAGGTGCGCTTTCATCAATGCGGGGTCGCGGTGCAGGTCTTCGGGCGTTCCCTCGAACACGATGTGGCCGTTATTCAGCACGTAGACGCGGTCAGCGAAACTTAGGGCTGCGACGACATTCTGTTCCACAACGACAATGGTCCGGCCCTGCGCGGCAAGCTCGCGGCTGACGCGCACCAGGTCGCGCACGATCAGCGGCGCCAGGCCCTCAAATGGTTCGTCCAACAGAATGATCCGCGCATCGCGGATCAGCGCGCGGGCAATCGCCAGCATCTGCTGCTCGCCGCCCGACAGGCTGCGCCCGCCCGAGCGGCGCCGCTCGGCCAGGCGCGGGAACGCGTCCCAGATGCGCGTGAGCGGCCACGCCGACGACGCCGTCAGGGCGGCGAGGCGCAAATTCTCCTCGACCGTGAGAGCGCCGAAGATCGCCCGCTCCTCCGGCACCAATTGCATTCCCATCCGCGCGATCGCATAGGGCGGCAGGCCCTGGATCGGTTTGCCGTCCAGGCGGATGGTGCCGCCGGCAGGCGCGATCACCCCCATGATCGTGCGCAGCGTCGTGGTCTTTCCGGCGCCGTTTCGACCGAGTAGCGCAACCACCTCGTTCTGCTCCACGCGCAACGACACGTCGAACAGGATGTGGCTGTCGCCGTAGAAACTGTTGATCGCGTCCACCTCAAGCAGGCTCATGTTCGTGCAGCCCCCCAAGATAGGCGTCCTGCACCGCCTGGTTGCGCTGGATTTCCTCGGGCGTGCCCTCGGCCAGCCATCGGCCGTCGTAGAGCACGGTGATCCGCTCGGCCAACTCGAAGATCGCATCCATGTCGTGTTCGACGATCAGCAGCGTGCGGCTGCGACCGATCTCGCGGATCAGCGCGCGGGTGCTGATCCGTTCCGCCGGGCTCATGCCGGCCAGCGGTTCATCCAACAACAGAACGTTCGGCCCGGTGGCCAACGCGATGCCGATCTCCAGCCGGCGTTTCTCGCCGTAGGCCAGCACATGCACCGGCGTTTCGGCCCGCGCGGCGAGCTCGACCGTGGTCATTGCGGCCTCGATCTGACGCTCCACCTCGGCGATGCTGTCGGCAGCGCGCAAGATGTCGACCCGGAACGATCCGCGCCGGCGTGCCAGTGCGGCGATGCGCAGGTTCTCCCGCACCGTCAGTTCAAGGAACAACTGGTTGAGCTGGTTGCTCTTGCCGATGCCAAGCTGCGAGGTGCGCGTGGCGCCCAGCCCGGTGATCCGTTGGCCGAACAGCCTTACCTCGCCGGCGGTCGGCGTTACCTCGTCGAGCAGCATCTTGAACAGGGTGGACTTGCCCGCGCCGTTCGGGCCGATCACCGCGTGGATCGAGTTGCGCGGCACCTCGAACGACACCTCGTCGACCGCGCGGATGCCGCCGTAGTGCCTCGACAAATCGATGGCACGCAATGCCGGCAGGCCGGGCTGCGCCTGGATCATCGGTGCGGTCAACGGCATCGCAAGGGCGCGGACCTCCCGCAGTTGCGTTGCCGGACGTGAGGCGCCGTCGGCCTGCGCGGCGGCCTCGGCGGCGGCATGCCGGCCTCGCATGGCGCGATAACGGATTTCGCCGCAGATGCCGCGGCGCAGGAACGTCACCAGCAGAATGAACACGACGCCCAGGATCAACTTCCACAGCGCGCCCACGTCAGGCAGCGCCTGCAGGTTGTCGCGCAGCCATAGCCAGACCGCCGCGCCGACGGTGGGGCCGATCAGCGTGCCGACGCCGCCGATAACCGTCTGCACCACCAACTGACCGGATGTGTCCAGCGCGAACGCATCGGGCGGCATATAGCTTTGAAACACCCCCAGCAGACCGCCGGCAAGGCCCGCGTACAATGCCGCGATAACGAATGCGGCGAGCTTGTACCGCGGCACCGAATGTCCGATCATCGCCGCGCGGGCGGTGTTCTCCTTGATGGCGCGCAGCACGACCCCGAACGGGGAATGCGCGATGCGACGCGCCAGGATGAAACCGGCCAGGAAGAACGCCGCCAGCAGCCAGTACATCGGCAGTCCGGTGGCGATCGGAAATGCCGAAGCGCCAAAACCGATGCTGGGCACCGGCACGCCGGGCAGGCCGTTCTCACCGCCGGTGTAATCCGACAGCGGCGAGTTCTCGAGGAAATACGCCATCTGGCCGAAGGCCAGCGTGATCATTGCGAAGTAGATACCAATGCGCCGCACTGCCAAATAGCCGACCAGCAACCCGAACACGCCGGCCGCGACGGTGCCCGCGAACAGGGCGATCCATACGCTGCCGATGATATTGTTCACCAGCAGCCACGCGGCGACGAAGCCGCCGGCGCCATAGAACGCGGCCTGGCCGAACGACAGCAGGCCGGTCCAGCCGAACAGCAGGTCGAAGCCGAGGCCGAGCAAGCCCCAGTCCAGCACACGCTCCATCAGGTCGTATGACCCGCCGAGATGGGGCAGCACGAAAGGGGCCACCGCGAGCACGGCGGCCAATGCGAGCTCCGGCAGCAGCTTCATACGCGGCCCTCGGTGCCGAACAGGCCCTGCGGCCGCACCACCAGCAGCAGCGCCATCACCGCGTACAGCATCACCTCGGAATAGGCGGAGTCGAACGCGCTGGTGATGCTGATGATTTCGCCAGCGATCAGACCGCCGGCGACCGCGCCGGGAAACGACCCCAGGCCGCCGATCACGATGACGACGAAGGATTCCACCATGAAGCTACCGCCCATATCGGGATTCACCGAAACGATCGGCGCATAGAGCATGCCGGCGAAGCCCGCCGCCACCACGCCCAACGCGAACACCAGCAGGAAGGTGCGCCGGACATTGATGCCGAGGATACCGACCATGCCGGCATCCTCGATCCCGGCACGCACCACCAGCCCGATCGAGGTTCGATACAGCACCAGCCACAGCACGCCGAGCGTCAGCGCGATGATGCCGATCAGCTCCAGGCGGTAGGTGGGATAGATCAGGAAGCCAAGCTGGGTGACGCCTTCACCCCAGCCTGGCACGGGCACGCGTTGGTTGTTGCCGCCGAACACGGCGCGCACCGCCTCGACCAGAACGATACCGGCGCCGAAGGTCACGAGGATCTGGTCCTCGGGCGGGCGGTGGTAAAACAGGCGCACGAGGATCCGTTCCATCAGCACACCGACCAGCAGCATGAAGCCGCCACCGGCAAGCAGTGCCAGCAGGAACGAATCGGTGACCTGCAGAGTGGCGTAGGCGGCATAGGCGCCCAGCATGAAGAGCGCGCCGTGCGCGAAGTTCAGCACGCCGAGCGTGCCGAGGATGATGGTCAGCCCGCTGCTGACAAGCGCCAGCAGGGAGCCCAGGGCCAGGCCGTTGAAGGCCTGGGACAGCAGCAGCGGCAGACTGGGCATGGGGCGCGGGTGGTCCGGTCCGGTTCAGCTATAGGTGCCCATATGGCATCCGGTGAGTTCGATCGGCGGCAGCAACGGCTCGCCGGGGACCACGTCGAGGACGTCAAAGAAATCGTCTTGGTTCCGCATCGTCCCGGGCGCCTTGCCGATCACGACGGGCACCGGACGGACCAATTGGTGATCCTCCGCGCGGTACCACACCTTGCCCAGCGAGGTCGTGTAGGGATCGGCCTTCGACGCCTCAAGCGTCTTGATCACCGCGATCGGATGGAAGCTCTTCGCCCGCTCCACCGACGCTGCCCACAACAGCGTCTGCATGTAGCCGATATGGGCACCCCAGCGCGGGTGATAGTTATGCTTGGCGACGAAGCTTTCGACGAAGTCCTTGGCCAGCGGATACTGGTCCTGCATCGTCCACCAGAAGTCGAACGTGCCGTAGGCACCCTGCATCAGCGCGGCACCGACCTCCTTCGCCTGGAACGAGGAGATGTTGGGCACCACCAGCTTCATCTTCTTCAGCACGCCGAACTGGTCGGCCTGCTTGGTCGATGCGACCGAGTCGGCACCGAATGCAATATTGACGAACACGTCGGCGCCGCTGTTGGCGATGTTGAGCAGCGCGGAACTGAAATCGGAGGTTCCAAGTGGCACCACCTGCTGCGTCGCGGTGGTCCAGCCATATTGCTTGACGGCGTCGACGAAACTGTCGAACACCGAGTGGCCGTAGCTGTAGTCCGGCACCAGGTACGCCGCCTTCCTGCCGTGGCCGAGGCCCTTGGCCACCACCGGCCCAAGCGCCTTGCAGGCCATGTAGGCCGATGGTTGCGAGCGGAAACCATAACGCTGGCAGTTCTTGCCGGTGGTGTCGTTGGATCCCGACAGCCCGACCATGTTCAACACCTTCTCGCGCTGCGCCAGTTCCTCAAGCGCGATTGCGGTGGCGCTGCTGACCGATCCGGTGATCATGATCGCCTTGTTGCGCTGGATGAACTGGGTCTGCGCCTGCACCGCAACGTTCGGCTTGGTCTCCGAATCGGCGACCGCGTACTTTATTTCCTTGCCGAGCACGCCTTTGCCGCTGAGGCCCCATTTCGCCACCGCCGCGCTGCCGGCGTTGATCTCGGCGATGGCCAGCTCATAGCCGAGCTGCGCGTCCTTGCCGTCGGCCGAGTAGGGGCCGGTCAGCGGCGTGGTGATGCCGACGAAGACCGACGGGCCGCTGGCACCGTCGGGGTAGGTGCCGAGCTTTGCCGGAAGGTCCTGCGCCATTGCCTCGGCGAGACCGAAGCCGGGGCGTGCCAAACCACGAGGCAGCGCCAAGCCGCCAGCGAGGCCGATGCCGGCTTGCAACATGCGGCGACGGGCGATGGGCGCGCGTGGTTCGTGCATGGTCTGTGTCTCCCTCCCTGGCGGAGCGCGCATGGTGCTTGACGGCGACACGTTGCGCCGATCCGTCCCGTGAGTCCCCCGCGCGTTCAATAGGCGGCTATGGCGAGGACGACAACGGGGCGATAACGAATTTGGTCGTTCCGATCATGGCCGGCGACGGTGCGGCGGAGGCGGCGTGGGGACGAGATTGGAGTCGCGGCAAGTCCCTCATCCGGCGTGCGGACGCGGTCCGGCCTTTCCCGACGGAGAGGTAAAGCAGGCGCTCAGCCGCCCCGGTATGCTGGCAAAGCAGCGACCGCACGTTTCCGACACAGCGAAATGATTGGCGCCATGGCGTGACCGGCGCCATGGGTCTTGCGCGCTTGGCGCGGCTACGTTTACCTGCGCAAATCAACACTGCGCGAACGGGTGCGGTGACTGTGAGGAGGGAATGATGACGAAAGATTTACTTTCCGTGCCAGCAGTGTCCCGCCGCGCCTGGTTGCGTGCCGGGTCTGGCTTGATCGGTGGCGCGGTATTGTCGGGCGGCCTGGCCCGCACCGCCTTGGCGGCGCCCGCCGCGTTGGGGACGTGGCCGGCAGGCGTGTCCGGTTCCTCGGTGTTCATTGGGTTGTGCCTGCCGCGCACCGGCACCTATGCGGTGCCCGGCGAGGACGAGTTGAAGGGCTTCGAGCTGGCGATCGAGCACCTCAACAGCGGCAACGAGCTGATCCGCAAGATCTCGCCGCACACCACGAAGGGTGTGCTCGGCAAGGAGGTGAAGTACGGCGTCGCCGACTCGGAGGCCAAGCCGAACACTGCCGTTCAGGCACAATCGCGCTTCATCAACGACAACAAGGCGATGATGATCGCCGGCTCGGTGTCCAGCGCGGTGGCGGTCGCGGTGAACAAGCTGGCGGAGCGGGAGAAGGTGATCTACCTGCCGGGCATCAGCGGATCCAACGACACCACCGGCAAGGATTGCGTGCGCTATTCGTTCCGCCAATGCTTCTATGCCCAGACCGCGGCGGCGGCGATTGCGCCTGAGATCATCAAGGCGTTCGGCAAGAACAAGAAGATCGCTTTCCTGACGCCCGACTACACCTACGGTCACACGGTTCGCCAGTCGATGGAGGAGTTCCTGAAACCGGCCGGCTGGACCACGGCGACCAACCAGGTGTGTCCGCTGGGCGCCCCGGACTACAGTTCATATGTGTTGAACATCGCCAACAGCGGCGCCGACGTGTTCATCAATATCAACTTCGGCAACGACGCGGTGCAGTCCATCAAGCAGGCCAAGCAGTTCGGCGTGCTGGCCAAGATGGCCTTGGTGGTCCCCTACAACACGCCGTTCCTGGCCAAGGACGTTGGCGCGGATGTGATGCAGGGGGTTTTCGCGGCGACCGATTTCTGGTGGACGCTGGAGGACAAGTACCCGCTGGCGAAGATGTTCGTCACCGAATTCAGCAAGAAGTACAATTACAAGCCGGAATGGGGTGCCAACTCGGCATACATGCAGGTGGCGATGTGGGCCGATGCGGTGGAGCGGGCCAAAAGCTTCTATCCGCCCGATGTTATCAAGGCCTATGAGGCCGGCCAGAAGGTGCAGTCCACGGTGGGTGAGGTGTCGTTCCGGCCGGAGGACCACCAGCTGATTCGTCCGGTCATCATCGTGCGCGGCAAGAAGCCATCGGCGATGAAGAGCCCGGATGATTATTACGACATCGTGGAGGTGGTGCCGGGTGGTCCGCTGATGCAGAAACCCGACGCGTTCGGCTGCAAGCTCGGCGATTCAGTGTGAGACTCTGGTAGTCGGTGATCGGCGGTCGGTGATCGGCAATCGCCGGTCACTGATCGCGGGTCACTGATCGCGGGGCACTGATCGCGGGGCACTGATCGCGGGGCACTGATCGCGGGGCACTGATCGCGGGGCACTGATCGCTGGGCACTGATCGCTGGCCACTCATCGGCGAAAAGTGCCGGCGCACACGTTCCGCATCCGGGGTGATACCGGTGAACAGCCGGAATGCCTCGACCGCCTGGAATACCGCCATGCCGCCGCCGTCCAGCGTGCGGCAACCAAGCGCGCGAACGCGGCAGGCAACAGCGGCCCCGGATGGTTCGCCATGCCCATCGGTGTGGGGCCCCGATCCTGCTTGCCCAGGCTAGCGGCCACGCACCTGCTGCTTGGCCTCCAGGATCAGGACGTTGGACTTCTCGACCAATAGCTTGGCGACCAGATCCGCCTTCTCCGCCTCGCACAACTTCATCTTTCGTTGCAATTCCTGGATTTCCGCTCTTTGCTCGGCCTGAATGGCGTCCCGATCACTGGACTTGGTCGTGTCGGCCTTTTGTTGCATCAACGCCAGGGTGCTTTCGGTTTGCCTGGCAAACTCGGCCCGGGTCTTTTTGATGATGAAGAAATAGCTGGCAGCGGAGCCGACCAAAGCCACAACGACCGGTGGGGCCAGTAGCGGATTAAACAGATCGG
>Ga0326727_10017390_pt1 | contig 14936 bp, 13 predicted proteins | sample MB2enrmetagenome_FD_207643 | JGI IMG/M metagenome (GOLD analysis project Ga0326727, IMG submission 207643) | Lab enriched peat soil microbial communities from McLean, Ithaca, NY, United States - MB29MY | ecosystem: Environmental > Terrestrial > Soil > Wetlands > Peat | place: USA: New York... | reverse complement strand
TTGTCAAAAAGGTGCATGGACCCGCCTTTGCCCTTCGAGACACCGCTCTGCTTGCCATACAACTCCGCCATCACCTCGCCCGGGTCCATGCCCCTCACCAAGGCGTGCCCGTGCTCACGATAGGAGGTCAGGATGTAGTCCTCGGGTTCCAGGGTCGAAATTGCTCCCACCGCCACCGCTTCCTGCCCGATATAGAGGTGGCAGAAGCCCCCGATCTTCCCTAAGGTGTAGAGTTCCGCCGCCTTCTCTTCGAAGCGGCGAATCAGGAGCATTTGCTCGAGCAGGGTCTTTACTAGCGCAGGGTCTTCTCGCTGTGCGCGCTCCTCGATCGTCTGCGCTGGCGGGTGGTCCGGTCCCCCGAAAAGCTCGGCCAGGTTGGTAACGTTCGATCCCACATCCGACGGTTGCATCGATTTCCTCCAACTGTACACCACGCTTCCTCTGCCAGAACGAAGCAGCACTTGGGTGCGGCAATATACGGAAGCGAGGAAATGAACGACAATTGCACGCCTTCCTCTTTATTTTATCTGGATTTTCGAAGAATAAGAAGTCCCCTTGGAAGATATCGAAACTGGAAAATGGAAACTGGAAGATGGAAACTGGAAAATAGAAACTGGAAACCGAAGGCTCGGTATGTGGTTTGGTATCTCTAATTCCCAGTCTCTAGTGTCGCGTTACCTTACCGAAGAAAGTAATACAGCAGATGGGCTGTCACCCTGGGCGCAGCGAACGGTCCCTGCATTTGTTTTCCTCGACCAAATGCAGGGATGCTTCGCCTCGCACAGCCTGGCAGATTGCCCCTGGCATGTTTCACCAATCTGCGTAACACGACTCGGCTGTCCGTTCCGAGTTTCCTTTTTCTATTTTCCCGTCTCTATTTTCCAGTTTCGAGTTTCCAGCTTCCAATTTCCGCTTTGGCAAGTGCCCGATTTTGGCCACGGTCTTGACTACTACTGACGTTTTTTGTCCTCTGGACGGCAGTTCATTTTGGTTCCGGACCGGATTGCAAGTCAGGTTTGGGGAATTGAACCTTTATTTTGCGACTTCTTGGCTGATGTTCGGGCCCATACCATGAAAAATGGAGTCGGTCCGAAAATTGCTTGCGTAGCCGTGGATGAATCTGTCGATTCAGGATCTGGATAAGGTGTCCTATCGGGACAGAAGTTCAGGACGCGGAAGGTAGTCAAGGATTGTAAAGAGAGGGAATGGAGCGTGGCGAGGAGGCGAGGGGAGGTATTCTCCTAAAGTTTTCGCCGCGAAGTGCCGATATACCCGCAGGTGGAGACTGTAACCGGCAAGGCAGGACGGCCCCTTACTCACCAAGTAGGGTGTGCCGCTAGGGGTGCCCGGCCAGAGCGGGCCTATCCCTGTTCCGCCGATCAGGAGCACTCCGGCGTGCCTTGTTGGTCCGTCAGCCAAGCAAGTCGGTAGTAATGTCGTTATTAACATGTAGTTATCTACGAGATAGCTCATCTCACAAATCGTTATTGACTAGACATCGAAAAGTAGGTATAGTCGCTTCGTCGAAAGGTCGTAACAGAGTTTCGTCCAAAAAAAGCTAAAGGAGCCCAATCACGATGAGATTCCCACGAAGGAGTCCAGTTGGTGTGTTGCGAGGAGTGTCCGTTGCGTTGCTCGCGGCCGCACTCTTCTCCATTATGGAAGGCCAGGCACAGGGTCAGTCTGTGATGACGCGGCATCTGCGTCCGGCGGTGGCAGGCGGTCAGGCGAAATTCGTGAACCGGTTGCCCGGCACTCAAACCTTGCGCCTCGACCTGGTTCTGCCGCTGCGCGATCCGGCTGGGTTGGAAAGCTTCCTGCAAAGGGTCTACGATCCTACTAGTCCAATCTATCGGCACTTCCTCACGGTGCCCGAGTTCACCGAGAGGTTCGGCCCCACGCAGGAGGATTATGACGCCGTGGTTGCGTTAGCCAAAGCGAGCGGCCTTAAAGTGGTTGGCGGCTCCCGCGACGGCTTTGACGTGCAAGTCGAAGGCTCGGTGACGAACATCGAGGCTGTTCTCAACGTATCCATGGGCGTCTACCAGCACCCCACGGAAGACCGCACATTCTATGCTCCGGATCGGGAGCCCATCGTCCCACTACCGTTTCCGCTGTGGCATATCTCAGGTTTGGACAACTACTCGATCCCACGTCCCGCCCTCGTGCGCAGGAATCTGAGTGTGAAGTCCAACACTACCACGGGCTCGTGCCCATCGAGCTCTTACTGCGGAAGTGACATGCGGGAAGCCTATTACGGAAATGGGTCTCTCACCGGCACTGGCCAGTACCTCGGGTTGCTGGAGTATGCCGGGTATGATATCGCCGACGTGAACACTTACTTTGCGAATGCAAAGCAGACGAACGTTGTCCCCATCGATGGGATTTCCACCGATGGTACGAGCTTGACCTGCCTCTATGCGCAAAACTGCGATGATACTGAGCAGACATTAGACATCACGCAGGCGGTCTCCATGGCTCCCGGCCTGTCGGCGCTCTACGTGTTTGTGGGCTCTACCGATACTGCCATTCTGAGTTCCATGTCAACGCACACTCCGCTGTGCGCACAATTGAGTTCTTCCTGGACCTGGGGCCCGTCGGACCCCAAGACTGACGACCCTTACTTCGAGAAGTTTGCAGCGCAAGGCCAGAATTACTTTCAGGCGGCCGGCGACGATGGCGCCTACACTACGCGATCTACCGAAGTTTACCCTGCGGACGACGCTTACGTCACGGTGGTCGGCGGCACGGACTTGGCGACTAGCGGCCCTGGCGGCGCCTGGGTTTCGGAAACAGCCTGGGCCGATGGCGGCGGCGGCTATTATACGAAGGACGGTATCGCGATTCCCGCCTGGCAGAAAACTTCGGGGGTGATCACCTCGGCCAACGAGGGTTCCACGACTTACCGGAACTCTCCAGACGTCTCGGCGGAAGCTGATTTTGACTATTACGTCTGTGCCGACCAAACCACCTGCACGGCGAACTATTACGGGGGGACGAGTTTTGCGGCGCCGCTCTGGGCGGGCTACATGGCTCTGGTGAACCAACAGGCACTTCTCAACAGCAATGCGCCGCTCGGATTCATCAACCCGGTCATTTATCCGCTAGGCCTGGGCTCAGGCTATAGCACCGATTTCCACGACATCACCAGCGGTAGCAACGGCTATCCGGCAGTAACAGGGTACGACTTGGCCACCGGCTGGGGCAGCCCCAACGGGGCCGGGCTGATCAACGCGCTGGCCGGATTAACCTCGTCACCCAATTTCACCATTTCCGCTTCACCCAGTTCGGTCTCGGTGGTACAGGGTAACAGTGGATCTTCAACGATCACAGCCGCCGTCTCGGGTGGGTTTAACGCGGCGATTGCCTTGTCCGCCTCTGGCCAACCCAACGGCGTTACCGTGAGCTTCAGTCCCACGTCCATCGCGTCGCCGGGCTCTGGGACCTCAACGATGTCCATGACCGTGGCCTCGCTCACCGCCACCGGAACGTACACCATCACTATTACCGGCACTGGCGGCGGGCTTGTGCAAACGACCACAGTGAGTCTGACGGTAACCGCTGCAGCGAGTGCTGGTGACTTCAGCATCAACGCGTCACCCGTCTCGCTTACCGTGACTTGGGGCAGTTCCGGCACTTCCACGATCACGACCACCGTCTCGGGCAGCTTCGACTCAGCGATTGCCTTGTCTGCGTCTGGACAGCCATCCGGCGTGAACGTAAGCTTCAGTCCCACATCCATCGGCGCCCCGGGCTCCGGGACATCGAAGATGACGATCACGGTAGCCAGACGTGCCAGCACCGGTACCCACAGCATCACCATAAAGGGCACCGGGGGAGGCAAAACGCATACGACAGCGATAAATCTCACTGTCAAAACCTAGGGACCATGGACAGTGTCTCAGTTTCGAATTGTAGTGGCGATCCCTCATATCGAGGGGTCGCCACGCGGTGGTGTAACGCGCCACTGCATCAATCTTAGACACTACCTTATAGCGAAATGAATCGCGTCTAGAAGCGTAAACGTAGGCACTAAAAGGCCTGGACCCCACGGTCCAGGCCTTCTTTTTTGCCAACCTTTTGCTACTCGTAACGAAGCGCCTGCACGGGCTCGAGTTTGGCGGCTCGCGCGGCCGGATAGAGTCCGGAAATCATGCTGATCACGATGGCGAAGGCAATCGCTCCGCCTACCAGCCACCATGGAACCGCCCACAGGTTTTCGGGTGGCAGGTTCTGGCGGCGCAGGTAGAAGTTTGCGCCGGCGTTGATGACGCGTCCAATGACCCACCCCAGCGCCACTCCCAGTGCGCCGCCCATTAAACCCATCACGGCGGCTTCGGCAAGGAAGAGCTTCTTGACGTCTCCGTCGCTGGCTCCGATGGCCTTCATGATTCCGATTTCACGGCGGCGCTCGAGGATGGCCATCACCAGCGTATTCACAATACCCAGCGCCGCCACCGCCAGGGCGAGGCTGCCGAAGATGCCAAGGAAGAGGTCAAGCACGGCGAAGAAGCGCTGCAAGCCGCGCGTGGCGTCGAGAATCGAAAACGTATTGAAACCCAATTTGCGAATGGCGTCCTGCACCGCCGCAACGTTGTTCGGATTTCTTACGCGCACGCTGAGGCTGGGATAGGACGGCTCATTCGAGAAGTCCGGCTCGCTGCCGCGCAGTCCGGAGGCCAGCATGACGTGGAGGTTCTCCACCATCCGGAGGGGAATGAACAGACGCGCGCCCGAGACGCCGCGCAGGCCCTCAGGATCTTGGTCGGTAATACCCGCGATGCGCAGGTTTCTCTCTCGCGCGACGACTGAGAATGACCCGCTGTAGCGGCGCTCTCCGAGCGCCGGGGGCGCTGACTGGCGATCAGAGGATGCCGCCCGGGGGCCGGGGACCGCCGCCACAGAGCGCTCTGCATAGCGTAGCGTCAGCTCTTTCCCGATCAACGTCTGCGTCTGACCGTTGAGCACGGAGCTCGATTCGCCCACTTTGGGGCGAATCCCCAGGAGTTCGTCCGCGAACTGGATTTGCAGAATCGCTTCGCCGGCGACATCCGAGGAGAAGAACTTGCCCTGCATGTTCGCGAACGCATCCCGATCTCTGGCGGAGGGCGGAAGACCGGCCACCATCGTGAGGTGTGGCTTGCCTTCATATCGTACCTCGGTGACGAAGCGAACGTCCGGCGCAACCTCGAGAACGTTGGGGAGACGCGCCATTTCGGCTCGAGCCGTTTCGTCAAGCGGTCGGCTGTCGGCTAAAGGCACCGCGCCCCGGTTGCCGGCGCCGCCGAAGCCTCGCAAGTTGCGGCCCGAGGTGACGACGATTGTGTCGAAGAGCCCTGACCTCGCCAGCCGGCGGTCGGCTAACTGCTGGAGGCCAATGCCTAGCGAGAGCATCGCCACCAGGGACGCCACACCCACTGCGATGCCAAGTGTGGTGAGCGAGTTCCGAAGCGAGGATTCGCGGAGGTTGCGCGCCGCCAAATCCACCAAGTCGTTTGCCTTCACCGCATTTCTCCTCTCCGCCGGTCTAAGCGCGGCCCTTCTGGCCGCCTCCCTCGAGATTCTAATGGCATATCTCGGCCATTATTGCAGTTCCGTGCAGTTAACAGCTCCATTGGGCCGACCCTGTGGTCCCCCAGGGGCAACGATCTCCTACAACGCGTGGACGGCAGGAGCATTGGCCTGGTCGCCGACCACCTTGCCATCGGCCAGAAAGACCAGGCGCTTGGCGTAGCGCTCTGCAAGCGAGCGCTCGTGCGTCACGAGCACCAGCGTCATACCGAGCCGTTGGTTGCACTCCCGAAGCAGGTCTAAAATCTCGCTTCCCGTGCGGCTGTCGAGGTTGCCGGTTGGTTCATCGGCCAGAAGCAGGCTGGGGCGGTTGGCCAGCGCTCGCGCCAGAGCTGCGCGTTGCTGCTCACCTCCGGATAACTGGCTGGGGCGATGCGTCATACGCTCGCCCAAGCCCACGCGCTGCAAGGCTTCGCGCGCTCGTGCCAGCCGTTGCTCACGCGCTGCTTCGGCAAAGCGCATGGGCAACTCGACGTTCTCCAGCAGCGTCATGGTACCCACCAGGTTGAAAGCTTGGAAGACCATTCCTACGCAGTGCCGCCGGTAACGGGAGAGCGCTTCGCTCGACATCTCCGCCAAGTTCTTTCCGTTGACGATGACTGCCCCGGAGGTGGGACGGTCTAGGCCGGCAATCAAGTTCAGCAAAGACGACTTCCCGGAGCCGGAACTGCCAAGCAGCGCCAGGAATTCTCCTCTGCCCACCTCGAGCGAGACTCCGTCAACAGCGCGGATCACGGAGTCACCCATCTGAAAGTGGCGGCAAACCGCCTCGGTGCGAATTGTGCCGCCCGGCGTGGACGTTTCTGCCATCGTGATTCATACCCCTGTTAAAGAAGCTTGTAGGAGCAACCCTCGTGCTTGCTCGGAGCGGGCCGGGGAACCGCCCCTACTAAGCGATGCGTTCAACTGTCACTCCGCAACCCACGCGGAGCACGCAGTATAGGAGGGAAGGCTCGCGGTCATCAACCCAGGTGCTGCGGCAAAAGACTCGGGATGCTAACCACAGAGGTGCCGATGCGCAGGAAAGTCCCTTTCTTTTCAGTTCGCTGCGCCTCAGTGCCGGTCTGGTTCAGAGCGCCAAGATGACATGAGCAGATGGCAACCCATATGCTGGCCAGTGGGCGTGCTGTTTCCTTTGAAACAACTCACACGTCTATTCAAGGCCCTTGGGGATGCCACGCGGCTGCGCGTCGTCAACTTATTGCACGCTCGAAGCCTCTGTGTGGGCGACCTGCAAGAGGTGCTGGGCCTTTCGCAGCCTGAGGTTTCCCACCAACTCGCCATCTTGCGCCGCGCGAAGTTGGTCCTTAGCAGTCGGCAAGGAACCAGAGTCAGTTATTCCCTGGCTCGAGCGCCGTTCCTTAACTACCCTTTGAGCAACTTTCTGAGGGAGGTTCAGCCTTTTTTCCCGGAGCTCGAGGCGGATACTCGGAAACTGATAGAACTCAAAGGAGATAATAGTTCGAATTCCGCTCTTTGATGAGGAGGGGAGTCAGGTTTTCTTCCCATGAGAATCAAAACGCTCATCTGCAATTGCAAAGGGTTGTGCCCGTCTTTCAAAACCTCGGACATGAACACGCTTCCCTTCGAAATCGAATCCGATCTCGATGTGGATTACGCCGTAGTGCATCCCCAACTTTGCGGTATGGGAGGAAACAGGATCATGGAGGACGTCCTCCGCTCTGCTGAATCCGACCCCGATACCCTGGTCATCGTCGGCGCGTGTGAGCCGGAAGCACAACAAAAGCTATTCCAAAAACTGTTCTGCAAAACGGGTTTCAATCAAGAGCATTTCGTGGCGGTGGACATTCGCGGCGCAACGAATGAGAGCATTCTTGAACGGCTGGGTAAAGAAATAGCTGAGCGCGTGCAGCCGCGAGAAAGGCGGCACTGACCGCCTCGCTTGGGGAACCGGTGCGGTTCCCAGTTTTGATGCGGGGCTAGCGCTGACCTGTTGCGGGCTGCGGAATGAACGTCTAGCGGCGGCATAATGCCGCCAGGGCGTATTACAATGATTGGAGTTTGGCGACGTGAAGTCGCTGACCTCGCTGCCCGATGGTTTTAGGTCAAGCATGGTGAACACCGGCCCAACGACCGGTTAGGAGAGAGCGCGGTGTCGAGGCTTCGCAGTCCTAGAGAGCGGTTTCCCTGGTTTCCCACCCTCAACTGCCGGGGGTGCCTGCGCGACCTGGAGTGCCTTAACTTTTGCCCTGCGGATGTTTTCGATTGGGACCCGGCCACCGGAGAACCCATCGTTGCCCGGCCCTTTAACTGCATCCCAGGCTGCCGCGTTTGCGCCGAAAATTGCAAGGGCAACAGAATTTCGCTTCCCGGCAAAAAAGAAGTAAAGGCAGCGCTGAAACGGATTCGCTCCGAAGACGGACCCCGCTCACGTCGCAAAGGCGTGAAGAACTCTCGTTCCGTTATCACATTCACGACGAATGGAAGCAAGGCGTCGGAGTAGGGAACAGGGAACAGGGTCACGCCATGAAAAAGGGTATCTCGCGCAGGAACTTTCTCGGGACCAGCCTGAAGTCTGGGGCGACGGCGGCATTTTTCTTTCCCACGGCTGGTTTTCTGGCCAAGGCAACCCAGAGCAATGGCGGAATATGCGTCACGCTCTGTAACCACTGGAGCTATACAGGGATTGGTTGGCAGTTGGGCCTCGAGTCGTGCGTGCTGTCGGCGACCGATGCGATGGAAATGGCCGATCGAGCGCCGCACGTCAAGACCTGCCTCGAAATGGATGCGCTCGCCTATCAATTGATGGCCGAAAAATTCCCGGAAGTCGCTTCCAGGCTGAAGCGGTACCTTGCCGCTGGTAAGGTCGAGTTGATCGGAGGCACGTATGGACAGCCTTTAGGGACGATGTTCAGCGGCGAATCGAACATCCGCCAGCTCGTGTATGGGCGGGAGACCATACGCAGAGCGCTGGATTACGAGGTGGTGACTTTTCTCGACGAAGAAGAATTTTCTCATCCGCAGATCCCGCAAATCGCGCTCGGAGCCGGATACCGCTACGCCAGTCTGGCGCAGGTGGACACTTGGGGCCGCGCCGGAATACCTTACCTCGAGGTCAACGCATTCAAGTGGAGGGGGATGGACGGCAGCGAGATTCTGAGCACGCCCAAGAATTCGCTTTTCGGCTATTCACCCGATCTGAAGCAACTCGCCAACTCGGAGGCCTTCAAGAAACTCGAGGCACAGGGCAAGCCCCTCATTTTCACCTGGGAAGAGTTCGGGTGGGAGCCGCCCGAAGAGCCTGCCTACCTGAAGACTCCCGAGAAATATCGGAAGTTTGCAGAGGAATCCCCGGTCGAGTTCGTCACCTTGAAAGATTATCTCGACGAATACGGCAGCGCTGCCAAGGAGTCGACCTACCTCAATATGGACGCTTGGACCAAGTTGCTGACTTGGGGACTGGGCGGCGACCAATTGCGAGTGATGGACCGCAAGGTGGAGGCGAAGTTGTTGGCAGCGGAGCGCTTCGATGCCGTGGCGGCGAGCCTGGGCGCAAACAATGAAGCGCGGGCACTCGAGCAGGCCTGGAAACATTTGCTGACCTCGCAGAGCCACGACGTGGGATTGTGCGAATTCTCGCGCTGGCAAGGGGACCGGATGGCGCCCCTGGACCGCCTCGAGGACTACCACAATTTCACCTGGGGCGTCATCGGCTACAACCATCTGGAAAGCGCGGAGAAACAAGCGCAGGAAGTGCTCGAGGCCTCACTTGGCCGCGTGGTAGGCAAGGTCGGCTCGGAGGCGGAAAAGCACGGTCAGCTCGTGGCTACGGTATTTAATCCTTGCGCTTGGGAGCGGACCGGACTGGCCAGCACGGGGCGCATCTACCCGTTTCGCGATAAGCTCAAGGACATCGTAGTGAGGGACCGTTCGGGCCGCGTGGTGCCTTCGCAGATCATCAAGAGCGACAGGGATAGGCAAGGGAACCTGGTGGTTGCCGATGTGGCCTTCCTGGCCGAGAAAGTTCCGAGCGTGGGGTATGATACCTACTACCTCGAGCTCACCCCCGAACTTGCCCATCCTCCCGCCACGGATTTGCGTATAGATGAAGGGCAACTGGAACTCGAGAACGAATTCCTGAAAGTCAAACTAAGCTCGAAACATGGCGCCATCGTGAGCTTGGTGGATAAGCGGACGGGACGGGAAATGCTGGACGCGGCGAAGAGCGCTTTGCCCGTCTTCAAAGGCACGCCCAATCAGGATTACTGCCTGCGCAGCGTCTTCATCCAGGAGAAGTACCATCGCCAAGGGTCCGGCATTCCTGCACTATTCGACAGTTCGACCTCAGAAGCAGCCTACGAGGGTGGGGAGAAAATCACCGCTCCGAGCGGGGAATCGGACTGGCGCGCCATATCGAAATCGGCGATCCGTTGGATCGAGCGGGGCCCGCTGCGTGCCATCGTCAAGACGAGCCACCAGTGGCCGCTTTTGAAATTCGAGACGTACGTCACCCTCTGCGCGGGCTTGCCTTGGGTGGAGGTCACGAGCCGGGTGCTGGCGGAGATTCCGCCCGCTCCCGATGCGCTGGGCGCCGACGGTCGCTTCCCTGCCGAAATCAAGCAAGGTTACTGGTTGACCTTTGCACCCGGCTTTCAGCCAACCACGCTGGTCCGCGATTTTCCCCTGGGCATCGAGCCCACGGAGCGCCAGATCTTCCAAGCCCGCACCTTCGTTGATCTGATAGGAAAAGATGCCGGACTGCTGCTGCTGCACCCCGGGACGCAATATTTCAAGCGCGACAGCGAAGGTGTGTATTCAAACCTCATTATGCGGGAGTGGGAATCGTACTTTACCGGCGAGTACGGCTGGCCTCGCTATTCAGAGTACCACCACGCCCTGCTACCCCATGGGGGAAACATCACCAATGCCGAGCGGCTGCGGGCAGCGGAAGAGTTCAGCCAAGGGCTCATCACCGTGGTAGGCCAGCCACACAACGGAAACCTGCCGCGCCGCAAGGGCTTTATCACGGTGACGCCCTCGAGCGCGCACCTGATGGTCATGCGCGCGAAGGAGCGCCAGGGGTTCGAGCTCCGATTCCTCGAGGTCGAGGGCAAGCACGGGAGCGCTTCGGTCGAGTTGGCTCTTCCGATGGCCGCAGCGTCAGAAACCAACCTTCTGGGTAAGAAGCTGACGGAGGTTTCGTCCGACAGCGGTAAGTTGAGCTTCGAACTTCAGCCTTGGCGGGTTCGTACCTTTGAGATCGGCCTGTAGGGGATGGCGCCGCTCACGGTTTGGCCGGAAGGCAGGGGGTGCGCGCCACGACTTCCACACGAACCCGCGCCGTTCCGGCGTCGATGAATTCCAGGCTTTTCGCGGCTGCCCAGGACACGTCAAGCACCCGCCGTGCCAGGTGGGGTCCACGGTCGTTCACCCGCAGCAGAATGCTCTTCCAGTTCGCGAGGTTGGTGACCCGAAGGATGGTGCCAAAAGGGAGCGTCTGGTGAGCCGCGGTAAGCCCATTCAAGTCGTAGATCTCTCCGCTCGCAGTCAGATTTCCTTGGAGTTCGTGACCGTACCAGCTCGCCAAGCCAATTTCCTGGCTTAGGATGAGAGGCAAGCGGGGATGAGCAAGAGTAGTGGAAAGCCTTGCTTCAGAACGGGGCGAAAGGGCTATGAGCCCTATCACCGCACAGCCCATAACAAGCCTTTTCATAGACCCTCCGAGCAGTACGCTGTCACCACCTACCGCACCCACCAGACCTGCGTTACTTTCCTTGGGTTATGAACGGAGTAACTGTAAGCAGCCCGGAAGGAAAAGTCAAGCGCAAAAACCCGTTCAATGTTGTGCGACAAGGAGGGCTGGACGAGCCACGATTTCCACACGCACCCGAGTGGTGCCGGAGTCGACAAATCCCAGGCGCTTCGCTGCGGCCCATGAGACATCGATGAGGCGCTGGCCGATGTATGGGCCACGGTCGTTGATCCGAAGCAGGATGTGCTTTTTATTGTCCAGGTTGGTGACCTTGACTTTAGTTCCAAAGGGCAGGGTAGGGTGCGCTGCGGTAAGTCCATTGAGGTCGTAGAGTTCTCCGTTCGCAGTCTGGACGCCCTGGAATTCCTCACCGTACCAGCTTGCTTCCCCAGTTTCCGGTTTTTCCTTGGGCGCTACCGATGCGCGTGGTGGTTGGATGGAAGTAGACGACCTTGCCTCAGTCTTAGCCGACAAGGCAATAAGCCCTGCCACGGCGCATCCCATGATAAGTTTCTTCATTTGTCCTCCAAACAGCACCCACCCATTTCTAAGAGAACTGGTCATATGTCCGAACACATTGGCTGGGTTGGGGATTTGGTTATTGTCAAGTAGGTAGAACAAGATGTCAAGGTGAAAAACAGTCTGGCTGGTCTAGTTGGCTGATCACCATCGAGGCCATTCTCCGGCCAATGGACCCAATTAAGGCGTGAAGTCTGCGGCGCGTGCTCTAGCGGTTTAGGGGTGGCCCTTGTGGCCACCGGAGGGCAACCACAAGGGTTGCCCCTACGGAGTTCAATGTGATATATAAGTTACTTGTTTTCAACTACATACGGCTATTTATGAATAAGTGCTGTGTTTTCAGCAATATTCCAGGTTAGTTCACGAACTATCCGTATCGATCCTTTGTTTTCATAGACATTCCAGGTTCGTTCCGGCAGTTTCTAGTACTCCGTCTGGCACAACGGACTGTGTGACTGTAGGGAGCTTGCCGTGGCGGAAGCGAAGGCAGCAGCTCCGCAGGCTCCGCTTCCGCACTCCAAGGGTTGCTCCCCTGAGTTGGGCATCCTGAAACCTGGCATCCTTTGTTTTCATAGACATTCCCGGTTCGTTCCGGCAGTTTTGAATACTGCGACCGTCGCGACGGACTTTGTGGCCGTGGCGAGCTTGCCTGCATTTAGTAATGACACATCACCTGACAAGATTCTTTTCCTAAATCCTGAATCCCCTTCCCGCCGTGTCGTGGCGGCGTGCGGGTTAGGTTGACTATAGTAGCCTATCCAGGCTCAAATGTCAAGAACAAAATGTGCGACCCGGACAACGGGACTTAGGGTGAGGATACGGAGGTGAGAAGGTGGGGAGCCGGTCAGAGGTGGGGAAGCACTTGGAGTACGGCAGCGGAGCCTGAGGAGGCGCCGCCTCCGCTCCCGCCTCCAGCGTCGTGAGCGCCCCTCACCCGTCCCGCTCCGGCTGGTGAAAACGCCGGAGCAGAACCCTCTCCCCAGGGAGAGGGCGTTCGATCCCATCCGGAAGCTTTCGCTTTAATCCGAGGCGGAGGCGACTAGAAGTCGATTCGCAGGCTGGCCTGCCCTTGCCGTGCGCCCGCGAACTCGAACAACCCCTGAGCTGAGGTGATGCACCCGAGACCGCAAAGCTGCGCCGAGGGGTTATTCAGATCGGTGATCTTCAGGTCAGGATCGCCCAGGTTGAGGTGGTTCATCACGTTGACAAACGAAACCTCAAACCTCAACTTAACCCGTTCGGTAAGGTTGAAGCTCTTGGAAAGCCCAGTGTCCCAGTCGATGGTGCCCGGACCGGTTAGGATGCCGACTCCCGAGGTTCCGAAGCGACCGATGGGAGGCAGGGATGACCCACCCTCACCGATGCTGCAGCTCCCGCCAGGGCAAGCGAGCCCCGAGCCAAGGATCCGTTCACCTGCGTTCTTTTGGGAAGGAACAAGGCTACCGACGCGGTCAGGACGCTGGGCACGGCCGATAATCCCTGAGCCCGTTCCGGAGGGATCCCCAGAGGTGAAGTACGGCGTGAGGAAAGCGCCCGAATGGATTGTCAGGACGTTGTTCGTTTGCCATCCGCCGATGACCCAGCTCAAGCTTTCAGTAAACCCATAGGTTCGCGATTGGCCCACCGAATTCAGCCGGTCGACTGTAAGACCTGTGGTTTCGCCGCTGAAGTCGACCTCCGGAAGGCCGTTGTACCATAGGTCGTTGATGTCGGCAAACCCGAGACCCTCGGTGAAGGGCTTGCCGTTATAGGGATTCTGCGTCCCAGACAGATCATTGGTCAATCCGAAGCGGAACTCGTTCAGCAACGTAGGCCTGGACGCATAGGTCCCCGAGGCGACGAGCATGCGCACGTGCTCGTAATACGTACTGGAAGGAATGGTCAGTTCCTCGGGCGATAATTGGGGAATGTTCTTGAAGGTGAACCGTCCGGTGACGAAGAGCTTCTGACCGAAATACTGGTCTCCCCGGACGTCAAATCCATTGGAGCTCAAGTTCGCCGGAACGTTCGTGCGGTAATTGTCGCTGGTAAATGTGCTTCCAACATTGGGGCTGGGGTAAAACTGGAGGAACGCCGTTGACGCCGGATTGATCCCTGTAATCACATCGTTCACATAAGGAGTTCCGTTGAAGGGATTGTAGAGCTGATCGGCACTAATGCTGCAAATGCCAGCGGCGTTGAAATTGCCTCCGGACTGAGTGCACAGATAACCCAGATCGCCACTCTTCATGGCCTGGGTGGGGGCCGTGCTAGAATATCCGTTGCACTAGCGACTCCTGCAGCAAATGGCTTAGGCCCAGTTTTCATGTCCAGAGTCCGGGTAGTGACATTCGATCTTTGGGACACTGTTTTCGTCGATGATTCCGACGAACCCAAACGGCTTCAGCAGGGTCTGCCCCCGAAGTCGGTCGAGCGGCGGGAGTTGCTCCACCGCTTCCTGTCGCGGCATGCTCCCATCGAGCGGGCGCTCGTGGATTGCGCCTACGACACTGCGGACTCCGCCTTCCGCTACGTCTGGAGCCACCAACACGTGACTTGGCCGGCGGAAGTGCGGCTGCGGGTGCTGCTTGCCGGCCTGAAGCGCGAACTGCCGCACAACGAACTTCGGCAGTTGGTGCGCCTGCACGAGGAGATGGAGTTGCGCGTGCGCCCCGACCTCGTTCCCGGAGCGGCCTCTGCCCTCGAGGCGTTGCGCCGGCGATTCACCCCGGTGGTGGTTTCGGACGCTATTTTTACTCCTGGCCGCGCGCTCCGCTTGCAGCCCATAAGGCTGCTTGTCTTGCCAGTGCAAGTCCGGCCGCGGGAATTGGCTGATTTACCCGCGTAGTTATATTCGACGCCTGCTTGAGGCGACTCAGGAGGTGAAAGCTCGAAGGTAAACGCCCCGGCCGGTGCGGGGCTAGCAACTCTTCCGGGCCGAACCATAAAGTGAACTTTGCAGCCTCGTTACACGGCCACGCTGCAACCGGAGCGCGTGGGTTTGTAGATGCCGACCCTCTACAGAGGTGGGGAAGGCCAAAGCGGACGATGAAGAAACAGCCAAGTGCAATCGTTCGGTCTGCCGGGGTACGGAAGGCGGCACGGAGAGAATAGACAGGCAGAGTAAATTGGGGAACCTCTCGGCTCAGGTTGG